>Ga0315294_10001802_pt1 | contig 23503 bp, 35 predicted proteins | sample YL17G13_40_MG_FD_203626 | JGI IMG/M metagenome (GOLD analysis project Ga0315294, IMG submission 203626) | Sediment microbial communities from Yellowstone Lake, YNP, Wyoming, USA - YL17G13_40 | ecosystem: Environmental > Aquatic > Freshwater > Lake > Sediment | place: USA: Wyoming | collected...
CGACCGTTGAAGTAGAGCTTCTCGACCATCAGCCCTTCCTCTGCGGAGGCACGATCCCCATAAGCCACGCCAACGCAGTCACGATCTGGATGAAGAGAATGTCCTTGACTTGCTCCTCCTTCGGAAGTTCTTCCCACGGAAGCAGGCAGGGATGCATCTTCTGCTCGGCACTCTTCTCCGCACCGTACCGCCAACCGTCCCGGAGCTTCTTGCTCATCCAACTGTTGTGCGACGCCTGCGGATGCGGAACCACCCCCTGCGTCTTCAGCGTCTCCAGCACCTTCTCGACGCCCTCGACCGCAGAAGCCTTCGCTTCCTCCCACGGCAAGGACGGCAAGCCCCCCGTCGCCTCGCAGTACGCCTTGTTCGCCTCGTGGCACACCCGCGCAATCTGTTCACTGGTCACGTCGTCACTCCCTCCAGCGGCATCACGATCTGTTGCCGCTTCACGAAAGACTTTCTCGGGAAGTACACTACGCCTTCCCCCGCTCCCCGGCCCATGCGGGCCACCTTCTGCAAGTCTTTGATCCTTGCCCACCGATCCTCCCACTTCCCGTTCACCACCTCCACGACCACGAGGTACTTGACCTCGGACTTCTGGAAGCAGTCCCACAGAGGCACGTTGATCCCGTGCTCGACGATGCCCGTGTTCCGATGCAGGCTCCCGGCATTGTTCTTGCACTTCACCGCTACGAACGCCACCGCCCTGTCTGGCATCTCCATCACGAGCATCCCCCCGCTCTCCATGAGGTCGATCCCGTCCGCTCGAAGGCGCTCCCGCAACCATCGGACTGCCTGTTGGCCCTCGGCCACGCTCTCCTGATCGACGCGCTTCCCACGATCCCACGCCGGTTTCATTCCTTCTTCTCCTCCAAGTTCATTTCGATGTGCAGGTCTCGGATCAGAGCCTTCCCCTCGTTCACGAACGCCCGCATCTTGTCGGGCTGATCCCCGAAGTGCTTCTTGATGAGTTGCGTGATGGACGACAGGAGTAGCGTGATCTGTGGAACCGTGACCACACCGAACGCCTTCAGCAACCGCTCTTGGTTCGTGGCGTCCACCTCCATGAGCCGGGTGAAGTGCTCCGGCGCTTCGTACTGGACGGCACGATCCATCAGGGCGGTGTGGGAAAACATGGCGCTCTCCATGAGGGCACGAAGAGGCTCCGCTTCTAGGATTCGGCCCTGCAACGCTTCCCGAAACTCTGCCTTGGCCCTTTCACTGTAGAGACCGTGAATCGGCAACCTGCCGATCTTCTTGTGGCCGCCGTGCATGATGCACACAGCTTTCCCCCGGACTGCCGGTTTCGCGCACTGCTTCCCGTTCGACCTGCGAGCCTGACAGCGACGGCACCGCCTCCTCCCGTAGATCACGAAGTCCTTCCAACCCTTCCCCTTGATCGTGCGAGTCGTGATGACCTTCCCATCACCACCCACCACCTTTCGAGGGGGGCCGGGCTTGAACTTCCGGGGACTCCGGTGCACTTTCTTTTTCGGCGAGTCCTTCGCCACTACTTCTACCTCTTATCCTGACCCGAGGGGCCTGCGAGCAGGGGGTTCGCTCGGACAGGCCCCTCTGTCAGGTCAGGATGCTACTTTACGGGCTGTCCCTTCGACTGTCCCTCGACCATCATTCTGATCTTGTCGAAGTCCAGTGCCTTCGCGTTCTGGAGCAGGGATGCCACGATGTCACGAACGCCTTCGACCCCGGCCCACCCGTACAGGGGCGCGAGGGCGGCGTTCGTGAGTAGCAGGACTTCCTGCCACGTCATCGTGAGAGGCAGGAACCTCCACAGCAGAAGCGCCACCGTCGAGGCCAGCGCTCCGATCACCGCAATCCAGAACTTCCGACTCCGAACCCACGCTTTCAGCATCACCTTTCTCCTTCTTGTTCCGTTTCAACCACTCGTCCGAATGGTCACAATACCACGCCACTCTGGCGTTCGCAATCTCGACGTACTCCTGATCCTTCTCGATCCCGATGCCGTACACATCCATGCCTTCGGCCTTCAGTGTCTCGACAGCGCAGAGCGTCGTGCCACTCCCCACGAAAGGATCGAGGACTATCCCGCCCGGCGGCGTCACCATGCGAATGAGGTAGCGCATGAGAGAGATCGGCTTGACGGCTTTAGGTGGGGTGAGTGTTGTCAACACCCACCCCGGCCACCTTTCTTTGCCCTTCGCAAACGCTTATTTTTAGTTGCGTTCTCGACGCAACACGACCGACACCACGGAGAGATTCCGTCTTTTCGTTTGTAGTAGTGAGATACAGCGTGCCACACCCCGCACTTTCGACAGGGTTTCCACCACTTCCCGTTCCGCTTCTCACATCCTCCGTGGAGTCTCTTGTGATCGAGGATAGAAACCAGTTCAAGGTTTTCGATTCGGTTGTCGAGCTTATCCCCGTTTTTGTGGTGGATGCAGTACCCCTTTGGAATCTCCCCATTACACCTTTCCCAAACAAGAACGTGTTCCATTCGGACACGTCGTTGCACGGGGCACATGACGCGCCTGTAACCCTTGGGGGTGATGTGCCCGTATCCACCAACAGCTTTACTTTCCGGGCCTCGTTTTCCCATGACTGCCACTCTACCGTAACTAGCTCGATACTGTCAAACTTTTTCTCCCCCGTCCTACCGCACCCCGCGTTTCTCTCCCACCTTGACGCCTTCGCACAGTAGAAGAACCGGGACGCGCCGACGCTCTGCTCGTCGAGCATACGAACGGGACAGCCGGGGACACAGGCCCACTCCTCGACCGCTTCCTTGCCGTCCTCACCTACGAATCCTTGCTTCCCCGGATGCTTCATCTCCTTTAGGAAGCCGCCCTCTTTTCTGTTGTTGGCATGGTGCACTTCCAGATAAGAACCACGAACACGTTTCGTACCTACCCGCACACAGCGTTCATCGTGAGAGAGGATCAGGTTCGCAGGGAAGCGGCCCGGTGGATTCACCCTCTCCAGTTTTCGGTTGTCCTTCCCGAACCTTCCATGATCCCCACTGTGTCCGGCCCGGATCGTTGTCGTCTGCTCCGTCCCTATCCTACTTGCGTCGATGTTTATGCACCCCGTTCCCCATCGCAGGACGTTCGCCGCGACGGTTCCCTCAGAGAGGGGCTTCCTACAAAGACTCCAGTATTCTACTGCGGGTTTTAGGGCAGTCCCCCACCCCTCCCATTGTTTCGCGGCGTTGGTTTTCCCTCCATCCCGAAGAACGCCGCTGTGACCCAACTTGTAGGTAGTCCCATCCTCCCTACGATCTATCGAAACCCCTGTCACAACCCTCTCGTCTTTGGAATACCCCAACAGGTCTGCAAGAGAGGATCGGTATTCGTCGCTCGGAACAATCCACTCAATAGGGCGTCCCGTTGCTCTCGCGCGCCCTTCCTCCCAATCACGGATACTGGAAACAGTACACCCAACAGCACTGGCAACCTGTTCCCGGCCCATCCCCGATTCTTCTCTCTTCTTACGAAGCAACAGAGCTTGTTCCTTCGGAGAGATTCCACCAGCCTTGTCGATCATTTTTGACACGTTCGCACTTTTCGGAAACCCCGAACCAAAACAATGTGAAATGCAGTCCCTTACCTCAAACCCCGCGTCCTCTATCGCGCACACCATCCGATGAAACGTTCTCGATCCCCCCGCCGCGACGAGGTGTGCTCCCGGCTTCATCACTCGCAGGACTTCTTTCCAGAACTCGACACTGTACTCGATACCGGAACCGTCCCATTTTTTTGACATGAAGCCAGTTGGCCCTATGATGGGATCATCCATCCGTTTTAGGAGGTCTTTGTGAAACCGGACACAGAACAAGCCTGCCCTGTCTGTGGAAAAACCTACATGGCCCACTCCCTTCGACTCCGATGGGGGCGTGAAACCACCTGTTCCCGCATCTGCTCCTACAAACTCCGCAGGGACAAGCTCTACACAAGTACCACACTCACTTGCGCCCTCTGCGGGATGGAGTTCTCCCGTTCCCCTTCGCAGATCAAAGGTAAGCACGGCTCGACATTCTGCTCCCCCTCCTGCCACTATGCCGGTCGTGCGCTCGGACTCACCAAGCACCTTGTCACCAAGCCGTACCAATACAGCCCTTCCGGCAAAAAACGGTTGAGCAAGGCAGGTGCAAACTCCTATGCACAACGAGGAATCGGAGGCTTTCCTGAAAGTGAACTCGCCACCATCCAGCACCTTCGCAAACTTGGAATACCGTTCGTCCACCAACAACCCTTCACTACTCCGTGGGGCGGAATCTCCGTTGACTTCTATTTCCCATCCCTTGCCACCGTCATTGAGATCGACCGACCGCAACACCATCGGTACACTGCTGACCGTGATACGAAACGGGACAAGTTCCTTGCCGGTATTGGAATCCGTGTCGTTCGAGTCCTCGATACAGGAAACCCCACAGAAGCTCCCCGCGCAGTTCTTCTCGCCCTTGCGAGGTCTAGGCCCACTACCGGATAGACGAGCGAACGCCCCGTCCGTTCCGAACTTCGCCGGGGCACTACCCGCTTTCCCGAAACGCTTGACGATGGACACGAGTCCGTATGGAGGATCGGTGACGACAGCGTCGATGCTGTTGTCCGGGAACGACCGGAGCTTCTCGATGCAGTCGCCTTGCAGAACCCGGCCCCGAAGGCTCTCGACTTTGTACTTCCTCTCCTCCATCAGCTTTTCGATTCTCCCTTGACCACGAGCATCGGGTTGAACTCCTTCGACTTCGTCCCGAGCTTCACCTCGAAGCCGAGCACCGCGATACCGAAAATCCAGTGCCAGAACGCCTTCTTGTTGTCACGGATGGCGTACCGGGCCGCCCACACCACGAGGATCGGGATGAAGATGTGGATGCCGACGTGCAACTCGAAGTGTCCCCGGAAGTACCGCATCGTCGGATAGTCGAACATGAGTTCCCACGACCGCTTGGCGTTCATCGTTTCCTCCTGAAGAGCTTCTTCACGCGCCACCACAGGCGCTCCACCGCCCGCCACCGGGACAGCAACCAGCCCCGAAACCTGAACCTTCTCCAAAGGTTCGCCCATGCTTCTTGGGCCTCCCTATGGTCATGGATACCGAGAAAGGCGCTCGCTCCGTTCTCTCCGAGAGTCACAGCCCCGTGGTGGTACTCCACGTCGAAACAGTCGAGACGTAGAGCACTCGCCATCTCCCGTGCCCGGTCGAACGCCTTTTCCTTTGCGGCCAGCCGGTACTTCCTCACCTGTCGGAGCTTCCTGCGAAGGACTGCCTGTCGGCGCACGTTCCACCACGACGCCTCCGAGATTTCCCACCGAACCTTCGCCTCCAGAGCTTCGACCTTGCGAAGCTCCTCGACCTCGGGAACCTTCACCGTGATCGGCGTGATCCTCTGAACAGCCTCCATGATGGACTGTCCTCCGGTGCCGGTTATCAGTTCCACCATCTGTTCCCCGCTACCAGCTTCGTCCGAAAGTCTCCACCGAACTCCAGCGCCCCGTAGCACCGACCGCCGCCAAAGAACCCCGACAGCACCAGTGCTATGAGCGCCCACATTTTCTGGTGGAAACCTCCGAGAAGCAACACGTCAAGCCTTGACATCAACGCGACCTCCCTTCACCACGAACTTGGCCTGTGCCGACTTCTGATGGAAGGCATCGAGTGCCTTCAGCGTCTCTCCCAACTGCTTCGGCGACCTCTTCAGAAGGTTCTGATACACCGTCAACGGATTCGTCTTCCCGACCTTCACTTGTTCACTCTCATTGGTGCCGCAGGGTTTCGATCCCTGTCGGACTTTCGGCCTTCCCGAGTTGGCACCCTACGCACGGATCATGCGACCCGTGCAGGCTCCACGGCACCACAGCGCCTCTCAGCGCGTTTTCTTCGCGAGGGCCTTCTTGCACTTCGGACACAGACTCGGCAATCGCCCCATCTGCCCCTTCTTGCGCTTGATCTCGGCCCCACAGTTCTTGCACGTTGCCATGATTCCTCCGACTGAACTTGTACTTCAGAAACCCCCTACGGGCTTCTAGCTACTTCGCCCTCGCGGTCAGCCCGCCGTCGCTTCGACGTGCCCCCAATGTTCCCTTCGGACGATCAGACTGACAGCCGCCTGCGTGATGCCGAAACTCCTCCCGAGATCCATTTGCTTTTCTCCGGCGATAGCTCTTCGTCGGATTTCCACCACGTCTTTCTCGGTGATTTTCGCGCATCCGTGTCTTTCTCCTCGGGGCAAGGTTCCGTGTCTCCTCGCATCGTCCGAGTTCTCGCGTGCCGTTCCCCACGCGAGATTTTCAAGTCGGTTATCTGCCGCATCGCCGTTCAGATGCCGACACTGCATCCTCTCGGGTCGGGAACCGCCGAACGTCTCCAGCACGATCGTATGGACAGACCGGCTATATCCGCGACCGTTTCTCCAGAGGGTAACGTGCCTGTGCTTTCCGTCACCGCCGCACGTTCCCCCCTCCATGCTCCTTCTTCCTTTGCGGTAAAACCGCGCCAGACCGATCGTCGAGATGATGGTTCCATCGTCTCCGACTTCGTATCCCGGAAAGTCCGCAATCGGAAGAAACCGCGCCATCACTTCACCCGTGCGAGGATTTTCTCGGCTCGGGCCTTCGTCTCCAAAAGTTTCCCCTCGATCTTGTAGTGAGAGAGAACTCCGAGAGCCTTTTTTGCGAGCGCCTGTCGTTCCGCGCCGGATGCCGCGTCTCCAAGATCGCATAGAGCGCATGCGAGGTTGTTCGCGAAGAGGGGGAAGTCCTGCCTCGCAGCGATAGACTTTTCCCCGAATGGGATGGAACCCTTCGCGTTCCCGGCCTTCAGCAACTCGAACTGCCTCCGACCCCACCATGTCGCCCGGCACACCTTGGCGTCGCCATCCTCGGCGAACTCTTTCTCCAGAGCCACGGCCGCTTCGTCGCCACCCTTGATGCCCGCATCGCTCCACGTTTTCGTGAGCGTGTAAACATAGCACCGCAGGCCGACGCACCGGAGCTTCGATCCGGCCTTCGCCGTTCCCGCCGCCTTCGAGTACCACTCTCCGGCCTTCGCGATTTCCCCGCGACCCTTCGCGAGTTCTCCGAGAAGGATGTACGCCTGCGCGTTCACCCCACCGCCGAGGACAAACTCGTCAAGCGCCAACTGCGCCGCGACCTTGTCCCCCGCGTTGTACGCCGCGACCCCTCGGTCGTAGGCGTTCGCTCCGAACGCCGCTACTGCGACTAGGAGCATCAGAACTACCATCATGTGTCTCATTGTGAGACCTCCTTCCTCTCGCGGACTTGCCGCGATAGTTCACCACCCATCCAAAGAATCCCCATGCTCGATCACGGCATGGTATCTCTTTCGGATCGACTGCCACCGAGCCAAGAGCTTCGTAGGCTCCTCCGGGGGAACGCGCTTCTTGTCGTTCTTCGCCTTCGCCCATGCCGATGCCCCGATGTTGTAGGCCCGGATGGCGTCCTCTTCATTCCCGAATGTATCGAGCATCGCCGTGTAGTGCAAGAGCATCACCTTCACGCTCAGATCGGGGATGTACATTTGCTCCGGCCGATAGCCGTACATTTTCGCTACGTTCGTCATGATCTGCCCGAGACCGATGGCTCCCGCCTTGCTCTTGGCCCGAATGAATCCTCCGCTCTCGGCGGCAATCAGGGAAAGAGCATCCGCTACGGAAACCCTCCGTTGCCTGTGAATGACCTTCAGGATACTGAGGGGGATGTCCGTTCCAGTTGCCTTCACCATCAACTCTTCCCGACAGTGGCGGTGCATCTGTAGCGCCACCGCGTTGAAGGAAAACTGCCCCACCCACCCAATCGAAATCAGTACAAGGGCGGCTCCAATGTGCATGAGAATCCTCCAGTTCTTCCTCATTACGCTACCCTTGACCTGAACTTCTGGATTCTCCCCCATCACGCTACCCTTGACCGAAACTCCCGGACACCCGGCTCCATCGGCAACGGCCCTGTCAGCCGCCGGTATTCGCTCCAACTACTCCTGTGGATTTTCGGATTGTCCCCGAGACCGAGGAAGCCCTTCCTCGTGACGTTGTAGATGTCACCGATGGGGGGCTTGCCCTCTTCCTGCTTCCACACGTCCAGCAACGCCTGATAGTAGAGCGTCAGCGACCGTGTAGAGTAGAGGCCGGTCTTCTCGTGACGAATGAGCTTCGCCCGATCCACCTTCTTCGGCCTGCCGACGCACCAGACGTTCGCGCAGTACGGCCGCCGGTTCAGGTAGCAGTAGTCGAACCCCACGCACCAGTACCGCTTTACCCCGAGCACCCGACCCGTCAGGAACATGATGTTGCCCACGTTCCCTACCGCCCGGAAGCCGATGCTGTGCTTCCACCGATCCTGAAACTCCTTGTAGATCGGACGGGCCGGATCGACGATGTGGTAGAAGTGCACCCGGTTCCGAAACTCGTCCACCATGTCCGCGTTCGCGAACACCGATGCCACGAGAACCGTCTTCGGATCGTGATCGACCCCCCGAAAATACTCGTAGGTGCGGGCCGCCCCGTCGAGAACGAACACCACGTCGGGGACGATCCCGTTCATGAGGAGATTCCGGTAGACGGCATCAGCCGCCCACACAGGCTCTCCCCGATTCAGCTTCTTGAACTTCTTGATGGCCCTGTCGTCCACACTCCCACCGGCCGAGAACATCCACACGTCCGACCCCACCACGCCGCGAGGAAGACCCTTGAGGCCCTTCCTCTCCGGGTCGAGCGTCGCCCGCATGATCTCCCGGTTCTGGTGGAAGTTCTTCTTCCAGAGAGCCTCGGACTCCTCGATGGTGAGCGCGTTGACTTCGGGGAGTAGATCGTGAACGTCGATGTCCATCACGCCATCCCCAAGAACGCCCGAATGTCTTTCCCCCGCTCCTTCGCAATCTGCTCACCGAGGCGCTTGTACTCGTTCATAAACTGGTGCCCGTCGAGCCGGTTGATCTTCTTCGGTACGGCCACGTCCACCCGCATCACCCGGATGGCCGGGGCGAGCTTGGCCCACCCTTCTTGGAACCGAAGCATCTGATCCCCGATGGCCTCTTCCCGCGCCCACGTCACGAAGTCCGAGATCGTCGCGAAGGACTGCCTCTTGGCCGCCTCGTCGTAGCTCCGCGCCATCGGTGTGTAGCCTGTCCCGAGCGAGAGGATTCGCACCCCTCCCGGATTCAGGTGCCATCCCTGTCGAACGGCTTCGATGATGGCCGCCTCCAGAAGGCAGTTGTGCGCCCCGGAGCCGCCGTCAATCCAGACCTGTTGCCCGGCCTTGTCGTCCACCGGCTCGAAGAAGAGAGGAGCAGACAACCCGCTCCGGGATACCACGTCGAGAAGCCCGAGCTTCCCGTCCTTCTCTTCCCACGACTTGAAGTAGTGCGTCCTGCCGTCACGCAACGAGCAGGCCACCGTCATGTATTTCGTCGTGAGCGCCGAGAGCTTTACGTCGGGAAGGTACTCCCGGAACACCTTCAAGAAGGCGTCCCGGTTGTAGATGCCTTTCCACGGGCGCTCGATCCACCAGTTCTTGTACTTGCTGTCGCGGAAGAGAGGCACCCCCGCCCTCTCGTAGATCGCCCGCGTCTCGGAAGGCGTTCCACCCGCCGCGAGCTTGCCTCCTGCTATCGCACCCGTGCTCGTGCCCACGATCAGGCTCCACGGAACTCCGTCCGGGATGGCGTGTAGGGGGATTTCCCCCATGAGGCCGCCGCCATCTACTTCTACCTCAAGGATCGGATCGGCCATCACGAACTCCTCTCTGCCCCGGAAGGAATCGAACCTTCGCAAGCGACTCCAAAGGCCGCTGTCCTACCGCTAGACGACAGGGCATCGCCTTCGATGCTCTCCATCAGGAAGAGCACCTGCGACACGGTCATCATCGGCTCATCGTTGCGATCCACGAACTCGGGTCGTACCAGCCCATGAATCCTGTCTAGCAGACTGTCCTTCAGCACTTCCCACTTGTCCTTCATGACTTCCCTCCCGGTACGTTGACTAGGAGCAGGCCCCGAAGCCCGCACCGACGACACTGGATGCGAACATCCCACTTACCGCCCAAGCGATGTTTCTCCCCATTGACCTCCAGCAAAGCCGGTTTCGGCGGGTCTCCCGCCCACAGGTGTCCGAATACTTCACAGGCGATCTTCCGAAAGAAGTCTCGAAAAAGCTCCCCTCCCATTTCAGTTCACCCCTCCCATTACCCGGTACGGTACTCCACGAGGTAGAACCCGCACCGGGGGCATCGGACGGCTGTATCCTTCCCGCACACGAACCGAAGAACGTCACGGGAGAGCCCGCACTTGTCGCAGTGTACGTTCACGCCCCGGAGAACCGTGGCTTTCGGAATGAACGAGAGGTTCGTCTCGGACTCCACCCGGACGCCGAGGCACAGGAAGCTCTCAATGGTTCCTGCAAGGCCCTCGTTCCCGGCCATAGCCGCCACTTCCATGTTGATCTGCTTCATAGACTTGGGAGTGAAGCCGATCCGCGTGACCTCGTAGCCGTAGTTGTGGGCCGCGTTCAGAACCTCCGACATGAAGTTCGGGAAGTGCATGGACACGGTCACTTTCTGATCCCGAACAGCCTCTTCACCCACGCCCATATCCTCTGGAGCTTGGAAATCTCTCCGGCCTTACGCCGAAGGTCTGCCATGAAGCCCTTCTCGGGGATACCCCCCTCGACCCCTTCGACCACCGAGAGTGTCGGGCCGAACTTCCCTAGCTCGTGATACTCCCGAATCCGGTATCGGTAGGAAGCCGTCCGGCACTTCCCGGCGTTCTTGTACCGGAGGCGCTTCTTCTTCTCCCTCGTCGTGAAACCCATTTCTCTCACCCCTGCTTCTCTCTGTCCGGGATGGACAGGCTCACCCGAATACCCCTGATCCGCGTGTACGTCCCGAGCTTCCCGAGCTTCGCCGCCATGTCCAGTTCGATCCCGCTGATCGAAAGCTCTTCAACCTCGGCCTCGTAGGCTTTCAGGAGCTTCAGAAGATTCTCCTCTAGCCTTTGTCGGAGGAAGATCGCTCTTGTGAGTTCCATGCCTTTTCCAGCTTGTCCCCTTCCTTCATCCGCTCATCACACGTCGGACAGAGGTTGACCTCGCGGTGCTCACTTCCGAGCTTGAGTTCGCTTGGCGGTTCCCTTCGCAGGAACTCGTTCCCGCAATTCTGGCACTTCACTTTTGTCATCGGCTTCCTCCTCCACTTTGACGACTTCGCCCTCGACGGGCGGCTGGTCGGGCTTGTTCAGGGCCTCGACGACCTCGGGGAGCACCGCAGGCTCGGACGGCTTCTCGACAGCCGCGACCTCGAAGTCCCCCATCATCTTCGTGCCTTCCTTCGCCCGATCCACCATGTCGAACCTGTTCAGGAGTGACAGGGCGGCGTTGGCGAAGTTCGATCCCGGCTGGAACGGGTTCCCCTTCATCCAGACCTTGTAGCGGTGCTCCTCCGGCAGGGCCTCGAACTTCTCGATGTCCTCCACCGTGAGAATCCGCTTCAGTTCTCTCGACAGGGCGATGGTCTCCATGATCTTCTGCGACAGTGACTTGGGCATCTTACTCCTCCTTCGGCTTGAAACGAAAACTGGTTGCTTCTATCACCGAGACAACGTCGGTGCTGATCGCATCCACCCGGATGCGGAGAACAACAGATGGCCTGTTGGCCGGATCGAGGGCCTCCACCTGCGGAAGCATCGACTCGTCCATCATCGCGAACCACGGAGATCGGTTGGAGCGGAAGAACACCAGCGGCTTCCTGTCCACCCTCGCCGCTTCTGTCTTTGCCTTCTTCCAGATAGCTCCAAGGTGAGACTTGTCCGTTCTGGCCGGAGCCTTCCAGATCGGCGAGAAGAGGTCGATGTTGCGGAAGAACTTGACCTCGACGTAGCACTTCCACGGTGACGATCCGTTCACCGGCATCACGTCACCGCACAGGGGCTTTGCCCCGAGCACTGTCCACAGAGCACCGGAGGACGGGACGCGCATGAACTTCTCCCCGGTCATCCGGTCGAGAAGTTCGACGACCTCACGCTCTCCCCTTTTGCCTTTTTGGCAAGAGTTCAGTCTCTTCTTCACGATGCCCAAGCTCCCCTCCCCGTCAGTTCGTCAGACGTTTGGCCGTTTCGGCCTCCATGATCCAGTACCGCTTCCCCTGCATCTCGATGCTCATCACAGGAACACGCCCATATCGGACTGCCTGCTGGCGCACCTTCTCCAGATCGGCCACTGTCAGCCGATAGCTGTTCTTCTCTGTAGTCTTGCACTCGATGAGGAACACGTCGGTTAGAACATCCCCCTTCTGGTCGAAACTGCACCCACTCCCCTTCTGGAGCCGACCACCCGTGAGGCGGGCCACCCGCCTCTCACTCCTCTTCGCTCTCGACAGCCGAGTCTCCACGACCCAATGCCTCCACGATGGCCTTCTCCAGCCGGGAAGTGTTCTTCATCTCCCGGATGTGAGCTACGAGAGCATCTTCTCCCTTGAACTTCTCTCCGTCAAGCTCAAAGTACGGCCCGGCCTGCTGAATCACCCGCACCTGCCTTCCTAGAACGGCCAGTTCCTTCACGGTGTCGATCTGCCCCGCCTTCAATCCTAGAATGGGAGCATCGGCAAAGTAGAAGTCGCTGTAGCCGGTCAGGTACGGCCTGAAGGTCTTATTCTTCTCGGTGTGGTAGATGATCTCCTGCCCGCACACAGGCTTCCCCACCTTCCAGACCCTCCCATCCGGCCCCTTCTTGTCACCCTTCTTCAGGCGCACCGAAACGTGCTTGAAGAACCGGATCGCTTGACCACCGCCCGGCTGTGGTGGGAGGGGATGCGTGGACGCCTGCCCGATGACCGCCCGCGTCTGCGACACTACCACAAGGATACAGTGTGGCTCGCTTGCCGGGGGGTTCATTTCGTGGATGACCTTCCGCATGAGCAAGTTGTTCAGTTTGGCCTCGATCCCCATCGTCGAGTCGTAGGCACTCTTGTCCTCGGCTTGCTCCGGGATCATTCCCTGTACGCTGTCGAGAAAGATGGCGTTCACGATCCTGTTCGACGACAACATCTCTATCCTGTCAATGATGGCCTGCTGTCGTCTGTCCTGTATCAGGATCAGCCGAGCCAAGTCTACACCACACGCAAGCGCGTGTTTCTTGTCGAAGGAGAACTCGGTGTCGATCAGGACGCACACCAGCCCCGCCCTTTGCATGGCCGCGATGCTGAGAAGGATCGTGCTGGACTTCCCACACCCGAACTCCCCGAAAAACTCGATCACCTTTCCCGCCGGGTAGCCCCCACCGAGGATGGCGTCCAGCATCTTGCTCCCGGTAGGAAAGCGCCTCGGAATGATGGCCCGCATCCCCGTCACAACCACGTCGCCCTCTTTCATGGCCTTGTTCATGGTGATGACGACGGCCGATACCGCCTTCAACTGCTCCTCGATGGTACGAGAGGGGAAGGCCACCTTCTTCGGTGCTTCTTTCTCCGGCTTCTTCTCCGGCTCCGGCTCCTTCTTCTTCCGGCGCACTACCTCTGCCACTTTTCCACTCCTGCCATCATGTTTTCCAGCGCCGCCGACTGATTCTCCGTGACGTGCTGGTTCTCGTTGATCCACGCCATGATCCCTTCCACCTTCTCCTGAACGGAGGAGGCAAAATCCTCGGCCGCGTCAGGAAGGTCTTCGAGGGCATCCAGTATCTCCTGACCCAACTCCAGAGCTTCTTCCGGTGTCACGCTTGCTTCTCCTTCCCCTTCAATCTCTGATCCTCTTCTTCCTCGAAGGTTCCGTTCTCGATTGCATCGAAGATTTCTCCGACTATGTCGTAAGTGCTGATCCTGTAGTAGCCCGCCTTCTCCCCGCTCCTCACATGGAGCAGGAAACCCGTGCCGGGGACGATCTGGTCGAACTCGAACTTCCCGAAATCAGGATGCTCCCCGTCCGAGCAAAGACGTTCCCTCAAGTACAGTTTCTTCGTCTTCGTGACCGTCATTTCTCCACCTCCGAAGACAGGAGCTTCGTTGCACTACCTGACGTGAGCTTCGGCAACTGAGGAACTGCGATTTCTGCCACCGTCTTCCCGTACCGATCTTCGAGAAACGGAAGGAAAAGGGCCGCTGCATCAATGATGCCCGCCTCGACAGCGTTCAGAGCCGCCTTCAGCCACAAGAGCAACAACCGATGCTCCTGCTTCCCTCTCATGTCGAGGAGCTTCTCCATTTTTCTCTCGGACGGTTGCCCCGTCCTCCCATCGACAGCGGACTCCTCCAGTTCTTTCCTTCCCGGTAGGTGTATCGCAAACCGAGCGAGATAGTCCGTCCCTTTGTGATTCCAGATGAATCGGAGTGTGGCCGTGTCCCTCTTGAAATCATCCGACCACTGGATTCCCTGTGCCCCCCAAGCTCGTAGGAGCCTGTCGATCTCCCCCCTCGACCGGGAAACTGGAACTCCTGTCTCCTGCGCGTAGTACCTCATCTTTCACTTTCCTCCGGGAACCACTTGCTCCTCCATTCCCGAACGTCGAACATCTTCCCTGTATCGAACGTGGGACTCTGGATGGCGATTACATTCGCCGCCATGCCAACTCCGTCGGTGTAAACCCAAACGATCTCCCCTTCGATGTCGCTCCACTCCTCGGCCCCGAAGACCTCCATCACCTTCAGAAGCCAGTCGCACCCGGCGGCGGTGCCTTCGCACGTCTTGGTCTCCTTGTCGTACCTGTCCAGCCGGTATCCTCCGAACCCCTGACACGACCCCCCATCGTAAGCCAGATGGATGTAGGCTGTGAGGAGACAGTGATCCCTGTCGATCCCAAAGCTGACTTTCCGAACCACCGCGAGTCTCTTCTCCAGACCTTGCAGGTTCATGCCACCTCCTCGATCCGGCTCACCCTGTCCTTCTTGTGCACCACGATCAGGTGTGGGAAGGCGTCCTTGATCTCCTCGTGCGAGATCACCATGATGCTCGCGAAGCGACCCTTCAAGATGTTCAGCATCCGCACCATCGCATCCCGGTGCTTTATGTCCAGTTCCGCGAAGACCTCGTCTAAGATCACGCTCTCGATAGTCGTCCCGGCCCGTGTCGCAAGGAACCACGACAGCGCGAAGCGAACCGCGAAGTTCAGCATCGTCCGCTCCCCGCCGGAGAAGGTCTCGTAGACCTGCTCCCCGACCGGCGTGTTGACCACGATGTCGAGACTGTCCTTCTCCCGGCCATCCTTCGTCTCGGCCACCGTGCGGAACTGGATCGACAGCCCCGCTCCGAGTTCCATGAGCACTTCGTTCGCCTGCTTCGCAATCTCCGGCAGGCTGTTCTCGATGATGAGCAGGCTCACTCCATCCTTGCCGAACGCGCCGACCAGAGCCTCGGAATACTTGGACTCCTCCAAGTCTCCCGCCATCTCGGCCTTCATGGCCTTGACACGCACCCGGCGCTCGTCGTCCTGCTTCAGTGTCTCGACGAGGGAGGCCAGCGTTCGCTCCTCCCCTTTGATCTTCTCCTCGGTGTTCTGGATGTAGGAAGTAGGGTCTTCCACAGTCTTGAGTCCAGACAGGGCAAGGAGCTTGGTCTTCGTTTCCTCGACCACCGATGCCTGTTGGAGAAGCGCCTGCTCCAGCTTCGCGACCTGCTCCTTGCCCGTCTTGATCCTCGGCTCCAGAGCTTCGATGTCCCGCCGGATGGAGTCCCTCTGTGCCTTCACCTGTTCATTCTCCCGGCGACCCTCTTCCAGCGCCGACAGTTCTGACCGAACCTTCTTCCTCTCCTCCTCCGCGATGCTCCTCTGCTTCTCCTCCAAGTAGCCGATCTTCTGGTTCACCCGCTCGGCTCCCAACAGCCGCCCGTCCCGTTCCTGCATGGCCTTCTGCAACGCCAGTCGAAGCTCCAACTTGTGCTCCTCGGCCGCGTTCTCCGTCATGGTGTTGGAGCACACGGGGCAGGTGATCCCGTCCTCGGTCTTCACCGCCCGCCTCTCGAACTCCTCCAGTTGTGCCGAGAGCAGGCGACACTCCGACACAGCAGTCACGATGGACTCCTTCAGAGCCTCGGATTCCTCTCGGAGGGATTCGATCTCAGGAGTGGTAGCACCCTTGACCTCCCCCTCTTCGCCCTCTGTCCGCGCCAGATACTCGTAGATCGCCTTGATCCTGTCTTCGTCCACCCGGCCGAAGCGGAGGCTCGCCAGTTCCTTCGGCAGAGACGACTGACGGGCCTCGTCCCGTGCCACGTTTGCCGTGAAGGTCTGGAGTTGATTCTGGATGAGATCGGCCTTCGAGTTCTCTGCGACCAACTGCCTCTGCAACCCGGCCCGCTTCTCCATCGTGACCTTGAACTCGTTCCATGCCCGCTCCGTATCCCGAAGGATGGAGAGTTCACGCTTTAGGTTAGCGATGGACTTCTCTCGGCCCGCGATGCTGTCCTCGTGATCCTTCCGATCCACGAGGAGCAGACTCTCCTCCAGCCCCACCTTCGCTTGGTTCGACCCGAGCCTCTGCCCCGCTTCCACAAGCAGGCGCTTCGCCTCCAGCCGTGCCTTCTCGAACAGTTCGAGGCCGAGGATAGACCGGAGGTACTCCTTGCGAACCGATGGCCGCGCCGCCGTGAACAGGTCAGCCTGCCCCTGTGCGAAGTAGGCCGTGGCGAGATAGGTGTCGTAGTCCAGCCCCATCACCTTGACGAGGTAGGGATCGGCCGCACGAGCACCCTCGGCAACGACCTCATTTCCCTTGGACACGATCACAACCGTCTTCGTACCAGTCCACGCCCGCGTGACGATGTATGTCTGCTCGTCCTTCTTGAAGGTGTAGCGAACGCGCATCCCGCCTTCGCTCCCGATGCGGAGAAAAGCGTCGTTGTCCACGTCACCCTTCGTACCGAAGCGCCCATAGATTGCGTAGAGGATCGCCCTCGGGATCGTGCTCTTCCCGGAGCCGATGCTATCCGAAGGATCGTCGTCGATCTTGCCGATGATCCCGACGAGAGGCATATTCTCCAGCCGGATCGTGGCCTTCTCGTAGGAACCGAAGTTCGTGAGTTCGAGTTCGATGGGCCTCATGACCTGATCCGCTCCATGAGCTTCAGAAACACGTTGCCCACAAGTTCCGCATCGACCCGAGCGTTGTGGATACCTTCCGGCACAGAGATCGACAGAGCGGCGGCCACAGACGCGAGCTTCCCATCCGGCGGCTCTGGCATCTTTCCGATGGCTTGCGCGAACCGGGCAATCGTCAGCACGTCGATCTGTTTCTTCGGGTTGATGAAGTACCACACCGGAGCCTCTGCCCTGTCCCCGAGCGCCTTCAGAAAGTTGATGTCGAAGGACAAGTTGTAGCCGACCACCCACGGCCGGGACTCCTTGTTCCTGCCATACCCGAGGCCGGTCTGGAACCAGTCCCGGAACTGGATCATGGCGTCCCGCTCCACAGCACCCTTGACGAGGCGCTCCTTCAAGAGGGCCATGCTGTCAACTCCGCAGACCTTCAGCGCCCCAAGGCAGAAGGTAGCCTCGTCCGAGGGCCGAACGTCGATGGAGAAGGACTCCTTCGGCTCCCCCCGGACGAAGTGAACCGCCCCGATCTGTAGGACGGCATCCCGATTCGGATGCGTCCCTCCCGTCTCCGTGTCGATGGCGACGAACTCTTCCGGCATCATTGTACGTCTCCTGCTACTTTCTCCAGAACCTTCACCCCTCTCGCGAGGAGAGACTTCCGCTTCGCGGCATCCATCCAGTCCGGGTGCTTCGCCAGACCGTCGATGTACGTTCCGAGCGCCTGTTGCGGCGGGATCGCCCGCGTCATGCTCGCATCCCGCACCACTACCGTTCCCTCCCGGTACACGTTGACCGAATGAACGTGCTTGCACCCTGCGGCCGTCAAGAGACCCCGCAACCTGTCCACGTCAATCCCCACGCTGTCGGTCAGGACGTTCGCCTTGACCACCGCCCCACGAACCTCGTCCGACTCGAACTCGAACGACACCTTCCCATTCGACACGGGAGCATGGATGTTGACCTCGACGTAGGGATAGCACGGAGTCTCGACGCTCACCATCTTTCCAAGTTCGTCGTCGTACAGGAGCACCCGCTTCTTCTCCCCACGCTCACCGAAGTCGATGCACCGGGAGGAACCGACGTAGGTCACTTCCACGCCGTTGCTCACGAACGTCTGCGGCTTGTGAATGTGACCGAGGATGGCGCTATTCACGCACGGCAGGTGCGGGAGGGACACAGCCCCTCCACCAAGGAGGAAGTTTTCGCTTCCGGTCGCGGCCCCCGCCATTTGCAGGTGCCCGAGCGCCACCCTTCCCGATGCCTGTTCCCGGAACCTGTTCTCGAACTTGCCGACATTGTCATCCCTCCCAATGTGCGGGAAACAGACGAAGTGCTCCCCTATCGTCAGGTCTTCACTGTCCTTGGTGATAATCGTCGCCAGCATCCCGGTTTTCAGTGGCATCAGCGCCGAGACACCGTTCTGGTTGTAGTCGTGATTCCCCTCGATGATGATGAACTCGGCGTTCGCAAGCCCCTGCACGTCCCGGACGAACCGGAGCATCATGTCATGATAGAGAGAGGTTGGATTGGGCCGGTGGTACACGTCGCCAAGGTGGATAAACCGTCCGACCTTGTGCTGTTTGCAGACCGACAAGAAGAAGGCGAAGAGAAGCTCCCACTCCTCCAGCCCCCCTCGGGGGTCTGCCGTCTCCCACCCCCTTCGGTCAATGTGCCAATCAGCCGTGATGAGGTTCAGCATCATCCCTTCCTTTTCGCGAGGTCTGCCAGTTCTTCCATCCTGTCCACCACCTGTGACAGGCACTTCTTGAACGCTTTCGAGAACGCCTGCTCTTCGGTCTCGCCGGGTTCAAGGTCAGCTACGATACCGGCTTCCACTCGGCCACTCTCGTAGCTTCCGAGGTTTACGGTGATGCCGTAGCTGACCCTGACTTCCCGCGTCTTCATGATCTACTCGAACTCCGCACCGCACCCCGGACACTTCGTCTCCGAGGCAGGGAACTTCGTCCCGCAGTCCGGGCAGGCAGACATCTTCGGCACTTCACCCTTCGACACCTTCTTCCGAACCGGAACGGACTCTGCCTCTTCGACCCCGGCTTCCTCCTCCTCCTCTTCGGCCACCACCGGCTTGACCGGCTTCTTGAGCTTCTTCGCGATGGGCTTCTCCTCCTCCTCCTCGTCCTTCTCCACCTTGCCCTTCAGCCGCGCCCGCATCTCCTCGATCCGGCTCACCGGCTTCTCCTTGCACTGACCCTTGAGGCGGGCAAGGAAGTCCGTCCCTAGCTCTTCGTCGATGAGGGTGATCTGCTGTTCCAGATTGTCCAGAATGGTCTCGGCAGATGTGGGTGCTCCGACCTCCTTCAGGTCGTAGGTCTCGAAGCTCCGCTCCTTCGCAGTCAGTGGCCCCTCGACCACGCCCTCGTCACCGCTCTCGGCTTTGCGGCAGTCGTAGTCGGTGTCCATGCCCGTCCCGACCTTCATGAACACGAGGTCGTAGCCACAGGCTTCCCCCTTCTCTTCCTGCCCCGCACTCGGAGACGGATCGCCCTCTTTCCCCACGACCTTCGCGAACTTCTCGAACGCCTTCTCACCCACCCCGATCTCTTTCTCGTTCTTCGCGAGAAGGAGTGTGTGCTTCATCTTCGCGGCTACCCCGGTCTCCCGGTCGAGCACGTTGAACAGGTAGCGGGTGCTCGGCCTCCAGCCCTTGTCCTGCTCGTTCTCGGAGCCGTTGTGCGCCACGATCTTGAACGCCTGCTTGTCCCGGTGGGTGTACTTGCGGAAGTTCTTCTTCGTCCGGGAATCCCGCTTGACCTCGTAGGCCATGACATGATCGAGGATTTCCTGAAGGATCGAATCCTCCCCGATGATGAACGGCCGGTTCGTTTCATCGTCGCAGGTGATCCACGCCCGCTTGCACGACTCCCACTCACCGACCATCCGAACCAGTGTCTCCCCCACCTTCAGGGCGAGGCGCTTGTACGGGTCTGTGAAACTCCGGTTCGACTCGACCTTGTCAAGCTGTTCCTTGATCTTCTTTACGTCCATGCTTCGTGACTCTCCTTTCGATCTCGGCGTTGACCTGCGCCTTCACTCCCTCCATCCGCTCGTTCCGGGTGGTCATAGGCTCGTCCCCAACGAACGATTCTCCCCGAAGAGATGTTGACAGCGAACGGAGCGTTTCCTTCTGCTCGAACACGATCTCCCGAAGGTACTTGTACAGTGTCTCGGCCTCTTCCTGACCCTCGATCTCGATCTGGAGCTTCTCGATCTTCGACCGCCATGGCTCGTTCGTTCCGATCCATGCGTCGATGTCCCGCACCGTGGGTTTGGCCTCGCTCAGAGCACCCTTCGCCGCGACGTGCGCCTCGGCCTGCACCCGCTCCAGTTGCCGCCGAAGAACCTTTGTCAGCCGAAGGATTTTGACGTACTGCTGGCTGACGTAGGATACGCTCGGAAACCACTCCCGCAATCCCCGAAGCACCCTCGGCATTTCCAGAGGAACGTCCAGCCGGTTCAACACCTCAAGCAGGCGTTCCGGCTTCCATAGTTCGTGTTTTGTGAAGTCTTCCATGCTACCTCCTACCACTCAATAGGCGACTCAGGCCGCTTCTGGACTAGGCTTTTTTTCAGCCGAGCCACCGGCTCGCCCTTCCACCGCTCCACCACCTCGACTTCGGCCTTGATCGGCACCGTGATCCCCGGCATCGGCCGCTCCATCTCCTCCTTGACCATGTCCCGGACGTAGGCCGCGATGTCCCTTCGAGCCTCCAGTACGATCTCGTCGTGGACTTGCAGGAGGATGTGGGCGTCCAGCTTCTCCTCCTTGATCCGGTTGGAAATCCGAACGAGCGCCAAGTTGGTGCAATCCCCGGCCCCGCCCTGTATCGGAGAGTTGCACGCCTTCCGCTCGGCCGCTCCGCGCCGCCCCTCGTGCTCCTCGTGAATCTCTGGCACCCGACGCCGACGACCGAACGGGGTCTCGACATAGCCGCGCTCCCGCATCTCCGACTTGAACCGCTCCAGAGCTTCCTTCGTTTTCGGAATGGCCTTGAAGTACCGACCGATGAACTCCTCGGCCTCGTCGTAGCTCATCTTCGTTTCAGCCGCCAGCTTGCCCGGCCCCATGCCGTAGATGATGCCGAAGTTGATCGTCTTGGCGTCGTACCTCTGCTTCTTCGTGACCTTCTCGGGAGGAACCTTGTTGATGAGGGCGGCCGTCGCCCGGTGGATGTCTCCATCCGGCTTCGCGAACTCCGAGAGGAATACCGGGTCTCGCGAGTAGTTCGTCAGGATGCGAAGTTCGATCTGCGAGAAGTCGGGATCGACGAACAGGTAGCCATCCCTCGGGATGAAGCCCTGCCGGATCAACTTGCCCTCCTCGGTGCGGATCGGGATGTTCTGGAGGTTGGGATTCGATGAGGACAGCCGCCCCGTCACCGTTCCGGTCTGGTTGAAGTTCGCGTGTATGATCCCCTCGGAGTTGGCCCCGTAAATGAGAGGCTCCAAGTACGTCGAGCACAGCTTGTGGAGACCACGGTACTCCAACAGCGCCTTCGCGAATCTCCCTCCCGGTGTCCTGCCAAACCTGTCCACGATGATATGAAGCGCCGTGTCATCCGCCGACGGTTGCCGCGTCTTCTTTGTCCACCGCTTCACCGGGAGGTAGTAGGTGGTGTAGAGAAGCTCCCGCACCTGTTTGGAACTTCGCACGTTGAAGTCCGTCTTCCCGCAAAGCTCCTTCAGCTTCTCCTCGCACTTTGCGAGCTTGCCCTCGAACTGCTTCAGGAGTTTCTGGAAGTAGGGCACGTCCACCCGGATGCCCCTCTCCTCCATCTCGATCAGAACGTGCAAGAGAGGCAACACGAGCTTTGCATGGATCGCCCCTAGTCCTTGCTCTCGGATCATGCCACGGAATAGGTGGTAGAGTCGGAACGTCGTGATGGCGTCCATGCAGGCATACTGGTAGATGCCCTCGTCGTCCGCTTCCCGAACGTCTACGCCCTCCTCGTACCCTCCCCACTCCGTCCATCGAAGGGCGAGAGACTTCAGATCGAGGGGGAAGTTCTCGTCCACGAGTTGCGCCATGAGCATGGTGTCCCCACGAACACCTTTGACCTCGACACCATGAGATCGGAAGAACCGGAGGTCGAACTTGGCGTTGTGGAACACCTTTCCGATGGTCTCGTCCCGCATCACCTTCCGAAAGTCTGGATCGCTCTTCACGATGGCCCACGGGTAGTAGGTGGCTACACCGTCTCGTTCGCACACAGACACGCCACGAATCTGGTTCTCCCTCGGATTGAGACCAGTCGTTTCGATGTCCACCGCGAGGAGCTTCCCTTCCGACGAAAACTGGACGCCGAGAGCGGTCACAAGCGTGGTGTTTGCAGGAGGAGCTTCGGTGAGGAGTTTCTTCACTGACCGAAGCGCCTCGATGTTCCGCTTCAAGTTGTACTCGGAGTAGTCCTTCGGGTCTCTCGGATTGATCTCCCGGTCGATGGCGGCCGGATGAAGGATCGGGATGAAGTAGCATCCCCACTTGCGGCTCCTCACCACCTTGCCGACCCACGCCGAGATCGAGCCGAGCTTGACCTTGCCCTTCCCGTCGTCCTTCTTCTTCACGATCCCGAACGCCGCCGACGCCACAGCCCCGGCGAGAATGACAACGACCGGGGCCTTCTCTTTGACCAGCTTGCCGAGGTGCTCCCCGAAGCAGGCCGCGCACTGGACTCCTGTCGGCTTCTTGTTCTTTGGAGGGCGACACCGGACGACGTTGTCAACGTACACGTCCTCACGCCGGAGACCGACCTCCTCCAACATGGCGTTCAGAAGAACACCGGCACGGCCAATGAAGGGAACTCCCTCCCGCTCTTCGTTGAATCCGGGAGCCTCACCGACGACCCACACCCGCTGTCCGTGATATTCCTCGCAGACGTTGGGATGGTTCGTCGTCTTATGCAGATTGCAGATCGAACAGGTACTCATGACCTAGACTGCTCCTGATACTTTTGACGATGGCTTCCCGAGCAACCTGCACGGTGCAACGACACACAGACAGAAGCGATGCCGTCTCCCGCTCTGTCGCTCCCTGCATCCACAGGTCTGCCACGATCCGGTGCCGACCCCGAAGCCGGGAGAACGCTTCTGCAAGGTCAATCTGGATGAGCCACCGCTCCTCGTCGCTCATCCCGGAGTTGTCCACGAACTCCACATTCTCGATGGACGCCCGCTCCAACTTTCGCAAGCAGGATCGGACGCACGAGTAGATCACCGACAGCGGGGAGGTCTTGGAGTTCGACAACCGTCGAAGCCCGACCAGCACCCCCTCGGCCACGGCGTCCCGGAGATCACAGACCTCCAGCGACCTGTCCTTTCGGATGAGGTAGAGTTTGCCGCGAACGGCGAACTGGAAGCGGTCGATCACCTCGACGAGAGCCGAAGCATCCCCCGCCAGATACCTCTCGACGATCTGCTCGGTGTTCACGCCAGCCTCTCCGCGCCTGCGATTGCCAGTTGGAGCACTTCGACCGGGCACTC
>Ga0315294_10001803_pt1 | contig 23497 bp, 20 predicted proteins | sample YL17G13_40_MG_FD_203626 | JGI IMG/M metagenome (GOLD analysis project Ga0315294, IMG submission 203626) | Sediment microbial communities from Yellowstone Lake, YNP, Wyoming, USA - YL17G13_40 | ecosystem: Environmental > Aquatic > Freshwater > Lake > Sediment | place: USA: Wyoming | collected...
AACGGCTTGAAGTAGCCGACCTTGCGCCCCGCTCGCTGGAGCTCGAGGCCGAGGATGATGCACATCAAGCTCTTGCCCGCGTAGGAATCGGTCGAGCCAACGAATACTCCGGTCATGCTAGCCTCCGTGACTTGGCGTGCTGCTCGGCTGCTCCGCGATGGTGATGCGGGAATCGATGGCGACGACGCCCCGGCCCGGCTCCAACGCCGCCAGCGGGTTGATGTCCAGTTCCACGATGTCAGGAAAATCAAGGGTCAATTGCGACAGGCGAAGCAGCCCCTCGATGATGGCGTCGGTGTCCGCGGGCCGCTCGCCCCGGACTCCGCCCAGCAGCGGCGCCGCGCGGATGTCGTGCAGCATCTCCTGCGCCTGGCGCCGATCCACCGGCGCCACCCGGAACGCCACGTCCTTGAGCACCTCCACGTAAATCCCGCCCAGCCCGAACATCAGCAGCGGCCCGAACTGCGGGTCGCGGCTGACGCCCAGGATCACCTCCTTGCCGCCCCGTATCATCTCCTGCACCAGCACCCCCCGCAACTGCGCGTCGCGCATGTAGCGCTGCGAGCGCAGCATGATGAGATCGAAGGTATCCGCCACCTGCTCCTGGTTCGCGATGTTAACCCGCACCGCGCCGATGTCGGACTTGTGCAGGATGTCGGGCGAGGAGATCTTCATCACCACCGGGTAGCCGATCTCGTCGGCGGCCTGCACCGCCTCCTCCGCCGAGCGCGCCAGGCGCCCGTGCGGCACGCGGAACCCGTAGGCCGCCAGCACCTCCCGCGCCTCCACCTCGCCCAGGTTCAATCGCGACTCGGCGCGCACCCCGGCGAACACGCTCGCGGCCTTCTCCCGCTCCACCTCGAAGCTCACCACGTCGGGTGCGGGCTCGCCCAGGTGCCGCCGGTGGCGCACCATCGCCGCCAGCGCTCCCACCGCCTGCTCCGGGTACGCGTACGAGGGGATGCGGTGCGCGTCCAGGTAGCGGTCGCCCGGGCGCATCTTCTCCCCGCCCATCATGCATGCCAGCACCGGCTTCGAGGTCCCCGCCGCCGCCTGGTAAATGGCCTCCGCCGTCCGCTCGACCTCGGTCATCGCCTGCGGGGCGAGCAGGGCGACCACGGAATTGACGTTGGGGTCGTCGAGCGCGCATTCCATCGCAAACTGGTAGCGCTCGGCGTCCGCGTCCCCCAGCACATCGATGGGGTTGTAGAAGTTGGAGGCCGGCGGCAGCTTCTCGCGTAAGCGATCGACCGTCTCCCGCTGCAGGGAGGCGAGCGACAGAATACCGGTGCGCTCGGCGGCGTCGGTCGCCATGATGCCGGGACCGCCGGCATTGGTGACGATCGCCGTCGCCGGCCCCTGAGGCAGCGGTTGGTATGCGAACGCCAGCGCGTAGTCGAAAAGCTCGCCCAGCGAGGGAGCGCGAATGACCCCCACCTGGCGGAACGCCGCCTCGTACGCCTGCTCCGAGCCCGCCAGGCTCCCGGTGTGGGATGACACGGCGCGAGCGCCCGCGGCGGTACCGCCCGACTTGAGGATGATCACCGGCTTGACCGCCGTGACCTCCCGCGCCACCTCCATGAACTCCGAGCCGTCGCGCAGCCCCTCCACGTAAGAGACGATGACCGCCGTGTCCTCGTCATCCCTCCAGGCCCGCAGCAGGGCGATGGTCTCGACGTCCACCCCATTGCCGAAGCTCACGAACTTGCTGAAGCCGACCCCCTGCTCGAGCGCCCAGTCCATGATGGCGGTCGCCAGCGCCCCCGACTGCGACATCAGCGACACGTGCCCCGCCTGCGGCATCCCCGCCGCGAACGAGGCGTTCACCCCGAGCGCGGGCACCACCACCCCCAGGCAGTTGGGCCCGATCACGCGGATGCCGTGTTCCTGCGCGATGGCGCCGACCTCCCGTTCCAGCCGCGCCCCCTCCGGGCCTGTCTCCTTGAACCCGGCGCTGATGATGATGACCGAGTCCACGCCCTTCTCCCCGCACTCGCGCATCACCCCCGCCACCAGCTTGGCCGGCACCACCGCCACCGCCATGTCCACGTCGCCGGGCACGTCCTTCACGCTCGCGTAGCACTTGTGCCCCAGCAGGCTGGCGGCGTTGGGATTGATGGGATAGACGACGCCCTTGAAGCCGAAGGAAATCATGTTGCGGAATACGGCATGGCCGACCTTGACTGGATCGGTTGACGCGCCGATTACCGCCACCGAGTTCGGCTGGAAGAAGTGTTCGAGCATAGTTCGTTACTGGTTAGCCTGCTTGCACCGCGCTGCGCCGCCCAAGTTCGTGCGCCGCGCGCGGCAGGGCCGAAGACGCCGCTACTCGTCCCCCAGCGCCCCCTCGCGGTGCGCCGCCAGATACTCGACGCAGAACTCATCCATCTCGAGCAGCGCGCACCCCGCCCGCATGGTCGCCATCAGCCGCTGGTCGAGCGGATCCACGATCGCCGCATCGAGGCCCATCGCCATCGCCATCGCCAGGAAAGTGCGATTGAGCAGGCGCCGGCGCGGCAGGCCGAACGCAACGTTGCTCAGCCCGCAGATGACATGCGCGCCCGTGCCGGCATCGCGAATGGCGCGCACCCCTTCCAGGAACTCTCGCCCCTGCGCGCTCTCGGTGCTCACCGGCCGCACCAGCGCGTCGATGTAAACGTGGTCCGCGGGGACGCCGTGCCTTGCCGCCAGATCCACGATCTCCTGCGCCAGGTCCCGCCGTTGCGCGGCGGTGGATGGCATGCCGGATTCGCCCATGGTCAGCCCCACCACGCGCGCCCCCCGGTCGCGAACCAGCGGCAGGATCTGCTCGGCCCGCTCCCGCTCCGCCGTTATCGAGTTGACCAGGACCTCCCCGCGCGTCGCCTCCAGGCCGGCCGCGATGGCCTCGGGGCTGGGCGAGTCTATGCACAGCGGCGTGGCAACCGCCTCCTGCACCACCCCGATCATCCACTTGAGGTCGTCGATCTCCTGCGCGAGGCGCGCCGCCGCGTTGACGTCGAGAAAATCCGCCCCCGCTTCGGCCTGCGCGACCGCCTCCTTGCGCACGAAGTCGGCGTTACGTTCCGCGATCGCCGCGGCGACCGCGCGCCGCGTCGAATTGAGTCGCTCCCCGACAATGGTTATCACGCTATCCGGAGGCTCCCAATGCTCCCCGCACCTGTTGCCCGTAACCGCGTTCTACCGCACCCACAAGCCCCGCGAGCGCGGCATTCACCGGCGTCGCCACCCCCAGCCTCTGGCCCTCGCGCGCGACCGCTCCGTTTATGGCCTCCACCTCGGTTCGCCGGCCGCGCAGCACGTCCTGGAGCATGGAATTGATATTCTTGGCCGTGGCGCGGCAAACCTCCTGCGTGTGCGCGATGGGATCCGGATAGGCGAGCGCGATTCCCTTGGCCCGGGACACCGCCGCCGCTTCGGCGACCGCGGCGCGCATCACCACCGCCGCGCCCTCGTCCTGCGCCAGCAAGCCGTTGGGCAGGCGCGTCACCGCGCCGAGCGCGTTGATGCCGCAGTTCACCACCAGCTTGCTCCACACGACGGAGTCGAGATCATCCGTGATCGTGACCTCGATCCCCGCTGCGCGTAATGCCGCGGCGAGGGCTTTGACGCGCGCACTGCGCTCGCCGTTCGCCTCACCGATGATGGTGGCGCCAGCGCCCGCATGGCGGATGCGCCCCGGGCCTATCTCGGTGGCGCCGTGAGCGGTGGTGCCGCCGATAACGCGTTCTGCGCCGAAACGCCCTGCGAGCGTCTCGACGTTTCCCAGGCCGTTTTGCAGGGTTACGAAGGCGGTCCGCGGCCCGGCAACCCGAGCGGCGGTTTCGGCCGCGGCGGAGGTGTCGTAGGCCTTGACGAACACGAACACAAAAAGGAACTCGGGGTGCGGCGCCTCGGCCGTGTCAACCGTCGCGTTGACGCGCGTGCGAAACGAGCCGCTCGCCCCCTCGACCGCCACACCTTCCTGCGCCAGGCTGCGCGCGCGCTCGGGGTTGTTATCGATCATCCACACCGCGTGCCCGGCGCGCGCCAGCAGCGCCCCGAACAGGGACCCCATGGCGCCGCAGCCGATGATGGCGAAGTCCATCAGCCCGCCCACCATCCGCCGTCGCTGTCATTCTGAGGGAGCCCTTCGACCCATTCGGCAAGCTCAGGGCAGGCTTCGCTCAGAGCGGCTAGGCCTACGGCCGCCGTGGCGGTCACGCGCGACCTAGCCACTTGCCCTGAGCGAAACGAAGGGGTAAGCTCCGCGACCGAGGAATCCCCTGCCGGGGTTGCGCCGAGGTAGGGGATTCCTCGCTGACGCTCGGAATGACGTGCACTCACCTACCCCGCCTTCTCCCAGCGCATGAGATGAGTGACGGCTCCCAGGGTGCTGCCTCGCTGGATCTCCTCACGTATGCGGTTCTCCTGCTCCAGCACGCCCTGGGCGCGGTTGGCGTACTCCGCCGCCTTCTCGCGCGGCACCACACACACGCCGTCGTCATCGCCCACCAGCCAATCCCCCGGCCGCACCAGCATGCCCGCAATCTTGATCGGCACCCCGATTTCGCCGAAACCCCGCGGCTCGCCCGCGTTGGGCATGATCAGCCGCGCGAACGCGGGAAAACCGAGCTTGCGGATCTCAGGCGTGTCGCGGATGGCGCCCTCGATCACGACCCCGGCCACCTTGCGCCCCATCGCGCTGTAGGTCGCCAGCTCGCCCCACAGGGCGGGCCCGACGCCGCCGGCCTCGATGACGATGACCTCCCCCTCGCGCGCCTCGTCGATCGCCTGCACCGGCTTCGACCAGTCGCCCGGCGCGCTGCGCACCGTCACCGCCGGGCCGCACATCCGGGCGCCCGGCGTGATCGGGCATATCCCGGCAAGCACGCCGCCGCGGTGCAGGGCGTCGGACAGGTTGGCGGTCGAAACCTTCGACAGCACCTCGCGGATGTTCTCCATGGTGGCGCGCTTGTAGAGATCGGTGGCGACCTTGGCGCCGGTGTCGATGGCCTCGCGGATGGCCGCGGTCGCTGCGCGCGCGTCCGCGGACTTGGTGATGGCCCCTCCCACGATGATGATGCGCGCCCCGGCGGCGGCCGCATCCGCAGCATTCTCCGAGTGGACGCCCCCGGCCGCGGCAACCGGAATGCTCACCGCCGCCGCCACCTGCTTCAGCACGTCGAACGCGTAAACCCCGTGCATCTGCACGTCGATGGCCGTGTGGCAGGCGATGTAGTCGGCGCCGAGCTGCTCGATCTGCTTGGCCCGCTCCACCGGGTCGGCGACGCTGATGAGGTCCACGATGACCTTGTTGCCGTAGTTGCGGGCGGCCTCGATGCACTCGGCGATGGTCGAATCCGCAGCCGCGCCGAGGACATCCACGATGTCCGCGCCCGCCTTGGCCGCCGCTTCCAGCTCGGTGCGCCCGGCGTCCATGATCTTCATGTCGGCGACGATGGTGCGATCCGGGAACCGCTCCCGCAGCGCGCGCACGGCGTCGAGGCCTTCGCTCTTGATCAGCGGAGTGCCGGCCTCGAGCCAATCCGCGCCCCCGGCGACGGCTTCCTCGGCGACCTTGAGCGCGCGGTCGAGGTCAACGAAATCGAGGGCGACTTGCAGAATGGGCCGCTCCTGCTCGGGCATGGTCTACCACCTTCCTCACTGCGCGACGAGCAACACTTCGGCAGAGCGTCGTTTGCTCAGCACGTAGCGGTAATTTAGGGTCTGCGTCACGTTAACGCGCTGCTTGTGACGGCGGAGCAACGATACGAGTTCGGGGATTGACGGAATACCGTCCGCGCGATATGAGACGACCAGAATACTATCGCGGAAGCGCTCGAACAGCCTGTCGAAAGCGTGATGAACCCGGTTCCGGTCGCACCATTCACAGGGCTGTTTCTGGAAAGCCCGGTGCTTGGTTCCAAAATCGATATGCTCCGCCCAGTGCTCGTAGTCGGCGAGCCCTTCCAGAAAGTGGTAGAAGGCGAGATAGTCAACCCCGATGCCGTCTGTGCTAATGTACGGGGTATCCACATACACGAGATCGCAGGGCCCGGCAATCTCCATCGCGTCAGCGTTGGTTGCGCGATTGCGGCGCCCGTTTGCGAAGACAGCCCTATTACCCGCAGCGACAAACTTGCGGAAATGAGCCGGAAACGGCGTGTCCCACGTTGCCTTGTTGCCAAAGGTGCGCGGCACGTCGGCGGCGCGGAGATACAGATTCTTCCGGTGGAAGAGGTTGAACGGGCGCTTGACGAGGCACGCCTCGAAGAGGGCGAAATACGCCAGCGCCTGTTTGCACGGGTCATCGAGGTGGCGGATGTTGGTTGCGACCATGTCCAGCCAGGCGTTTTCGTCATCGGTGAAATAGATGGAGGGGAAAGTCCGCTGGATGAAGTCCGGGTACGCTATGCCCTGGTGCGGAGACAGCAGAAACTCGACATCGTCCTCAGAAAGCCGAATCGAATCATTCTCAATCAGCGCGAGCCCGATGAGGTGGTTGGAACGCAGAAGGTCGTTATGGGTAACTTCCTTGCCGTGCCGCTTGAGGAGATGGGCGATGCATCCGGTGCCGCCGAAGGCGTCGAGCGCAGTCTCGAACGCCAAGCCCTTGATATGTTGCCAGATCCACGGCGCAAGTTTTACTTTACTTCCCTGGTAGCGCGTCGTGGGGAACCGGGGCGATGGGGGCGTCTGGAGAAGGAATAGCTGGGATCCACCACGCTCTTCGCTGTTTGTTCGTGGCCGCGTCACTTCTTCTTCAGCCCCCGGTAGTGGAGATACTCCTCCACATTCCTATACGGAGGCCGTGAGAGTTCCGCCTGTCGCGCCATGTCCCGCGTCAGGTAAAACTTAAAGACTTCATCACCGAGTTCGGCGAATGGCCCGCCGCCATCGCGAAGCTGGGCGAGGCCGGTGCACGATCCGATGTTCTTGGCATTCCCGCTTCCCGGCCGGTCGCAGGCGACGCGGTACTTCTCGTGCAGGATTGCGTCGAGATCGCGGATGACGGAAAGAACCGTCTCGATGTCGTGTATCGAGAACACGTCGTGGCGGCAGGCTGCTTCGGAAACGTCGGTATAGAGAATCCCGAGCACGTAGTGTTTCGCGTACTCGCCATAAGGGTGCACAATGTTCTTCCGGCTCTGCCGATCCCGAAAGTAACCCGTAAATGCCCCCAGCGTGAATCCTGAAACGCGCGTCTCGGAGACCCGGTAGGTGCTCCTGATGTCAAGGGCGACCTTGCAACCATCCTCGGCAACGAACGTGACGTCGGGGTGGAAGTTCTGCTCGGGGCACCATTCGATCCTGACGCCCGCATCTTTCGCGAAACGCACCAGGGTCGGAGCTAGCATCACTTCGAGCGCCTTCGAGATCACCTTGGTGTCATCCGGTATCGGATAAAGCCTCATCGCCAGGTCAATGAACCCTTTGGCCGCCCATTCGCCGTCAGGGCCAGAAATGTCCTGGATGGCCTCCTCGATATACGGGAGCAGCGCGGTGCGTAGGTCAGTGATATCGAATTGTGATGCCATCTCCCGAATCCCTTACACGCGCATCTCAATTATACCGGCGCCGTAGCGCGCGAACAAGCAACAGATGGGCTTGCCGCCGCTGCGACTTAGCCCCAGACTATGCATAACGAGCGTGAGGCATTCACCCAGCGAGTGATGTCACCCTGAGCGAAGCGAAGGGTCTTGCCATCGCGGTTGCGCATTCCCTACCAAGATTCTTCGCTGCGCTCACAATGACATTGACCTTTTCCTATGCATAATCCCGGTTAGCTTGCATCCGCCCCCGCCCACCTGACCACCGCCCCGCGGTCTTCGCCCTCGGACGCATCGCGCGGCGCCAGGCGGTGGAAATCGGTCGCCTGCTGGAACGCGTGCGCCGCCCGCAAGATGGTGGCCTCGGCGAGCGGCTTGCCCGTGATCTGCAGGCCGATGGGCAGGTTCTCGGCGTACCCCGCCGGGATGGACATCGCAGGCAGGCCGGCGAGGTTGGCGGCGATGGTGCACACGTCCGACAGGTACATCTGCACCGGGTCGTCGGTCTTCTCGCCGAGGCGGAAGGGCAGGCTCGGCGTGGTGGGCGCCAGCAGCAGGTCGTGACCCGCCAACACCTGCTCGAAGTCGCGGCGGATAAGAGTGCGCACCTGCGACGCCTTGAGGTAGTAGGCGTCATAGTAGCCCGCGCTCAGCGCATAGGTGCCGAGCATGATGCGCCGCTTGACCTCGGGACCGAAGCCGTCCTCGCGCGTTTCCTGGTACAGCTCGACGATGTCCTCGGCAGGGCCGGGTGTGCGGTAGCCGTAAGCCACCCCGTCGTAGCGCGCGAGGTTGGAGCTGGCCTCGGCGGGGGCGATGATGTAGTACACGGGGATCACGTACTGCAGGTGTGGGGTCGAGACCTCCTCGCACACCGCCCCCAGGCTCTCGAATACCTGCGCGGCTGACCGCACGGCCTTCTCGATCGCGTCCGCAACCCGCGCCCCACGGTACTCGAAGAACTCGGTTGGGATGCCGACGCGCAGGCCCTTGAGGCCATCCCCAAGCGCCGCCGCGTAATCGGGCGCCGCGGCGTCAATTGAGGTGGAGTCGAGTGGATCGTGCCCCGCCAGCACCTGCAACAGGAGCGCGCAGTCGCGGGCATCGCGCGCCATCGGCCCGATCTGGTCGAGGCTGGAGGCGAACGCGATCAGCCCGTAGCGCGACACCCGGCCGTAGGTCGGCTTGAGCCCGCACACCCCGCAGAACGCCGCCGGCTGGCGGATCGATCCGCCGGTGTCGGTGCCGATCGCCAGGGGCGTCTCCAGCGCCGCCAGCGCCGCCGCCGATCCTCCGCTCGACCCCCCGGGCACGCGCTCCAGGTCCCACGGGTTGCGCGTCGGGCCGAAGGCGCTGTTCTCGGTTGACGAGCCCATGGCGAACTCGTCCATGTTGGTCTTGCCCAGGAAAACCACGCCGGCGTCGCGCAGCCGTTGAATCACGGTCGCGTCGTAGGGGGGTACGAAACCCTCCAGGATGCGCGAGCAGCAGGTAGTGGGCACGCCGCGCGTGCACACGATGTCCTTGAGGGCGATGGGCACGCCGGCAAGCGGCCCCATCTTCTCGCCCGCCGCGATGCGGCGGTCAACCTCCTCGGCCTGCCGGAGCGCCAGTTCGTCGGTGAGACGCACGAACGCGTGAACGTCCGGCTCCACCGCGGTCATGCGCTCCAGGCACGCGCGGGTCAGCTCGACCGCTGAGAGCTCGCGGCTGGCGATAAGCCGTCCGGCCTCGGCGGCGGTCAGTTGTAGTTCATCGGCACTGGAATTCATTCCAGGCTGCGCCTTTCTTCGTTGGTGAAACCGGCCACGCACAGGTGATGCCGTGCGCTCCCGGATGTGGCACAGGCGCCCTCGCCTGTGAATGGGCGCCGCGACTGCGGCGCCTGCACACCCGCGGGCGGGTGTGCCACATGGGCTGGCGTGCAATCCGAGGCCTCACGGTCACGCCCTTCACTCCACCACTCGCGGCACGCGGAAAGTGTCCCCCGTCCGCTGCGGCGCGTTCTCCAGGGCGTCGTCCGTCGGCAGTGACGGCCGCACCTCGTCCGCGCGAAACACGTTGTGCATGGGGATGACGTGGGAGGTCGGCTCGACATCGGTGGTATCGAGCTCACCGAGCTGCTCGAAGAACCCCATGATGTCATTGAGCTGCGTGGTCATGTGCTCGCGCTCCTCGGCGGTGAGCTTGAGCCGCGACAGCAGCGCGATATGCTCGACTTCCTGTTGGCTGAGGCGCAATTGATGAACCCCCGATCGCAGGCTTTGCTGATGCTCATGTGGCACAGCCGCCCCCGGCTGTGATTGTCTTGGATTCCATTGGCCTCCATGACGGCGCGACTTACTTCGTTGCCGAGCGCGCGATGTCCTGCGCCCAGCCGCCGCCCCACGCCCGCTGCGACGCCGGCGGCCGCGGCCGCGCGATCCGACAGGCACGGGCAGGGGCATGGGCGAATGCGCCCATCATGGCCACCACCGGCGAGCAGACGAGCCTTTCGCTGGAGCCACCCAATGGCAAGAAGCCGGACACCCGCGCGGCAATCCACACCATCGGCACCAGCACCCGCTCTTGGGACCAGTTCGTCGAGACGCTCAAAGCCTACGGCATCGAGGCGGTGGCCGATGTCCGCAGCTTGCCCGCCAGCCGCCGCTTTGCGCATTTCTGGCGCGAGCCGATGGAGAAGCGCCTTCGCGAGGAGGGAATCGAGTATCATTACCTCGGCCGCGAGCTGGGCGGGTATCGCAAGGGCGACTACGAGGCCCACATGGAAACCGAAGACTTCGCCCGTGGCCTCGCTCAACTGGAGGGCCTGGCCCGCCGCCGCCGCACCGCGTTCTTCTGCGCCGAGCGCCTGCCCTGGAAGTGCCACCGCCGCTACATCGGCGCCAAGCTCCAGCAGCGCGGCTGGCATGTCGTTCACATCCTTGACGCCAAGCGCACCTGGGGATTCACTCACTGACGTTCCCCGGGGCCGGCCGGCGGCCGCTCCCCGAGGGGGATGACTGCCCCGCGATGCCGGGAAGTCGTGGGCACACCCTCGGGCACCGGCGGTTGACATCCTGGTTGACATCTTCAGCGGTAGTGGTACCATAGTAGTAGGTCGGGTTATCGGGCTCATCAGGCCGGCGCGTTTGCGCGCCGGGCCGTTTCGATAGGCACAGCGTCAGAGACCGCTCCGTGCCGTACGCTGCCGGCATTTTCCGCGCGCCGGCTGCTTCCATGGGCCCTTTGGCTGGGACCTAGAGGGGAAACTTTTTGTTTCCGCGGCAGGACTTGTACGATGCTTCACAAAATAGATTTCTCCGGGGGAGGACAGGCCGGTCGGCCGTCCCAGGGCGACCGCCGCCTCGCGGCCGAGCGGGCGCATGTGCGTTCCATTGGGGCGCGCCGTCGGCGAAGCAGAGCAAGAAGGAGCTAGCGAATGGCTGAGAAGCAGCAGCGCAGCATCGACCCAGCGACCGAGCGAGCGCTGGAGCGGGCTGCGGAGCGTGAGATAGACACCGTGTGGGACCGCTGGGCGGCGATGCAGCCCCAGTGCGGGTTCGGCAGCCTGGGAGTGTGCTGCCGGATATGCACCATGGGGCCTTGTAGAATCGCCCCCTTTGGCGAGGGACCCTCAGTGGGCGTGTGCGGCGCGACCGCGGATACCATTGCCGCCCGCAACCTCGCTCGCATGATCGCCTCCGGCGTCGCCGCGCACTCCGATCACGGCCGTGGCGTCGCCCACACCATGCTGCTCATGGCGAAAGGCGAGGCCAAGGACTACCACGTCAAGCACGAGCGCAAGCTGCGCGAGGTGGCGGGCTATCTTGGCGTCGAAGGGGCTGACACCAAGGACCCCCAGCAGCTCGCCCTCGCCGTCGCCGAGGCCGCCTACGCCCAGTTCGGTCAACAGGAGGGGGAGCTATCGCTCATGCGCCGCGCCCCCAAGAAGCGCCAGGATCTATGGCGCAAGCTCGGCCTGTGGCCGCGCGGGGTTGACCGCGAGGTGGTCGAGATCATGCATCGCACCCACATGGGTGTGGACAACGACTACCGCAACATCATGTTGGCCGGCATGCGCACCGCCCTCGCCGACGGCTGGGGCGGCTCCATGATCGGCACCGACCTGCAGGACATCATGCTCGGCTGCCCCACCCCCATCCGCGCCAAGGTCAACCTCGGCGTGCTGGGGGAGGACAAGGTCAATATCGTCATTCACGGCCACGAGCCGATGCTGTCGGAGATGATCGTCGAGGCGAGCCGCGACCCTGAGCTGCTCAAGCTCGCCGAGGAGAAGGGCGCCAAGGGCATCCAGCTCTCCGGCATTTGCTGCACCGCCAATGAGGTGCTGATGCGCCAGGGGGTTCCGTCGGCGGGCAACTTCCTGCAGCAAGAGGTCGCCATCGCCACTGGGGCGGTGGAGGCCATGATCGTGGACGTGCAATGCCTGATGCCGTCGCTGGACGAGGTCTCGCGCTGCTTCCACACCAAGCTCATCACCACCTCGCCCAAGGCCAAGTTTCCCGGCGTCGAGCACATCGAGTTCGACGAGCGGCGCGCTCTCGACGTGGCAAAGCGCATCGTGCGCGTCGCTATCGAGAACTTCCCCAACCGCAAGCCCGAGCTGGTCGAGATCCCCAAGGAGACGATGGATCTCGTCGCCGGCTTTACTACGGAGTACGTCTTCGAGATGCTGGGCGGCCGGTTCCGGCCTTCCTATCGGCCGCTGAACGACGCGATCATAGCGGGCCGCATCCGCGGTGTGGCGGGAGTGGTCGGCTGCTGCAACCCCAACGTCCTGCACGAGAGCTGCCACATCGGCATGGTCAAGGAGCTGCTGCGTAACGACGTGCTCGTGGTGCAGACGGGGTGCTCCGCAGTGTCGTGCGCCAAGCACGGCCTGCTGCAGCCGGAAGCGGCGTTCGAGTACGCCGGCAAGGGCCTGCAGGAGGTGTGCGAGGCGGTGGGCATGCCGCCGGTGCTGCACCTGGGCTCGTGCGTGGACAACAGCCGCATCCTCACCGCCTGCTGCCAGATGGTGGCGGAAGGCGGCCTGGGCGAGGACATCAGCGACCTGCCCGTCGCCGGCGCCGCCCCCGAGTGGATGAGCGAGAAGGCGGTCGCCATCGGCATGTACGTCGTCGGCTCCGGCATCTTCACCGTCTTCGGCAAGCCGCTGCCGGTGCTCGGCTCCCGGGCGCTCACCGACTTCCTGTGCGGCCCCGAGCTGGAGGACCTCGTCGGCGCCCGCTGGGCCTTCGAGGAAGACCCGATCAAGGCCGCCAGCCTGATGATGGACCATATCGATCGCAAGCGCCAGGCCCTCAAGTTGCGGCCGATGATGTACCCCTCGGAGCGGGACAAGCAGCCGGAGGCGGTGGCGGCGAGCTGAAGGATGTGACGAGGTGCGGGGCTCTCCGCCGAGCGGCTCGCACGGGGGTGTATGGCGGGGCCGCAACCGGCCCGCGTGAGAGTGAACTATGGCCAAAGACGATAAGCGGATCTTTGCTGACGACGCGAGGTGCCTGGCGTGCCGCGCGTGCGAGATAGCATGCTCGCTGCGCCATTCCGAGTCGGGCGTGCTCGAGCAAGCCATCGCGGAAAGGCCCCTCGCGCGCTCGTGCGTCGTGGTGCGCCTGAACAAGGGCAAGAACTCGCCCGTGCAGTGCATGCAGTGCGCTCGCCCCAAGTGCGTCGAGGTGTGCGAGCCGGGCGCGCTGTGGAAGGACGAGGAGACGGGACTGGTGGTGCTCGATCAGTCGAAATGCACCGGCTGCGGCCTGTGCGTCGAGGCCTGCCCCTTCGACGCCATCTTCTTGGACGACGACCGCGGAGTCGCGTACAAGTGCGACCTGTGCGGCGGGCAGCCGGCGTGCGTCGCCGCCTGCCCCACCGGATCGCTGTTCTTCGGCACGCGCGAGGAGTTCCGGGCGCGCGAGAAGGTGGGCAGCAGGGAGTAGGCGCGGGGAGTCATCCGCAGATTACACAGATTGCGCCGATGAGGAGACGATGTCCGATCCTGAATCGGGCTTCGCTCACAGATTCCTCCGCTTGACCAAATCTGTGCAATCCGTGAAATGGCTAGGCGGCGATGCCGCCGCCATGGCGGCCCGAAGGGCTTAGCCATCTGCGGATAGAGATTCTGATCCAAATTGATTTGACCGGAGGAGGGTGCTTTAGGTGCTAAGCGACCTGGAGATTGCGCAGCAAGCGAAGATCAAACCCGTCACCGAGATTGCCGAGTCCCTCGGCATCACGCAGGATGAGCTGGAGCCCTACGGTTGGTACAAGGCGAAGGTTCATCTCACCGCGCGCGACCGGCTCAAGGGTAATCCCAACGGCAAGTACATCGACGTCACCGCGATCACGCCCACCCCGCTGGGGGAGGGCAAGACCGTCACCACCATCGGCCTCTCCCAGGCGCTGGGGCACCTCGGCAAGCGCGTCCTGACCTGCATCCGCCAGCCCTCGCTCGGCCCCGTCTTCGGCATCAAGGGCGGCGCCGCGGGGGGCGGATACTCGCAGGTCATCCCGATGGAGGACTTCAACCTCCACCTCACCGGCGACATCCACGCCGTCGGCATCGCCAACAACCTGCTCGCCGCAATGATCGACGCCCACCTCAAGCACGGCAACCAGCTCGGCATCGACCCGCGCTCCATCTCCTGGCGCCGGGTCATCGACCTCAACGACAAGTGGGCGGTGTACAACATCGTCGCCGGCCTCGGCGGCGATGGGCGCGTGCCCCGCGAAACCGGCTTCGACATCACCGTCGCCTCCGAGGTCATGGCCATCCTCGCGCTGGCGATTGATCTCAAGGACCTCCGCCGGCGCCTCGGCCGCATTATCGTCGCCCAGACCTACGACGGTGCGCCCGTGACCGCCGAGGATCTCAAGGCCGCCGGCGCCATGTGCGTTCTGCTCAAGGACGCCATCATGCCCAACCTCATGCAGACCCTCGAGCACACCCCGGTCTTCGTCCACGCCGGCCCCTTCGCCAACATCGCCCACGGCAATTCCTCCGTCATCGCCGACCAGATCGGCATCAAGCTCGCCGACTACCTGGTGACCGAGTCCGGCTTCGGCGCCGACTGCGGCATGGAGAAGTTCTTCAACATCAAGTGCCGCGCCAGCGGCCTCGTCCCCGACTGCGTGGTTATCGTGGCCACCGTGCGCGCGCTCAAGATGCACGGCGGCCTGGGCAAGGTCGTCGCCGGCAAGCCGCTCCCGCAGGAGTTGGTCACCGAGAACCTGCCCGCCCTGGACAAGGGCTGTGAGAACCTGGTCAAGCACATCGAGAACGCCCGCCTGTTCGGCGTGCCGGTCGTCGTCGCCGTCAACCGCTTCACCCAGGACACCGAGGCCGAGATCGAGCTCATCCGCAACAAGGCCGTCGCCGCCGGCGCGGAAGGCGCCTACCTGTCCGAGGTGTGGGCCACGGGCGGCGCGGGCGGAACCGAGCTCGCGGAGGCGGTGATGGCGGCGTGCGAGAAGCCGAGCGACTTCAAGTTTCTCTACGACCTCGACGCGCCGATCAAGGACAAGATCGAGACCATCGCCACCAAGATCTACGGGGCCGACGGCGTGGACTACGCGCCGCTGGCGGAGCGCAAGATCGAGATGTTCACCAGGTGGGGGCTGGACAAGCTGCCCCTCTGCATGGCCAAGACCCACCTGTCGCTGAGCCACGATCCGGCGCTCAAGGGCCGGCCGCGGGGGTTCCGCATCCCCATTCGCGATGTGCGGCCGTCGGTGGGCGCGGGCTTCCTCTATCCGCTGCTGGGCGAGATGTCGACCATGCCGGGGCTGCCGTCGCGCCCGGCGGCGGTGGACGTCGATATCGACGACGACGGCAAGATCGTGGGCCTGTTCTGATGGGAGATGAACCCGCAGACTACATTCATCTGATCCGCAGATGGCTAAGCCCTTCGGGCCGCCATGGCGGCGGCATCGCCGCCTAGCCATTACACGGATTTCACAGATGATGATAATGTGACGACCCGGATAACAGGCCAGGCAGGTTGAGGGCCGGCTCGGCGGCTGTGCACTTTCTTGCTCAATCTGCGAAATCTGCGGATAGGCTTCCGTAGAGAACGTGGGAGGTTGATGCGATGCCCAGAAGGGCGAGAACCAAGGAATACCCGGTCGTGTGGCTGCAGTGCGCGGGGTGCTCGGGCTGCTCGGTGGCGCTGCTCAACGCCGAGAGCCCGACCGCGAAAAACGTCATCGTCGACCAGCTCGTGCCCGGGGCGCACGTGAGCCTCAAGTTCCACCCCACCATCATGGCCGGCTCCGGCGAGATGGCGCTGACCATGACGGAGGCCGACCGCCTGCCGCGCTCCGGCTACCTGCTGATCGTCGAGGGCGCGGTGCCCACGGCTCACGAGCGCTATGGGGGGGTGGGCGAGAAGGGCGGCCGGCACCTCGACATGGCGAGCACGGTCATCGAGTTGGCGCGCAGCGCGATGGCGGTCATCAGCATCGGCACCTGCAGCTCCTTCGGCGGCATACCCGCCGCTGCGCCCAACCCCACCGGCTGCAAGCCGGTCAGCGAGGTGCTGCGAGAAGCGGGCGTTGACACTCCGGTCATCAACCTCCCCGGCTGCCCGCCGCACCCCGACTGGTTCGTGGGCACGGTCGCCTCCCTGCTGCTGTTCGGCATGCCCGGGCCCGAGGAGGTGGACGTCCTGGGCCGGCCCAAGCGCTTCTTCGGGGTGCTCATACACGAGCGGTGCCCGCGGCGGGCGGACTTCGAGGCCGGCAAGTTCGCGCGGGCCATCGGCGAGCCCGGCTGCCTCTACGAACTGGGCTGCCGCGGGCCCATAACCAGCGCCGATTGCCCCGAGCGGATGTTCAATTCCTCCCTGAACTGGTGCGTCAAGGCAGGCTCGCCGTGCATGGCGTGCGTCGAGCCCGAGTTCCCGGATGTCGTGAGCCCCCTGTACTGCAAGACCTCTGAGCAGGAGCTGCCGCACCTCCACGTGCTGGCGGACGGCACGCTGGAGGCGGTCAAGCGCCCGGTGGCGCCGCGGGCGAAGCAGGAGTAGAGCGCGATGGCAACCATTACCATAGATCCGATTACCCGCATCGAGGGGCACCTCAAGGTTGAGGTCGTCACCGACGCCGGCGAAGTCAAGGAGGCGCGGTGCTCCGGCACCCTCTATCGCGGCTTCGAGCAGATCATGGTGGGGCGACATCCCCTGGACGCGCCCATCATCACCCAGCGCGTGTGCGGGGTATGCCCGGCGGTGCACGCGACCGCGTCGGCGCAATGCATCGACGCCGCTTTCGGCATCGCCGCCAACGTGCCGCGCAACGGCCGCATCCTGCGCAACCTTATCCTGGCCGCCAACTACCTGCAGTCCCACATTCTGCACTTCTATCACCTCGCCGCGCTCGACTACGTGGACGTGACCAAGGCCGCCCGCTATCGCGGCAGCGACCCCGCTCTGGCCTCGATCAAAGATTTCATCAAGCGCGGGGAACTGGCGCCGTTCGCGCCGCGCTACGAGGGGGATTACCGGCTGCCTGACAAGGTTGACCGCGAGGCCGTGTCCCACTATGTCCAGGCGCTGGAGATGCGCCGCCGGGCGCACGAGATGCTGTCCATCTTTGGCGGCAAGATGCCTCACCAGTGCGGCATCGTCGCCGGGGGCGTGACCTCCGGGCCTAACGCGGATCAGATCGCCGATTTCATGTGGCGCCTCAACCAGATCCGCGACTTCATCAGCGGCGTGTACCTGCCCGACGTCATCGCCGTCGCCAAGGCTTACCCCGACTATGCGGGCATCGGCGCGGGGGTCGGCCGCTGGCTGTCATACGGCGTGTTCGACTGCGGCACCACCGACCTCCCGGTCGAGGCGCGCGAGCGGTTCCTGCCGCAGGGGGTGGCGGGCGCCGATCCTTCGACAGGCTCAGAGCCTGCCCTGAGCAGCGCGAAGGGACAAGTTCTCCAGGTCGGCGACGTGGACGAGCGCGCCATCACCGAGGAGGTTGCCACCTCGTGGTACGAATACAGCGACGGCGCGGCCGGCAAGCATCCGTCGGCGGGAGAGACCGCGCCCGCGCCCGACAAGGCGAGCGGCGATAGCTGGCTCAAATCGCCGCGCTACAACGGCAAGCCGCACGAGGTCGGCCCGCTGGCGCGCATGATCGTCGCCTACGCCAAGGGCGTCAAGCAGGTCAAGGCGGCGGTGGACGGCTTGCTGGCGCAGCTCAAGGCCGGCCCCGAGGCTCTCGATTCGGTGCTGGGGCGCCACGCCGCGCGCGCACTGGAGGCCAAGCTCGTGGCCGACGCGATGGTTGAGTGGCTGACCCAGTTGAAGCCCGGCGAGCCGTTCTGCGCGGCCCAGGACATCCCGCAGACCGGCCAGGGCGCGGGCATGGTGGACGGCCCGCGAGGAGCGCTCGGGCACTGGACGACGCTGGTGGACGGGCGCGTCGCCCACTACCAGCTCGTAGTGCCTACGACCTGGAACGCTTCGCCCGCCGACAGCCTGGGGCAGCCCGGGCCGATCGAGCAGGCGCTGCTGGGCACCAAGATTCGCGACGAGCAGAACCCGTTTGAAGTGGTGCGCATCGTGCGCAGCTTCGACCCGTGCCTGGCGTGCGCGGTGCACCTCATCACGCCGGCGGGGCGGGAGCTGTCGAGGTTCCGCGTGCTGTGAGCGATAGCTGCGAGATTATGGTTCTGGGCGTGGGCAACCTGCTGCGCAGCGACGAGGGCGTGGGCGTCTATGCCGCGCGCATGCTGGAGCAGCGGACGCTGCCCGACGGCGTTGAGGTCATCGACGCCGGGGTCGCGGTGGCGGACGCGCTGGCGAGCTACAAGCGGATCGGCAAGCTGGTGGTGCTGGATGCGGTTGACGCCAAGGCGCAGGCGGGGGCGGTGTTTCGCTTTCGCCCGCGGGATGTGGAACGCCGGCGAGCGCTGCTGCGGTCGCTGCACGAGCTCGATATCTTCGACGCCCTCGAGCTTTTGGAGCGCGGCGGCTGCAAGATCGGCGAAGTGATCGTGGTGGGCGTGCAGCCCAAGACGACGGACTGGGGCATGGAGCTGTCGAGCGAGGTGCGGGCGAGGCTGCCCGATGTGGTGAGCCTGGTGGAGTCGGAGCTTGCGCTGCCGGACCAGGAGGTTGAGTAAGCAACATGATCGCGTCCGAAATCAAACCGATGGAAGAGATCCTCGGCCACATGCAGGGCGAGGACCGCATCTTCATCCTCGGCTGCGCGGGCTGCCCCGAGGGGTGCGACACCGGCGGCGAGGAACAGCTCGCCCGCTTCCAGGAGCAGTTGGAGGCGGCGGGCAAGCAGGTGGTCGGCCGCGTCAACGTCGACTTCCTGTGCAACAAGTCCCTGGTCGCCCTGCGCCTCATGCGGCACTTGGCCCAGGTGGCGCAGGCGAACGCCCTGCTGGTGGTCTCGTGCGGCGTGGGGGTGCAGGCGACCGCGGCGGTGATCGACAAGAACGTGCATCCCGCGCTCAACTCGATCTACCTCGGCGGGTTCCAGGGCCTGTGGCGCGGCAGCGAGCGCTGCGCCGAGTGCGGCCAGTGTCTGCTCGACTACACCGGCGGCATCTGCCCCATCACCGCCTGCACCAAGGGCCTGCTCCACGGCGCCTGCGGCGGCAGCGACAAGGGCAAGTGCGAGATCAACCCCGAGGTCGAGTGCGGCTGGACCAACATCTACGAGCGCCTCAAGGTCATCGGCCGCCTCGACATCTTGCGGCGCGAGGCGCCGGTGCGCGACTACCAGAAGATGACCCCCTCGCCCGAGCTGCGCAAGACCAGTGTCTACGCGCTGGAGCGCGAGGCGGAGCTTGAGCCGAGCGGCAAGGCTGACTAGGTGTGTTATCTTGATACATATGGCGGTTAATTCCAAGCCTGCCTCGAAGAAGAGTGACGTCTCGATTCTTCGAGGGAGGGCCGATCTTGGATTCGAAGAAGAAGCGGCTGTGGGAAGCCAGGGCGCAGCAGACGGTTCCCGATTTTACACTGCTCACGATTCACAGCGCCCGGTGGCATCCCGAGCCCAAAGGAGTTGTTTGGGTAGATGAGTTGCGTCGCCGCGTCCGTTGTCTGCGGCGCTATAGAGAGTGCCAGGCCGCGGCTCCAGCGACAGCGCAGGCGAAGGTATGTCGGGAATTCGGCATCTGCCGTCGCACCCTGGAGCGCCGGCTGCATGCTTACAGCGATACGGGGGTGGAGGGCCTGATCCCGGGGTCGCGGCGCCCCCTGAGTTCGCCGCGCCAGACGCCGGCGGCGTTGGAGAGCGCGATCCTGGCGATCCGGCTGCGCAGCGGCTGGGGGGTGGAGCGCATCGCCCAGGAGCTCAAGCATCTGGGGTTGGGGCCGATCACCCATAGCGGGGTATGGGGTGTGTTGAAGCGACGCGGGCTGAATGTGGCGCTGGGGCGGCGCAAGTGCAAGGCGGGCTGCCGCTACGAGCGGGAGATCCCCAATGACCTGTGGCACATGGACGTTAAGGGGCCGCTGCACTTCGGGGCGGGGCTGGGGCCACTGTACGGCGTCGCGATCCTGGACGACTGCTCGCGGTTCTGTGTCGGGGCGACGCTGGAGCGCAACCGGCAGATGGACACCATGCTGTCGCTGGTGGAGGCGGCGGTGAGCGCGTGGGGCGCGCCGCGGCAACTGATGAGCGATAATGGCAGCGAGTTCGTGGGGGTTGGTCCCAGGCTTACCCCCAGTCGTTTTCTGGTACGATTGGGTGAGCTGGGTATCCAGCACCTGCCCATCAAGTTGCGCACGCCGGAGACCAACGGCAAGATCGAGCGGTTCTGGCTCACACTCGAGGTGGAGCTGCTGATGCAAGAGGCCATTGATGGTCTGACTGGCGGCCGACAGGCGCTGGCAAGCTACCTGGAGGAGTACAACTTCAACCGGCGCCACTACGCCTTGAGTTACCGCGCGCCGGCGCAGATCTACTGTCCCGAACGCGCGGGTACGCCCATGCCGGCGCACATCAAGGCGCTGCTGCCGTTCTTGTCGGCTCTGAAAGAAGCCGGTCAAAGCCACGAGTAACCGACCTTTCGAGGTAGGCTCGCCAACGACAAATGCCTCAAGACAACACACCTAGCCACCCATCGGGCGGCTAAGCCCTACGGGCCGCCATGGCGGTCTTCAGACCTAGTGTGCTGTCCCGAAAGAACTTGGTATATGGCCTGAGCGTAAGCCACGCTCGAAGCCGTGTGCAGCTATAATTGGGACAGAACACTAGCCACGGGACGTGGCTAGGTCCCCGCGGAGCGGGAACCGCCACAGCGGCCCGACGGTCGGGCTTAGCTGCCTGCCCGACTATTGATCCTTGCGAAGCAAAAGGAACGACCTGCACGCCCGTGTACCGCCTGCGTTGGGGCCGCGGGAAGGGACATGTGCCGCGACGGGGCCTACAGCGCCGGCGCCGGCCTTACCGTCCGGCACAGGCTCAACAGGTAGACCTCAGCCGCACCTGCCTGCCGCAGCACGCGCGCGCATTCAAGGAGCGTGGCGCCGGTGGTCCACACATCGTCGAAAACCAGCACCATCCTATCCGCCACCGCCGGGGGATCGGTCACCGCGAACGCGCCCCGGACATTGGCCCGCCGCAGCTTTGCGGGAATCGCCACCTGCGGCGGGTTCAGCTTCACCCGTTGCAGGCAGTGGATGGCGACGGGTACGCCCGCCCGCCGCGCCAGCGGGCCGCACAGCAGCTCCGCCTGGTTGAACCCCCGCTCCCGCGCCCGCACCGGGTGCAGCGGCACCGGCACGATCAGCGACAGCCGGTCAAAGGGAATCTCCGGCGCGCGGGGCGCTTCGTTGGCCCCACCGTCGGCGCTCGCACGCTCCTCGCCGCGGCCGTCGTCGAGCTTCGTAGGGCAGGAGCCTTGGTCGCCGTGGTGACTTGCCTCCTGCCCGAGCAAGGCGGATGCCATCATCTCCCCGAGCACATTACACAACACGCGCTTGCCGTCGTATTTGAGTCGGTGCACCGCCTCCCGCGCCGCTCCTTCGTAGCGAGCCACCGACCGGCCGATCGCGTATGGAAGCCGCTGCGCCTGCCGGCACGAAGCGCACAGCGGCCCGCCGCGCGCCTGGGGGTCGAAGGGGATGCCGCAGCGGTGGCACAGGGGCGGCCTTATCAGCTCGACTTGCGCCGAGCAAGTGCCGCACAGCGGCTGCTCGCCGAAGCGCCGGCACACCAGGCACCGCGGCGGGAACAGCAGATCCAGGAATCCCTTCGTCAGCCAGTGCACGGCGAGTCTTTCTCCGGCTGCACCTTGCTTCCTCGTTTGCCGCGCCCAGGGCGGCGACGGCAAGCACGCGCCCCTGGCGCGCCGTGAGGAATCGTTGGCGCATGTTGGCGCAGCCGGCAGGACTGCCCCGACCGTTGCTCGAAAGCTACACCGGGTCGCGGAGCGATTAAGGAGGGTGCGAGCGTGCGCTTGGCAACTGCTGTGGGCGCGGCCGTCATCATGCTTGCGCTTGCCTTGGCGGCAGGCGCCTGCACGGCGGCGCTCGGTGACGAGCCCCCGACCGCGGCGCGGCAGGCTGCAGCGGTGCTGTTGCCCGATTTGGGCGTGCTGCCGGAGCCGACGAGCGAGCTGACGGTCGTGGGGTGGCAGCAAGTGGTCGCCCTGCGCCCGCGGGCGCGCGACGCGGACGGCGGGCCGTTGGTGCTGGTTTCGTGTGCCCCCGCGCCGAGCGGTGTGGTACTCACCGTGGCTGGCGGCACTGCCCTGGATCGGGCGCTGCCCTTGAATGCCCCAGTTAGCATCAGCATCTCGGAGACGGGCGGCGGGAGTAGCGGCACAGCCACCATCGTCGCCTGCTCCGATGGCACAGCGTGGTCGTGGATAGGCTTGAATGGGACTGGCGCGGTCGCGAAGGGCGTCAACGTCGCGACGGCGAACACCGCCATGTCCACCACCGGCGCCGGCCAGTGGGTGCACACCGTGAGCGCGGCTGCCGGCACAGTACGGATTTCTTCCACTGCTGCCACCCCGGTGCGCGTTTATATCGACTACTAGGATTTCGGGCGGGGACTGTCCCTACGTGGACTGTACCCGCCCGGAAGGGGACAGTCCCCATTCGGGGACAGTCCCTGCCGGCGGCTCAACGCAGTGACCGCGGAGGGAGACCAGTTAATCATGCCGCGCAAAGTGAGGGTCGGCGTCCTGGCTTCGGGCTCGGGCACCAACCTGCAGGCGATCATAGACCGCGCCGCCGACGGCCGTCTCGACGCCGAGGTCGTCATCGTCATCAGCGACGTGGCGCAGGCGTTCGCCCTGGAGCGCGCGCGTAAGGCGGGGATTCACGCGGCCTTCATCAATTCCCGCGACTTCCCGGACCGCGACGCCCCGCCACACGACCGGCGGGCAAGCTTCGATCGCGCGCTTATCGAGAAGCTGCGCGACCACGGCGCCGAACTGGTGGCGCTGGCGGGGTACCTGCGCATCACCAGCGACGAATTCGTGGACACCTTCGCCGGGCGCATCATGAACATCCACCCCAGCCTCATCCCCGCCTTTTGCGGCAAAGGCATGCATGGCCTGCGCGTGCACCAAGCGGTGCTGGATCACGGCGTCAAGGTCAGCGGCTGCACCGTGCATTTCGCCACCAAGGAGGTTGACGCCGGACCGATCATCGTCCAGCGCGCCGTGCCGGTGATGGACGACGACACCGCCGAGACGCTGTCCGCGCGCGTGCTGGAGCAGGAGCACGAGGCGTACTCCGAGGCCATCCAGCTCTTCGCCGAGGGCCGCCTGCGCATCGCGGGCCGGCGGGTGCGCGTGCTGCCGGCGAAGGGTTAGAGCGTCACAGGGTATCGAGAGTGTCATTCCGAGGCTACGCTCGGGACAAGTCTTCACGGAGTTTACCCTGAGCGCAGCCTGCCCTGAGCGGCTAGGTCGCTGCGCGACCGCCGTGGCGGCCCCGACTCGTCGGGGCTTAGCCACTTGCCGAATGGGTCGAAGGGCTCAGAAT
>Ga0315294_10001804_pt1 | contig 23495 bp, 38 predicted proteins | sample YL17G13_40_MG_FD_203626 | JGI IMG/M metagenome (GOLD analysis project Ga0315294, IMG submission 203626) | Sediment microbial communities from Yellowstone Lake, YNP, Wyoming, USA - YL17G13_40 | ecosystem: Environmental > Aquatic > Freshwater > Lake > Sediment | place: USA: Wyoming | collected...
TGGTGAAGGGGAGTGCGCTGCTGGCTTTGGATAGCAAGGGGGACATGAGCAGGAATGATGAGGTATGCAAGCCGATCTGGGATTTGATGGATGCGGTGGACTCTTACATACCGGTGCCGCCGAGGGACGTGGATCTGCCGTTTCTTTTGAGCGTTGAGGACGTGTTCTCGATAACAGGGAGGGGGACGGTGGCGACGGGGAGGGTGGAGAGAGGGAAGGTAAAGGTAGGGGAAGAGGTAGAGGTGGTGGGGCTGCATGCGGAGCCGCGCAAGACGGTGGTGACTGGGGTGGAGATGTTTCGGAAGACTTTAGACGAGGCGGAGGCAGGGGATAACGTAGGGGTTTTGTTGCGGGGGGTGGACCGGGAGGAGATAGAGCGGGGGCAGGTGGTGGCGAAGCCGGGGAGCATCACGCCGCACACGAAGTTTCAGGGGGCGGTTTACATTTTATCGGAGACGGAGGGTGGAAGGCACACGCCGTTCTTCGACGGCTACCGTCCGCAGTTTTACTTTCGGACCACGGACGTAACGGGCAGCGTGCACCTGCCGGAGGACGTGAAGATGGTGTTGCCTGGGGACAACGTGACGGTGCAGGTGGAGTTGATCCAGCCGGTGGCGATGGAGCCGGGGCTCCGGTTCGCCATTCGAGAGGGCGGGCGAACCGTGGGGGCGGGAAGAGTAGTGGAGATAGAAAAGTAGGAGACAACCAGTGGCCGACGAAAGAATCCGCATCAGGCTGAAAGCTTACGACCATCGGCTCCTCGATCAATCCGCGACGAGGATTGTAGAGGCGGCCAAGAGCACAGGTGCCAGCGTCGCCGGCCCCATTCCTCTGCCCACCCACAAGCGCATCACCTGCGTGGTGAAGCCCACCGCATTGGGGCGAAGCAGCAGGACCATGGAACATTTCGAGATGCGCGTCCACAAGCGGCTGATAGATATACTTGACCCCACGTCAGACACGATAGATGCCCTGATGCATCTGGACCTTCCATATGGGGTCAGCGTGGAGATAAAAACGTAAGGGTGATCTTGCTTGCCCATCGGAATAATGGCTGAAAAGTTAGGCATGATGGGGCTTCTGTTTCCCGACGGGAGGCGGGTGCCGGTAACCGTTCTGCAGGCGGGTCCCTGCCGGGTGACGGCGGTGCGGACGGTGGAAAAGGATGGATATGCGGCGGTGCAGTTGGGTTTCAAGGAGGCGAGGAGTTCGCACCTGACGAAGGCGCTGGCAGGACAGTTCTCCTCATTGAACCTGACGCCCCCCAAAGTTCTGAAGGAGTTCAGGCTGGCCGGAGATTCGACCCCCGAAGTCGAGAGACCGAAGGTCGGGGATGAGGTGAAGGTGGACACCTTCCAGGAAGGCGTGCTGGTGGACGTTCGCGGGGTGACGAAGGGGAAGGGTTTTGCCGGCACGATAAAAAGGTGGCACCACGGGCGAGGGCCGACGACTCACGGCTCCAAGTCGCACCGACGGCCCGGGTCCACCGGTTCCACGGACGCAGCCCGGGTGCTCAGGGGAAAAAAATCCCCCGGACACATGGGGGACGCGACGCGGACCACGCGAGGGCTGACTATCGTGCGGATAGACGCGGAAAAGGGGCTTATGTTTGTGAGGGGGGCCGTGCCGGGCGCCAACGGCGCCTTGTTGGAGGTCCGACCGTCGCTCAAACAGGGCCGAGGATAAGCGGAGAGATTAGATGCAGCTGGCGATAATGAATCAGGCTGGAACAGGTAAGGGAGTGCTCGAGATCCCCGAGGAATTGCTGAGCGCTCCGTCTTATCGTCACCTTTGGTGGCAGGTCGCCGAGGCAGAGGCGGCTAACCGTCGGTCGGGCACCGCCTCGACTAAGACGCGGGCCGAGGTAAGAGGCGGAGGGGCAAAGCCATGGCGACAGAAAGGGACTGGGCGGGCACGACAAGGGAGCAGGCGGGCTCCCCACTGGGTTGGAGGCGGCGTCGCGAGCGGGCCTCGGCCCAGGGGTTACGACAAGAAGGTCCCCAGAAGGCAGAGAAGGGTGGCGTTTTACAGCCTGCTAGTCGAGCGGCTGCAGGGGGGAGAGGCGCTGGTGGTGGAATCGCTTCAGGTAAGCGAGGGAAAGACGCGGGAGGTAGTGAAGTTGCTTGGGACGCTCATAGGAGAGGCGAAGGACGGAGAAGCATCATATCCCAAGGTGCTCCTCATTTTGCCCGGCTCGGATGAGAAGTTGAGCCGGGCAGCCGGCAATGTGGCGAACGTCAGGGTGTGCGCCTTGCAGGGAATGTCCTTCTCCGATCTTCTGTGGGCCGACCGTCTGATACTCGCCGCGGCAGCAGCGGAAGAAGCCTTGGAGGAGGCAGGAAAGTGGTTAGTGAAGCGCACCGCGTCCTGATCAGGCCGGTATTGACGGAGAAATCCACGGCGCAGGCGCAAAAGGGACAGTACACCTTTGAGGTTTTGCGCAGCGCCAACAAGATTCAGGTGAGAAAGGCCGTAGAGGAGATATTCTCGGTGCAGGTTACTGAGGTAAACACGATGAACGTGCATGGGAAGCCGCGGCGAAGGAATTGGCGCGCCAAGATGGGCAGGACCCGGAGCTGGAAGAAGGCCATCGTTTCTCTCGCGCCCGGGCAAAGGCTGCCCGTCTTCGACGCAACAAAGTAGCGATGGGAATTAGGCATGCCACTTAAATCTTTCAAACCGACCACTCCGAGCCGCCGCACCATGACGGTGGTGAGAAATCCCCTGTTAAGTGGGGAAAGGCCGGAGAAGAGCCTGGTTGCGCCGCTCAAGAAGAGCGGGGGCAGGAACAACCAGGGACGGCTTACCGCCCGCAACCGAGGGGGCGGACACCGCCGGCTCTACCGCATGATAGATTTCAAGCGGGACAAGGACGGCATTCCTGCCAAGGTGGAGCGGCTGGAGTATGACCCCAACAGGAGCGCGTTCATCGCCTTGCTCCTTTACGCGGATGGGGAAAGACGTTACATCATTGCCCCGGAGGGGGTACAGCCAGGAGACCGGATGCTCAGCGGCGAGACGGCGGAGATAAGGACCGGCAATTGTCTGGCCCTGGAAAGGATCCCCGCCGGCACGGTGGTGCACAACGTGGAGTTAAGCCCGGGACGGGGCGGACAGATGGCCCGCAGCGCGGGAAGTTCCGTTCAACTGATGGCAAAGGAAGGCAAGTTTGCCCACTTGCGGCTGCCCAGCGGGGAGGTAAGGTTGGTTTCGCTTCGCTGCCGAGCCACCATAGGCCAGGTGGGGAACATGGAGCAGCAGAACGTGAGGTTGGGGAAGGCGGGGAGGGCCCGCTGGCTGGGGAGAAAGCCGCACGTTCGAGGGGTGGCAATGAATCCGGTGGACCACCCGCACGGCGGGGGAGAGGGCAAGACGGGGGTGGGCAGAAAACGACCGGTGAGCCGCACGGGGAAGCCTGCCCTGGGCGCCCGCACACGCAGGAAGAAGCAGAGCGACCGCATGATCCTGAAACGGAGGAAGTAGAAGATGGCAAGATCGGTCAAGAAGGGCCCGTATGCTGACCCTACCCTCCTGGCGAGGATCCGGGAGTTAAATGAAAAAGGGGATAAGAAGATACTCCGCACCTGGTCGAGGCGTTCGACCATCTTTCCCGAGATGATTGGGCATACTATCGCGGTGCATGATGGGCGGCGACACATCCCGGTTTTCATTACCGAGAATATGGTGGGGCACAAATTGGGCGAATTTGCCCCGACGCGCACCTTCCGTTCGCACGGACACCACGTGGAGCGCTCGACCGCGCTGCGCTGAGGCTGATGAGAATGGAAGTAAAGGCCAGCGGTAAGTATCTGAGGGTCTCGCCATCCAAGGCCAGGCGAGTGGTAGATGTTATCAGGCAAAAAGATTACGAAGAGGCGGTGGCGGTGCTGGACCACCTTTCCAGCCCAACAGCCGGGCTGGTGAAGAAAGTTCTATCCTCCGCCGGAGCGAATGCCGGACACAACTATGAGATGGAGAGGGGCAACCTATTTGTGGCCAGGGCCTATGTTGATGAGGGACCGATCTTAAAGCGGTTCCGGGCCAGAGCGAGAGGTAGAGGTGATCGCATTAGAAAGAGAACCTGCCACGTAACGATCGTGTTGGACGAGAAGGAAGGGGGTGAGGTAGGTGGGACAAAAGGTTAATCCTTACGGGATCCGTCTGGGAATAAAGACCGATTGGAAGTCCACCTGGTTCTTCGAGCGGGATTACAAGAATTTTCTGATTGAGGACTTGCGCTTGCGCAAGCTGATCACCAACTATTGCAAACGGCAGCACATATCCGGCCTATCCAGGGTGGAGATAAGGAGGAAGATCCCCACGGAGATATGGGTAACGGCGCGGACGGCGAGGCCCGGCCTGCTGATTGGCAGGCAAGGAAAAGGGATTGAGGCCCTTCGGCGGGAGTTGGAGCAGGCGGTGGGAAAGCAGGTACACATAAATGTGGAGGAAGTGAAGGACTTCCGCCTGGACGCCCAACTTATTGCCGAAGGGGTGGCCGAACAGATAGAGAAGAGAGGATCGGTGTCCCGGGTCATGAAGCGGGCCATCCAAGATACCATGAAGGCTGGGGCGAAGGGGGTCAGGGTGAAGTGCGCCGGCCGGTTGGGTGGGGGGGAAATCGCGCGCAAGGAAACCCAAAAGGAAGGCAGGATACCGCTGTCGACCCTGAGGGCGGAGATCGACTACGGTGTGACAGAGGCCAAGACGGCATACGGGAACATAGGCGTGAAGGTTTGGCTTTGCACAGATGACGGGCGGGAATTGCCGCCGGCCCCAATCGGGCCGGTCACCAGGAGGGAGGCTTCCTTTGCCGGCCCGGCCCCTGCCGTGAGCCGTTCCGCGCCAACCGGAGATGGTAAAGAGACCTCGGCAGTTGTTCGGTCGGAAGGACCGACCCAGGTGGCGGAAAGCTTCGAAGCCGGGCAAGTGAAGGGGGAGTCGTAACGGATGCTGATGCCGAAGCGGGTGAAGTTCAGGAAAGAGCACCGGGGATCCATGAAGGGCAAGGCGACCCAGGGGGAATCGGTAGATTTCGGCGACTACGGCATCCAGGCGATGGAAGCGTGCTGGATGACCAACCGGCAGATTGAGGCGGCGAGGGTCGCGATCAGCCGGCGAACCCGCCGGGGCGGGAAGGTATGGATCAGGGTTTTCCCTCACAAATCGTTCACCAAGAAGCCGGCCGAGACGAGGATGGGCAGCGGAAAGGGCGCTCCGGAAGGCTGGGTGGCGGTTGTGAAGCCAGGGAAGATCCTCTTCGAGATGGGGGGCATGCCGATCGAGCTGGCGAAGGACGCGGCGCGGATAGCATCCCACAAACTTCCCATCAAGACTCGTTTCGTGATAAGGGAGGGAGTGCAAAGTGCCTCAGCCTAAAGGCAGTGACTTCAGAGGTCATAGCCGGGAAGAGATTTTGCACAATCTGGCCAACTACTACCGCGAGTACTACGACCTGAGGCAGCAGCGAGCCCTTGCCCAGTTATCCAACCCGAAGCGTATCAAGATGGTCAAGAAGATAATTGCCCGGCTGAGAACGGTGTTGAACGAGTTCGAGGGGTAAGGAAGCAGCATGCAACGAGCGAAAAGTTCAGTAAAGGAAAGCGAAGGCTACGTAGTCAGCGACCGGATGGAAAAGACGGTGGTGGTAGAGGTAACCAGGCTTACCCGCCATGCTCTTTACAAGAAGGTTTTGCGCAAGAGCCGCCGCTTCAAAGCGCACGACGAGGGGAACACCTGCTCGACAGGAGATCGGGTGTTGATCCGGGAGACGCGCCCTTTGAGCAAGGAAAAGCGCTGGCAAGTCGTGAAGATCATCGAGAAGGCCCATTAGCAGGGAGAGACGCAGGTGCCGAGGTTGAACCCGGGGGAAATCAGAAATGTGGCTCTAGTCTCGCACAGAGGGGTGGGCAAGACCTCTTTGGCGGAATTGCTGCTTTACGCTTCCGGGGCAATTGACCGGCTGGGCTCGGTGGACGGCGGTGACAGCGTGTGCGACTTCGAGGCCGAAGAGATAAGGCGGAACATAACGATTTTCCCGTCCCTTTGCCACTTGGAGCATGGCGGCAAGAAGATAAATCTGATTGACACGCCTGGCTACTCCGACTTCATTCCGGAGGTAGAGGGGGCCCTGAAGGTGGCGGAGGCGATGATACTGGTTGTGGATGCGGTGTCGGGGGTGGAGGTTGAGACGGAAAGGTTCTGGCGACTCGCGCGACGGGAGAACCTGCCGGTTATGATCTTCGTGAACAAGTTAGAGAAAGAGAACGCAAGTTTCTCCCGCTCACTGGAGCAGATTCGGGAGACTTTGAGCAAGGATGCCGTCCCTTTCTGCCTTCCCATCGGAGAGGGCACGCAGTTTAAGGGGATTGTGGACGCAGTGGCGGGACGAGCCTTCCTGGCGGGGCCGAAGGCAAAAGAGACGAGCGCTGAAGTTCCGGTCGAGATGGCTGGAGCCGTCGAGGAGGCCAAGGCAAGGATAGTCGAGAGCGCAGCGGAGGCGACCGACGAGATAACCGAGAAATACCTTGAGGAAGGAACGCTCAGCGAGGAGGAAGTTCGGACGGGAATCCGGCTTTGTTTCCGTTCCCAGAAGATGTTTCCGGTGTTCGCGGGTTCCGCTTTGGCTGGGGTTGGGGCTAAACCGCTGCTGGACGCCGTAGTTGATTTCGCGCCCTCTCCGGCCGAGGCCAAGACTGGGGCCAAGAAGCCGAACTCGGACGAGGAAGTAGAGATCGGCGCCGACCCGGAAGGGCCGTGCACTGCAGTTATCTTCCGCACCATTGTTGATCCCTACATTGGTCGCCTCAGCCTTCTTCGGGTGTTGTCGGGAACCCTCATGCCGGAAATGCAGGTCTTCGTCTCTCCGAACGGAGCGAAGGAGAGGATATCCCAGCCGTTCTTGATGAGGGGCAAGAGCCAACAGCCGACGGACTCGATCGGCGCAGGTGATATGGGGGCCGTTAGCAAGTTGAGCAGCGCCAAGACCTTCGACACGCTGTATTCGGGGGCGCCGGTCGCCGTCCCTGCGCCATTCATTCCGGAGCCGATATTCTCGATGACGGTTACGCCCGGAGGGCGAGGCGACGAGGATAAACTGATGGTTGCGCTGGCCAGGATTCAGGATGAGGACCCCTGTTTCAGTTACCGAAGGGATCCAGAGACGGGCGAGATAGTCATCTGCGGGGGCGGGCAGCTTCACCTGGAGATCATCGTGGATCGGCTGAGGGATAGATACAACGTGAACGTAACTACGGGCAGTCCGACGGTGCCTTTCAGGGAGGCGATCACCAAGACCGCGGAGGCGCAAGGCAGGTACAAGAAGCAGACCGGCGGGAGGGGGCAATATGGGGACGTCCATGTTCGCCTTGAGCCGTTGGCGAGGGGGTCGGGCTTCGAATTCACCGAAGAGGTAAGAGGCGGGGAGGTGCCGTCACAATACTTCCCGGCGGTGGAGAAGGGGATCATAGAGGCAAAGGGGAAGGGAATCCTTGCCGGTTACCCGGTGGTGGACTTCAAGGCAACCCTCTTCAAGGGTTCCTTCCACCCGGTTGACTCTTCAGAGTTAGCGTTCAAGATCGCGGGCAGCATGGCCTTCAAGGCGGCGATGGAGAAGGCAGGGCCGATCATTCTGGAACCTTTGATGGAGGTTGAGATCGTGGTGCCGGCTGATAACGTGGGTGAGGTGATCGGAGAACTCAACGCCAGGAGGGCGCGTCTGAGCGCGGTCGAACCCGGCCCTTCCGTTCAGACGATTAGGGCGCTGGCGGCGGTGGCGGAGATGCTGTCCTTCCCAATGGAATTGAGGTCCATGACGCAGGGCCGAGCTACCATGACGGCAAGATTTTCACACTACGAGCCGGCTCCGGCACATGTGGCCGAGGGCGTGATCGCGCGCAGGAAAGAGGGGGAATCCGAGTGAGCCTGGCTCCGTGCTGGGCTTGGCGGAGACCCGGGAAGCAGGTGGTATGGGCATGATTTTCCCGATGACGAAACTAAAGGTGGCGGACAATTCCGGCGCCCGACAGATTATGTGCATAGGTGTGATCAAGAAGGGAGACGCCCTTGGCGCGACGATAGGGGACGTCATCTCTGCCGCGGTCAAGGAGGCATCTTCCACGGGCTCCATTCGAAAGGGAGAAGTGGTGAAGGCGGTGATCGTGCGAACGAGAAAGCCACTGCGGCGTCCTGACGGCTCCTCGGTGCGGTTCGACGAGAATGCGGCGGTGTTGGTGGATGCCACGTTGAACCCAAGGGGGACTCGCATCTTCGGCCCGGTGCCGAGGGAATTGAGGCAGAAGAATTTTCTGAAGATAGTGTCGTTGGCTCCGGAGGTAGTTTAGGGCAATGAAATTGGGAATCAAGAAGGGAGATACCGTAAGGATTCTCTCCGGGAAGGACAAGGCGAAGACCGGGAAGGTACTCACCGCGCTGCCCAGCAAGGGGAAGGTCATCGTAGAGGGTATCAACGTGGTGAAGAAGGCGATGCGGCCGAGCCGGAAGATGCGCCAGGCAGGGATTTCTGAGATCCCGCAGGCGATGCGGGTGTCCAAGGTCATGCTTGTCTGCGCCCGCTGCGGTCGCCCGACCAAGATACGGCGCGGCCTCCGTCCAGAAGCGGGCAGGGTGAGGATATGTTACCGCTGCAACCAACCGGTGGAGGAGGCAGTCTGATGGCGAGCCGCCTGAAGACAAGATACCAGGAGGAGGTTGCCCCGGCCCTGATGAAGAGGTTCGGCTGGGATAACGTGATGCGGGTTCCGAGGCTGGAGAAGATAGTGCTCAACATGGGGGTGGGAGAGGGCGCAAAGGACGCCAACCTGATAGATGCGGCCGCCAAGCAGATGGGACAGATTTGCGGCCAAAGGCCGGATGTGCGGCGGGCAAAGAAATCCATCTCCGCCTTCAGGCAATTGAGGAAAGGCCATCCCGTCGGATGCCGCGCCACCCTGCGGGGACAGAGGATGTATGAGTTCCTCGACCGGCTGATCTCGGTGGCCCTGCCGAGGATAAGGGACTTCCGGGGGCTGCCTTTGAACGCCTTCGACGGGCGGGGGAACTATTCCTTCGGCATCCGGGAGCAAGTTATCTTCCCGGAGATAGACTACGACTCGATAGACCGGGTGCGGGGGATGGACATAACGCTGACAAGTTCGGCCAGAACTGATGAAGAGGCCCGGGAATTGCTCTCGACCCTGGGCATTCCATTCCAGGAGAGCAGGTGAAGGATATGGCCAAGAAGGCCCTCATACAGAAGTGGATGCGCCCGCCTAAGTTCAAGAGCCGGTCCTACAACCGCTGCAGCATCTGCGGCCGGCCGAGAGGTTACCTGAGGAGATACGGCCTATGCCGAATATGCTTCCGGGTCAATTCCCTTCAGGGAAACGTCCCTGGGGTGCGGAAGGCCAGTTGGTAGGGATGGAACATGGCATTGACTGACCCAATAGCCGATATGTTAACCCGAATCCGGAATGCCTGCTCGGCCAAGTTCGAGCAAGTGGAGGTTCCTGCTTCAAGGATAAAGTTGGAGATAGCCCGCGTCCTGAAACAGGAAGGATACATAAGGAGCTATAAGTCCACATCCGAAAACCGGCATGGAATAATCCGCATCCAGTTGAAATATGGGGAGGACGGCAAGTCGGCGATCACGGCCCTCAGAAGGATCAGCACGCCGGGGGCGAGGGCATACGTAGGAAAGGAAAAGCTTCCCAGGGTGCTGCGGGGCCTGGGGATTGCGGTTATCTCCACTCCCAGGGGGATAATGACCTCCGAGCAGGCACGCCACCGGGGAATCGGAGGGGAAGTTCTTTGCCACATATGGTAGAGGGGCGGATGAGATGTCCAGAATAGGTAGGAAAGCCATTACCATCCCCGCGGGGGTGAAGGTCTCGGTGGAGCCGGGCCAGATAACGGTTCAGGGACCGCTGGGGCAACTCACCAAGGCCATCGCGCCGGCAATAACGGTACAGGTTGAGGACTCCAGCCTCACCCTAAGTCGCACTTCCGAGAGCCCCTCCCAGCGGGCCCTGCATGGCCTTTGTCGGGCCGTCGTGGCCAACATGGTCCAGGGGGTCACGGCGGGTTTCAGGGAGACCATTCTCTTGGAGGGGGTCGGATATCGCGCCCAGGTGCAAGGGAATAAGGTGACGCTGAGCGTGGGCTATTCTCATCCGGTGGTCATGGAGCCGCCAGATGGGGTGAAAGTGGAGGCCGAGACGCCCAGCCGGCTCCTGATAACCGGCATTGACAAAGAGGCGGTGGGACAATTCGCTGCGAACTTGAAGGCCGTCAGGCCGATGAGCCATTACGGTTATAAGGATGGCAAGGGCAAGGGAATTCGCTTGGCGCGAGAAACTGTCCGCTTCAAGCAGAGGAAGGTGGGGGCGTAGAAGATGGCAGTGGCGGAAGACAGACAAAAGGCAAGGCAAAGACGCCACCTCAGGACGAGGAAGAAAATCATCGGCACCGCCGAGCGGCCGCGCCTGTCGGTTTTCCGGAGCCTGCTACACACCTACGCCCAGGTCATAGATGACATCGGGGGGCGGACCCTGGTTTCGGTGGCCACTACCGAGCGCGCCTTGAAAGAGAAATTGGACTCCAGGGCTACCTGCCAGGCGGCCAAGACGCTGGGCACCATCCTGGCTCAGAGGGCATTGGAGAAAGGAATTCAGAAGGTTGTATTCGACCGAGGTGGCTATCACTACCACGGGCGGGTCAAAGCGTTGGCCGATGCAGCTCGAGAGGCTGGGCTCGATCTTTGAGGAGGAGTTCATGGCTGCCAAGTTGACCATAAGACTAGTGCGTAGCACCATAGGGCATCCCAAGAGGCAGAAGGCAACGGTGAAAGCCCTCGGCCTGGGCAAATTGGGAAGCAAGGTGGTGCACGACGATACCCCGCAGATCAGGGGAATGGTGCAGAAGGTCAGCCATCTGGTTGCCGTTGAGAAGGATGAACCGACCGAGGGAGGGAAGGGATGATACCCCTGGCACCTGAACCTGGGGCGAAGAGGCGGAGCAAGCGGGTCGGAAGGGGGATGTCGTCCGGCCACGGGAAGACCAGCGGCCGAGGTCAGAAGGGGCAAAAGGCGCGCGGGACCGTTGCGCGGGGATTCGAGGGAGGACAGACACCCCTGCACCACCGGCTGCCGCAGTTGAGAGGGCTGAGCAAGAAGGCCATGAACATCGGGATGTTTCGGAAAGAGTATGCCACGGTGAACGTGGGCAGCCTTAACCCTCTGCCTGAGAACACCGTGGTCACGCCGGAACTACTTCTCTCCAGAGGCATAATCAAGAAGACCAAGGCCGGGGTGAAGATACTGGGTGGCGGGCGGCTGGAAAAAGCCCTGACCGTGCAGGCCAACGCGTTCAGCAGTTCGGCAACCGAGAAGATACTTGCCCAGAAGGGAAAGGCGGAAGTGATCTAGGTGTTACAGTCTCTGAGGCAGGCCTTCACACTTCCGGACGTAAGGAAACGCATCCTCTTCACCGTGGCGATGTTCGCGGTTTACGTGCTGGGTGCGCACGTCCCGCTTCCCGGCCTGAACAGGCAACAGATGGAGAACCTGTTCCAGCACGACATCTTCAACCTGCTGGATGCGTTTTCGGGCGGCTCTTTCCGGAGGTTCGCCGTTTTCGCCCTGGGCGTTATGCCTTACATCAACGCTTCGATTATTTTTCAGTTGTTGACGATCGCCTCTAAGACGGTAGAGGACTGGCAGAAGGAAGGGGAATACGGAAGAAAGAAGATATCCCAGTGGACGAGATACCTGACAGTGGTTCTCGCCCTGGTTCAAGCGGCGGGCCTGGTTGCTCTGCTGCGGAGCATGGGCGCACTCGAGGTAAATACCTTCCAATGGATACAGATAGTTCTCGGGCTGACCGCTGGAACCTCATTCTTGATGTGGATGGGCGAGCAGATCACCGATAAGGGAATTGGGAACGGCATCTCGCTGGTGATTTTCGTCGGCATAATGGTAACCATGCCGGGGCAAATCGTGGGCACTCTAAGGCTGGTAATCAGCGGAGCCGCAACCATCAGCAGTTTTGTCTTCCTCGCCATCATATGGCTGGCGATGGTCGTGTCAATCATCTTCATGCAGCAGTCCCACCGCAAGGTTCCCGTCCAGTATACCAGGCGCATAGTGGGCAACCGCGTCTTGGGAGGACAGAGTTCCTTCCTCCCGCTTCGGTTGAACCAAGCGGGGGTGATCCCGATAATCTTTGCCATCTCCCTCATCCAGTTGCCTTCGGCCTTCGCCACCGGAGTCACGGCAGAGAGCGTTGCAGCCTTCGTGCGCCGTCTTGGCCTCACTGTTACGGGTGACGGGGCGCAGAATTTCCTTGACAGGCTAAACGACATCTTCAGCCCGGGCAGCGGCTTTCTCGCCTCATTCTTGTACTTTGGCCTCGTCTTCTTCTTCACCTATTTCTACACCGCCGTCACCTTCAAGCCGGTGGAGGTGGCCGACGACTTGAAGAAGTGGGGAGGATTCGTCCCTGGCATTCGCCCGGGACGGCCAACTGCGGAGTACCTCAACAGCGTAATGACCAGGGTGACCCTGGTAGGCGCCATCTTCCTGGGCGTCATCGCGCTCGCGCCCTTCTGGATTCCGGGCCTGACCGGCATTCAGACCTTCAGTTTGGTGGGAGGGACGTCGCTGTTGATCGTGGTGGGCGTTGCGCTGGACACCATGCAGCAACTGGAAGCTCACCTGCTGATGCGCCAATACGAGGGGTTCGTGCGATGAATTTGATCCTCTCAGGTCCGCCGGGATCAGGCAAAGGCACCCAGGCCGCGCTGCTGGCGTCGCATTTCGGCCTGCATCACCTTTCCACCGGCGACCTGCTCCGCGACGAAATCCGCTCTGGATCCCAGTTGGGCGCCGCTGCCAAAGACTATCTGGATTCCGGCCGCCTGGCGCCTGACGAGATTGTCATCGGCGCCGTTCGCCAAAAACTGACGAACGCCGGCCCCAACTCCGGCTTTCTCCTTGACGGCTTTCCCAGGACTCTGGCCCAAGCCGCTGCCCTGGAACAAGTTATCCACGATGCCCATCTGGACCCGCCCAAAGTGTTAGCGCTGCAGGTCTCCGAGGAGATTTCACTGAAACGCCTGAGCGGCAGGCTCACCTGCCCTCAGTGCCATGCCGTGTTCCACGCGGAACACAAGCCTCCAAGAAACGACCGCATTTGTGACAATTGCGGCACGCAACTGGTTCGCAGGGCCGACGAGCAGCCTGAGGTGCTGCGGGAACGCCTCAGGGCCTATGCCCGGGAGACGGAGCCGCTGCTTTCCTTCTATCGGGAGAGGGGAATGCTGGTGGAGGTCCCAGGAGATGCCAGCGTCCAGGAGGTCAACAAGGAAATCCTCTCCGCTCTGAGCCGACATCTCGATGATAACCCTGAAAAGTAGGCGAGAGATAGAGTTGATGTCCAAAGCCGGCGGCATAACCGCTCAAATCCTGGCCTCCCTGGCCGAGCATCTGGCTGCCGGCGTCTCCACCCGGCAACTGGATGAACTGGCCGAGGGCATGATGAAGGATTTTGGCGTGCAGTCATCGTTCAGGGGCTTTCGGGGCTACCCCAGCACCATTTGCGCCTCGATCAACGACGTGGTCGTCCATGGGATACCATCCCCGGACACCAGGCTCAACGAGGGCGACATCATCAGCATAGACCTGGGCGTGATATACCAGGGCTACCACGGCGACATGGCAGCCACCTTCCCGATCGGCAAGATAAGCGCAGAGGCGGAACACCTCCTGAAGGTCACGGAAGAGTCACGGGCCCTGGGCATCGCCCAGGCGCTGGCCGGTCGTCCCCTCTCTGACATCTCGAAGGCGGTGCAGGATCACGTGGAGACGAACGGCTGCTCAGTAGTCCGGGCTCTTACAGGCCACGGCATCGGCAAATCCATGCACGAGGACCCTCCGGTGCCGAACTTTGACGATGGCAGTGACGGTCCTATCCTCAAGAGGGGAATGACCCTGGCCATCGAGCCGATGGTAAGCTCGGGGGGGCATGAGGTAGTCGTTGACCCTGACGGATGGACGGTGCGGACCCGCGACGGCTCGCTGGCTGCCCACTTCGAACACACCATCGTGGTGGAAGCAGCCAGGCCGAGGATACTGACCCTCTCGCCTGGCTTCGCCGGATCAACCGCCCAGGCTCGAGCCTAGACAAGGACCCGGCACGGCATGGGAATGAACAAAGAGAAGACGATAAGGGTCGAGGGCACGGTAAAGGAGATGCTGCCGAACGCCCAGTTTCGGGTTGAGTTGGAGAATGGCCATGTAATCCTGGCTCATGTCTCGGGCAAGATGAGGATGAGGTTCATCCGCATCACCGCGGGCGACCGGGTGACGGTGGAACTGTCACCTTACGATCTGACGCGGGGCAGGATAACCTGGCTGCATAGATAAGAAGGACGACATGAAGGTTAGACCATCAGTAAAAAAGAGATGCGAACATTGCAAGGTAATCCGGCGCCACGGAGTCATCAGGGTAATCTGCAAGAAGGAACGGCGCCACAAGCAAAGGCAAGGTTAAAGGAGGTGGTCTGCTATGCTTAGAATCGCCGGAGTTGAATTGCCAAGGAACAAGAAGGTGGGGACGGCCCTCACCTACGTCTACGGCGTTGGGCCCTCTCTGAGCAAACAGGCTCTGAGTGCCACCAACGTTGACCCAGACAAGGTGGTGCAGAGCCTCACCGAGGAGGAATCTGTCCGCCTAAGAGAATTCATTGAGAATACCTTCACCATCGAGGGAGACTTGCGGCGGGAGATAGCCTCCAATATCCAGAGGCTGATCTCGACCAACTGCTATCGAGGCATCCGCCACCGTAAAGGCCTTCCAGTGCGCGGACAGCGGACAAAGACGAATGCCCGCACCCGAAAGGGTCGGCGAGTGACGGTCGGAATCATGAGAAAGAAGAAAATAGGGAGTCCATAGTGGGTAGAATCCAAAGAAGAGCAAAGAAGGTTCGCCGCACGGTAACTGAGGGCATCGCCCATATCAAGTCCACCTTCAACAATACGGTCGTAGCCATTACCGACCGCAACGGCGACGTGCTCGCCTGGGCCAGCGCGGGAACCGCGGGGTTCAAGGGCACGACCAAGGGCACTCCCTTCGCCGCGCAGCAGGCGGCGCAGGCCGCCGCCAAGAGGGTCATGGACTATGGAGTAAGGAGGGTTGACGTTCTCGTGAAAGGGCCCGGCTCCGGGCGCGAGACGGCCATCCGCACGCTTCAGTCCACTGGCCTGGATATTGGCACCATAAAAGACGTCACCCCTGTGCCCCACAATGGCTGTCGCCACCGGAAGAGGCGCCGGGTTTGAAGATGATGCTAGAGGTGACCAGATAATGGCGAGATACCGAGGCCCAGTCTGCCGAACATGCCGCAGGGAAGCGCAGCCCCTCTTCTTTAAGGGAGAACGCTGCTACACCATGAAGTGCCCCTTCCTGAAGCCGAGGAAGGATCCGCGACAGACGTTGCCCCTACCCCCCGGCAAGCTTCCCAAGTTCCGCCGGCGGCCCCGCGAATACGGCATTCAATTGAGGGAGAAACAGAAGGTTAAGAGGCTCTACGGGCTTCTTGAAACCCAGTTCAAGAACTACTTCCGCAATGCGGAAAGGCTCCATGGCGTCACCGGGGAACTCTTGCTGTCTCAACTCGAAAGGCGGCTGGATAACGTGGTATTTCGGCTTGGTTTTGCGTCCTCCCGTCGGCAGGGCCGAGAATTGGTCGCGCACCGCCATTTCAACATCAACGGCAAGGCCGTCAACATTCCCTCTTACCAGGTGCGGGAAGGGGACACAGTGGAGATCAAAGCTGAATCCAGGTCCCAGGCCTTCCTGGAACATATTCGCAGCGTCACCTCCGCCAGGCCGGTGCCAACTTGGCTGGAAAGGGATTCCGACCAGGGACGCGGAAAGGTCTTGGCTCTCCCGAGAAGGGAGCACATCCAGGAGCAGATTGACGAGCAACAAATAGTGAACCTCTATTCTCGGTAGTTATGCAGGGGGGTAAAAGGCCTTGTTAGAAATGATCAAACCTGAAATAAGGTGCGTGGCCAAGGAGAACAGCCACTATGCCAAGTTCGTGGTCCAGCCCCTGGAGAGGGGATTTGGCACTACGCTGGGGAACTCCTTGAGGCGAGTTCTTCTCTCTTTCATCCCGGGGGCCGCCATCACCAGCGTTCAGTTCGACGGCGTGCTGCACGAGTTCTCCACTCTCCCAGGCGTGCTGGAGGACGTGCTGGAGATCGTGCTCAACCTGAAAGAGATCCATATCCGAGTGGACGATAACCTCTATCCAGACCCAAATGAACCCGTCATCCTGACCCTGCAGAGGAATGGAAAAGGAAAGGTTGTCGCTGCCGACATAGAGATCCCCACGGGGGTGGAGATAGTCAACCGGGCTGCACCCGTAGCCACCCTGACTGACGATGCCGCCGCCCTCTCCATGACCATGACGGTAGAAAGAGGCAGGGGGTATCTCTCGGTGGACGGAAGGGAACACCGGGATGCCAAGCAGATCGGCGTCATCCCCATTGATGCAATTTTCTGCCCCACCCAACGGGTTAGTTTCCAGGTAGAACCGACCAGAAGAGGAGATAGAACCGACCTCGACCGGCTCGTCCTCGAGGTCTGGACTAACGGCACCATCTCTCCTGAAGATGCCATCACCTCCGCCGCAAGGTGGCTCGACAATTACCTGCGCCTGCTCTTCGTCCTGCCAGAGGAAGTGGTGCCCGAGGAAGAGGGCATTGCGCGCCCCGTTCAGGAAGCCGACCTGCTGCAGCGAAAAACCGAGACCATCGAGTTCTCCGTGCGCACTGCCAAGTGCCTGAGGAAGGCAAATATCGAAACTCTGCAGGATCTCATCGCCCGTTCACCCGCCGACCTGCTGAGCATCAAGAACCTGGGCGAGAAGTCCCTCAACGAAGTCCAGGAGAAGTTGGCCCAGCTGGGCCTTTCCCTGCACACCGAATAAACCCATGCACCCGAAAGGGCGCCGCTGCGGAGAGTAGAACGAAGAGACAATCATATGCGACACAAGATAGCCCAAAGAAGGCTAGGAAGACCTACCGACCAGCGCCTGGCGCTGCTTCGCAGCCTGGTCCGCGAACTTTTTCTGCACGGCAAGGTGGAGACGACCCTCCCCAGAGCCAAAGAGGCGAGGCGCATGGCCGAAAGGATACTCTGCCGCGCCAAGATTGACACCCTGCATTCTCGTCGGATGGTTCGCCGCCTAATTCAGGATGAAGACGTCATTCACTCGCTCTTCACCGAATACGCCGAACGGTTTGCCGATAGAGAGGGAGGTTTCACCCAGATCGTCCCCAAGTCCTTCCACCGCCGGGGCGATGGCTCTTCCCTGGCCGTTCTCAAACTCACTGACTGAAGTTGAAATCCATTGCGCAACATCCTGCTAGCGTTGGAATACGATGGAACCGCCTATTGCGGCTTCCAGCGCCAGTCCCACGTTCGCACCATTCAGGCGACGGTGGAGTCGGCGCTATCCCGGCACGCCGGGGAGGAGATTCATCTCAACGCAGCCAGTCGCACCGATTCCGGGGTTCACGCCTCGTCGCAGGTGATAGACTTCTTTACCGCCAATCCGGTGCCGATAGGGCGGGCCTGCGAGGCGATAAACAGCCTCCTTCCCTTGGACATAGGGGCCTGGCAGGCGATGGAAGTGCATCCCGATTTCCACGCCCGTCGCTGCGCCTCCAGCAAGGTTTACCATTACCTAATCCACGATGGTTCCCCGCGACCAGCCATTCTGGGCCGCTTCTGCTCGTATCACCCTACCCCTCTGGATGTTGAGGCGATGGACAAATCCCTGATTCCTCTGATCGGTCAGCACGACTTCCTCGCCTTCTCGGCAAAGGGCGATGAGCGGAAGACGACAGTCTGCCACCTCATCGAGGGTCGTTGCTGGCGGGAGGGCCCCCTGGTGAAGGTGCGGCTGCGCGCTCCTGGTTTCCTCTATCGCATGGTTCGGTTGATCGTGGGCGGATTGACAAAAGTTGGTGAGGGGCGATGGAAGCCGGAGCGGCTGGGGGAGATCCTCGTTTCCCGCCGCCGCAGTGAGGCCCCACCCGCCGCCCTGGCGCGAGGCCTCTTCCTCACCGAGGTCGCCTATGCCTGCGATCATCTGAACGCGACTTTTCGCAAGGAGGTCCTTTGAAAACTTACGTCGCCAAACCAAAAGACCTTGACAGACGCTGGTACGTGGTAGACGCGGAGGGAAAGACCCTCGGTCGCCTCGCCGGAAAGGTAGCGGAGACCTTGTTGGGGAAGGGGAAACCCATCTTCACCCCGCACGTTGACTGCGGCGACTTCGTCATCGTGGTGAACGCTGAGAAAGTGGCTGTCACTGGCAATAAACTGCAGGGCAAACTCTACCACAGCCATTCCGGCTACCCAGGCGGACTGAAAACAGCCAATCTCCAAAGGATGCTCCTCAAGCACCCGGAGAAGGTTCTTCGCTCGGCCATTCAGGGAATGTTGCCCCACACTCACCTCGGCAGCCAAATCTACCGAAAACTGAAGGTCTACGTCGGCCCTTCACATCCCCATGAGGCGCAGAACCCCGTTCCCCTCCCTCTAGACCCTCCGTCCTCGGAAAGGAGGTGAAGGTATGCAGGAATCTCAGCACTTCTATGGCACCGGCCGCCGTAAGTCGGCGGTAGCGAGGGTGTGGCTAAAGCCCGGCAGCGGCAATTTCACGATCAACCGCCAGCCCTTTGACGATTATGCTTCCCACGGCCGGATCAGGGAGACCATCCTCTCCCCTCTCAAACTCACCGGCCTGACCGATGGCCTCGACCTGTTCGCTACGGTGCAGGGAGGAGGCAGTTTCTCCCAGGCCGATGCGCTTCGGCACGGCATCGCCAAGGCGCTCCTCGAGGTCAACGACGAGTTCCGGCTGCCCCTGAAGAAGGCTGGCTGGCTAACGCGCGACCCCAGGGTCAAGGAGCGAAAAAAGTGGGGCCACAAGCGGGCGAGACGGGGATTCCAGTTCTCCAAACGCTGATACCCGTTCCCTCTGGCGCTGGAGAATCGACTAAGCGCTGCATCTCATCCTCTCCTGGAGAAGCGACCGGGCTTTGGCCGCCACGGGGATAATCTGGAATATCGCCGGGGTAGCCCTCTGCCTGCCGTTGATGGTCGGTGGCTGCGCCCTCTTCACCAACGGCCTGGAGTGGATAGGCAAGAAAAAGCACTGGAGCCACGGCGTCGTCGGCAGCGTCCTTGCCTCAGTGGGCACCGCCCTTCCTGAGACCTCGATTCCCCTGATTGCCATCCTGCTCCTGGGCAGCGATCGCGGACGAGATATAGGGGTCGGCGCGATCCTTGGCGCTCCCCTCGTCCTCACCACGGTAGCCCTCGCCGTTGCCGGCATAGCGGCCCTCTCCTCGCCGGCCAGGGGCAAATCCGGCGTTGCCGTGCATACTGCCATCCTCCGCGAGGACTTGGTTTGGTTCCTGGTCGCGTTTGCGCTCGCCCTTCTCTCCTCCCATATCCGGATCGCCTGGATTCGGATTGCGCCCGCCTTGTTCCTGGTGGGGATGTACGCCTTCCACATCAAAGGCCATTTCAATGAGATGAGAGACGGGGAGGCCGACCCTCCCCTTCTCTACATCCTCCGCCAGCGCCCCAATCCTCGCCTGCGCTACTGCGTTGGACAGTCTCTCCTGGGCCTTGCGGTCATCCTCCTCGTCGCCTATTTTTTCGTGGCCCGGGTGCAAACCCTGAGCCTCATCCTGGGAGCCTCGCCGGCCCTCCTCTCCCTCTTCGTCAGCCCTATTGCCTCCGAACTCCCCGAGATGATCAACAGCACCATCTGGATGCGCCAGGGAAGGGGCACCCTCGCCCTCGGCAACATCACCGGAGCCATCCTTTACCAGGGAACCATACTGGCGGCCATCGGGATGACTTTCACCTCTTGGCACCTGCATCAGGAGTTGGCCCTGGCCGGGGTCTTCTCCCTGGCGGCGGCATTCTTTGCCATCTTCGCCCTGCGAGCGAAGAACGCGGCCTTCCCCCTGCTTTTCTCCGCATTCTTTTTCCTTCTCTACCTCCTCCTGATCGCCCGATAAGAACGCAAACCCATCCGCGCCGGCTGCTTTGTCCCGCTTCCGTTCGGCCTGTCCGGGCCGGGGTTTTTCGACGGCGCGACAGGTCGGCCAGAACGCCCCAGGCGGCCTGTTGCCGGCAATCCTCATTGGGCTGGCGGCGGGCGCCGCCTGTTACGGGGCGGTCCTGTTAAGATGGAGGTGGAGGCTGGACGATTCCCTGGACGTGGTTGGGGTGCATGGAATAGGCGGCACGGTCGGAGCGCTCATGACCGGCATCTTTGCTTCCACCGCCATCAACCCGGCGGGAGCGAATGGCCTTTGGGCTGGCAATTTCAAGTTAGTCGGGGCACTGGCGGTAGCGGTCACCTGGGCCTACAGCCTCGTGGTGAGCCTGCTGCTTCTAAAAGCGGTGGGCGTGACCATGGGGCTGCGCCTCTCCGAGGAGCAAGAGGACGAGGGGCTTGACCTTTCCCAGCACAGCGAGACGGGATACGTCTTTGAATAATGGGCGCAGCAACTTGCACCTGGTAGGCGGCAAGGTTAAATTGAACAGGACCGCGCCTGGAGAGATTATCCAAGGAGTGATGAACCCGTGGTAAAGATAGAGGCTATAATCCGTCCTCTTAAACTGGAGGAGATTAAGGCAGCCCTTACCGAACATGGGGTCAAGGGCATGACCGTTAGCGACGTGAGGGGCTATGGCAAGCAGAAAGGCTACACCCAGAAATACCGGGGAGCGGAATACATAGTCAACCTATTGCACAAGGTGAAAATCGAGGTCGTGGTTCCCGAGGAGGAGGCGCAGGGAATTGTGGATACCATTATCGGCGCCGCCCGAACCGGGGAGATAGGGGACGGGAAGATATTCATCATCCCGGTGCAGGACGTGATCCGCATCCGCACCGGAGAAAGGGGCGAGGAGGGACTCTAGGAAATGTTCCATTTGGGCATCGTGGTAGTGCTGGTCTTGGTCGTGTTGTATTTGGTCGTCTGGCGTGTCGGTAGCATCATGCTCGAACTAACCGGCCTCGAGCCGAGGAAGGCCAGTTTTCAGGCTCTCTCCGCGTTGACCCAGACCGGCTTCACCACGCGAGAGTCCGAACTGGTGGTCTCCCACGACCAGAGGAGGAAGATCGTATCCTTCCTGATCATCTTTGGGCACGCCGGGTTTGCCTCCGTGGTTGCGGTGCTTGCCCAGTCCCTTTTCTCCAAAAACACGCTTGAAATGGGCGGCAACTTGCTCGCCCTAATTGTCCTGGCCGTGCTCATCTGGTACCTGGCTGCTCAGAGGGGCATCAACGTCAGGGTGACCGAGTTCATAAGACGCCGCCTGCAGCACACCGCCTCCACCCGTCCCTTGGCTTGCGAGGAAATGCTTCACCTCGCCGAAGGTTACGGGATAGCCGAGGTAACTCTCACCGCCAGGCATGGAAATACGCTAACCGGGAGGACGCTCGCCCAGCTCGGCCTCGCCTCCAGAGACATCCTGGTCCTCGCCATTCAGAAAGCGGATGGCCCCCTTCAGCCCGCCCCGAGCAGTGGTTCCCTCTTATCCCCCGACGACACCCTCATCTGCTATGGCAAGATGGACAGCATCCGTCGGCTGGCCCATGAACCCGACGAATTTCTCCGCCCCAGAAGACCGCGCCCCCCTCGGCGAAGACGCCCCCCGCGGGATGCCAGCGCTCCCGCTCAGGCCGCGGGAGAAGACTCTTCCCCAGGTTCAACCGGCTGAAACCCCTCGCGCCCCTGCGGCCCTAGTTCGGCGAGGCGGTCTCGGGTTCCTTACGCTTGCTCGGTCTTACGCGAGCGAGGAGGGCGGCGCCGCGCCCGAGGGCGAAGGTCAAGGCAAAGGCGAGGGACAGCCGCAGGGCCAGTTGGATGGCCGGGTTCGCCCCGATTCCGATGAAGATGACGGTGTCTTCAGGAACCGAGTGACAGAGGCCAAGGAAGATCCCCACCAGGAACATGTCCCGCCGCGCGATGATGCCTCTCCTCGCCTCCTCGATTATTATCGCCGCGCCGAAGGTCAGCCCGAACATCAGCCCGATCATCAGCGGGACGATCGCCTCCTCGGAAATGCCCAGCAGCCCGGAGATCGGGCGGCAGGCCTTGGCGAACCTATCTATCCATCCCAGCCCGCGCGCCATCTCCATCAGGGTCACTATCGTCACCACAATGGCCGCAATCTTGAGCGAGAAGAGGAAGGCCTTCCAAATCCCCATCAAAAGCACCGGCAGCAGACGCACTGCCGGCCCGCCCGCGAGAAGAGCCTGCTCCGGCAACCAGCTCGTAACCGCGCCGCCCGACCAGATCACGTTCAGCAGCGCACCGGCACCAAGCGAGATGACGAGCCTCCAGGCCGTGACCCGCAGCGCGCTCACGCCCGCCTTCTGCAATATCGCTGCCTCAATTATGAGTGAATGACACAGACCCAGCATCACCGCGAGGATGGTCGCTTCCTTCGTGGTCAGTTGGAGCGCGCCCGCCGGGCCGAGCGCAAAATAAATGTTGCCCAGATAACCCGACAGGAGAGGAATGCTCAACTCGCCGCGGAGCCCAACCAGCCGGAGCACCGGCGTGAGGTAGCGATCCAGGATCTGCACCACGCCGTATTCCTTTAGCACGTGGACGACCAGGTAGGTGGAGAGCAGGATCGGCACGAGTTCCAGCGCGGTTCTTATGCCCCTGCGGGCATAGGAGAACAGCGAGCGTTTTTCCTCGGGCTTTTGTGGTGTGCTGCTCATTAGTCTGACTACTCACGAACTTGTGGGAACGGGCCGCGACTGGGTTTGGCGTGGTCAGGTACTTTCCGCGGTAATGCAGCGATGCAGCTCATTATTTCGGGCAGTACAGTGCGGGCGTGATGCCCGTCCGTCCAGAGGGCCGGACGGGTCTGGACGGAAATCACGCCCCTACAAACACCCATCTGCAGTGCTCGACAGCGGGCGTAAGGGCGCAATTTATTGCGCCCGAAGAGAAGAGGGCGGACACGGAGGTCCGCCCCTACAGGTACGTCCGTGGAGGAATCCGGTCGGGTAATGTAGGGGCGCAACTCATTGCGCCCGCAGACTCTGAGCACCGGTTTTCTACCCATTCCGTCAAATCATCTTCTTGTTTCAACGGCGTTCGCGAATGATCCCTGTTGGGGGCAAACTGGGGGTTTTTGCGCCGGATGGCGCGGCGCCCTATGCCTCAAGTATCTCCACGTTGGCGCGGGGGACGGTTATGGTTCGATCCGTCGCCGCCCCTCGACTGAGCTCGGGGTGGTGAGCCTGTTGAACCACAGACTCACCAGAGTCCAACTTCGCCTCCAAGACCCTCACGGTCGCGCCGGTCTCAATCGTCTGAAGTTCATTCGGCAGCGCGGTCACGGTGGCGAGCAGGCCAAAATAAGGCTCGCGAATC
>Ga0315294_10001805_pt1 | contig 23479 bp, 24 predicted proteins | sample YL17G13_40_MG_FD_203626 | JGI IMG/M metagenome (GOLD analysis project Ga0315294, IMG submission 203626) | Sediment microbial communities from Yellowstone Lake, YNP, Wyoming, USA - YL17G13_40 | ecosystem: Environmental > Aquatic > Freshwater > Lake > Sediment | place: USA: Wyoming | collected...
AAAGGTTCCATTGTGTTTGATTATGGCAATAACCTTCGACAGCAGGCGCTTGATGCGGGCTACAAAGACGCTTTTGCCTATCCCGGGTTTGTGCAAGCTTACGTTCGGCCACTGTTCTGTGAGGGAAAAGGCCCATTCCGTTGGGCTAGTCTGGTGGGCAGTGAAAAGGACATTTACAAGTTGGACGATGTTGTCTTGAAGGAGTTTAGTTATGATGTTGGGTTGTGCAGGTGGATACGGAAGGCGAAGGAGCAGGTGAAGTTTCAAGGCTTGCCCTCGCGGGTTTGTTGGCTGGGCTATGGTGAACGTGCACGGTTCGGTAAGATTATCAATGACATGGTTGGCAGCGGCGAGCTTAGTGGGCCTGTATGGATTGGGAGAGACCATTTGGACGGTGGGAGTGTGGCTTCGCCGAACAGGGAGACTGAGGGCATGAAAGATGGAAGCGACGCAGTTGCTGACTGGCCGATTCTGAATGCTTTGATTAATGCAGTTGGAGGAGCTACCTGGGTGAGTGTACATCACGGAGGAGGAGTAGGCATAGGCTACAGTATTCACGCAGGTATGTGCCTAGTGGCAGACGGGGCAAAGGAAGCAGAAAAACGCATAGTAACGGTGTTAACAACTGACCCGGGAACGGCAGTAGTAAGACATGCGGATGCAGGATACGAGACAGCACGCAAGATGGCAAAGCAAAGACAAATCAAGATACCAATGCTAGAGTGATAATTGATTGTTAATCACAGAAAATGTTTAATAATGTTCCCCAGAATATAAATCGAGGCTTTCTATGACGCTGTGCGTTTGCATTAAAGGCAAAGATGGGATGGTGCTTGCATCTGATAGCAGAGGAACATTTGGGGATCCAAGAGCTGTAACTGCCCAAAATGATAACATGAGAAAGCTCTACCTTGTGTCTAAGTATGTCGGTGTTATTTTGGCTGGAAGCGGCGAACTTGGGGCTATGGTGATGAACGAGATTTCCGAGAAGATTCGTTCGTCCAAGATTGAGGGTGTTACACCTATCATGGGTGAAATAAGGAAAGTGCTTATTCAGCGATATCAAGAATGGTTCGCGGGCTACCAAATCATGCCAGTCCCGGGCAATCCCAACCCAGTCCGTCCAACACTTGTCGTGTTGATAGCAGGATATGACATAGATAGCGCAGGAAAACCTACAATTCAAAAGATCTACAGTCTTAACTGTCACTTCAACTTCGCGCCAATGCTTCATGACTATGGTTTTGCTATTGAAGGAGTTGCTCAATACGCTCTGTATCTTCTTAATAGACTTTATACACCTGAGTCAAACGTTGATAAGCTTCTGCCGTTGGCGGCATATGTCATATCCGAAACAGCAAGCCAAGATGGGAAAGTAGGTGGACCGATCCAGACGGTCAAGATCACTTCTGATGGCGGTGGAGTTACACTAAGTCCAGAAGACATAAATAATATTGTTTCTTCAAATACTGATAGAAGTAAAAAGCTTAGATCAATGTTCTTTGGCGAGTAGTATGTCTGAGAACGAAATCAGGGTGATAAAATCGCCGATTGTTCCTACGCCTGGGGCAGATGAGAACATAGTAATACCAGAAAACAAGGTAGTATACTATATCCGACTCAATAACGGAATGGTCGTGACAAAACCAGAGGACTTTCCAAACGGTCCAGAGACAGAGGCGGCCGCAGAACCCGAGCAACCAACAGACTGAAGCTGGCTGAGTAATTGATGGTTTTTGTAAGAGAACAGCTAGAATGCATCAGAAGTGCTTCTGGCAGTATTCGATTTATGTTAGTTGCGTCGCCATCTGACAACAGACGGCGAAAACCCAAAAAGACCAAACCCCAGCTCCAAACCACACTAGGAGACTGAAGCTTTGGAACAGGTGGCCGCTTGTGGGATTTGTTGTGATGTTTGCGGGCTAAACAAAAAGTTGGGTTGCGTTTGCAGTTCTGGTACTGAAGAAATAGCCAAAGAGAAAGTCAGTACTAAATGGGGCGGAAAAGGCGTGCTGTGCTTAGTCTTGGATTGTGCTGTGAAGCGTGGTGTTGCCTATTGCATGCGCGACTGCAACGAGTTCCCATGCCAAAAATACTACGAATGGCAATTCCCCTATGGAAAAGACTACCTAGAAATGCACAAACAAAGAATCAAACAAGAAAAACCAAACAAACCCCCAGAACCTACAAGATTCTAACTAGAAGTTCAAGGTATATATAGAGGCGGGCTAGACACCACAGAGAGCATCAGAGCAAGCTTATTTCCTACCTAATGCGAAACTTATTCCATCAAAAACCATAACCGCAAGCTCTAACTGCCCTTGGCTTTTCGAGTGTCTGCGCCGCACCAGTGGCACTCATTAATGTGCAAGGAAACAGGCTTACCACACTTCAGGCATCTCCACTTCCTGTCCTCTTCCTCGAGCCACTCCTCAACCTTGCCAGCCTTGATCTTCGCCAAATTCGCCACCAAATCCTCGCCTCGCTTCAAAGAGTGGTCAGCAATCGAATGAAACCTCTTACAGTCAGGATACACGTCACACTCGTAACAGAACTTGACGCCCTTAGCTTCTTGGCACTTGATTATCTTGCAGTTCTTTCCCCATCTCGCATTGTCCCACCCGTCAACAAGCACCGTCTGACAACCCTCGCACCTGATGTCCTCAGGCTTACACTTGCTCCGCCTAGCCACTGCCCGCCTGAGTTTCTCCGAATCCTTTCCAGCCCTGTAGATCAAACAGAAGCCACAGTGAATCCCGCATCTGCCGACAAGATTCTCGTTAACCAAAGTGCCAACCACTCCCCCTTCCCATTGTCCTCTAGGCTCTATACGACTTAAAACAGAAATCTGCCCACAATAGCTTTTCGTTTCGCCCCGCCAGCCTTGCTTCTGCGTGCCACATTACCGCTCGGCTGAGCCTTCTTCTTACCCATCATCTTCATCGTCAACATCGCCGTACCCGCCACAATCGAAACCGACACAACCCCAAACACACAATCAGCAAGCAACTCAACAGGATACGTGTACTTCTGACCGCCTTCGTCAACTGCTCGCCAAGCAAACGGAAACCCGTAATACTTCTTGAAGATGCCTATCGAGTCAGGATTGTTCTCAACAAGCCCGCTGCCAAAACCCACAAACAACCCAACAACCACCACAACAGCCACAATACGCCAATTCACCTTCAAACCCGTCCGCCACCCACGCTCTAACAGCAAACCACGCAAAACATAAAACCTTTTGCCCAACCTCAAGGACGCGTTCTTTAGTAACATTTTCAATTCTGGGAGCTATCTTGCCTTGACGATGTGGTACCCCGAAGCTTTCCGAAGCCTATTCATAACCGCCAAACCCAACCCCTCAGCAGGCACACCCTCAGCAACAATCACATCCACACCTTCCAAGTCAAACTCCCTCAAAAGCCTAAACAAATTCCGCGCAACAACCGCCAAATCACCCCTACTCCCAAGCGACTTCACAACATCAGCACTGTAACGAGAAACAGTTTCATCCGTAGCCAAAACCCCCACCCTCCTCCCATCCTCTCTGTAAAGCTTAACCAACTCGTCCACCTTAGCCACAACCGCGTCAACCTCACCCTCAACCACAACCACCTCAGCATCAGGCGCATAATGCTTATGCCTCAACCCAGGCGAACGAACCTTCTCCATCCGCAACGCCTTCTCCGCAGTCACAGCAGGATTAAGCTCCACCCTCCCAAGAACCTCCCGCAACACCTCAAACGTCGTCCCACCAGGACGCAAAACCTGCGGCGGATCAACCGTCAAATCCAAAACCGTAGACTCCACACCAACAACCGTCGGACCCGCATCCAAAACCGCGTCAATCCGCCCGCCCAAATCATCCAAGACATGCTCAGCCGAGGTTGGACTGGGCCTGCCAGCAAGATTCGCGCTCGGAGCGGCAATCGGGCAATCGCTTTCCCTGATCAGGGCCAAAGCGACATTGTGCCTAGGCATCCTAACCGCAATCGTCTCCAAACCTGCCACGGTCACATCAGGCACGACATCTGAACGCTTGAAAATCAGTGTCAGCGGACCAGGCCAAAACCTCTCCATAAGCGCCTCAGCCTGAGACGGAACTGTCTCAGCCAGCCTACAAACGTCCTTTACATCGCAAACATGCACTATCGGCGGATTATCAAGCGGACGCTTTTTCGCCTCGAAAAGAGCCAAAACCGCCTCAGCATTCAACGCATTCGCTCCCAAACCGTAAACAGTCTCAGTTGGAAAAGCCACCAAACCGCCCCTCTTGATGAAATCCGCCGCAACATGAATCTTCTCAACATCAGGCTCTTCCGAATCAACCTTCAACACTAAGGTCTTGTTCATCAAGCACTGATAAAGTCAAATCTAACCATTTAAACTTCCTCAAAGACGGAAACGAAAAAAGAAAGGGCGAAACGGCTAGACAACGTAGTAGTCTATGACTTTCTTCATGCTTTTCGGCGCCGCTTGTCTCGCCGCAAGCTGCTTCAAAATGGCAATCACCTGAGGCTGGAAACGCGCAATGTCCGTCAAACTCACCAAACCCACAAGCCTCTTATCATCAACAACAGGCAGCTTCTTGATTTTCATCTTGAACATTAACTTCACCGCCTCCCCCAAATCCATGCTAGGCTCAGCAACAACCAACGGACTCGTCATAATATCCTTCACCATGGTCTTAGCTGCATCCTTCCCATCGGCAACAACCCTCTTCAAAAGATCCCTCTCAGTTATTATCCCCATGGCTTTCCCCTTCCTAACAGAAATCAAACAGCCGATCTCAAATTTGTTCATGACCTCAACCGCCTCTTTAACGGTTGACTCTTCATCTATAGTAATCACTTCTTTAACCATCACATCCTCAACTTTCAGTGACAAGTCACTCTGCTTATCCTCTTTCTTACGTGACAATAGACCACCAATTCCCTAATTCTTCAAACCTCGTATATATAAGATAATGTGCAGAAATTTTCCTTCACAAACCACGCAGTCTGCGTACAGCTGTTTCAACATTCCTGCCAGCAGGAATCTTTGCACGCTCAAACTTCTCCTTGGGCTTGGTAAACGGTCTAGTCGCGTCAACACCCATCTTCGTCGTCAAACCAGTCTCCTGATCAGCTGAAGAGTCCAACGTCGAACCGCGAACATTCTTGACAACAACCAAATCCTCACCCGCCTGAAAACGGGTCGCAATCGCCCACTCCACATCACAAGGATCAAACACGTCAATGTCAGAATCCACAACCACCGCATGCTTCAAACTCGGATGCGCCGCAAACGCCGCCAACAAAACATTCTTCCCATCGCCGTCAACCTGCTTCTCAGCCGAAATCACCGCGTGAAGCCACCCACTGCCACCGACTGAAAGATTAACAGCGCACACCTTCGGCACAACCTTTGAAACGCTCTCCCAAATCAACACTTCATGAGGCAAACCCATCAAAAGCCTATGCTCAGCCCCAGAAGGCAAAAGCCCCTCATAAACAAAATCCCTGCGACGCATAACCCCCACAACATCCACAACAGGCTGCCGCCTCTGAACATCATACGTCCCAGTGATATCTACAAACGGCCCCTCAACAACTTCTTTCGAGGCAGAAATCCTGCCCTCCAACACCAACTCGGCCTCCGCTGGAGCACAGGCGTTCACATGTTCGCACTCGACCACCCGAAGACCATTTCCCATCAAGGCGTTCGCTACATCAAACTCGCACATGCCGAAAGGAACAGGCGAAGAAGCAGCCAGCAGCACCGCCGGATGAACTCCGATGGACATTGACACGTCCAAGTCTTTACCCGCCTCTTTTGCCATCCGCCAAAGCTTGAAAAGATGCCGCGGAACCAAACGAATCGCCAAATGATTCTTGTCCAGGACTTCCAGCCGATGCACCGACACGTTCTCAACCTTGCCATCAACACTCTTCGCGTACACAACAGCCGAAGTAATGTACGGAGCTGCATCTTTCTCGAAATGCGTCAGAAAAGGAAACCTCGAAAGATCAGCTCTCTCAACAACCTCCTTTACTGGACCATCACCAACAGTCTTCGGTTTCTTCGGCGACCCCCAAGCCTCAGTCAACGTCTGATAAAGCCCTTCCTGGCCGATACCCAGTCCAGCACAAATCCGCCTGCGTGTTCCACAGACGTTTGCAATGACCTTCGTGTCATAGCCCTTCACTTTTTCGAAAAGGAGAACTGGGCCTTCCTTGTCGAACTTTTTCATGACAAACGGAATTTCGAAACTTGTGGAAAGCGCATCCTTGACATGTAGAACTTCCTTTTCCTTCTCCATCTGCCTCAGAAAATCTCTGAGACTCATGCCGTGACTCCCTCTTTCTCCGTCGCGGAAACCGTCACCTTTTCAATCAACCTCTTGAAAATCGACTGCGCATGCAGCTCGTCCATCGTCTCTAGGAAGATGGAAACCAACGCAATCTTTCCCTTTTTCGCGGCAACGTACTCTGCAAACATGCGTGCTGAGATTGCGTTTCTGTCACCTAGCAGAACTGAAGACGACGGTGGTGCAAGCAAGTCTTTCGGTTTCGGAACAGCAATTGCCAGCGTCCCAAGTTTGTCTTCACTTTCGCTCAGCAACACCAAACACGAATTCTTCGCTTCCACGTACACTGCCAAAAAATGCTTGTTCAGCTCAACTATCTCGTCCTTCACAACTCTTGCCCGTTCCATTGCCAGCGTCTCCACTGCTTATTAATAGCTTCATACACTCACTATTTATCATTTTCAAAAGGCGAAGCAGCAAATGACTGAGAGGCGAGCAGAAAAGATCTTGGAAACACTGCGAAAAACCTTCACAGTGCCAAAGTGGACAAACTCAAAACGAGACCCGTTCCAAACATTGATCGTCACAATAATCTCACAAAACACCGCTGACAGAAACACCGCAAAAGCGTTCGAAAACCTTTCGAAACACTTCAAAATAACCCCCGAAGCACTAGCGAACGCCAAAACAAGTCAAATCGAAAACTGCTTGAAACCGGCTGGCCTCTACCGAAACAAAGCAAAAACAATGAAGCAAGTCTCGAAAATAGTCCTTGAAAAACATCACGGCAACCTTGAATCCATCTTATCAATGCCCTTTGAAGACGCAAGAAAAACACTGATGGAGTTTCCCGGCGTCGGCCCCAAAACCGCAGATGTTGTCCTTCTTTTCAGTGCAAAGAAACCCACGATCCCAGTGGACACTCACGTCGACCGCATCTCAAAACGCTTAGGATTGACACCTGCAAATGGAGACTACGAAACTGTGCGCAAGTCGCTTCAATCACTCTATGACCCAAAAGACTATCTAGCCGTTCATATGCTCCTCATTTCGCACGGCAGAAAGCACTGCAAAGCCAGAAACCCGCTGTGCAAGCAGTGCCCTGTAGACATGCTTTGCCCCTCAAAACATTTGTGGGATGAAAATGACTGAACTGACCACTGAAGTTGCCACCTACTTTCCATACGCTGAGGTGCGGCCTTTTCAAGGCGAATTCATAGAAGCAATTCTCGAGGCTGTAGAAAACGGTCGTTCTGCTCTGATTGAGGGAAGCAACGGTCTAGGAAAAACCATCGCTGCACTGTCCGCCTGCCTCCCGAAAGCTGAAGGAGATGATCTGAAAATACTATACGTTGCACGAACACATCGCCAGCACGATCGCGTGATCGAAGAATTGAAAGCTGTCTCTAGAAAGCTGCGAGTCTCGGGGGTTTCAATTCGCGGGCGCCACGAAATGTGTCCAAACAGCTTTGTAGCAAGATATGCATCGGATGCCCGATCAGTCATGGAAGTCTGTGAGATGCTGAAAGCTAGGGACAGGTGTCCGTACTATCGCAGCATCGAGGAGAGGGAGGAGGAGTACTCTGATCTTAGGCATCGGATCGCTCTTTTCCCGTGTAAGGCTTCAGAGATCCAGAAGATCTGTCGAAGAAAAGGTTTCTGCCCCTATGAGCTTGTGAAGGCTTCTTTGGCCGATGCTAGGGTTATTGCGCTAAGTTATCTTTACGTATTTGACCCCGAAATCCGCAACGTTTTTCTGAAAAGTCTGGACACGCCGATGCAGAACATCATCTTGATTGTCGACGAGGCGCACAACCTTCCTGAAACAGCCGTTGAAATCGCGAGCAGTCGCCTGTCACTCTTCACGCTGGGACAAGCGAAGATTGAGGCCGAGAAATTCCGCTATAAAGACATCGCAGGTTTCGCAGACATTGTCAGGAACGAAGTCGAAAGAGCAACAGAGAAAATCGGGAAAGAGACCTTAGTTTCGCCCGAGTTTCTGCTTGAGCTTGTGCACGAAAAAGCTGGTGTTGACGAGCCTCAGAAATTCTTTCAGCATCTAAATGCGGTTGGCTACTTAATCAAGCGAACATTGCTCGCAGACGGAAAATATCCAAGGTCTCACATTCACGCAATGGGCGAGTTTCTGTCTAGGTGGGTCGAGACCACAGGCGACGAGTCATACGTCAACGTGATAAGCAAATACACATCTCGCAAGGGTTTGCCGACAGCAAAACTGGAGATAGTCGCTTTAGACCCTTCGAAAATCACGGCACCGGTCTTCTCATCAGTCCACTCAAGCATACTCATGTCAGGAACACTTCAGCCGCTAGAAGCATACGCGCAGATAACGAAGCTTCCTGAAGACACGGTGAAAAGAGTCGTCCCATCACCCTTTCCCAAAGAACATATTCTCCCGCTTGTAAGTTGTGGCGTCACAACGGCAATGGAGAAAAGAACGCCCGAGATGTACGGCAAGATTATTTCGCGAATAGAAGAGGTTGTCCAAAATACTCCTGCTAACACTGGCATTTTCGCTGCTTCATTCGAGGTTCTTCAGGCCTTATGCAGCAGCGGACTGGAAAAGGCGCTGAAAAGGCCATTTTTCCATGAGCGTAGAGGGATGAGCTCCAGAGAAAATGAGAGCATGGTTGCAGATTTCAAGGCATATGCTAATCGCGGCGGCGCTGTGTTCCTCGGGGTTCAAGGCGGACGATCCTCTGAAGGTGTGGACTATCCAGGAGACGAGATGAACTCTGTTGTGATTGTAGGCGTGCCGTACGCCGAACCGACTCCGAAAGTCAAGGCCCAAATCAGCTACTTTGAGAAATGCTTTCCAGAGCTTGGGCGCGAATACGGCTACGTCATTCCAGCCATGAAAAAAGCATCCCAAGCTGCTGGGCGACCAATAAGGACTTTGGAGGACAGGGCAGCCATGATTTTTCTTGACCACCGTTTCTCAACGATTTACTGTCAACGTTTTCTGCCGTTATGGATACGTGACAACTTGAAGATTCTGCCAGACAAGGATGGAGTTATTGCAGAGGAACTTGCCGTTTTCTTCAGAAAAGGTTCTTGAATTCTGCGAAGTCAAGGGTGGTTTTCATCGGTCAGAACTGCAACTTCTTTCAGGTTCTTGTCAAGCTTGACTTTTCCCATGTTGACTATGGCAATGTCATCAGCGACTGGGGTTGAGATTTTCAGGTATTTTCTCGTGAAGTCGATTTCCTGCAGGACACCGATTCCCAGGAACTGCCTCTTGGAATTGTATAAGGCGATAAGCAGTCCTTCCTCGTTGCCCTTTCGAATCAACATGACTCTTTTCTTCGAGAATTCTTCAACTTTTTTGATGTTTTCCGGCTCAATCCAACGCCTTCTGCCTATGACAATGCAAACTCTGTCGGGCAACTCGGCGAAATGAAGCGGTTTCATCCCCAAGAGCTCATAGATTTTTCTCGCTTGCCTGACGTTTTCATGCATTTTGCCTAGGCCGAAAAGTTCGTCTCCCTCGATTTTCAGCCAATTCAGGGGAAGAGACTGAACTTTCGAATTTCTCAGATACTTGACGTACCCCAGTTCTCTTAGGTTCCTGCGCTTTTCTCTGTTTCTCTGTCCTATGGTTGAGGGCGAATCAACGAGGACGTTCTTGCATTCTCCAAAGGCGCTTAAAATGGGCGTCAGCTCGTCTTTTTGCTGGATCCAGAAAATTATGTCGGGTTCAAGTTTTCCGGTGAGTTGGATCTTGTAGTTGGCGGCGTCTTCTCCTTCAACCCAACCGTCTGTGTCTATAAGAACAACATCTGGCTCGTTGCTAAGGATTTCCTTCTTGAGTGTAGTCAGCCCTTCCACTACCTTGTCTGTGTGTCCGCTCGGTGAGGTGGTGCCTATGAAGAAGGCATCTTTCTCTTTGAGGTCGAACAGGTCCGTAACAGGCTTGGCCACAAAGGCGTAGGCAAGGGTGCACGGCGGTCCGATGTCAGACTGGCCTAAGTCTCCGTCGAGGATTGCGACTTTTCGCTTTTCGTGAAGTAGTCTGTTTATTAGGTAGGTGCAGAAGCTTGTTTTGCCAGAATCAACTGCGCCCAACACTATTGCGGTAATCGGCTTGGTTTGAAGACTTGTGAGTTCTTCATATGATTTCGCCCATGAAGCAGGAACAGTGCTTCCGTCAAACTCCTCTGCAGCTGCGTTTTCCCCGAGTGATATGGCAAACACGGCTGTTTCTTCCACCGCAAATGGCAGCCTTTTTCCTTCACGTATGACAACCCTGCTTGCATTTCTCAACAAGGCGCCAAAAACCTCTGCCTTCCCCGAAGTCAATGTGACAGAAGCTGGGCCGTCAACGATGAGGGTCTTGCCTTTCTCAACTGTTCGGTTCATTTGTCTTTCTCCGTTGGAACTTATGTCCGCTTCTTCCAGCTATTCTTATTGCTGACACGATGTCTCTCAATCCTCTTCTATGTTTCGTTTCATTCAAATTGCGGTTTGTTCCTGCTTCGCTCACGCTTTCCAACACTACGTTGGGAGGTAATGCTTTATCCAAACCTCTTAAGAGTTTCTCTTTGCACGCTGGGACTCCGTCGCCGATTTTCACGGAAACGTAGTCTGTTGGCACGTTCTTAAGATTCTTCAGAATATTCTTCACCTTGTCTGTTGTCTCTTTAGCGCTGAAACAGTTGGCTGTTTCAATGATTTTTCCATCTGCCAGAACTGCCACGCCGAAGACTTCACCGGGGTCTATGCCTATGACTATCTTTTCAAAATATTCCTTGCCCTGAACTATCTGCAACGCTTCGCTTGCAAGCGTCTCAGGCTCCACTTCATTCTGATAAACTAAAACCCTATCATGGTTCACCAAGCATCGCTCTTTCTGCGTGGTTATAACTACCTTGATCTCTGCAGGGATGGACTCAGCTGGAGTTAAGCTTAGGAAAGGTACCCCTCTCTTTCTCAACTCGTTAACAATCATGTAGTAAGCTTTTCCCGAAACGGTCGCCACAGCAATCTCCGCTTTCATACACGTTTCCTATTCATGTTGATGTTTAGGGGCAAAACAGATTATTAGTTTCGCGGTTTATATCTGTTGATGTGCATGGCTGTGCTGCAGACAATCCCAACTGGCTGCGACAGAATTGACCAGAATCTAGGCGGAGGCATACAGATTGGAAGCGTGAGCCTCATCTATGGCGAGGCGGAAACAGGAAAGACTACCTTGGCAATGCAGTGCGCCGTGAACTGTGCAAGACAAGGATACAAGACATTGTTCGTGGATTGTGACAACACGTTTTCAGTTCGAAGACTCTCTCAGATTGCTTCTGACAAGTTCAAGGAAGTTGCTGAGTTGATAATTCTGATGAAGCCCAATGACTTTCACGAACAAGGAGTAGTCGTTGATCGGGTTACCGACTACCTGACTAAGAATTTCGCACTAGTGGTCTTCGACACTATCACATCCCTCTACCGTCTTAGTGTAGGCGAGTCTGCCTCGAAAACGTTTGAAATGAATCGAGAGCTGAACAGGCAGTTGGCGGTTTTGGCGCAGGTTGCCAGGACGCAGAAGGTCGCAGTTTTGATAACAAGTCAAGTTCACAGCGCCTTAAACAGGGTTCCTGTCAGTGTGCAGCCTGTGGCGACGAGGGTCTTGAAGTTTTGGGCCGATACGGTGATTGCCATAAATCCCACTGAAAATCCGCAGACAGTCAGGGCAGTTCTGGAGAAAAACCCGAGGAAACTTCAAGCCATAACCTGTGACTTAAAAATAGAAGAAAAGGGAATGCATGAGTATCCGATGCGCTAATGGAGCCTGCAAAGATGGAGATTGTTCAGTTGGCCATTGAAGCATTGAAGTTCATATTCCCCGCCTATTGCGCGAACGCCGTGCCAGTGATTGCGGGCGGCGGTCTTCCGATTGATTTGGGCAACAATTTTCTCGATGGGAAACCGATATTCGGAATTAACAAAACCTTCCGAGGCTTCCTCGTCGGATTGGCTGTTGGAACGGCTGTGGGTTTAGTGGAGAGTATAGCATTCGGGTATCGCCTCGAGTTTGGCTTGCTGTTGTCTTTAGGAGCGTTGTTTGGGGACTTGGCGGGAGCTTTTGTGAAGAGAAGATTCAGTATCCGTCCCGGAGACATGTTGCCGGTTGTTGACCAAGTCGACTTCATAATAGGCGCGATTGTGTTTTCGCTTCCTCTTTCATTGCAGTTCGAGTCTTGGCAGCTTTTTGCAGCTGTCCTAGTAATTACTCCTCCAATTCATCTGCTGACAAACTTCGCTGCCTACAAGCTGGGTTTAAAAAATAATCCGTGGTAGGATTCTATCCGCCCACTTTGAGTCGGATCGTAGCTTCGAGGAATATGTAGGCTATCAGCAGAAGGATGATCCCCACTATGAACATCATGTATGCTTGTCTCGGCTTGTAAGCGTATTTTGTGCTTTGGTACATGACTATCAGCCCGATGATGCCGAAAGAGTAGAGTATCGTGGCGACCATGCTGTCGGATATGAACTGCTCGGAGAGCTGCGGATAAAGGAAAATAAATCTTCCTCCGTAGTAAACGGCGGGCAGCGGCTTCATTGCTATGTCGTATAGGCCTCCTCCGAACAGGAACACTGCAAAGGCGATCGCAAGAGTTGAAACGATGAGGGTTGAAGGTTTTGCTGTCGAAATTCTATTGTAGAGCCTATTTAGCGAGAAGGATAGTGAAGAGATTCTTTTCTTAGTTGCTCGTGCCATCTTGTTTTTCTCCGCTTTTAATCATGGACTCAGCCACTTCCCGAGCCCATTCGCCTGTTAAAGGATTCTTGACAATCTCACTTAAATACTCTTTCCAAGAGATCTGCATTGCCTTTTGCCAAACCTTGTACTTTTCGATTGCGTTTTCATAGGCTTTCATGTGCAACTCGCAGTAGCCGTTTTCCCGGGCTTCTCTGCTACATGCTTTACATTTCAATCCCTTTTCTCCCTTCCTTCTTTCAGTGGGCACCGTGGATTGAAACATATAGTCCACGGACGTCTTCCTCTTGCTAATACTTGCACTGTGGGCCAACCGCATCCGCGACAGTTCTTCGCGAGCGGTTTTATGACGCCTCGTTGCGGGAGCGGGAATGATGTTTTGCACAGTCCTTTGAAGAAGTTTGTGCAGCCGACGAAGCGTTTCCCCGTTTTCCGTGAATACAGCACCGTCAATTGTCCAGTCTTGCATACCGGGCAGGCCCCAATGGTTCTTTCGTCTGTTCTCGATTTTCTAATTGCTTCGCTTAATTGCTCACCGATCACTTTCTGGTTCTCTTTCAGCTTTTCAATCACTGGCTTGAGGGTTTCCAGAGCTTCCGCCAGAACTTTCTCTTTCTTTTGGTTGTTTGTCTGGATTCTGTTCATTTTTTCTTCCAGTTCTCTTGTGAACTTTATCGAAACGACAGTTGGACAGTATCTTTCCATGACTTCTAGAACCTCAAGGCCGAGGTCGGTTGCAGTCAATTTTTCGCCTTGAACGTATTTCCTGTCGTAGAGCGTCTGTATTGTTTCCGCCCTTGTTGCCTTTGTGCCGATTTTCGTTTCCTCCATTTTTCTGAGTATGGTGCTTGGATTGTATCGTGGTGGGGGCTTGGTGAACTTGTTGATTAGTATCATCTTCTTGACAGTGACTGTTTGCCCTTCTTCCGTCGGAGGCAGAATCATCTCTTCCGACCTCACGTAGGGCTCGTAGAAGTGCATCCACCCCTCCTTGAGGATTCGCCTCCCGTTCAAGAGGAAACGGTGTCCGTTGATGTTGATGTGGGTTTTCATGCTTTGCTTTAGTGCTGGCTCGCTAAAGACGGCCATGAACCTTCGGATGACGAGGTCCCAAATGCGCCTTTCAGAATCTTCGAGAACTCTCGCTGGCAGGTCTCCAGTAGGATAAATAGCAGGGTGCGCAGGATCTTCCCTGTTTCCTTCTCTCGGCTTCAGTTCTGGGTATGCGAGAAGTCTTGCGGTGAGACTTCGGTATTGGGAGGCTTTGCTCAGGTCTTTCAGTATTGTTTCGTAGTTTATCGCTGGCGGAAGTTTTTGGCTGCTGGTTCTCGGGTAAGAAATCAGAGCGTCTAGGTATAGACGCTGGGCGATTTTGGACGTGCGGCTTGGCGTATATCCAAAGAGGTTGTAGGCTTCGCTTTGAAGGGTGCCCAAGTCAAATGGCGGCGGCGGCGGTTGCTGAAATTGCTTAACCTCAATTCTCTCGATCTTTCCATCTTTGTTCTCACAGGCGTTCAGAATGGTGTCTGCTTCATGTTTGGTTTCGATTTTCTCCTTTTCGTATTGGGCTTCAAAAACCTTTCCGTTTATTTTGACTTCCGCTGTGATCTCCCAGTATGGTGTGGGCACGAAGCTTCTGATGGCCTTTTCTCGTACTGCAACGAATTTCAGAGTAGGTCCTTGCACTCTTCCTGTGCTCAGCGTCGTATATTTTCCACTCCAGTCCTTTGCGGCCGCTGTTAGGGCTCGTGAAAGGTTTATGCCGAAAAGCCAGTCAACCTCGTGTCTGGCGAGTCCAGCCTCGATGAGTGCGAAATCCAGATGTGGCAACGGTTCAGCATACGATTTTTCCAGTTCCTCTCTGGTTAGTGTGGAGTATTTCATGCGTTTTGACATTTGATCTTTGCCGTCGCACGCGTATCTCAATACGGAATATCCGATAATGCTTCCCTCAATGTCATAGTCACATGCGTCAATGAACACATCAGCGTTTTTTGCCAATTTTGCAATGGCCTCGATCCAAGTGCGGACTTGGCTTGCGCCTCTTTCGGCAATGTATCTTGGCACCCACTTGAAATCGAAAACTGGGTACTGGCTTCTTCCATTTTTTTCTTCGGCAACCGTATACAGGTGGCCCAGCGCCGAGACAACAACAATCTCTCTATCCCGTTCTGCCACGTAATAGGGCACACCCTTTTCTTCCATTTTCTTTGGCTTTTCTCTCATGTCAAGCGCCAAGGCTATTCTGTAAGCAGCATCAGGCTTTTCAGTAATGACAAATGTGTACTTTTTCATGCGAGTACAAGCCACATTAGCTCAGTGGGGAATTGCTTCTCAGAAATAAGCAATGCGGGCTGAATTAAGAGTTTGTGCCACAAACGCACACAGTAAGATGACGGGTCTCTGAAGCTGCCTAACCCTCCTTAAATAGTTTGAGCTCTGCGAAGCCGTGAGCCTGATTGGCTTTCTTGAGGGATTCTGGCTGGTTGGCTGAGTACGTTCTTAGTTTTTTTATCGGATAATCGTGTCGCGGGAGTGTTTCGCTCCTGCAGCGTTGTCTGCTCGGCGTTTTGGTTGAGCAATCAATAAATATGTCATGGCTCTCTACTTTCCTTACTACCCAGTGGAGTGTATTGTTGTGCCTCAACGCGTTGTGTGTCAAGGCTGTGGACATATTTTGCATCAAGGTGCCGAATTGAAGCCTCCTGATGAGGTTCTGCACCAGCACGATTGGAAATGCCCAAAATGTGGGAAGAAACTTGCGCTTATACCTATCAACGTAGACGTGAAACCCATAAGGTAGGCTTTTTGAGGGGAAAGGGTTCGATGGAGAAGACTCGCAGAACCCAGCTTTACGACGTGCATCGGCAGACAGCAAAGTTGACGGTGTTTTTTGGTTTTGAAATGCCGCTTTGGTACAAGGGCATACTACCTGAGCATTTGGCGGTTCGCAACGGCGTTGGTATCTTCGACATTTCGCACATGGGGCGGGTTATGGTCATAGGCGCTGATTCTGAGCGCTTTCTGAACTATGTTATTACAAACGATGTCTCTGCTCTGTCGCCTAACGGAGCGCAATACTCAGTAATGTGCAGCGAGAAAGGCGGCATACTAGACGACTTCGTCGTGTACCGCTTGGAAACCGCAAAGTTCTTGGTGGTTTTCAACGCAAGCAACCGAGAAAAAGACTATAACTGGCTGGTCAAAAATGCTACAGGCTTTGATGTGAAAATCGATGACGTTTCAGACGAAGTGTCAATGTTCGCGGTCCAAGGCCCAAACGCTGAGAAAACTCTGCAACTAATCTTCACTGAAGACCTCAGCAAGATTGGGCGGTTCAAATGTGCTCATTCGCGCTTGGCAAATGTAGAGGTTTTTCTGTCTAGGACGGGCTACACAGGCGAGGACGGCTTTGAGATTTTTATCTGGAATGCCTCACTGGCAAGACCTGACAACGCGGTGAAACTGTGGAACAGCATTCTTGAGGTAGGCAAAGCCTTTGGAATAGAACCATGCGGGCTGGGTGCAAGAGACACTTTAAGGCTTGAGGCTGGACTGTGCCTCTACGGGAATGACATGGATGAAAACACGACCCCGCTAGAGGCAGGCTTGGGCTTCGTGGTCAAGCTGCAGAAAGAAAAATTCATAGGAAAAGACGTTCTGCAGAGACAGAAAGCTGAAGGCGTCAAGCGCAAACGTGTCGGAATCGTCATGGTTGACCAAGGCATACCACGACCAAAAATGGAAGTCTTCGATCAGGCAGGCAAAAGGATTGGAGTGTTGACAAGCGGGACATACTCGCCACTGCTCAAGGTCGGCATAGGAATGGCTTACAATCAAGTGTCCAACTCTCAAGAGGGAAACACTGTAAATGTGAAGATACGCGACAAAACGGCGAAGGCAAGGATAGTGGCATTCCCATTCTACGACCCTGAAGAATATGGGTACAAGAGACTGACTGTGAAGTAAGAGCTTGTTGTCAATGGGCGAAGGCAACGTGAAAGATGATGTTCCTGTAACTCATTGGGAAACAGCTGCAAGGACCAAGATGGGCAGCTATCTGACGAGTGTAGAGATGGCATTCTTCCTAAAATCAATCAACTTCTCGAAATGCCGCCTCGTCGGCGACATAGGAGCCGAGGCGGGCAAGTTTTCGCTGCTTGCCGCGGAAAAGAATGTGGATGTTGTGGCACTTGACGTTGATCTGCCTGGACTTAAGAGACTGAGGTTCAAGAACAAGCTTGTGAACGTTGTTCTGGCTGATGCGAGGAATATCCCTTTGAAAGAGAGTATTCTCGATGCAGCCTTCATGATGGAGGTGATTGACTACATACCAGAATCGGACACCGTGTTAAGCGAGTGCAGCAGAATCCTGAAAAACGGTTGCTCACTAGTTTTCTCATTTGGCAACGAGGCAAGCCTAAAGTCGAAGCTCAGGAGCTTGCGGGGAAACAGCTACATGCACTCGTACGATGAGATAGTTGGAGGACTGCGTAAGGCAGGTTTCAAGCTTGTCAGAAAAGAGGGCTTCAACTGGTTGTTGTTCAGCCGAACCTCGGAGAACTTCTTAGTGCCTCTTTCGGCCAAGATGGAAAGACTGTTGAGGCTGAGGAAGATGCCGAGCATAAGCCCATGGGTGATGGTGCACGCCGTAACGCAGAAGTGAAAGCTGCAGTTCTCTCTTGGTAGATGACGTTTCTAGGAAAGTATATATGAATAACTTATGTCATGCTAAACACTGAAGTCCCAATACCTAACCACAAGGGAAATAAAACACTTCAATAATCTCTGTAGGAGAGATGGCCCAAAAATGAAGCTTGGCGATGTTTTCACAAGGGAGCGCGTTGTTAGTGCTCTGAAAAGTGTAGGAAAGCTTCGGCTCAAGATCAGTCACAACTCGATTATCACTTTTTCAGCTTTGCTTCTCATTCTTTTTATTGCCTTCACAGTGCGTATTTTCCCGATGCGCTGGGAGATTCAGACAGGAACGATGCATCTTTCCGAGTTTGACCCCTACTATCAATACAGCCTCGCAAAATACGAGGTTGAACACGGTCTGCTTTCACCCTACTGGCCGACTCAATGGATTGACAAGCAACGCTGGTATCCAGACGGCATAAACATGGCGATTTCATACCCGACTCTGCCGATGACTGCAGCATTCTTGTACGACATAGTCTCCTTCTTGGGTGTTAACATCGACTTGATGAGTTTCTGTGCACTCTTTCCAGTAATAATGGGCACTCTTGCATGCTTGGCCATTTACTTCCTTGGCAAGGACATTGGCGGAAGATCGGTTGGCCTCTTTGCATCTCTTTTTCTTGCCCTGAGTGCACCCTTTATTCAAAGAACTTCCTTGGGCTTCTTTGACGATGAAAGTATAGGAATACTCACACTCATATTGTTCAGCCTATTGTTTCTGAGAGCTATTGAAGAAGATAGGCCTATTGGCTCGACTATAAAATATTCAATCGGTTCCGCTGCTGCTTTAGCGTACTTCATCCTTGGATGGGGAGCAGCGTATTATCCTATCGGGCTTGCCGTGCTTTTTGTTTTTGTCCTACTTCTGTTGAAAAGATACAGGCGGCGCATTTTACTCTCCTACAGCGTAACCTTCGGATTGGGCCTTTTGATTGCCATAAACGCGCCTTATATCACGACAGGCTACCTTACGACCGCTGCCGTATTGCCAGTGGCAGGGCTATTTGCTCTTCTTTGCCTTTTCGAGATTCTTCCTTACTTGGCCTCGCTAAGAGCAAGGGCAACATTCATGGTGCTGCTCTTGGCAGGATTGGCAGGCTCCTTTGTCTTGCTTTGGCGCTTGGGCCTCATAACAGGCGTTGCCGGGAAGTTTCTTACGGTCATAGACCCATTGGTGCGGGCAGCTTCTCCACTCATAGAGTCCGTGGCTGAACACAGAATATCATCTTGGGGTTCCATGTACTACGATTTTGGCGTAATGATATTATTCTTTGCAGTCAGCTTTTATTTCATCTTAAGAAATCCAACGGATAAGAATTTGTTCCTGATGCTCTTCGGCTTAACATCCCTTTACTTCGGTTCATCAATGGTGCGTCTGCTCCTCCTTTTGGCACCTGCATTCAGCATTCTAGCAGCAGTAGGGACAATAGGAGTCCTGAAACCGTTCATCACATTGTTGAAGGAGCCAAGCAAGATTGTGTCGAAAAAGAAATTCGGTCTGGAACATGTTGGAAAGGAATTCAGCGGAACCGCCGTCTTCATGGTGTTTCTGATTCTGATGACGAACTTCGCCATTTCACCGCAGTCAGGCGGCATACCCAAAGTGCTGAGTCAGGCTTACGCTCCGATGACCATCACTGCGGGCAGTCTTCCAATTTCCACTCAAGAGCCCGTGCGTGAATGGATGGATATGCTGGTTTGGACAAGGAGCAACCTCAATTCAGGCACGGTTGTATGCGCGTGGTGGGATTACGGATATTGGTTAACCCTGCTAGGAAACGTGACGACGCTCGCCGACAACGCTACGATAAACAGCACTCAAATCGAAAACATAGGCTTTATTTTCATGGCGAACGAGACGAAATCGCTGGAAATGCTGAAGCGTTACAATGCAGAATACATTCTTGTATTCACAACCTTGGGTCTAAGCCAGTCGCAGTCTGGCGTTGCCGTGACTGAGGCTCGCTACGGTGACGAGGGAAAATGGATGTGGATGGCAAAAATCTCAGGCCAAGCACACGATCGCTTCGTAAGCAGTAATTTCACGGACGAGAACTCTGCGTGGACCGATGAAACAAAGTTCGGCAGCTTCAACCAGAGCACGTGGATTTGGAGCGATGCAGGCACCAACTCAACAATCTACGCGCTAATGAGTTGGGCGAGACATAAGTGGACATCTGAGTGGGCCTCTCAATACGGCTTGACCGAACCGGAGCCATATGTTGAGCCGCAGTACTTCAAGGAAGCATACATTGCAGGGTTGAGCCTTTCTCCTCAGGACGCACAGAAGTACGGCGGAATCATCCCGCTGGTGTGCCTCTATGAAATCGAGTATCCCACTGAGTAAGGGAAGATAGACGTTGTTCCCGAAAGTCCCTGACCAGCACAAGCCAAACAGGCCTTTAGTTCCCAACGGTTTGGGCGTTATCTATGTTCTCGTCAGCGTCGTATACCTTTTTCTCATGTACTTCTTTGACATCATCAAGGTTTCCAACGGCGTCTCCCCGCCACTTACTTTAGCTGTTTGCATCCTGTTCGGAGGGTTCATGGGCCTGCTTGATGATTGGATGGATTTGCGATGGCGTTACAAGGCTTTCTTTCCGCTAGTAGCTGCCATACCACTGATCTCATTGGCCACAAGACTTGAACTGCGCACTACGATGACGACTTTCTTGTTCGGGACCATAGACTTCGGGGTCTACTACTACTTCATAGTCCTTCCGCTACTGGTGACTATAATCACGAACACTGTGAACCAGCTTGGCGGATTGAACGGTTTGGAAACGGTGTGCCCAGCGATAGTCATGATTGGGTTGATGGTTATCGCGAGGCCGAACGCGGTTCTTCTGTATGGCCCGCTGATCGTTTGGCTTTTGCTCGCCCTTCTCAATTTTCGGGGCAGGGTTTTCGTTGGCAACACGGGCTCATTTGCCATAGGAATGACTTTGGCGTCCTTTGCAGTTATCTCAGATTTGAAAACCGACCTGATTGTGTCTGTGATACCTTACATTTTCAATTCCTCGTTGATTCTGTTGACGTATTTCTTTTCAAGAGCCAAAGCGAAGGTTTCTTTTGATGGAGAAAAGCTGTCTTCAGATCACAGAAGGAGCCTGATTACAGTGATCACCTATCGTCGCCGTTTGACCGAACGCCAAGTGGTTGTGACAATCTCGCTTATGGTGGCTGCTTCAACTCTTGTGACGTACCTGCTTCAGTTGCTGTAGCTGTTTTTCCACTGCGCAACAGTGTACGTAGCGTTGTGCTACACACAAAAGGCAAAAATCGGTTTGGGGCGAGGCTAGTTACGGAGGTTATGAAACCAGCGCTAACCATCTGCCTTGTTGATGTGGGGAATCGATTATTTGCCCGGTGTTGAATGTTCCAAGTGTTTCGGTTAAGATAGAGCTTGCCAGTTTAGTAGGCGCTCGAATGGTTGGCAAAGGTGAGGCTGGAGCCGTTAGCTTCGATGCTAAAGTGAAGCTTGAAGAGAGAGAACGTAAGAGCCAAATGGTTGTTGTAGGTTTCAACCTGCTTCTGACGACGAAACCGTGCATTGTCAAGTTCGAAGTTGAAGGCACCGCAACCTTAACGGGCAAGGATGAAGAGATACGCAAAGCCCTAGAAGTTGATCCCGAGTCGAAAGTGCCTCACATCCTTCGTAGAATTTACCAGCATGCATTCACGGCCATGTACCTCATGTCAACCATCTTGAACGTGCCTCCTCCCCCGCAAGACTTGCTCTACCCCAACGAAGAGGGTGCTCTTCCCGAAGGAGTGAGCGTGGAGGTCGGCGCAGAGAAGGCAGAAGCGGCGGAAGGCGTGACCATTGTGGCCGACACGAGAACGAAGGAGACAACCGAGGCCACTGCCACAAACAAGTAGGCTTCGAGTAACCTTTAATAGTCAAGAATTGTTGTGCATAGCAAGTGTTGGCGGGTGAGTGGGCCTCCACCCGTTCCGCCATTACAAACCCCGGGAGTTGGAGGTGAAAGAGTGAAGTTTGACACTAGAGACTTGGCCTTGACAGCAGTCTCCGCAAGCTTGTATGCAGCAATCAACATTGTCCAAACATCAATGGGCGGACCAATAACATACGGACCAATTCAGCTGAGGCTTGCTGACTGCCTGATTCCTTTGTCAGCGTTGTTCGGATGGCCACTCATCTTAGGAGTCACGGTCGGTTGTTTCAGTAACGCATATTATTGGCTTGATCCCGCCGACGTTGTTGTGGGGCCACTGGTCAATCTTTTAGCCGCACTTTTGATATTCTTGCTGAGAAGGCATCGGGTTGTCGCATGCGTTTCTGGAGGTTTGACGGTAGGCATCCCGATAGGCTTATACCTTTACTACTTGTTTCTGCATGGCAATCCAGCCATTCAACAAGCGCCTGATTTCGCTGGAACATCATTACCAGTGTGGAGCGCCTTTGTCATTAGCCTTTCAATCAGCAGCCTTATCACCATCTCCATCATAGGATACGTCCTTCTGAGCGCCCTATCGAGACCAGAGATCATTGAGCCTTTGAAATCGCATGGACTGAAAGTCACAGCGCAAGAGAAATGATGTTCACATGAAACGTTCCAGTTTTGTCAACCCTATTATTTCATCAAAATCCAGCCCTAGAGCGTCCAGAACTTGGTCGAATGTCGAATGCAGGTAGGCTACGTACTTGTCAACGTCAACCTCATTTTTGGTGGCTAACTCCACAGGCTTGACGTGCGGGTCTTTAACAACCTTTACGAAGCTTATCAGGTCGCCGGCTCTGATGTCCTTCAACATCTTTGCTGCTTTGACGTGTTGAGGTGTCGTTTTCTTGTAGTTTTCAAGCTCCTCGCCCAGAACCACATTGAATGCTAGTTCGCTCATGTTTTCCCACTCTCTTCTTTTCAATCGCATGTAGCAGTCTCTGGCAATTTCTCCTATGTCTTTTTTCGCATTTTCGAAGTCTGCTGGGGTCTTCACCATTGCCAAGCGTTCTTTCATTCTGTTGAAGGCTTTCTTGATGAATATGGGGATGTGTTTTTTCTTGCCTGTTAGTCCTTTGACGTCGACGCTTCCGTCCTCCAAGACACCTAGGTAGTTCTTCTTGCGTGAGCTGAAAACTGCGTATCTGTAGACCTTGTCTACGTCCAGGCCCATTTTCAGTTCGTGTTCTGTCCAGTGTGCCAGTTCGTCGGTTTGCTGTTTTGAGGGGTTCTTGAGGAAGAGGCTGTCTGTGTCGCCGTAGAGCACTTGGATGTTGAGTTGTTCGGCTTTGTTGAGGATCTGTGTTATGGAGTGTCTGCCTATGGCGGCTGTTGCTTCTGCTACTGGCGGGCAGTAGAGGTCGAAGGTTTCGGCTCCGAAGACTCCGTAGCTTGCGTTTAAGATTACTTTTAGTGCTCCTTGGGCCACGTTGTACCAGCTTCGCAGGTCTGCAGGCAGGGTCTTGTCTTTCGATTTAAGCTTGTACCACTGCACTCGCAAGTCTCGAAGTGAGCCAATCAGAAGGCTTTCCAGCGCCCGTTTTTTGGTGCATACCCAGCTGGTTGTGTCTGGAACAATGTTCTTTCTGCATTCTGGGTGTTGGCAGAGGATGGACTGGTAGCCTAGGTTCCAGACTTTTATTATTGAGGGGTACAGGCTTGGGAAGTCCATGACGGCGACGTTGAAGTGTACGCCTGGTACTGGTTCTACGACTATGGCGCCTTTGTATTTTTTGCCTTTGATGATGGCTTTGGTTGATGTTTTGCCTTTTAGGGCGAGTATGTCTT
>Ga0315294_10001806_pt1 | contig 23472 bp, 44 predicted proteins | sample YL17G13_40_MG_FD_203626 | JGI IMG/M metagenome (GOLD analysis project Ga0315294, IMG submission 203626) | Sediment microbial communities from Yellowstone Lake, YNP, Wyoming, USA - YL17G13_40 | ecosystem: Environmental > Aquatic > Freshwater > Lake > Sediment | place: USA: Wyoming | collected...
TTTTGGCATTCTTTTTATTTTGTGGATCGGCTGGGGCAGCGCAGGCGATTGTAGATATAACAAATAAAGAAAAATGATTTTATGGATGCAGATATCGATCTCATGCTTCGTCATGAGTTAAAATTAGAAATCATGAAGTTACGATGTGCTATTCGTCAGCATCGAAGCAATTGTGATGATGATGCTCTGTATTTTAATTTGCCTGAAATAATTAAACCTCAAAAAGTTAATTGGTGGAAATCATGGCTATTTCTTTGGCGATTTTATGGTTGATAATGACGGTTTTATCATTTGTATTCTTATGGATTACAAATGGTTTATCTGAATTCAATAGACCGATAAATATGAAGACGACGACTATGGCGTTGTTGTCTGTTTTATTTGCTCCTATTTTGGGGGTGATATCAATAATATTTTTAACAATGATGCTTTATTCAGCGTGGAAGTATAGAGCGAGATGAAGTGATGATAAATGGACGAATATTGTGAGCAATTTCCCGAAATAGCACCAATAAAAAAGAATGGACGACGCCGGAATCGCAAGTCCAGTTATATTCGCAAAAAGCGAGAAAAGCTTTTAAGCGTAGACCCTCATTGCAAATATTGTCGCAAACCATTGACTTTAGATGATTCAACTTTGGACCATGTGATTCCAATTTCCAAGGGTGGTTCTAATGCGATGGACAACTTGGCTGTGGCTTGTGATTATTGCAATAATCGAAAAGGCAATAAATTAGATTATGAACCATGAGAAAAAACAATGTTGGAAACTAAATTAAACGAGAATGAAGTGTTGGCTGAGTTGTTGGAAATTAGATTAGAAGAAACTCGTTTGATGTTTCAACAATCACAATTGCGACAAAAATTAGAAGTTATTCAACGTCGATGTGAACATTGGAATGTGCAAGTGCATGCACAAATGAATCCCGCTCCTTGGGATTTTTGGAAAGAATGTAATACATGTGGGAAAAAATGGGATGTTGATCCTGCCGAATTGACGGATCGTGAGAAAAGATATATGAAAACCTATGAGTACAACTCTCGATTTTAAAGAATGGCTTGGCGAAGATCATTGGAAGGCTATTCGGCATGCTGTAAAAAAAAGGCACAAAGGCTTATGTCAAAAAGCGAAAAGAGCAAAAGGTGAAACCGGAATCGGCGAAGATGACGGTGCCAGCAGAAAATTTGCACAAATGGCTCACCGAAAGAAGGGTTGCGTTTTTGAAGGCAATGCAGGAAACTAGGGTAAAATCATGACATTCGACCAGTGGTTCGCCAAATTGATAGAAATAGCTCAGACAACTTGTATTGAAGATTATTCAGACTATGTGCAAGCTGATAAAAGTGCATGGCTTGATTACTATGAATGGGATTATTCGCCTCGTGAAGCTTTCCTAGAAGATTTATCCTACGCAGATTAATTTTGTGCTAGCTAGCATAAAAATTCCTTATTTTAGGTGTTGACTCTTTGAGTCTCAGCCGATAGACTTTGATGCTTCGGTTGTTTGTTTCGTTTCTCTAATGAAAGGTTTATTATGAAGTCGTTTGTATTAGCTCTAGTTTTAGGTTTGGTTGCCATGTGTGCGAATACGGCTGATGCCGGTTGCCATCATGGTCGTCATGTGGTTCGCCATCGCAGCGTTTCTCGTTGTTGTGGCGTTCGTCACCACCATGTGGTTCGCACTCGTTCTTGCGGCACCTCTTGTGGTTCCGCTTGTGGCACTGCTTGTGCCAACGGTGTTTGCCGCTAATTGTCAATGCGTGAGAAAGCCCCGCTAAATGATCTAAATTTAGCGGGGCTTTTTGTTTTTTCTAGGTTTAAGGAAAAGGAGGATACTCATGAAGAGTATGATTTGTTTTTTAATTCTAGGTTTGGCAACGGTTGCCAACGCAGGCGATAAGCCAATTAGTAAACTGATCGACACAAAGGAGTATACGTGGGAATTTGATGGCACCAAAGGTTACAAATATCGTTATGAATTGACGATGCCTGACAATGCCCCATTCCCAGAAATTCTTCCCTTTGAAATGGTTTTGAGCAATAAAGTCAAAGCCAACAATTGGGAAATCGAACACATCGTTGGTTATGATGATGTTGAATTCACAAAAGAACTAGAAGGACCAGCCCAAAATCCACAGTCCACTAGGACTCATTGGAACGGCACATGGCACAAATTGGAGCATCGTCCCTATTATTTCGAGATTGCATTGCATCGTAATGATCCGATTCAACAGGCACGATATCACGCCATTGAAGAAGCCATGTTGAAAGATGTAAATGAACAAAGGGCACGACATGGTTTGCGTCCTTTGCTTCCTGATTTGCGTCTCTTCCGCACTGCCCGTAGTCATTGTGCGTGGATGACTCGTAATGGCATGGTGCATGGCAGCTACCCGGTTGCAGAAAATATCGCAATGGGGCAAAGGTCCAATCGAGAAGTCATTAATACTTGGATGAATTCCTCGGGGCATCGAGCCAACATTTTGAATGCTGGTTATCGATGCTTTGGATGTTCGGCATTTAGAATTGGAAACACCACTTATTGGTGTCAACAGTTCACTCCGTAAGATTCTTTACTAAAAAGCCCCAACTAAAAGCAATTTTAGTTGGGGCTTTTTTTGTTTCATAAAACCTAAATAATGTTTCCTGAAGTTAGGAGGTTCCTGATGGAATTGGGGTTATAAAGAAATTATTGACTAAACTCGGTTTGCATTCTTGGCACCAATGGAAAAATCGAGACGGAGAATGGACTTATCGAGAATGTCGTTGGTGTTGGAAAATTCAAAAAAAACAAAATGGTGAATGGAAAACATGTAATCGCTGGTAACTATAATAAACTATGCCAGCAGTTTGGATTTTATCGCACAAAAGAACAGGATCGTCCTATTTGAGCAATTTGCTTAATCATACGGAATATTTCGATCCAATCTTCGACGAATATCTTGAAAAAGGTCAATTGTGGACCAAACACAATAAGGTTCAGTGGTTTAGCTTCATGGAATATACATGGGCTAAATATCGAAAACAATTATCTGCAAAAAATATCAAACAAGCATTTCCAAAAATTAAGTTTATTCATTTGCGAAGAAATGATATTCAAGCAATGGCAATCTCTTGGTATTGTGTTAAAAAAACACAGAAATTTCATGTAGTCAAAGATCGCAATTGGGTTCATGATGAATTCACTGAATATGTGGGTGATCTTCATTTGCGAGATAAAATTGAAATCGATTCAGAAGAACTAATTCGAATTTATGAAAGGCTCAAATCTTTTCATGGCATGTGGTATGACTTTTTGGCAAATGAATCGTTTTTGGAAATAGAATATAAAGACCTTATTGAGAATCCAAAAGAAACATTATGTAAAGCTCTTGACTACATAGGTGTAAATTACGATAATGATAAAGTTGAAATGGCGATAAATGATTGTCATTCAGTCCCCAGCAGCAGAACAGAATATGCTGAAGGGGTTGAGATTTTAAGACAATACGAACTAGCGACCTATTTTTAAAAAAAATAGGTATTAAAAATGAGCTAATCCATGCTATATAAAGCATGGAAGAATTAAAAATAAAAGAACTCATTGCTGAAGGATATTCACAAAGAGATATTGCTAAGTTTTTTAGCAAAAGTCAAACAACGGTTAGATATTGGCTTTATAAATATGGTCTAAGTGTTAACCCTAGAGTTTCACGCAAACTAGAATGTTTACATTGTGGACAACCATGTGTAAAAAAATATTGTTCTAACAAGTGCAGTGGTGAAGCGAAGTGGGCGAAGAATAAAGCAGAGATTGCAAAAACCAATGTTGCCAAGAACGAAAGACTCGCTAAAAAATATTTACTTGAAGAAAAAGGTAATAAATGTGAGAATTGTGGTTTGACAAAGTGGTTGGGTGAGACTATCTTATTGGTGATAGATCATATTGATGGCAACTCTGAAAATAATCATTTATCAAATTTAAAATTAATTTGTTCAAATTGTGATGCCATGTCGCCTTTTTACAAAAATAAAAATAAAGGTAATGGTAGATTTTTAAGAAGAAATCGATATGCTGACGGGAAAAGTTATTGATTGCCGATGTAGCTCAATTGGTAGAGCAACGGTTTTTCGGGCCTAGACGCCCACGAAGTAAACCGTAGGTTATTGGTTCAAGTCCTATCATCGGCTTTGACGTTTTAAAGAAGTTGTAGTTGTAAAGAAAGCTCTTTAGGGTTATCTTTCCAAGCAATGCAAAGTCCGCTATCTAATATTATGCAGCCATTTCTAATATACGTTTTTTCTTTATTTTGGTTTTCAATTACAAAATCTAATGGATCAAATAAAGAAGAAATTTGTAAATTTAAATTTTTTAAAATCAAATAGCCACTATTGCTACCAATGATTTTTAAATATTTAGCTGAAATGCCGTTTTTAAATATTTGGATGAAATTTTCACGCAATTCATTTTCTTTGATAATTTCAATTTTTTTCCTATTATTAGTATGAAATTCCGAGGTAGAAATTTTTTGCGTGTTTCTTTGTCTATGAAAAGATTAAAAACCCAACCGTTTTTTCCAAGTGGATCAAAAATACAACTGTGAATTGGTATTTTTTGCGAATTATAATTTAAAACACCAGATAGTTTTTGAGATTCAACAATGCGGTGCATATCTGCTCTTAATAATGTGCATTTATCAAGTTCGTTTAAAACTTCTATGGAACATTTTCTTTTAATGAGGTTTTCGTAATCTGTTGCTTTAGATTTAGCGTTTATATGATGAAAATCATAAAGGCTAGCAGTATGCCATCTTGAAAATTCATCTATTACACTTTCGCCTGTAACCGTGCAATATCCGCCTAAGTATAAACATTGATTATACTTCCAATCCTTTGTTGTCAATTTGTTCATAGTAGGTATTATCGTAATGATTTACATTAACTTTATTTAAATCTCTTCCACAATTTGAAAATAGGTTTTTTGAAATAGTGGCCGACAAATCCTCCGATTTGTTTCATCCCTAATTTCTTGCGAAGATAATTTTCTAATTGTGTGAGTTTACATTCAACTCTGCTAGTGCTGAAGAACCAAATAAATGTCATGCAAGGTAGAGCGATATACCACGACGCCATAAATGGCAGAGTGAAAAATGACGTAACGATTCCGCAAACTAAAAGATAATGGGCTACAACCAAAATGTAAAATGATGCCCATAGCCATTTAGGCGGCGGTGCTGGCGGATCAAGAAGCAGTCTCATTGTTTTTAGAGATTGTTTGAAATCATTTGTGGTAGATTCATTTTCTAAACGAAAAATCAATTCCTTTAATTTATCGTTTGGAAGATACTCTTGAGATATAGTAAGTAATTTATTAGCTTCGTCAATTGACATAAAAATCCCTCTTTAATACCGTTTTATATATGTATAATATTATTGAATTGCTAAATGGTGAATGGCAATGTGTTTGCATGATCCAAGATGGTCATGAACGTTGGATCGAAAACACTAAGCAGGAAGCCATTTTTTCGATGATTCAAGCCGCCCGAGTATTAAACGGCGCATATATCTTAGAACAAGATATTGAACATCACGAAGAAGCGGAATATACGGCACAGCCTGATTTGACTCGTAAGGTAGTCTTAGATTATGATGACCCTCGTGTTGTGATGAAGATCACGAGAGCAGAATGCGAAATAATCCGACGACTTCGTGAAGGAGAAATAACAATTATTCCGATGGAGAATAAGTAATGGAATGGAAATTGGGTCCACCAACAGAAGTTGGTTTGTTTGTCATTGAATGGGCGTCAACAGGCGGCTTAGGCATTTATGTAATTCACACTCGACGTGGTGAATTAGAGGCAACAACCACAGATCATATAAGTGATGCCAAAGGCGGAAAACTCAAAAAATGGTCGATTAGCCGCCATTTTAAATTACCTCGCCCAGCGGCTTTTGCGAAATTTTGTCCTGATATTAATGGCGCACAAGTTTACGAAGAATTTAATGATCCTGAAAAAACGTTTGATTTGAACACTGGCACGTATGGTGGTCATCCACCGATGACAGCCGAAGAAGCCCTTGCTTGTCGGAAGGAATTGATGACGGCGTTTGGACAGCGAATGACACCAGAAGCAGAAATTGAGTTTTTGGAAAGTTACGACAAAGATTAAATTTCAGTTATAGTTGATGCCGTTGTGAGTTGCGGTGTAACTCCAGCGTTGATAACAATTGTTGGCTCAATTTGTCCAAAATAAAGTAATTTTCCGGTTCCTGTAGAATCTGTGCCAACGCCCATATGCGTGGCAACTTCACTGCCGCCTGTCGCTGTGGGAAAAGTGATTGTTGATGTTGGAAAAACCGAATTAAAAGAAACCGTCCAACCGCTAGCGTCTCTCGCTACAGCCACACGATCATAGCTTGTGTAGGTGGCTTCATTGGTAGTTTGATCTCCACTGCTTGGTGTTGCGGTGTGCAAACTGACGTAGAGATCAGTGAGCGGTGACGAGCTAGCGTCATCAGCGATGTTTGCAATTGCAGTTCCGTTGAAAATCAGTTTCAACAGATCATTGTCGAAGGTTTCGCCCTTAGCAGCCATTTTTTCTCCAAATTTGATGTTTCCTTATATAGGCTACAACTTTCTCGGAAAAATTTTTCTGAGCTACTTTACAAATGAGATTTTTGGCGTATAATGAATGCAGCAGATTTCCAACCCTTAACCACGCTCGCCGTGGCCGACAGGATGGGACGGGGAGAAGCCGAGAAATGGTGCTTGGGTCGATGAGGTGTGAGGCATCTCTATTCCGACCCAGGGCTTCGGTGAACCTAACGGTTGTCATCCCTATTTTTTGTTCCTCACTTTTTTGAAAATTTGTGTGAACCTTCTGAAAAATGAAGTGGTCACTACTACATAAGACATATTCGCTGCACCTCTCCCCGTTGTGGGTGAAGTTCTTGAAGTAGCGAATAAAACAACATACTCGCTGAACCGCTCCCGCAAGGTGACGTTCATAATGGGCGAGTTTAATTAAAGAGTTTTGGAGATTATGATGACACAGTTTCTAGCCACTTTTGAGATGTTCGCAGTAGTGCCCGCCGTCCCGGCGATGGCAGTTGCTGTTGAACGTCCAGCGATGCCAGAAGCCGTCGATACATAATCTCCTGAACCTCCTAATGGTTCAGGGGAAACCTTGAGCCTTGGGATTTAAGAAAATACTTAAACCCGCACTCAAGGGAAACTTTGAGTGCGGGTTTTTTTGTTGGTATTTCTTAAAAAGGGTAGTTTTCCCGTGTGGGAAATTGAGTATTTTTAAGAAAATGAGTCTGGGAACGTGGTGTAATGGAAGCACGAAAGATTGTCGATCTTTCGGCGGGGGTTCGATTCCCCTCGTTCTCGCTTTGTTGTTTGACAATTTATAGCGTTTTATAGTGGCGTAGTGTAATGGTTAGCACGACCCCTGTCACGGTGTTAGTGGGGATTCGACTTCCCTCGTCACTGCTTAGTTGGGTTCAAATCCAACAAAATTAGGTTGCTGAGGTTTTCGGGATATAGGGTAGCGGCGAACCCATCTCGTTTGGGGCGAGAGGATCGTGAGTTCGAGTCTCACTATCCCGACTTCAGATATTTCTAGAATATCTGAACGTGGAAATAGTTCTGTGGACACGTTAAATCAATGAATGGTCGTGGGAATGATTCTGTTGACACGTAAAATCAGGAATCAGCATTTACTATGCGTTCGTTTAATGGTAGTGATACGGGGCGTGAAGCCCTGAGATATGGGTTCGAATCCCATACGTATACGATAAATGCATTTACCCCGGTTGGTGAAATGGTATCGCCTCTGCTTTACACGCAGATGTCGGGAGTTCGATTCTCTCACCGGGGACTTTGATGTTTGACAATTGGTATTGGGCTATATGACTAACCGATGTTGGCGGCTGGTTTGCAACCAGTTTCTGGAGGGTTTGACTCCCTCATAGTCCACTTGTTGTTTTTGGGAATTTTCTTTTTTTGCCTAAAGTAAATGTGTACAAACTGTGGAAAGAATTTCTGCCGAGTGGCATCGAAACTTAAAAATAGCAAGAGTGGTTTAGCGTTTTGTTCAAGAGGGTGCAAAGATAAGTCACAGAGATTGGGTGGAATTTCGGCTATAATGCCTGCACATTATGGTACAAGTAATAGCAGAAATAGTATAGCATACAGACGATTGTATAAAGATTTCTATGGCGTGAATTTGATTTGTTGGAGATGTAATTATCAAGAGTTTGAATGTGGTCTTGATATACATCACATCGACGGCAATCCACTAAACAACGAAAAAAAGAATTTAATCTGTCTTTGTGCGTGTTGTCACCGAGGATTACACAATAAAAGGTGGGAACTTAAAGAAATAGATGGGGAATTAGCTCAATTGGGAGAGCGTTTCGCTGGCTGCGAAAAGGTTATCGGTTCGACCCCGATATTCTCCACTGAGTAAATCTACTTAGGGCATTTAACTCAGCGGCTAGAGTGCGATCTTGACGTGATCGAAGTCATTGGTTCGAATCCAATATTGCCCACTTGATAAGTTATTGGTGTAACGGAGAGCAAACTAGCCTGTTGGTCATGGAAATGATTATTTCAAGGTGGTGGAGCGGTTCGATTCCGCATAATTTATCAAATTTGGCCCATTCTTCTAGCGGTTAGGATACTAGGCTTTCAACCTGGAGAGGCCGGATCATCCCCGGCATGGGCTACTATTTAGCTTTCAAATCAAAATAAATTTGAAAGCCACAGCATAAATACTTTGGAGGTATTTATGTTAAATCGAAAGAAATGTAGTTTTTGTAAAAAAGAAAAATCTTTAGATTGTTTTTCAAAAGCAAGTTCGAAAAAAGATGGACTTAATACAATTTGCAAAGAATGCAGTAATGCATATCATAAGTTGCATTATTTGAAAAACAAAAAGGATTATATTTCGAAAGCGAAAGCTCATCGAAAGAAAGTAGTTCTTTGGCTAAAAGATTATAAAGCTCAATTAGGTTGTGAAATTTGTGGAGAGAATCATCCGGCAACACTGGATTTTCATCATACAAATGCCGATGAAAAAGAATTCAATATTTCACAAATGGTCAGAAGATTTTCAAAAGAACGTGTTTTAATTGAAATTGCAAAATGTTGTGTTTGGTGTTCGAATTGTCACCGAAAACATCATTGGGAAGAAACATAGGAAATTTAAACAGGAATGCATGAGGGGACTACATCAATTTGGTTTGAAAAAAACGTCTCTTTCAATCCTTGTCCTGTTTAATTTTTTATGATTCGGCAGTAATATGGCAATGTAGCTTAGCGGCCAAAGCGGCATCTTCATAAGGTGTTTATCGTGGGTTCGAGTCCCACCATTGCTACTATCACTTTAGTTTATTGAATTTCGTTGGTGGATCGAAAAGGTAATAACCAGGAGATTGAAACGGTGACTCGTTTAACTGAAGAAGAATTAGTTGAGCTAGAAAAACTGGAAAAATGGATTCATCCAGCGCCGTGGGTTTTTGCCGATAAATCTAATTTCGTGTTTGATGATGGAACGTTCGATGAAGTTAGTTACGATCATCATTTGTGGTCGGTGAAGACACGCAATGCGTTTAAGGCATTGTTGGAAGAAGTAAGAGAATATAGAAAATAACGGAATGTAGCCTATTGGTCAGGCACTTGCTTTGGGAGCAAGATTAGGCACGTTCGATTCGTGTCATTCCGACTTTTAAGTTTATCAACTTGGTGTAAGGGCGGGTGCAAAGGCATTCGCAGCACATCGTCCTATCGGTGGACGAAGGAATTGGTAAGGCGAAGTAGCTCAGTTAGGTAGAGCAACTGATACACCGATGGCTTTATAGTAACCATTTGGTCACTGTCTTTAGGTCGCAGGTTCAAATCCTGCCTTTGCCACTTTATTTTGATCTTTTACAATTTATTATGTGTATCAACGGAAGAAGGAATCGTATTCTTCTTGAATACAATTCCTTCCTAAAGCTTGCTCAGATTCGTTCTGCTGTTTTTCCGTTGCCCGTGAGTCTGTAGCCTAATGCTCTTTAAGCGACTAGCAATTCTTGTTGAAGATGATTACTTAAGTCTTCGACTAGATCAATGGTGACATTGATGTTGTCGATTTCTGCCCCAAGAATAACGGTGGCGCTTTTGATTAGGTCTGCATCGGATTCTGATTTACATTGTTGCATTTTGGTTTTTAGAAGTCGTTTTTTTGCACCGACCTCGTTCATCATGCCTTCAAGGGTGTTGACAAGATTGAGAAGTTTTCTAGCGGTCGCCGTAGTCATTGCAGGTCTCCTGAAAGTAAAAAGAAAGTTGTTCAAAGTAAGTTTCGTTGATCTCGATGGACTTTATTGCATTTGTTGTGCCAATTGCCCTTTATGTGGTTTTGTTGTTGTTTTTGACAAAATGTTGATTCATTTCGCACTAGGGTGGTTGTTTGGGAATCACATTAAATAAAAAAGCCCCGGCGCAGAGAAATCCTTATTTGAGGGATTCTTACCCTGCACAGAGGCAATGCTACATAGCAATTGTGTGCGAGAGATATTTTAACAAGTGTTTTTAAGCTTGAAAAGGGCAAAAAACGGGCATAGGGCTTGTTGGTAAGCCGTCTGGTTCGGGGGCCAGAAGGTCGCACGTTCGAATCGTGTCATCCCGACTTTTGAAATTTTGTTTTTAGATAAGCCGCAATAGCAGGCACGGTTTGATTTAAAACGAGGCAGGTTTGTGCGATAACGGGCATGAGTGCGTGTGGTAGCACACTAGTCTGGGGGACTAGTAGTTCAGGGTTCGACTCCCTGATGCCCGACTTAATTCTTGCGTTGTGACGACGAGAACATTTTGATCCCTGGATTTGTGTGATTGAATAGGACGATCACGCCTGTTAACACTTCCAGAATGTTGAAAAACGATTAACTTGTTTTCCCTATTTCTTAAAGTCACAATGGGGCGACGAGGCTTTCTGTCTCGTTGCCCACATGTCCCATTCGTCTAATGGCTCAGGACGTTGGATTTTCGATCCAGAAATAAGGGTTCGACTCCCTTATGGGATATTTTTCTATTAGTCAGTAGATACAGTATGGATACTGTGACACATCATGAAGGATCGCCGTGGTTTTGGAAATTATTTGGGGGCGGTATTATAGGATTAATTGGCGTTTTATTGATGCTTATTATAAATAATCTCAATTTTAACGTTAGTAGCGTGCGTTCAGATTTGATGAACATTGTGACGCAACAAAAAACTGACAATGAAATTCAAATTAGTCGTTTTAAAGATGAAATGATTTTAATCAGAACACAAATGGCTGAAATCAACGAATTTAAAAATGCTACAAAAGAAAAAATTGTTGATTTAGAAAAAGATATTCGAGAAGTTGCGAAACATTTAGAATCAACAATAATAGTTTCAAGAGATCACGACAAAGAATGCGATGCTAGTGTTGCAGTTCTTAAAGAAAAGGTGTTGAGTCTTGAGGAAAAAGTTGATAAACTGATGACTAAGTGATTATGGCCCGTTCGTTTAATGGATAGGACATCTTGGATGTGGTGTTGAAAAATCCTATAAAATAGGTCAATGTCTAGAAGAATTAGATGATGATATGCGTGCCATTTTGGGCACTTTGAAATCTTCGGATTTATCTAAATTATTTTTTAGGATTCAAAAATGATTAATAGACCAGCTATCCAGAGAATAGAAATCACAAAAGGCAATGATTCAAAAAGAATCAGAGCCGTTCATGATTTTAATTTTAGTCATCGATATTTGACCACTTCTGCTAAGGGGTCATCTGAAAAGCATCAAGCGTGGGCGGGTGGTTATATCGATCACATTGAACAATGTCTTCGAATAGCTGCTACCTTATACGATGCTTTCTCATTTGAATTTTCATGGGAATCGGTCTATGTTGTGTTGTTTTTTCATGATATCGAAAAAATATTCAAATACGGACAGTCTTATAAACTTGAAGATGTTTATTTTGATGGCGATAAGTGGAAATATTACACAGAAACATTGCCTGAAAAATATGATATTAAATTCACTGATGAAGAGTTGAATGCGCTCAAGTATATTCATGGTGAAGGCGATGATTATTGTGAGAAAAGAGTCATGAATGAGCTTGCAGGATTCTGTCATTCATGCGATACTATTTCTGCTAGGTGTTTTCACAATTTAACGGAAGTCCGCCGCTTAAACAACGCAAATGGGTGTGCCTGAGAAATCAGGGCGGGCGGTGAGAGATACTAAGCCCACTGAAGGCGAAGCTTAGAATTGTGATTTTAACTTTTTATCCTTATGGGGAAAACAATGACCATCACCAATTTTTCTGAAATTCAGACGGTTCGCATTATTTGCAATGCAACGCTTAAAGATCAGATGTTGAAAGCGGTGCAAGATTTAGGAGCGACTGGCTATACTTATTGGGATTGTCATGGTAAAGGTCGCAAAGAAATCATGGCTAATCCTTATGTGGGTGCTAGCCGCATTTATATTGAAATTTGGTGCGATGTTCCGACTGCGGATAATATTGTCGAATATTGCAATCGCAAAGAATTCGAGAATCACGGTGTAACGGCTGGCAAAGAACCTTTGTTGGTTCACGGTCAAGAAGCAAATAAATTTACAAAGAAAGCATAAATATGGCTAACTACGCAATTCAAGTTCAAAACAGTAACAAGGAGTGGGAAACTACTGAAAGTGGTGATTCGAAGAGTCGCCGTAAGTTTCTCAAAGAGTTTGATAAGAATAAAGTAAAGCGTAGACAATGGCGTTGCGTTCAACTATGATGAATCACTACATGCATTTTTTGAGTGACAATTACGATGGCACATGGATTCATCCATCAGAGCCAGAAATCCGTTTAGGCGCTACTTATGTGGTTCCCGTTGATGAAAACGGGATTTTTTTCCCCACATATCAAGTTGATTATGTGCGGCGATTGAACATCGACATTGCTCCAAAGATGCATTCCGCTTTGGGAAAAAAGGTTGATGGAGAAAACGCTTTCACAGTTCAGATCGGCTTAAGCAAGTTCACTTTCACCGATGTTTTTGAAGGCAAGAAATTGCGCAAATTCAAATACGTTGGGAAGTTCCAGCACCCAGACTTTGAATTTGAATTGGCAGAGGTTTACAATCTTGAAAGTTTGGATAAACTGTTTGAGGAAGAAAGCATGTTGGTTGTTGGTTGTGAACCGTTCTTTCATTATAAGGAAAAATAATGGACCGTCGCAAAGCCTTGGAATGTGGTGTTTCGAAAATCTCAACAAAATCTATTCCTTCTCGGGCATTGATTACAGAAGAACTTTTTGTAGATAATGTTCAAATAGGGATTATGACAAAGACCAAAGGCGGAAACATGCCTTGGCGTGCATTTTTTCTACAAAATAATACTAGATTAGATTTGGGCATCTTTAAGGGAGACACAGGAAGACGGGATGCCAAACAATCAATAATCGAGAGATATGTTAATGAACCTAGCTTTATTCCTCAATAATGAAACTTTTTTGGGTTAGACAGATGCACGATCCAGTTACGGTTGGCTTGGTTTGTTTTTTTGCGGGTTACTATTTTAGAGTTATGCTTATTGGCATAATTGAAAGAAATTGAATGGGCGAATTAAGAGAAATATTAGATGAGATTAATGCGAGAACCGTAGAGATTATACGTAATGGCTTTAAATCATCTATGGTTGTAAAAAACCTCGGACATAGTTATTTTGTTGTAGACCACATTGAGCCTAAACTTAATCATTATTTTAGTTTAAGTGAGGCTGAATGAATGTGTTCCTCACTGGGGCGATTGGGGACATATTCGCACTTGAAAGCTTTTTTAGCAATTCATTTCGTGCTAATTTAACTGCGGTTTGTTATGCCACAAATAAACGGCAGCCCATTGAAACCCTTTTCAAAGCACTTCCAAATTATAAAGTAAATCATATAACTATTTGGGATGATTTCACCAAATTTTGGTGTTTTACTCATAAATCCCAATGCCAAGAATTAATGAGTTATAGAAATATAACTCCTTCTCAAGAATTCTTGGACGCTGAAGACTTCGGAATTGAAGTCATCTTTCCCAAGGCTAAAGCTGGACTTCTTCGTTACAACAATTCCAGTTGGTTAATTCACAAAGTTTGTGACATTAATTTAGATTTACCATCTGATTATTTTGTAATTTGTCCTTATGGTTCTCAAGCTCATGAGAATCGTAATTTTTCAATTTCCGATTGGCAATCCACAATAAATTTTTTGGTAAGCCATAATCTTAAAGGTGTTGTGCTTAACAATTTAGATGAAGCAGTGCCGGTGCATGCTAATTTGGTCAATATGTCTGGTAAAACTAGTATTTTAGAAGCGGTTGAAATCTTAAAACAGTCCCAAGGCTACATCGGGGTAGATACTAGTTTGGCGGTTTTGGCTGCTAAAAAATTCACAGCAGATCGACTTTTAATAAAAACTACTAATGCTCATGTGATAACTTGGAGAAAAGTCTATTTTGCGCCACATATGAATACATCCTTTTTGCAACTTTGCATGGAGATTGACACAAGTAAATTGCTAATAAAAGACTAAATATGAAAGTTTATTGAGAAGGAGAATCGATCATATGGTTAAAAGTTGGAATGAATTCTTAGAAGATTTGGGCGATGCAGATAAATTTTTAGAGGATTTAGGCAATCCTTTGAATGATCTAGATAAAAACATTGTCAGCATGACTAATAAATTAATGCTTATGCAACCTGAAGAAGTGCAGCAATGGCGTCATAAATTGACTGAATTGCGAAATTTGATTGACCGTGTATTGAATTCTCAGCCTTGATTTTTGATTTGATGTTTGTTATACTTTTGTTGCAAACCTCACCACACAGGTATCTCAATGATTTATACATTTGCCTTATTGTTGAATGTTAATGAAATAACTGAAGCCTTAGAAAATGCTGTGTTTGAAGCTGGCTGTGACGATGCTTTGCTCCACAGTCGAGGCGAATCTGTTTATCTTAGTTTTGAACGAGAAGCTGAAACTTTCAATGAAGCTTTCGCTTCTGCTATGAAAGATGTCAAAAAGGCAGGTTATCAGGCAATTTTAATAGGCGGTGCATTATGAGAGCATTAGTAGTTGGTGCTGGTAAAATGGGGATTCCAATTGCGTATGCACTTGGCAAATTTGGTTTTGATGTTGTTGTGACAGATGTGTTTGAAAGTAAATTGCAAGATGCAAAAGAAAAGTTAAGCACGGTTGAAATTATATCACAACCTGCTTTGTTACTACGAAGCACTAAATTTGACGTTTGTATTTCTGCGGCTACTTTTAATGCCAATCCTGTTTGGGCCAATTGGTGTAAAGAACGTCAAATCCCCTATTGTGATCTTGGCGGCAATCAAGCTGTTTCAGAAACTATTCAACAACGATCTCGTGCATTAAATCCTCACATTCCTGTTTTCACTGATTTGGGTCTTGCTCCTGGTTTAGTCAATATATTGGCGGAACAAGTTTATCGGGAGCAATCGAAACGAGATATCGTTGAGGAAATTCGTTTGCGAGTTGGTGGTTTGCCGATAAGCATTCTTGATACTAAACTTAAATATGCTCAAGTATTTAGCGCCGAAGGTTTGTTGAACGAATATAGTGGGATTTGTCAAACGATTAAAAATGGCGAACAATTCGGCGTACAGGCTTTGGGCGGTTTGAAGCCATTTATCATGGGCAAAAAGACGTATGAGGTATTTTACACTAGTGGCGGATTAGCTTCTACATTGGATTTAATGTTGGCTCGTGGTGTAAAAAATGTAGACTATAAAACCATTCGTAATCCCGGTCACTGCGCTCATATTCGATTTTTATTAGAAGAATGCGGTATCAGCAAAGAAACTTTCTATGAGATTATCAATAAAGCTTGTCCTCCAACCGATAAAGATCAAGTTTTGATTTATGCTTCTGCTGTAGGCACAGAAAGTTCAGTTGTTAAGCAATATAGCATTCTTCATCACGATGGTTGGACGGCAATGCAATCTTGTACAGCATTTCCCGCTGCGGCAGTGGCGGCGATTATGGCTGAGAAAACATGGAATAAGCCTGTTTTAGATTATTCCGATGTGCCATTTGATTCATTTTGTGAAAAATTAGACGTATTGGATTTTATTGATTTTTCAACATCTGAAGTGATTGACATATATTCGTAATACTTGGTCTTTTTTAAGATGGCACGTTTTTCATTTAGAAAATCAACATTTTGCACAAGAATATTTGGATGTGGTTCTCGTCGATAAAAGATTTGGGATTCTGGGTGTCCTGTAAAAAAATCAAATGTTGTAAATTCTTTGCTCAAATTCACCGAGATTTCTTCTAGTTTCAGTTGGTCGAAATCTTTTTCTGGGTGGATGAACCAAAGCACGCTCTCTTTAGATAAGAGAGGGATTTTGTCTTTGGGAATGTCGTTAAGATCACAAATGCAAAATTTTATTCTGTTGTCTAATCTGGCTTGTTTGGCAAAAGGGCAAACAGGCAGGTTGGAAAATAGTTTATTAGGTTTTTCTACGAAGTTACGTAGATAATGTATGAATTCATTGATAATTGCTTCCATGCAATTGTATTTAGGAGAGAACTATGAATAAGTTAATTTGCGGTGTAGTATTTGTGTTATCGTTGGTTTTTGGAGGGATTGCCGAGGGTCAGCATCACGGTCACGGGCATGTGTATCATGGTCACACTGGCGTTTATCACGGCAATTATGTCCATCATAATTATTTCAATAATTATAGCCATTATTATCGCCCACCTCAGGTCTATGTAAGCCCATATTATTATGCTCCAAGAAATTATTATATCCCTTATCAGCCAGTAATTTATGTTTGGTCAAATGGTGTGTTAATTCGTGTGTATTAATTCAACGTCAGATAACTAAATAGATTTATGATGAACTTTAGGGAATTTATTGAAACAAAATCAAAAGCTTGGAAAGCCAAAAAGGCTGAGGTTTTGCAATTCTGGCAAAACCTCAAGCCTAATATGCCTATTCGCATGGAACCAGTGCCAGAAACACATGAAGGCACTCGATTTCGCAGTGATGGTATGAGAATCACCGGCAGTCCTGAATTCATTAATTCTGTTATGAGCCGAATTAAAGACATAATGCAAATGGAAAATGAATACCAACGTTTAGACGTAGAATATCGTCAAATTGAGAATCCAGATGGTGATGATACCCCTGGAACACAAGAATTTGTATTTTATTGCCATTTGGTGCAAAAGAACGCACCTGCTCCTAAACAGGTTAAACCAAAAATTCCGAAGCCTCCAAAAGCAGGATAATATGTATAAATTCACATATGGGATAACTGTGTTTTGGCTCTTGGTTGCTTTAACTTTTCACATTAATTTTAAAAATATAGAAAATAGCGATCAATGGAGAACTCATACTTGTGAAGTTCTTCAAAACTCCGAAAAAATAATTTCCAATGTACTGGATTCAGAATGTCTTCATCGTAATTACATTATCATTGGCGAACCAGAATATCTTAATCGATTTAATACTGCCGAAAATGCTATTTTACCTTCGATTGAAGCGTTGAAAAAACTAACTGTTGATAACCCCTTGCAACAAAAACGATTGAAATCTGCTGAAAGTATTGCCAAATATAGAATTACAATTTGGAATAAAACTTTAGAAGAATATAAAAATTCTGGATTTGAAGCTGCTAAAAAGTATATTATTGATAATTATCAAATATGCGGCATTGTTAAAATGGGCGAATTAAAAGATATTATGACAGAAGTGGTTAAAGAAGAAGAAAAGCTGCTCATAATGCGAGAAAAGCATATCCAGAGCGATTTTACTCGTGCCCACATGTGCATTTATATTGCATTTTTCATTAGTGGTCTAATCTTTTTATATCCTTTAGTTGATAATGTTAGAAAACAATTCATTGAAACTAAACGTTGATTATTATATTGATGCTAAAGGGCGTTGGGTGTTTACTGCACAATACCTGTTAAAGCGTGGGATTTGCTGCAATAATGGCTGTTTAAACTGTCCTTATAAAAAACCCCTTGAAAACAAAAAGAAGTAGTTATTTTGGCTAAATAACACTAAATAATTCATGGGAGCATCAACAGTAACAGGAAAAGGGCCTGGGGAATCACACAACACCAAAAACAATAATAGTTCTGGTTGTTGCGGCAATGGCGGTAAAGCACCGACTACCACAGCCTCCACTAACACAGTGCAGATATCCGCTAAAATTCGTTCTTTTCAGGGTTGCTAACCCGAATTTGTTTTGATACAATTCTTGTTCTGGGTTCTTAGTTTAACGGCAAAACAGCTTGCTAAAGGGCATGTCCCTCCAAGCAGAGTTGGGGTTCGAATCCCCAAGAATCCACTTAGGAGATTAAGTTACAGTTCGTGAATTTATTATGAAACATGGTTCTTGTTATTTTGCTTGTTTGGAGTATTGAAAATGAGTCTGCTTGATGTAATGAAAGCCAATCTTAAAAAGGCTATGTTTGCCCACAACGAAGTGGAAAAGAACATTCTTAGAGTTGCCATTGGCGAAACCAATCAATTGGCTATGACGACTCAACAAGGCAATAAACCTGTATCTGACGAACAGATTGCGAAGATTCTTCGTAAATTACTTATCAGCAACAATGAAGTATTGCAGAACACGCCAGATGGTGAGCGTAAAACTATTTTGCAAACTGAAAATCAAATTTTGGAAGTTTTGTTGCCAAGTCAGTTGACTCAAGATGAAATTCGAGTCCAATTGCAAAACATTCAAGAAGTGGTTCAATTGCCAATGGGTAAAGCTATTGGTGTTGCCATGAAGCATTTCCGAGAAACCAATGCTTTGGTGGATGGAAATGATGTTAAATCGGTTGTAGAATCGATGCGAGGTGTAAATGCTGTGTGAACTTTGTGAAGCTGAAGAAGCCTATAATTTTCATCATTTGATTCCCAAGGCATGCCATCGTAAAAATTGGTTCAAGCGAACCTTTACAAAGGAACAAATGTCTGTAGGATTAGAGGTGTGCAAGGGCTGTCACAAATGCATTCATACCTCTGTGCCTAGTGAGAAAACCTTAGGCAAAGAATACAACACTAAGGAAAAATTATTGACGCATCCGTTGATTTTAAAATATGTTCAATGGAAGAACCGTCGTCAGAAATCAGCCTGATATGGAATTATGGGAAATTTTAGTTCCCACGTTGATGGGAGATAATGAAAAGCCTGTTCGCACAAAACATCACAGGCAATGGGATAAATATGTCCGTTCATTATCTGGTGGTCTCACGATTTTAAAGGCGACTAAAGGACAATGGCTTTGTCCTCGATCAAAAGAATTGATTGAGGAACGAATGATTCCAGCAAGAATTGCTTGCTCAGAAGTAGATATGGATAAGATCATTCGATTTACTTTAAAGCATTATCGCCAAAAAGTAGTCATGGCTTACCAAATCAGCAATAAAGTTTTGATGGTGGAGGCAGATGAAACGATATCATGAAGCTGGCGATCAAAGAGCAATTAATCGCCAATTTAAAGAACGACGTAGGAGCTTATATTACGGCAGTCTAGGGGATATCCCCACCAGTAAATTCTCGACACAAAAAGGTCGTTATCGAAAACGACATGCTTTAGATTGTGGTAAACCTCAATGTAAATTGTGTCATAGTTCTAAAATTTGGGACATCAAAACTCACAAACAAGTTAAAGCCGACACTGATTTCAAAGATCAATTAAAAGATGCTTCTTAACTACGGAGGGTTTAATGACGGCATCAATGGAAATGGCAATTGCCGCTTTAGCATTCCTCGGTCAAGTTGTTTGTTTTTGGGCAATTTGGAAGTTTCTAGATCATATTTTTCACCCTCATCTTGAAAAATTAAAAGAGAAACCAAAGCCAAAAGAAGTGCCGCCTTACTTTCCAATTGTAGCTACAGTTTCTAAAGCTACAGTCGCACCTAAAAAAGCCAAAAAAATTGCGGTCAAGAAAGCTGAACCCAAAAAACCCAAAGCTGAATCTAAGAAACCTCAGGCTAAAAAGAAGGCTGATCCTAAAAAATCATCTCAAGAAAAAGAAGAATTTTTGCTTCTTGAAGAAGTCTGTGGTCCTGCCGAAGACATGCCAGAAGATGATTTTTTGATAGTGCCTATAGAAGACATGCCTATAGATTCTGAACAATTAAATTTGCTTGAAGACGACGATCCCCCAAAGTTTTTTAATCCTGAAACTGGTAAATGGCACCAATCACGAGGATGGTAAGATGAAACGTGCAGAAATGGAAGCAATGACTAAGGATGAATACTATAATTCACCTCAGCATACACTTCTTCAATTTTTTCATAATGGCGCTCATAACGTTCAAAGAGAAGCCCAAGAATTAAGAAAAATGTTGCATTTGATAGCAGCAGAGTTCGAATTAGGTTGCTGGGGCGATAAATATAATCTTGTTCAAATGCAAATTAAGTTAATGATGGCTGAGGCTAGACATTTGACCGATTTGGTGTCAAATTTGACATCTAGTCTTGAGCCGCATAAATGGTCAGATTGGGACAAAGGACCATTGGATAGCAAAGTGAATATTACAGTTAACGGCAAAGTCTTTTCCACGTCTGCGGGTGAGGGGACCGTTGCTGATGTTCTCAATGCAGTTGGGGAAACTATTGATAGTCACAATTTGTTTGTCGAACAAGGAAAAGATGAACGAATGTTTATGATTCCGTTTGACTGCCCGGTCACCATCAGAGGCAATGAGGTATTTCACACGCAAGTGAAAGGTGGAAGTTCGGGTTGACTCCACTAGATAGCTTGCTACAATAAAATCACCGGAGCGTGGCGCAGTTGGTAGCGCATCTGCTTTGGGAGCAGAGGGTCGCACGTTCGAATCGTGTCGCTCCGATAAAGACACTGAAGAAATTCAGTGTCTTTTTTTTATGTAATGATTTCATTTTGGGTGCATTGTGTAATTGCTGGTAAATAGGCACCTGTAGGGTTTTGATGATATTTAGTTTTTTCTGCTTTGATGAATACCATTTGATAGCATCGTTTGGTTTTTGGTGAGTTAGATGTGCAAACATATCCCGAACAAATAAATGGCGGGTTCATGGTTGGCGTTGCTGATAATGAAGAACGGCATAACATAACTACTGGAGAAAAAGCTCCAGTGACTGCTCCAGCGGCAATTAATCTACATTTAACCGTGAAAGCCGTGGTAGTGAAGAATGGAGTTACTTTACAAACACCATTTAAATTTGCTATTGCATGACGAGCCACATTGGCAGTCGCCGCCACGGTTGATTTAGAAATTATATTTACTTTGCTTCCTAATAGGAAAGAAGCATCGCAATAAAGATTTGCATTGGCTTTATAGGCGACATTACCGAGTGCAACAGCCGTAGAAATACTGCTCAAAGATACGGTTGCTTTTTTGCCGACTTTAGCAGTTGCAGTTAATGTAGCTCTACCATTGCGAGTTGCAATAGCATTTGCTGTTTTAGTTAGGGTAGCTGTTACTATAGTTCTGCCGCTGCATGCAGCGACACTACGCTGTAAAATAGAACAAGTTGCAGTTACAGTAGAATTACTTATCAGATAATTGATGATTGGTGGAGTAGGAGCAAGTCGGTTGTGTTTTTTATGAGAAAACGATGATCTTACGAACGTTCTAGGGAACGTTCTACCTAAATTATAATAACTATTTGATCCGTAATATGGCATGATATATTTAGACTTATATTGTTATTTTACCATTACCGCCAGTGTTTATTTTGACCGAACCATTTCCTAATTTGATTGATGGCGTTTGCACTTTTACCACTTTAATAGTAATTTTTTTGTTATTGCCAATATTAACTCTATTTGCAATAGGATTGATTTTAATTGTATTGACAACGTTAGATGGTTCAATTTTAATTGGCGTTGTTGTGATAAGGTCGTTGAATGGATATTTTGGGATGCTTCCAGAAGTTTTAATTTTGGAAATACTATAAATATCCGCCTCTACTGACCATGATACGCTGGCTGCTGGCGTAACAGTTGGTAATGCAAAAACATAACTACCGGCAGCCCAATCGGTTTTAGCAGTTGAATTAAATCTAGATGCAACAGATATTGTCACAATGTTTGAATGGGTGATTATTGCGGTGGCTGCAATAATCGTTCTAGATTTCAAGGAAGCGTCAATATTTTTAACAACTTTAGCCACTGGAATCATTGTCGCAACTGAACCAATATTTGCATCCGACTCGCCAGATGATGCGGCAGCGGCATGAATAACTGCAACAGATTTGATGATAGAATTAGCTTTAGATAATAATCTGGAAGTAGAAACAACGGTTGCAGAACCAATAATTACAGATGTTGCTCTTTTAACGTTATGCGCTGATGCGGTTAAATTCGAAGTTATATTGAAATCGGCGTGATTTAAATTGTTTGTAAGCCCGCTAGCGGCTGTTATCGAACAATCAATAGCAAGATTGGAGGTTGTTTTTTTAACTACTCTTGCTGTTAGTGTTAAGTTGCTATTAGTCGTTAAAAACGCAGTAGAGCTATGGTTTGCAATAGCTTGAGTTGCAACGGTCGAAGAAACGTCGATTGCAACAATTGCACGTTTTGCATTTTTGGCTATTGCTAAAATGATGGCAATATTCGTAATTGAGTTTATAGCCTGCTGGCTTAATTTGGCATTTGCCGTAATGGTTGAATTAGAATGTAAACCCGCAGCAGTATTGTTGGAATTAGAATTTCCCACTGCTGTGACTGTAACTCTATTGGACATTACAGCAGTGGTTCGCCAAATTGTTTTTGCCGCAGATGCAAAAACAACAGATGTCGCAATGTTGGTTGAAACTCTCCAAGTTACTCTGGGATTCGGCGAAATTGTTGTTAACGAAACAATATTTACATTGCTTCTTCTGAACACAATTGCATTTGATGTTAAACCACTAATGCCAATAATACTAGTGGATGTTTGCCAAATCGATTTAGCGGTTGCCGATGTTGTGGTAGCACAATGAATATCTACAGTGGTATTATTGTTGTTAATTCTACCGTTAGACGTAACGACAACAATGGCACCAATAACAGCGCCAGTGGTTTTGGCAACTTTGGCTGTTTGTGTTGTTGTGACAATTGCAACTAAAGCCGCATTGGCCTTCCATGTTGTTTTGGCAGTCGATGAAATTGTCGAACGAGTTGTAATTGCAACAGCAGCTTGCCAAGTTGCCTTTGCGGTTGTCGCAACAACGCAACGAGCAGTTAAAGCAGCAGTGGCTTTCCACGTTACTTTTGCAGTTGGCGTAACAACACAACGGGCAGTTAAAGCAGCAGTGGCGACTTCAGTATTTTTCGCTGTTGGCGTCACCGCAGTTACAGAAATTAATGCTGCCGTGGTGCGTAATGTTGTTCTTGCAGTTGCAGAAATAGTTGTCATTGCAACTATGTTCGCATTGTTGTGTTCGGATATATTTGC
>Ga0315294_10001807_pt1 | contig 23470 bp, 16 predicted proteins | sample YL17G13_40_MG_FD_203626 | JGI IMG/M metagenome (GOLD analysis project Ga0315294, IMG submission 203626) | Sediment microbial communities from Yellowstone Lake, YNP, Wyoming, USA - YL17G13_40 | ecosystem: Environmental > Aquatic > Freshwater > Lake > Sediment | place: USA: Wyoming | collected...
CAACAATCATCCCGGAGATGTATATCCAAAACGTGGAAGGCAAACCCCTCCTGGTTGTGGAGATATTTTCCGGCTTTCAAAAGCCCTATTATCTCAAAAACAAAGGTAAACACAAAGGAACATACGTTCGAATCGGCTCCGTAAACCGACTCGCCTCGGAAGAAACACTGGTATCTCTGGAGCGTGATAAGCGAAAAATATCGTACGACGAAGTGGTTGTATACGAATTAACCGCCGGAACAATCAATCTCAAGCGGTTTACAGCCGATTACACGACCAGTTCCGGTAAGCCCTTACATGAAGAAAAACTACTAAACCTCGGTTTGTTTGTTTTGGAACGGGAAACGCTTTTTCCGACCCATGCAGCTCTTCTGCTTTCCGAATCACCGGAGAGAAAACGCTTCTTCCCCTATGCCAAAATCGAATGCGCCCGTTTCAAAGGGACAGAAACAAAAGTTTTTCTGGATCAGGCCACGATTGATGAACCGATTTACGCTACTATTGAGCCCTGCATGGCTTTCATTAAGAGAAACATCGCGCTGGGTTCGCGGATTGGGGAAATATACCGGGAAGACCGTTGGGAATACCCCTTGGAAGCCGTTCGGGAGGCAATCATCAATGCCGTTGTACATCGGGATTTCGCCATTCAAGGAAGCGACATCAAAGTGGCAATCTTTGACGATATGCTCGAGATTACAAGCCCGGGACCCTTGCCGGATACCCTGCCCCCCGACGCGCTAGGAACAGGCCGGTCGGAAATCAGGAACCGAATTCTGGCGCCCATTTTCAAGGAACTTAAATTGATCGAAGCCTGGGGTACCGGAATCCAGAAAATGCGAGCAGAGACTCAAAAATATCCGGAGATCGAACTCATACTTCAGGAAACCGGTCACGCATTTCAGGTTCAGTTTATTAAAAAAGAAGCCCAAGAGGCCCATGACGAGATTCATGTCACACCCCAAGACACACCCCATGTTGCATCCCAAGTTACGCCCCAAGTCCTTCAATTGCTCTCTGTTCTGAAGGGTGTCGAGGATCGAGAGACGCTGCAACGTGCCCTGGGGTTAAAGGCCAGAAAGAATTTCCGCCTTTTATACCTGGTTCCCGCTTTGGACGCCGGTTTAATTGAGATGACGATCCCCGGCAAACCTCGAAGCAGCAAGCAGAAATATCACCTGACTGAGAAGGGCCGCCGATATATCGCAGATGTTGGCAGACAGGGAAAGGAATAATAAAAGTATAAAAGAGTGGTGATTTAGCCCTCATGGTTATAGAAAAGGATAACGTAACGGGGCAAAGTGGCTGTTTATGAGCGATATGAGCGGAAGCGCTAATATATGCGCCTGGCCAAGAACTCTTAGGAAATCCCGGTCCTGAGCAGACTGATTGCAACCATCAGAAATAATGATTGCAATGAGGTTGCAATCAGGGATGCTATCGGAGACATATATTTTTAAATATCAAGCAGTTGTAGTTCTGAAGGTATTGCAACCGGAAAGCGCATGGTTGCAATTCGGGTGCAATGCTACGCGCAAAATCGGCAGGAGATACCCTGAATGACCGCCCTCCGTAAGAAACTCATCGAAGTCGCCCTGCCGTTGGCCGCCGTTCTCAATACGCCGCGGGCTGCCGAGGTTAGCGTTTTTGTGGTCCGGGCTTTCGTTAGACTCCGTAAAATATTAACGACCCATAAGGCATTGGTCCATAAACCGGCAGAGCTGGAAAGCAAAATTGAAACCCATGATGAGGCGATTCGATCCCTCGTGTCGGCCATTCGTCAGTTGATGGCAGCGCCGGAAAAGCAGCCCAAGAAAATCGGCTTTCAGTTGCGGGAAAAGGGAGGATTATATGGCCGTAGGGGATGAAACTGGGACTTATGTCTTGCGCCTCAAGTCACGCTTTTGGCGTGACGCTCCTCGAAGGCGAAGCCTGGTCATTGAGCGAAGCGATCGGCGCTCCGCGCTGTTCTCAGGACGCGGGACTTTGAGCCGGGCAGTCCTTTGCGCCCTTTGCGCCTTGGCGTGAGGGGATTGGATGATTTCATGCGCCACAGCTTCAAGGTGATGCACGATGAGCTTTACAAGGTAAAGGTCAGAATCTCTCCCGGCTGGGCCCGATGGGTAGGGGAGAAGATCTGGCACGAGAGCCAGAAGGTCAGCAAGCTCCCGGACGGCAGCCTGGAGATTATATTCCGAGTTGCTGGTCTGGATGAAATCAAGCGTTGGGTCCTCAGCTTTGGCCCGGAAGTCGCTGTTTTAGAGCCGGAGAAGCTTAAGGAAATGGTTCGTAAGGATTTGTCCAGGAACTTGGCTCAATATTCAACGAGCCCCATCTCTATGAACGTAATGAAGGAAATTAGGGCGATTTGACTCGGGACTTGAGACTCATGGATGGAGACCAAATTGTCAAGAATAAAGACCCCGGACATACGCTCTGGATCTAAATCCGGGTTGCCAGTACAAGATTGGGGAACAAGAATGCGGGGTGATCAGTTAGCCCGGCAATGGCGTATCATCCGGGCAATCGAGGACAGCCCCAATGGGTTGACCGTAACAGAGATCGCGCAGCGGGAAGAAACTGGAATACGCACGATCTATTGCGACCTGGAAGCCCTTCAGGCGGCCGGGTCTCCCCTGTATACCGAGAGAGTCGATCGAGCCAATCGCTCGGCTTTCGTAGACACCTTCAAATTTGAAATCCCTCCTCCTTTTACCTTGACCGAACAGATGTCCCTCTATTTTTACAGGGATCTCGTTTGTAAAGCATTAGACCAATGCCTGTCTCAGTTTCAAGTGAGCCATAGGGCCGTTGATTTGATCAGGAATCCCGAGCTATTCGACGTGGGTCTCCTATGGCTAAAAAGTGATATTGCAAAACCTGACCCCGAAAGGGCCACAGCTCGTTGGATGGGCTGCATGTCGGACCAAGGTTGCCAGTAAAGGACCAGAATGATTCGGCTCGAAGACCTTCAACCTAACGCCGCGGTGCGAGGCCTCCTTCCAGACTGCCTCGTCACGGTCGTCAGCGTGCAGTGGTTTGGATCCGAGGCCCTCGAACTCACCTACAAGGCGCCCTCCGGCAAGGTGGCGAACGAACTACTCTATCGACACGACGAGCCGCGCCTCGATCTCGTGGAACAAGGCCGTCCCTGGAGTTTCGACGGCGACGGCGCCCTTTTCCGCCTGGTCTCCGAAGCACACCGCATCCGCCTTGCACACCTTTTCGACCCAGTACTCGCCGTCCACACCTCGGTCGTCGAGCCGCTGCCGCACCAGATCACTGCGGTGTACGAGGCCATGCTGCCGCGGCAGCCGCTCCGGTTCTTGCTCGCCGATGACCCGGGCGCCGGCAAAACCATCATGGCGGGCCTGTTCATTAAGGAGCTGATCGCCCGTGGCGATCTCCAGCGCTGCCTTATCGTCTGCCCAGGAAGCCTGGCCGAACAGTGGCAGGACGAGCTCTACCGCCGATTCCATCTGCCCTTTGAGATTCTCACCAACGACAAGCTCGAGGCCGCGCGCACCGGCAATTGGTTCCTAGAAACCAACCTGGTCATCGCCCGCCTCGACAAACTTTCGCGCAACGAGGACGTGCAGCAGAAGCTCCAGGCGCCGGATTGTCGCTGGGATCTCGTGGTCTGTGACGAGGCACATAAAATGTCGGCCACGGTCTTCGGCGGCGACACGAAGTACACCAAACGCTACCGCCTCGGCCAGCTTCTTTCGACCCTCACCCGGCACTTTCTGCTGATGACGGCGACCCCGCACAACGGCAAGGAGGCGGACTTCCAGCTCTTCATGGCGCTGCTTGACGGCGACCGTTTCGAGGGCCGCTTTCGCGATGGTGTCCATGTGACCGATGTCTCGGACCTGATGCGCCGGATGGTGAAGGAGAGCCTGCTCAAGTTCGACGGCACGCCGCTCTTTCCCGAGCGCATCGCCTATACTGTTCCCTACAAGCTCTCAGAGGCCGAAGCCCGGCTTTACAAGGCGGTAACCGAATACGTGCGCGAGGAGTTCAACCGCGCCGAGGCCCTTGCGAACGACAAGCGAGCCGGAACCGTCGGGTTCGCCCTCACCGTCCTGCAGCGGCGGCTGGCTTCCTCACCCGAAGCGATCTACCAATCGCTCCGCCGCCGTCGCGAACGGCTGGAAAGCCGTCTGCGGGAGATGGAAGTGCTCCAGCGGGGCGGCCAGGCCGCGCTATCCCTCGCGGCCGCTCTCCCGACGTTGGACGCGGAGGATGTCGAGGATCTCGAAGACGCGCCGGACAACGAGGTCGAAGCCGCCGAGGAAGAGATCCTGGATCAGGCGACCGCGGCCCGTTCAATCGCCGAGTTAAAGGCTGAGATTGAGACCCTGAAAGGCCTGGAGGCGCTTGCGCTCGAGGTCCGACGTAGCGGGGCGGACACCAAGTGGCGTGAGCTGGCAAGCCTTCTGTGCGAGATCTTTACCACTGCCGCCATCGCTGACTGCGTGGCCGAGCCGCTTACCCCTTACGGAGCGGGCGATATACCGCGTCCCACACCCTCGCCGCGCCAGAAGCTCGTCCTCTTTACCGAGCACCGCGACACGCTGAACTACCTTGAGAACCGCATCACCACGCTGCTCGGCCGTAAAGAGTCCGTGGTCATGATCCACGGCAGCATGGGCCGCGAGGAGCGGATGAAGGCCCAGGAGTCGTTCAAGCATGACCCCGAGGTGCAGGTGCTGGTTGCCACAGACGCCGCCGGCGAGGGCATTAACCTCCAGCGCGCGCACCTGATGGTGAACTACGACTTGCCATGGAACCCCAATCGCATCGAGCAGCGCTTCGGCCGCATCCACCGCATCGGCCAGACCGAGGTATGCCACCTCTGGAACTTGGTGGCTGAGGAAACCCGCGAAGGCGACGTCTATCGCAAGCTCCTGGACAAACTGGAGCAGGCCCGTCAGTCCCTGGGGGGGCAGGTATTTGACGTTCTGGGCAAGCTCCAGTTCGAGGGCAAATCCCTGCGTGATCTTCTGATCCAGGCCATCCGCTATGGCGATCAGCCCGAAGTGCGAGCCAGGCTCACGACGGTGGTGGAACACGCGCTCGATCACGTCCAGCTCCAGGAGCTGCTCGAAGACCACGCTCTTGTCCATGACGCCATGGACTCAAGCCGCCTCCAGCGCATCCGCGAAGACATGGAGCGTGCTGAAGCCCGTCGCCTGCAGCCGCATTACATCGAGTCCTTTTTCCTCGAAGCCTTCCGCCAACTTGGCGGATCGTCCAGGCAGCGCGAGCCGCGCCGATATGAGATCACCCACGTCCCTGCTCCGGTGCGCCACCGCGACCGCCTGATCGGCATCGGTGAACCGGTGCTGCCGCGCTACGAGCGTATCGCCTTCGAGAAGGAGCTGGTTGCGCCGCAGGGTCAGCCCCTGGCCGCCTTCGTCTGCCCGGGTCATCCCCTGCTCGACTCGGTGATCGACCTCACCCTCGGGCGCCATCGCGACCTCTTGAAACGCGGCGCCGTGCTGGTGGACAAACGCGACACCGGCACCCAGCCGCGCGTGCTCTTCTATCTCGAACATGCAATTCAGGACGCGAGCCTCACGCGCTCGGGCGATCGCCGGGTCATCTCCAAGCGGATGCTCTATGTCGAGCTCGACGCGGGCGGCACCGTGCGCCATGTGCACTACGCCCCCTATCTCGACTACCGGCCGCTGGCCGCGGGGGAGCCGGATGTAAACGCAATTCTCGACCGGCCCGAGTGTGCCTGGATTGCCCGGGGCCTGGAACAAAGGGCGCAGGGCCACGCGGTGACGCATGTTGTGCCGGAGCACCTGAAAGAAGTGCGCGACGGCAGGCTCTCACTCATCGCCAAGACCGAAGCGGCAGTCAAGGATCGACTTACCAAAGAGATTACTTACTGGGATCATCGCTCCGAGGAGCTTAAGCTCCAGGAGCAGGCCGGCAGGCTCAATGCCCGGCTCAACTCAGGTGAGGCCCGTAAGCGCGCCGATGCTCTGCAGGCGCGACTGCAGAAACGGCTGAAGGATCTGAAGCTCGAAGCCCAAATCTCACCCCTGCCGCCCGTGGTCTTGGGCGGCCTCCTGGTGGTGCCCATGGGCCTGCTCGCAGCCATGACGGGCGGGGCAGCGGTTTCGACAGCGCCCGCCGATACGCAGGCCAGTGCCGCGCGTGCTCGAGCCATCGTCATGGAAGTCGAGCGCAGCCTCGGCTTCGACCCGACCGACCGTGAGTTCGAAAAACTCGGATACGACTTAGAAAGCCGGGTTCCGGACACCGGAAAACTGCGCTTTATCGAGGTGAAGGGGCGTGTAACGGGTGCGCCGACGGTCACGGTGACCCGCAACGAAATCCTTTATTCACTAAACAAACCCGAAGACTTCATCCTTGCGATCGTGGAGTTCCTGGAAGGCGACTTCCACCGTGTCCACTACGTGCGCCAGCCCTTCCAGCGGGAGCCGGACTTCGGCGTGACGAGCGTCAACTACGACTTTGCCGAGCTGCTTGCGCGGGGTGAGCCTCCACAATGAATAGAATGATTTGCGGAATTCGGTCCTTCGTATCTATTCGAAAAAAGCTGAAAAACTTGGATGGCGCAAAGTGGACCCTTTTCTGTAGCAAGTACCGCTTGGCCGAGGAACAGGATGGAAGTGGTTACGCGAAAGGAGGTGGATCATGACTCAGCTCGTCATTCCATCGTATTCCATTGTTGTAACCCCACCGCAAGGAACGAGTTCACTTCACATGGTCGAGATCGACAAGGCCAAAGTGCGGCCGAAGAACAAGCACATTCGTCTGAGGAAGGACTCGATGAAGCGGCAAATGGCCGATTGTTCCTTCGGGGACTTTATAGACCAGCTCGATTTCACGGCCTGGCAGTTCTTCCACGCAGCCAAGAAGACCGAACTCGCCAGCTCATTCACTAACACGGACGCAGATCGCCGTGCCTTCGCTTTCGCCTTGGAGCACGAAAACACGTTCATTTGGAACACCGGAAACTTTCGGAAGCAAGACAGCAGTGTCTTCGCACTCGAAGACTTCGCTTCTGAGGGTTTTGCTGGTCGTATCGGGGAGGCGGTCGCCTATCTGACCATGATCAAGTGGGGTTACGTCTTCTGGGACCGGTGCGCAACGGTCTGGGAGAGGGCTGCGAGAAGCGCGAACATAACCCATCCCGAGCAGTTGCGCGTCGCGCAGTATCTTTCCTCGCGGGTGGCGTCAGGGCGGCCGAAAAACGAGCCGGATTTCATCTTCGAGAAGCTCAATGGGGATGTTGCTCTGATGGAGGGGAAAGGCAGCTTCGTCAACCCGACAAAGGACAATCCCTCGACAAAAACCGATTTGCAGCAGGCATTGAGGCAGCTCGCTGCTTGGTCCGCTGTTATTGCGCCCGCACCGCAGAAAAACTTTGGAATTGGCACCTATCTCCGGGAGGAGCATGATGGCAATGGTGATCCGTCGTTGATCGCCTACGTTGATCCACCGGGGCAGTTGGAGCGCGACGTTCCGCCTGTCGAGTTACATAACGATCTGGTCCGCCGCTGCAACTATGGTGCATGGCTCGTTGGGATGGGCTTGGTCTCCGCCGGTCACGCCTTGCGTGACATACGGGAGAAGAACGTCGAGGCAATAGACCTGCCGATTATCGAGGTCGACGGAAGGAACTTTGCATTCACAACAGCCGGGTGGAAGACCTCACCAGGCCTAGACATACCCTTTATCGGGCCTTGGAGGTGGACGATCAGCTTCCCACACCCATGGCCTTCAAAGAGCAGCATCTTCGCCATTGGTATCGAGCAAGGGGTCATGCACCTGATCGCTGAAGCGATCCATCGGCCAAGAGCCTCAACCCTGAATCAGCTTGATAGACAGGGACTGACCGATCTGCCGAAACCGAAAAGAGACACATCGTGGAGCGTCATGCCCGACGGATCGTTTTTGGGCATCTTCGACCGCTCTAGCCTCGAATTCAAAGGCATGGAAAAGTTTAAACTATGATAGGACGTAAAAAACTCATCGAAGTTGCCCTGCCGTTGGATGCCATCAACAAGGCCTCGGCGCGGGAGAAATCCATTCGCCACGGGCACCCGAGTACCTTGCACCTCTGGTGGGCGAGACGGCCATTGGCGGCGGCGCGGGCGGTGATCTTTGCGCAAATGGTGGACGACCCTTCCGCGCATCCCGATCTCTTTCCCACCGAGAAGAAGCAGGAGAAGGAGCGCCAGCGGCTGTTCCGAATCATCGAAGACCTGGTGCTGTGGGAGAATACGACCAACGAGAAGGTGCTGCAGCAGGCGCGTGACGAGATCTGGCAGAGCTGGCGTTATACCTGTGCCGAGAATGCGGATCACCCGCGCGCGAAGGAACTGTTCGACAGACACAAACTGCCCGCATTCCACGACCCCTTTGCCGGCGGTGGGGCGCTGCCGCTGGAGGCGCAGCGGTTGGGACTTGAAGCTTACGCCAGCGACCTGAACCCGGTGGCGGTTCTCATCAACAAGGCAATGATCGAAATCCCGCCGAAGTTCGCTGGCAAGCCGCCCGTGAACCCCGACTATCGAACCCTCTCCCCCGGCGGGAGAGGGCAGGGTGAGGGGGAATGGCGTGGACAGCAGAGCTTGGTCGACCGCGAGTGGCGCGGTGCCCAGGGATTGGCCGAGGACGTGCGTTACTACGGAAAATGGATGCGTGATGAAGCCGAGAAGCGCATAGGCCACCTTTACCCCAAGGTAGAGGTGACGGCGGAGATGGCAAAGGAACGCAAAGACCTCAAACCCTATGTGGGCAAGAAGCTCACCGTGATCGCCTGGCTCTGGGCGCGCACGGTGAAGAGCCCGAACCCGGCATTTGCGCAGGTTGACGTCCCGCTCGTCTCGTCCTTCATGCTCTCCACTAAGGCGGGCAAGGAGGCCTATGTTGAAGTGGTGATCGAGGGCGGCGGCTACCGCTTCACGGTGAAGGTGGGGACGCCGAAGGATGCAGACGCGACGAAGATAGGCACCAGGTCGGGCAGCAGCGGGGGTAGCTTCTCTTGCCTCATTTCCGGAACGCCGATTCCTTACGAATATATCCGGTCAGAGGCCAAGACTGGGCGCATGGGTGCGCGGCTGCTCGCAATCGTGGCGGAGGGTGAACGCGGGCGTGTCTACCTTCCACCTTCGCCTGAACACGAGATCATTGCCAATCGAGCGCAGCCAGCGTGGAGGCCTGACGTGGAGTTTTTCCAACAAGCGCTCGGCTTCCGCGTTGGCAACTACGGTTTGACTAAATGGAGTGATCTATTCACACTTCGCCAACTAGTGGCTCTAACCAGTTTTTCTGACCTCGTGCGGGAGGCTCGAGGGATGGTGAAGCAAGATACTTTAGCCCTCGGCTTATCCGACAACGGTCTCGGTCTCAACGTCGGCGGCACTGGAGCTCAAGCCTATGCCGATGCTGTGACAGTTTACTTGGCACTAGCCGTTAGTCGGATTTCTCAGTATTGGTCGAATATTTCAAGCTGGCACAATCTGCGAGAGTTGCTGCAGCCAGTTTTTGGCCGTCAAGCAATACCCATGATATGGGATTTTGCCGAAGGCAATCCATTGTGCGAGTCGACCGGACACTTTCTAGGATCAATCGAGTGGGTGTCTAAGTGCTTTCAGCTGTTCCCGTCCTCCGCTGGTTCAAGAGCCGAAATGGCGGATGCATCTCTGCAGGGAATCAGCAGGAATAAAGTCGTGTCGACCGATCCTCCGTACTACGACAACATTGGCTACGCTGACCTATCGGACTTCTTCTACGTCTGGCTTCGTGGCTCACTCAAGCCCGTTTTCCCTAACCTGTTCGCAACGGTTAGTACGGTGAAGACGGGGGAGCTCGTCGCGACCCCAGCACGTCATGGCGGAAAGCGGGGGGCTGAGGCGTTCTTCCTGAACGGCATGACGAGGGCGATGCACCGCCTGACAGAGGACGCACATCCTGCGTTCCCCGTCTCTATCTACTATGCCTTCAAACAATCTGAGACAGAGAGCGCTGGCACTTCATCCACAGGATGGGAGACCTTTCTCGATGCAGTGATCCGCGCTGGCTTCGCGATCAGTGGGACTTGGCCAGTCAGGACAGAAATGAAGGCGCGGGTCCGTGATCGAGGCGAGTCAAATGCCCTCGCCTCCAGCATTGTTCTCGTTTGCCGTAAACGCCCGCTCGACTCACCCACCGCCACGCGCCGCGAGTTCGTCACCGCGCTCAAGGCGGAGCTGCCCATGGCGCTCGCTCACCTGCAGCGTGGCAACATCGCGCCGGTGGACCTCGCGCAGGCGGCCATCGGCCCGGGCATGGCGGTATACACAAGTTACGCCAGGGTGCTCGACGCCGAAGGCAATCCGCTATCGGTGCGGGATGCGCTGGCACTCATCAACCAAACCCTCGACGAGGCGCTGGCCGAACAGGAGGGCGACTTCGACGCCGACAGCCGCTGGGCCCTGGCTTGGTTTGAACAGTCGGGCTTTGCCGAGGGCGAATACGGCGTGGCCGAGATGCTCTCCAAGGCGAAGAATACCAGCGTCAAGGGCATGGAGGATACCGGCATCCTGAATTCGAGCCATGGAAAAGTGCGCTTGCTCCGCCCCGACGAGCTGCCGGCGGACTGGGACCCGATGACAGACAAGCGCCTGACAGCCTGGGAAGGGGTGCATCAGCTTATCCGGTCTCTCCAAGCAGGCGGAGAAAGCGCGGCGGCAGAACTCGTCGCTAAGCTGGGATCGAAAGCCGAGATCGCCCGCGAGCTGGCTTACCGGCTCTACACGATATGCGAGCGCAAGAAGCGCGCCACGGAGGCCCTTTCTTACAACGGCCTCGTCCAGAGTTGGCCGGAGATTACGCGGCTGGCGCGTGAGGGCGGCAAGCCCCTACCGGATCAGACAAGGCTGTTCTAAGAAAGCCAAGGAGTAACCGATGGCAATAGTCAAACGCATCGTATGCCTTGCCAACTCACGCAAGCTGAGCGGCCGCTGTGTTGCTGGAAAGGTGCTGCTCGGCCACCGGCTTGGCGGTTGGCTTCGGCCGGTGAGCAGCCGCGAACACGAGGAGGTTTCAGAGTACGAGCGCCAGTTCGAGGATGGCAGCGACCCGCGGGTGCTCGACATCATCGATGTGCCGCTCCTCGAGGCGAGACCGAAGGGATATCAGCGGGAGAACTGGTTGCTCGACCCCGACAACTACTGGACGAAAGCGGGCCAAGCCAGATGGGAGGACCTGCCGCGACATGCCGATCCTATCGCACCGCTTTGGATCGATTGTTACAGCACTTACAATGGACTCAACGACAAGGTCCCGCTTTCCCTGGCCAATTCGTTGGACAGCTCGCTACGCCTCATTCGGGTAGATCGCCTGGCCTTATCTGTGTTTAAACCGGGCGAGGTCTTCGGCAACCTCAAGCGCCGGGTGCAGGGACGTTTCCAACATGGTGGCGCGGACTACGCGCTCTGGGTCACGGATCCCATCTACGAGCGGAGGCATCTCGCCAAGCCCAACGGCGACTACAAGATCGGCGACAGCTTCCTGACGATCAGCCTTGGTGAGCCATACAACGACTTCTGCTACAAGCTGATTGCTGCTATCATAGAGCCTAATCGAAGGGGTGCATCATGACCTTAGTGAGAAATGTCGTCCTGACGGTGGGGCATTCCGATCACTCACTCGACATGTTCGTGGCGCTCCTGCAGCAACACGGTGTCACCGCAGTGGCCGACGTCCGCTCCGTGCCTTACAGCCGGTTCAACCCGCAGTTCAACAAAGAAGCGCTCGATCGCAGCTTGAAGGCGAACCGCATCAAGTACGTGTTCCTCGGCCGCGAGCTCGGCGGGCGTTCCGATGACCGATCCTGCTACGAGAACGGGCGCGTTCGGTATGCGCGCCTGGCGCACACGGAGCTATTCCGCAGCGGCATCGAGCGTGTCATCCGGGGGGCGAAAGAGCACCGTATCGCGCTGATGTGTGCCGAGAAGGATCCCTTGGAGTGTCACCGAACACTGTTGGTGGCTCGCACCTTGGAAGAGCGTGGTGTCACAGTAGAGCACATCCTGGCCGGCGGACAACTGGAATCGCACGCGGATGCCATGGTAAGGCTCCTTGACGTAGTGGGACTGCCCCATGAGGACCTCTTCCGGGCAAGAGAAGATTTGATCGCCGATGCACTTGCTCGGCAGGAAGAACGTGTTGCGTACGTGGACGAGAAGAAGGCAGCCGAGATAGCAGGAGGCGCCCAATGAAAGTATTCACTATCGGATTCACCAAGAAGACGGCGCAGCGTTTCTTCGATTTGCTGCGTGCCTCGGGAGCTAAGCGCGTGGTGGACGTGCGGCTAAACAACGTGTCGCAGCTCGCCGGTTTCGCAAAGAAGGACGATCTCGCCTACTTTCTAAAAGAGATTTGTGGAATGGATTACGTCCATCTACCCGTGCTGGCGCCGACGCAGGAAATGCTGGACGAGTACAAGAAGAACCGCGGGGATTGGCTGACGTACGAAACGCGATACCTCGAACTGATGAAACAACGGCGCATCAAGGAGACAATACCAAGAGAGGTGGTTGGGGATGGTTGCCTCCTGTGCAGCGAGGACAAGCCGCACCACTGCCATCGCCGGCTCGTAGCGGAGTACCTCAAGCGACACTGGGGCGATGTCGACATTGTCCACCTCGGGTAAGGAGTATACGTAATGGCCATCACGAACCATGAACGCGTCGGCAAAGCGCTTGAATCCTTGAAGGCAGGCCTCGGGCCGTTCGTCGAGAGGGAGTTCGCAAACGCCTACAAGGAGGAGGCCCCGGCCAGGATAAGCCGATTCTTGGGTGAGGATCGCCTGAACGCAAAGAAGCCGATCGTGGAATGGGATGCAGCAGCTTTGCTGAAGCTCATGTGGGAGTCGTGGAACGACGTCTTTCGCAAGACGCTCGGGCCCGCCGAGCGCAGCCTCCTGAGCGAGCTGCGCGAGCACCGAAACAAGTGGGCACACCAGGAGACCTTTTCCGGTGATGATACCTACCGCGTCCTTGACTCGGCCGGACGGCTCCTGACCGCCGTATCGGCGCCGCAGGCCGATGAGATCGAGAAGATGAAGACGGAGCTCCTGCGCCTGCGTTTCGACGAGCAGGTGCGCGGTGAGAAACGGAAGAGCGCTGGCACCGCCATCGAGAGCGCGGCGGCGGGTAATCTCAAGCCCTGGCGTGAGGTGGTCACGCCGCACAAGGACGTGGCCAGTGGCCACTACCAGCAGGCCGAGTTCGCCGCGGATTTGTGGCAAGTGCATCTAGGCGAGGGGACCGACGAGTATAAGAACCCCATTGAGTTCTTCCGCCGTACCTATCTTACCGAAAGCCTGAAGAAGATGCTAGTTGGCGCGGTGCGGCGACTCGCCGGTCAGGGCGGCGACCCAGTGGTGCAGCTCCAGACCAACTTCGGTGGCGGCAAAACACACTCGATGCTGGCCCTTTATCACCTGTTCTCCGGCATTGCACCCACGGAGCTGGCGGGGATCGACGCGGTGATGCAGGAGGCCGAAGCCAAGAAGCTGCCGACACCCCGACGACTGGTGCTCGTAGGCAACAAGATCTCCCCCGGCAACCCTTCCACCAAACCTGACGGCACCGTAGTTCGCACGCTATGGGGGGAGTTGGCGTGGCAACTCGGCAAAAAGGCCTTTGCCCGTATCAAAGCTGATGACGAGAAAGCGACCAGCCCCGGCGATGTCTTGCGCGAACTATTCAAGGAGTACGGGCCGTGCCTGATACTGATCGACGAGTGGGTGGCCTACGCACGTCAGCTCCACGACCAGGGTGACCTGCCGGCGGGCGGGTTCGAGACCCAGTTTACCTTTGCCCAGGTGCTCACCGAGTCGGCGAAACTGGCGAAAAACTGTCTTCTGGTGATCAGTCTCCCGGCTTCGGACACAACAGGTTCGCCGCACACCCAGGCAAATGACGTAGAGGTAGGCGGCCAGCGCGGTCGCGAGGCGCTCGACCGGTTAAGGAACGTGGTTGGGCGGGTGGAGTCCTCGTGGCGGCCTGCCAGCGCCGAGGAAAGCTTCGAGATCGTGCGCCGGCGTCTTTTCGAGCCGCTGGCCGATCCCTCCCAGTTCAAGGACCGCGACGTAGTGGCGCGAGCCTTCGCGGACCTCTACCGAACGCAGCACCAGGAGTTCCCGCCGGAGTGCCGCGACGCCGATTACGAAAAGCGCATCAAAGCAGCCTACCCGATCCACCCGGAGATCTTTGACCGGCTCTACACGGACTGGTCCACCCTGATCAAGTTTCAGCGCACCCGTGGTGTACTGCGACTCATGGCCGCGGTTATTCACAGCTTGTGGGAGAAGGGGGACAAGAACCCGCTAATCCTGCCCGCGAACGTATCGATTGACGACCCGCGGGTGCAGTTCGAACTGACCCGCTACCTCTCGGACAACTGGGTTCCGGTGATCGAAAAGGACGTGGACGGCCCAAGCTCGCTGCCTCTGCGGCTGGACGGTGAAGTGCCCAACCTTGGGAAGTTCGCTGCGTGTCGGCGGGTAGCACGCGCCATCTACATGGGCTCGGCACCCACGGCAACAGCCGCCCATCGGGGAATCGAGGACCGGCGGGTTAAGCTCGGCTGCGTGATGCCGGGCGAGTCGCCGGCAATCTTTGGCGATGCCCTGCGCCGGCTGTCCGGTGCGGCGACCTACCTCTATCAGGACGGCCCCCGCTACTGGTACTCGACCCAGCCCACGGTCACCAAACTGGCAGAGGACCGCGCCGAGCAGCTCAAGCGTGACCCGGACAAGGTAGTAACCGAGCTGAATGGGCGCCTGCGCAAGGACCTGGAGCGCAAGGGAGATTTCAGCCGCATCCATCCCATGCCGCAATCGGGGCAGGACGTGCCCGACGACCTGGATGCACGGCTGGTCGTGCTTGGGGTCGATCACCCATACAGCAAGGAACCGGGAAGTGCGGCCGAGGCTGCCGCGAAGGCTATTCTAGAGTCGCGCGGAAACACGCCTCGGCTCTATCGCAACACACTCGTTTTCCTCGCGGCCGACAAGATACGGTTGCAGGATCTCGACGAGGCGGTACGGAAGTATCTCGCATGGGAATCAATCCTGGCCGAGAAGGTGACGCTGAATCTTGATCCGCAACAGGTGAAGCAGGCCGAGACCCAGAAGGTCGCCGCCGATGGTACCGTGACCGCGCGCCTGCCCGAGACCTACCAGTGGCTGCTGGTGCCTGTGCAGACGACACCACAGGCAGCGATTGGGTGGCAGGCCTTGCGGCTCTCGGGACAGGACGCCCTCGCCGTGCGAGCAAGCAAAAAGCTCAAGAGCGACGAATTGCTGATCACCAGCTTTGCCGCAACGCGGCTACGAATGGATCTGGACCGCGTTCCGCTCTGGCGCGGGGATCATGTAGCCATCAAGCAAATTGTCGAGGACTTCGCGCGCTATCTCTACCTGCCGCGGCTTAAGGACTCAACGGTATTGCTCGGCGCGATCCGCGACGGCTTTGGACTCTTGACATGGGGCCAAGACTCCTTCGCCTATGCCGACAGCTTCGACGAAAGCGCCGGCCGTTACCGTGGCTTGCGCGGTGGGCAGATCGTGCCGCTGGCTGATAGTGACGCGCCAGGGCTGCTGGTGAAGGGAGTTACAGCACGCAAGCAGATGGATGCCGAAAGCGTGAAGCCGCCCGTGGGGGTCCCGCCTATCGGGCCGACCGTCGGGGGCGAAGGAATGGCGGCACCACGGCCGGGGGCCGCCCCGACAGTAGTGCCCCCGCCTTCGACGGCACAGCCGAAGCGCTTCCACGGCACGGTCACCCTAGACGCCACCCGCGTCGGGCGCGATGCCAGCCGCATCGCCGACGAGGTCATCGCGCATCTCTCCGGTCTAGTCGGCGCGACGGTGACTGTCACGCTCGAGATAGAGGCCGACATCCCTTCCGGCGCCCCTGACCACGTTGTCCGCACTGTCACCGAGAACAGCCGGACACTGAAATTCACGAGCCAGGGGTTCGAAAAGGAGTAGCGGGAAATGATAACAGCCGTAACCGACGCGCGTGAGATTGAGCGATGCCAAAATGCGTTAGCCCGTGCGCTCAGTAGGCAACTTAAAAAAAAGGGAACTCTTTTGATTGGCCACCCCGGAGGAAGCTTCACCGGAGAAGTCTATTCAAACAACACACTATGGTTTTCCAGTTTCAAAATAACGGATGTGCCCGTAAAGCGTTACTGGAATGGATTCGGCTTGGCAATAAGACAACATGGCGCGCAGATAATCGTTGTAGAGATTAACCCCCCTGTAAGGGGCTACACGGCGCAGGTATCCGGGCTTTTCGCAAAAGACAATGAAACTGGCGCTTATTTACTCTTACATAGGGGACGTATTGGTGGCGGAAGGAAGGGCACTGGAAAGAACGCATTTGCGGACTGGTTTCGAGGTAAATGGGTAGAAGTAGCCGCCTCGGATAGCCGTGTTGATTTCGCAATCTTGGTTGCCCGACTTGAATCCCCCAACATCGCGGATCAAATATTGGCATTTGTCAATGAGGTCGCTCTCTTCAAAGAGGAGGCCACTTCTGGCGCCCTTACGAGGCACCCTCGTGGTCCATTGCAGCATACAATCTTCAATCCAGAGTTTCATGGAAAAAAGAAAGGCCATAGATCCGGGACGCTCGATTACGAGAGCTTCCATGGCTTGGTCGTGAACAAGCTGGCGGAAAAAGTGCGGCTCGCTCAAGGAAGAATCAGAGCAAACATATTCAATACCCGCGCCATTGATCTCGGGGTGGAGATCGGAAGACAATTGCGGCAGCTATACGAGGTCAAGTCTTCGGCTGATCTTCAATCGTTATACTCCGCAATAGGTCAACTCACGGTTCATTCGTGTGGAGAGCCACAAGTAACAAAAACAATCGTTATCCCGGTACGCAAGCTTCACCCGGATCTGCGCAAAACGATTTCGACCCTGGGTTTCGACATTCTGGAATACCGTATTAAGGGGGGTAGTGTCGAATTCACGAACTAAGCGATTGATTTCTCTTATTGCCTTAATTTCGCAAGAAGGGAAATCAAAAAGATGAGGGAGGAGATAGCCATGACGATTCAAATCCCGCTCAATGTGGCGGGCCTCCCATATTCGACCCGCCGGATGATCGTGGTTGCAAAAGAAGAGAGTAGATAGATTGATCTCTTGGCGAGGAACAGCACATGGTGCATGTCGAGACAGTTGATTTAGCTCCGCGCGGTGTACAACTACCCGGTGACCGTGTTGGGATGGTCATTGCTCAGCCGTATATCTCGCTGACGGCTGCGGAGCCTTACCAATGCACCGCGGAAACTAAGCAGCAGCAGTTGGCGGTCCTCACCGACACTTTGGCGGTTGCACGTGCTGCACGGCACGGGGCGCTCAAGACGCATTTCACTGTATTCCCCGAATATAGCATTCCGGGCCCTGAGGGCATCGCACAGGTGGAAGCTGCCCTCCGTGCGGCCGACTGGCCAACCGGTACCATCGTGATCGGCGGCACTGACGCGCTTTCCAGACAAGACTTCGTGACGCTCGCTGGCGAGCCGTTCACGCACCTGGATACGATCCACAATGAGTTGAATCGCATTGTGCAAACTGAATGGGTCAACTGCGGAATCACCTGGGTTAAAGCGGAGGATGGAACCGTCGAATGCTGGCTTCAGCCTAAGCTGTATCCCGCGTGGCCCGAACAGGACATCAACTATCAGGCCATGTTCCGCGGCAACTCCGTGTTCGCATTTAAAGGTCCGTTCGAAAACGAAACGCAATACCGCTTCTTCTCGCTCGTGTGCTTCGACTGGATCGCCACGGTGCACAATCAAAAAGCATGGCGGTGGGTAATGGAAGACCTACGGCAGCAAGCCTCCCGGGCTCAAGCCGAGCTTTCTCTGTCATGGCTTTTTGTCATCCAATGCAACCGCAAGCCGTCGGATGACACCTTTCTGACCGAGGTGACCAGCTTCTTCGACCAGACTACCTTGCCGAATGTCCGCCGCGACCGCACGTGCTTAGTCTTTGCCAACAGCGCAGGCAGGCCGGTGCCCGGCCGGGCTGACCTCTATGGCAACACCAGCTTGGTGTTCTCCCGGCAAACCCTTTTCGCCGAGCCCAAGTGCTATCCGACCTTTTCCAACGGCGGGCCGCGATTTCGTTTGAGCACGCTACTCTCTGCGCACCGTGACGTGTTGTTTCGGGAGCGCGGGGCATGCATCCATTCGTTTTTGCAGGTTAATCCGAATTCGCTCAACGCTGGCGCGGCGGGGAGGGCCATTGCCCTCGAAAACGCCTACGTTTTCCCGCTGGGCGGGACGATCGACCCGCGCACTCCCGCCGCAATGGTTCCTGCTTGCATTAAATGGCTGAACGATGAACTTGATTACCTCGTCGGTTTGAGTGCCCAGTATCCCTCGGCGGCCCTCGCCGCGCAGGCCGACACTACCCACCAACAATCCGTCGTGGCGCTGAGGGGAATTTCGCCCCAATCGGCCACGCACGCCGTGAAACTGGCGGCCAATGAATCGAGGGCCGACGACGCCGACGATTGGGACCGCACCGAAGCCGAAGCGCTAGAGCACCTGGTGTATACGCTCGACATTATCGGTCTCGGATTCCCGCAGCCAACGGTTGGCGCCGACCCCGCTCACGCTACGGTGGTAATGAACAACCAGATGGTTGATCTGCTCGCCATTCGCGGCAACACACACGAAGCGTGCATCGAGCACTCGAAGGGCTTCTTGCCGCTGCCGCGGAGACAAGTTCTTCTGATTTCCAGAGACCGCGACAACACCCCTTGGCGGCATAAATTCGGCAGCTTCTTGCAGCCGAACAGCCCGCAATTGGGCGAGGACCGCAACTTCACCGACCCGAACAGCGCGTCGTTGCATCTCGGCTATCACAAATTGCTGGACATCTTCCGCAACTCAGCAACGGCGGCGGCCGTTCAAGGAGCGATCAATGCTGAGCTCACCGCATGACCCGAACCTGGGCCCCGGGGACGTGCGCACCTTCCTAGCAAACGTTCTACCCAGCGCCCGGCTGACCGACGCGGCGGTTAATGCCGCCTATGAGCCGCTTCTGCTAATGCAGACCAAGCATGCCATTGCGGCCTTCGCGTTTGCGAACGGCGACTTGCGCCAGAGCTATGAAGCCCTTTATGGGAGTTTCAAGAACTATTACGCCGAGCAACGCGGACAATGGGACGCCCTCGACCTCGCGTTCGTCTTTTGCGTTCAACCAGGTGCTCCCCAGTTCGACCATTTTTGCTCCAACGTCGAAACCGACGTTTATTTCTGCCGGAAGTTCGTCGTCCCGCTCACGGCGCCGCTGGGCGCATCGTTGGCGCGGCTGCCGTTTCTTCCGCTCACACCGTTGCACGGCCAGTCGTTGCGGCCGGTCTCGGCGCAGACGTTTCTTCAGCAATGCGGTGTGCCCGCCCTACTGGCGAAGTTCCTCGTGATCCAGCACGAGCGTAGCCCCGAGGGGATCGTTGAGGACTGCACGAGCGGGAAGTTCGGTGGGCCGCGGCAACTCGCGCCCGTCGGCAATGCACCGGTCATCCAGAAAGAGTGGGCCACGGAGCCTGTCCGGCTCGAAACAGTCGAAATCAGGAATTTCCGGGCCTACCGCAAGCCTCAGATGTTCGCGATCGGCGCCGATGTCACCGTCCTCTACGGCCCGAATGGATTCGGCAAGACTTCGTTCTTCGACGCCGTTGACTTTGCCGTGACTGGCGGCATCGGGCGCATCAAATCGCGGAGCGAGGCCAAATTCGCGAAAACCGCCCGGCATCTCGACAGCCGGTCCGAGGAGAGCATCGTGTCGCTTTCGTTCCGCTGCAACGGCGCGGTGCGCAAGGTCTCCCGGAGCGTGAGCAACCGGAGAAAGGCGTTGCTTAATGACCGGCCCACCGACCGCAAAGCCATCCTGGCCGAGCTGACCGGGGGCCACATACCCGCGACCGACCGCGTGGAGAATTTGGTGAACCTCTTTCGCGCCTCGCATCTTTTCAGCCAGGAGCAGCAGGAATTCGCGAGGGATTTTCAAAACGATTGTCGACTGTCCGCACAAATCGTCTCACGGATGCTCGCGTTTGAGGACTACAGCAACGCGGTGAACAAAGCGGGCAAGGTTCACGAGGTATTGCAGACTACCGTCGCTGATACTAACCAAGAAATCAGGGGGCTTTTGGAACAGATCGCCACGGAAAAGAAGGAACTCGAACGGCTCGGCCAGACCGCCAAGGCGCACACCAACGTCGAGGCGCTCGATACGGAAATCAATACCCTCCGGGCCAAGCTCGTCGAGGCCGGAGTCGCAGTGGCGCCCCAAAAGCCCGACGCGGCCGTGGTGCGGGGCTGGCGCGCCGCGCTTGAGTCCCGACACGCTGAGAGTCAAAACGCGACCGGCCGACTTTCGGTTCTCGCCAAGGAAGCCGCCGGTCTGCGCCGGACCCGCGCCGAAGTCGCCACGCTGCAACAGCAGCTCGCGCAAAAGGAACAGGCGCTCAACTCGACCGAGGAAAAGAGGGCGGACGCCGAACTGGCGCTCCAGCGCGCGGAGCAATGCCTAGTGGAGATGACCACCAAGTGCACCGAAATGCAGGCGCGCGCCTTTCTCTTGGAGTGGGTCCGCAGCACCCAACCCGCGTATGCACAGCTCGTCGAAGAACAGCGTAAAGTCGGCGATGAATTGCAGCGCGCGACAGATGCGCTCGCGCGGGAGCGCGCGGGCGAAGAAAAAGCCGCCGCCGACCTGCGCGCCCAGGAAGCCGTCGCCGCACAAGTCTCCGAGAAACTGAAGGTTCATCGCGCGGAGCTTGCGCGCGTGCAGAGCCTGCAGGAGTCTATCGCGCCCTGGCAGAACAACCGGACTCGGCTTACCGCCGTCCTTCAATCGGAGGAGGCGGAGCTCAAATCCTTGGAATCGTTGCGAGCAGCCAAGCGTGAGCTTTCGCCGCAGGTCACCGCCGTCGCCGCAGAGGAGGCCCGCCTGTCCCATCAGATTGCGGAGGTCGACAAAACTCAGTCCGAACTCGGGGCGCTGGTTTCCCAATTGCAGGGGCACATCCACACCGGCACTTGTCCATTGTGCGGCGAGGACCACGGTTCCAAGGATCAACTCGTGCGCCGCATCCAGCAGCATGTCTCCGCCGACGCGGCAAGCGGGGCGCGCATCGAGCTCATCGGCGTGCGGGAGCGGGCCAAGCAGTTGGCTGAGCGAGTCGCCGCCAACAAACAAAAGCAGCAGGCGGTGGACGCCCAACTCGCCTTTTTGAAAAAGGAGCGGGCAATGCTCGAAGCCGAAATCGGCCAATTCGCGGACGCCGCTGTCAAGCTCGCGGTCGCCATTGATGCGGCCGGATCGACCCTGGTCGAACAAGTGCAAGCGCGGGTCAACCGACTCCAACGAGACATGGCGGATGTGGATCGGCAGAACCAGGTGGCAGGCGTCGCTGTCGAGGCCGCGCGCACAGCATTAGCGAACGCCAAGAACCTCGTGGTCGCCAAGAACGCCGAGGTGACCGACCGGAGAACGGCGCTGGCGCGCTTGGAAGAGGAGAGCAACCGCTTCCGCGCTGACCCGCGACTGACCCAAATCTCGCTCGACATCGAACCCGCGCAGTTCACCGAACTTGAGCGTCTCAATTTTGAGCACCTCGCCGGATTCAAAGCCGAGGCGGCGAGAGCCGAAGCAGAGGCGGCCAAGAAGAAACCGGAGGTGAGCGCGCTCCGACAGGAAACGACCTCACTCAAAGCCCAGATCTCCGCCTTGCGCGGCCAACTCGCGAATCTCCAGGAAACGGTCACTCAAATCACTGTCCGGCTCGAGGAAGCCAAGCTGCCTGCAGACGCCAGCGAAAAGACTCTGCTAGCCTTGATCACGGAGCAATCCCGCGTGCAAGCGCAGTTGCTCGCGCTGCGGGATTCGGCGTCGAGTCTGGAACTAGCGATTGATGCTGCGACGACGGCTGCGGCATTGACCACGCTTCTGCAAAACGTCAGGAACAAGGAGAAGGCCGTGATGCACGCAGAGGGGAAGCGCGACCGACACCAGCCATGGGTCAAGTATTTCGAGGAAGTCTCACGCCTAGTGTCATCTCAACAGAACGAGGCCATCGCCAATTTCACCCGCGAGTATGGCCCGCGGACGTCGGTCATTCAGCGACGGCTCCGTTCCGTCTATGGTTTCGATGAAATCGAGATTCGGAGCCGCGAGTCCACCATCAACGTCCGGGTCAATCGTCACGGAGAGGCGCTGTGCCCAACGGACTATTTCAGCCAGTCCCAACAGCAGACGCTTTTGCTGGGCCTCTTTCTGACTGCGTGCAGTTCCCAAACGTGGTCGGCCTTTTCTCCAGTGTTCTTGGATGATCCCCTGACCTATTTCGATGACCTGAATACGTACGCCTTCCTTGACTTGATTGTCGGCTTGCTCGAATCGGATTTCGGGAAGCGTCAGTTCGTCATTTCCACTTGTGATGAGAAGCTGCTTAAGCTCGCAAGGCAGAAATTCAGGTACCTGAGCGAACGTGCCAAGTTCTATCGCTTCTCTGCTATCGGCGCGGATGGGCCGATAATTGACGAAATCGCCCCACCCTGAAGCCTGTTGACCAGGTCAAATGGAGAGCCGTTGGAATCGGATAAGCAAACTTGTGATGGGAGCTTGGCTAACAAGGCACTGAACGCGACGGCTGGGAAGCCCGCGCGTTAGTGCCATCCGTTAGGTCAATAAAACACAGAGGGAAACATCATGGGCAAGGTGCTTGCGCTATTGCTCGTAATTCTATTGGCTCTTGCGTCGGTGGCCGGCTATCTGCTTCTCACCGCGAAGATTACTGCGGGGGAAAGGCAAATAGCCGATGGTCAAAGACAGCTAGAAAAAGGACAATCCTAGCTCGAAGAGGGCAAAGCTAAGTTGGAGGCCGGCAAGCGAGAGTTGTCAGAGGGCAAGAAGGAGTATGAGCAAGCTAAAGACAACCTGTTCTTGGTGTTAGCGGACAAGCTGTTGAAAGGCGGAAAGGGCTTCGAGGGCGCTAGAAAGGAGATCGCCGAAGGAGACAAGCAGGTTGCCAAAGGAGAGGGCGAGGTTAACGCTGGGGAAAGGCGACTTGATGCAGGCGAGCTGGAACTGCGCCGAGGGAGGGAACAGTTGAGGCTGGCGAAGGGCGCACGCGTTGCCTGTGCGCTCGGGGCGGCCTTTTTTGCCTCTTTATCGATTGTGCTCGGGTTCTGTTGGAGGCGATCACTGGCCCGGATCTTTATGCATACTGATGCCTAACAAGCGCTTCCAGCCGGCGCGCTATTGAGAATGGGGTCAGGGGGTGTAAGGGCAGGGGATTGGGCAGCTATGATCTTATATGGTGAGAGAGATGGTGCGGTTCGACCTGTCCTGCAGATCGCCATGCCCCGTTCGCCGCGCATCTATTCCCCTGGGGCGACG
>Ga0315294_10001808_pt1 | contig 23465 bp, 17 predicted proteins | sample YL17G13_40_MG_FD_203626 | JGI IMG/M metagenome (GOLD analysis project Ga0315294, IMG submission 203626) | Sediment microbial communities from Yellowstone Lake, YNP, Wyoming, USA - YL17G13_40 | ecosystem: Environmental > Aquatic > Freshwater > Lake > Sediment | place: USA: Wyoming | collected...
CTGCTTTGAGGAAGCACTCAATTTCGCACCCATCTCCGCGAAGATTGCAGAAATCATAGTTTACTCCGTGCACATCGTCGTGAACTGAGTTATGGGCTTCCATGGATTCACCCTAAGTATATGCGCTCTAATCATATATATAACGTATTATTATGCATAGTGAGCATTGACTCATTTCGTGGGTAGTTCGTGAAGGCGGTCCTCCTCTCCCACGCCCACCTGGACCGCAGCGGCAACATCGGCCTCCTGGACAACGCCATCCCCATCGTCGCCACGCCCACGGTCACAATGCGATGACCGCCCAAGTGATCACATCTCTCCCAGCGGTCATGGTCCGGTCCCGGTGCCGGGGCAGCGGCGGCGGAGGGCGATGCGGGACGACAAGGAAAGAAGTTATGTATGAATATGGATTAACTCATTCATTGCTAATTTAAAATATCCTTTGAATATGAAGCGATAAATTTCCAATTTTTGATATATTATTAGAATTCTTTACTCCGGCCACAATATCCCCTAGCGGATAAAACTTATCAGAATATGAAGAGAAATAACGATTATGAGCGCCACGCTCACAAACGAATTCTAATAAATTAATACCATGTTGAATACATGTATCCGATAAATTTCTTGCTGATTGGACATCCTGGTCGCTGGGTCTGGAAGTATCATAATAATAAGGATTAATATTAGGATGATTATGAAATATCATTATAGAACTTGCATTTTCTTGCGATCCGATGTTTATAATTTCGTCGAAAGGCAGGTTTAGTGAGACTTTTTTCCGATCTGAACCTTTATTGGCCCACATATAAAAAATATTCTGGGATTTTTCGAATCCGACAAGAATCCATTCGTGTTTCTTATATTTCAAAAGAGCGGCGGCAGTAGAGGGGAATTTGTATAAATTAATATTGACATCATAAAATTTACCATCAGATTTCATTTTGGATTTAAATTCTTTATTTACATTATATTCCTTCGAATCAAAGGAAAAATACTTTTTAATGCTTTTATTTCTTCTTTTATTTGATAACTGAATGATTTCATTATCAGATAATGGACGTAAATGAGTTAAAACAAATAGTAATATAATTAAAAAAATAATAGCTATGATCCATTCCATATTATAAATTAATATTCTACAACATATAAAAGTATCCCTATTTAGATTATTATTGGTTATTATATTATTTACAATTATTTACGTCGAATTGGATAATGATACGGTTTGATAATTCAGTAATTTATCATACCGAGAAATTTAACCCAAGTAGAAAAATAATCAAAACGGGATAATATTCATTTAGAATTCAGATTAATAATTTTTGTTTCAGGAATCGATTCTTTTAAAAATTCAATAGTTTCCGGGTGACATGTAAAATAAAGAATTTGATTTGTTTTACTGAATTCCGCAAGGGCTTTACAAGCTTCTTTCATACGTATGGGATCGGAATTAATCAATATTTCATCAAGGAGAAGGGGCATTTTTTCAGCCGTTTTCTGAAATTCACGGATATAGCCCAATCTAAGAGCAAGATACAATTGATCGGCTGTTCCTCTTGATAGTTCAGGAATTTCCTTACGGCTTCCTTGGATATTTCTAATGTTAATTTGCGGAGATGTCAGAGGGATGGATATCTCTTTATAATTATTGCCAGTGATTTGTTTAAAAATTCTTTCTGCTTCTTTAACGACTCCTGGTTGACGTTCCCGTTCATATCTATTAACAGACGCTTCGAGTAGTAGGATTCCAACAGCATAGACTGCCCATTTTTCAGCAAGACGGTGAACAGCTTCAATAGCAAGATTCCGTTCAAATCGAAGATCCGCCGCCGAGGAATTCTCTTCAATCTCTTCACATTTCTTTTTCAATTTCCCAATCTTCTCATAATTATTATTGATTAGTGGATCAAGGGCATTGATGTTTCGGTCCATATCCAATTTCTCCTCTTTAAGTCTCGGGAAGTCCGTGGATTCAAGTAATTTTAAACCCACGGTAAAATCACCATTTACTTTTTTAATGGCACCAAAACGACCTTGAATTGTTTTAATTTCACTTTCAAGTTTTTCCTTCTTTTCAAACCTTGCGTATATTTCCATAAATTCTGATTCAGTTGTGCAACCTGCAGACTGTAATAAATTAATTACTTCTTTATTAATCGAATCAAGTGCCTGCTGCTCGTTTTCAAGATCCTTTTTTCTTTTACTTTCAAGAGCCAGAGTCTCTGTTTTCTCTCTTTGAAATTCTTCCGCATTCTGGTATTGCTTATACAATTCTTCTACAGTCTCCATTACTGTTCCAGACAGAGGAAAATCCAATTGCGAACAAAGAGATTTCACGGCATTTTCATATCCGGATGTGAACTTTGTTATTTCGGCGGTTTTTTCCTGCATTTCATGCATTTCCTGAATAATATCACTCAGATCTCTCAGTTTACCAATCAATCCAATTGCCTGATCGGCAGTCAGGTCAGGGGGCAGGTTATGGGAAGAAAGCCATTGATTCCATTCAAGAACTACGGCGTCTTGTATTTCGATGTTTAATGCTTTTTCAGCTTCAATTTTCTTTCGAAGCTCTCCCAGATCGCTATAATGTTCTTCTTTCTCTTTCAGGAGATTTGCAAGTCGGATGATTTCTTCAGAGTCTTCTCGGATTACTGGTTGGGAACGAGAACTCCGTAATAGAATGAGTATGCCAACGACAATAATGACTGCACCGACAGCAACCATTCCAGCCGTCATGAAAAATGAATCTGATATACTTCCTAAAATTATGAGAATAATACCTGAAATGAGTAATATAGAAGGAATAATAAGAGGAGATGCGGTAATCCTAACAGAAGAACCAGAATTTGTTCGTTCCTGATATTTTTGATAACTGATGCGATGTTCATCCAGAGAACTTTTTAGCAGTTCTCTCTCCTGATCAGTTTCCTTCAATTTCTCCTGGCAGTTGATCAGCGTCTGCTGTACTTCGTTTAAAGGATGATACTGTTTTTTTATTTCTTTATCTGTGGGGAGCGGATCGGGTAGATGATAGAATATTTCTTCAAGATCATTTATCTTGCATTGCGAGGCATTTTCTACTTGGTTTCTCTTTTCGTTCAAACTTAATTCAAGTTTCTGGATTAACGCAATTTGTTGGCTATATAACGCATTCTGTTTCCAGAAATTCAAAATATTTTCTTTTTCCCGCAAGAAAGTGGTTTGGATATTTTCTTGTTCATGCCATGAATTCCCGCTCTTCAGGCTATCCAATCTTTTAATAATTTCTGATCGATGCCCATTCAATTTCTGAAACCGCGCCAATCCATCGGGGGAAATACCATCATTGAGGGATATTAAATTCAATTCTTTCTTTTTATCACAATATTTGTTATAATCCTCCTCATAGTTTAAAAGTTCATTAATTTCATCTCGACGATCTATAAAATCAGATCTATTCTTATTGTTTTCATCAATCTGACCCTGAATCTGCTCAATTTCTGTGATATTTTGATTATATATCTGCCAATTCTGTTCCGCATTACGGATGGCATCATCAAGTTCATCTATCTGATGAAGGCGGTCATTGATAAGCATTTTTCTTCCCTTTGGCTTGAATATGCTGTCCATTGATTCAGAAAATTCCTCTTTTACTCTTTCTATTAGCCCAGGATCCAAGCCCATACCGGCACCATGCAACATTGATCGCACGTGGTCATCGGAGAGTAAATCAGACCGGGGTAGTTCATCCTGGTTTATGGAGAATATTTTATCGAAGAGATCGAGGTCAACTGGACCAAGCAGCTCAAGGAGACGCTCTTCACCATATTTTTCGTGTTCCAGTGTTACACTCAAATGTTGAGTGGCCCTGATTATTCGTTCAATAGTGATCAATTTTCCATTATCAGATAAAAGGTCTATATGACCCCCATGATTTCCCCCATCAAGTGGAGGATATCGATTAAGATCCCTGGAATATTTGGGAAATCCAAAAAGGATAAAACGAATGAAAGCAGCCAGTGTTGTCTTTCCGGCTTCATTTCTTCCGGAAATGATATTGAGACCCGGACTCAATGAACCATTCCAATGATGAAATTTTCCGAATCCATCGATATGAATATTGGAAATTTTCATTCCTCTACCTCCTGAAGTATTTTATCAATAAGCAAATGCTCTGCACTGGATACGATCGTCTGAATTAGGGGTAAGGAATCCTCTTGTAGAACGGTAGAGATTTTGGGAGACCCGTATAATTCAGCGATCCTGGCAAGTATCCGCGCCTTTAACTGATCGTCCTCGTTAATATGTGCTGCCACATACAATAGTTCACCAAGGAATGGTTGTTTTTGAATGACCATCTCCCGGTCCTGTTCCAAACCGGTCATGATATTCAGATCATTGAGAATCACAAAATGACCAAGATCTGAGAATCGATCTACAATAATCTGTTTGAGATGAACAGAAGCGGAGCTTCTGGATAAATCCTTATGAAGATAACCTCTCCCCGTTATGGTATATCGAAGAATAAGAGGACGGCCTCCAGCTTCATTTTGTTTATTAGATATATCCACTATCAGCTGAGCAATTAATTCATCAAGAGACGATAATCCATTGATTGAAACATCACCCTCTTGAAATTGAAAGACATCTGTTTCAATGAATTCTATTTGAATCCGCTTTTTATCGTCCACTGTTACATAGTAACATCCTCTCTTCCCCGTCTCCCGGAAATTCCTCCCTTGCGGGATACCCGGGTAAATAATTGAGGGATATGCCTCATTGAGGGTATTCTGAGAATGGATATGACCCAGAGCCCAATAATGAAAATTTTTTTGAAGGAGGTCTCGTTTAGTGCATGGAGCATAATTTTCATGTTCTTTAGGCGAATCTACACTGCAATGAAGAATACCTACATGAAAAAGATCTCCTTGGGCATCGGGAAAAGAGGATGCAATATTTTCAGTTACATGCATTCTGTTATGACTGTAACCTGTAATATCTGCAACCGGCAATCCGTTTTTAATGATAGTATGCGTGATTATGTTTCCGGGAAAAATGTAACAATTTGATGGTGGTTTCAGAGATGCAGTCCAGCTTCCAGTCGGATCATGATTGCCATAGACGATATATACCGAGATACCGGCTTCTGAGAGCTTTCTTATCCCTTCATAAAAACGGATTTGCGCCAGGATACTCCTATTTTCACTATCATAGATATCCCCTGAAATCAGTAAGAAATCAACTTTTTTTTCAAGACACAATTGTATGATATTATTGAATGCCCGATAGGGTGCATCCTGAATTTGTTTTCCAATCCGTTTATCGATATCTTCCGGAATCCCTTCGAAAAATGAATCAAAGTGGAGATCACCGGCATGAATGAATGAAAAGGGCATTTTTCCAGTAAGTATTTCGGGTGTTTGAGTTATCTCAACAGTTACTGGATTATTTTTCATTGCCTGTTATATATTTCTACTAATCGATAAATTTTCTGCCATAATTTCTTATGAATTAATTATTTAGATACATTATATTAACTGAATCTCTAGATTGAGGCCATAGTATGGTATTGTAATTGATCCCGGATCCTAAAACACCAATTCACAATATGAGATCAATACCCCCGGTTGGTGATTCAATCATCGTCCCTCTCCCAAACTCACCAAGAGATTGCACCCGTTCGGACGTCCAGTTCCCATCCCGGTGCCGGGGCAGCGGCGGGAGGGCGATGCGGGATGGGTGGGGGATGGGGGGGAACCCAATGGGTGGAGATCCTGACGGTTCTCCCATACGGAGGGGGCGGAGCGGGCCGGGGATTGTGGTGAGGAGGACCCCTATTTTTCGAGAAATGGATCCTCCCGCATATTTAGGGGAATAATTATGGATACATCACCGCATACATCCCTACATAGTACCCCTGAATAAAAACTGAATACTTGATTGAGGTGTACTCAAACGATCAATCCCTGTGGCTGGTTTGGAACCATTCAACAATTTGTGACACTTGCCAAATCAGAGTGGCTGAGAGCACTCCACGAACATCATCAACATTGTATGAATTGCCCTGCGGATGAAAGCCAAAATGCCGCATGGAATCAAGAATTTGAAATTTTACAAGCAGAATTGAAGAAAATAATCCAATCGAAACCAGATGTTGGGAATTATTCAATAATTTTCGAATATGAACTGCCACGTGAACGGGGGAGACGTCCCGATGTCATTATTCTTGGATCGTCTGTAATTCTCGTGATAGAGTTCAAAGATTTCAATAAAATATTCCAGGCCCACATCGATCAAGTGGATGCATATGCTCGGGATTTAAAGAATTATCACGCGGGATCTCAACAACATACAGTTATACCCATTCTCGTATTGACCAGAATAAAAGAAATGGGAGAACGGTTTGACAATGTCACTGTTCTTTCCCAGGATACTATCGCCAATTTTATTGCGACACAACGATCCTCGGAGAATACAACTCTTATCGATCCACTTACTTGGATTCATGCAAATTATTCCCCACTCCCATCATTGATACAAGCTGCTCGAACGATCTGGGAGAAGAAGCCACTCCCACAAATAAAACGTGCATTGAGTGCAGGAATACCTCAAACAATCGCGGAACTAATCAATATTGCTCGGGATGCAAAACGAAACAACGAGTTACATTTAGCGTTCGTCACGGGCGTCCCTGGTGCAGGAAAAACACTTGTGGGGATTCAATTGGTATATGAGAATCACCTGGATGATTCTGATATCAAGAACAACGCTGTCTTTCTGTCGGGAAATGGCCCGCTCGTCAAAGTTCTCCAACATGCTCTGAAAAATTCAATTTTCGTGCAAGATGTGCATGGATTTCTCAAACAATACGGAGGCAACAAATCCACAAAACCCCATGAACATATCTGGGTCTATGATGAGGCTCAAAGAGCGTGGGATGCGGAACGAGTGAATGAAAAACGTGGGCATCCTACGTCAGAACCAGAGGATTTTCTCAAACTCGCGGAACGTATGAATTCGTGGGCATTGATGGTTGCTCTCATTGGTGAAGGACAGGAGATCCATATTGGAGAAGAGTCGGGATTACCGCAATGGAATGATGCATTGGCGATGATGAAGAAACCATGGATCATTCATTGTCCAGAGAAAATCGCACATCAATTCCCCAGTGCTTCGAGAATTGAAAAAAATAACATACTCGACTTGACGATGACTTTACGGTCACATTTAGCTGAGGATGTTGCCCGATGGGTTCACACGCTATTGGATGGAGATTTAATCAAAGCGCGAGGACTGGCGGAAAAAATCTACAATGAAGGATTTGATATCTATCTAACCAATGACATCAATGTCGCGACCTCATATGTGAAGGAGCGCTACCAGGGACAAGAAGATAAACGATATGGGTTATTGGCATCATCAAAAGCGAAGAATTTACCTGCCTGGGGCATCCATAACGAATACAATTATACCAAGAATATGAAGGAGGGCCCATGGTATAATGATCCGCCCAGTTCTTTTCATTCATGTTGCGCGTTGCGAGATGTCGCCACAGAATTCTCTTGTCAAGGCCTTGAGTTAGATTACCCCATCGTCTGTTGGGGAAATGATTTTCTCTGGCAGGATCAAGAATGGAAGAGTCCCAAGGCAACCCGATCAAAAGCACGTGACCCTCATCGATTGCGATTGAATAGTTATCGGGTTTTACTCACACGAGGTCGTGATGGATTCATCATCTTCGTTCCCAACGAAATTGCGATGAGAAGTACATTTGAGGCATTGAAAATGGCAGGTATTCAGGAGCTGCCGTCGGTTGAAATGGTGGGGCGGGCTGTGCTGGATGGAGTGAGTGCTGTTTAATCCGATCGCGATTGAACGGTGGTGTCTTTAATAGGCTGAAAATTCCGCTATCTCTAATTCCGCTATCTTTCATTCTCTTCGAAAATTAATTCGTTTTTTGTTGATTGAGATACGTTTTCAATAATAACTGAAACATCTTGCCATGATTTGGATATTTTATATGCAATAATTCATGGACGGTAATCTCCGCCCTCTTCCCATTCGGCTCTTCGAGAATGCCTGAATCAAAGGTCAGACGACCCCGAGGGGAGCAGCTGCCCCATTTTTTCTTCATAGGCCGAAGATGGATCTCCTTGATGGGAATTCCGATGGTATCCGCCCATCGATGGACCTCATTTTTGAACTTCTCCGGTGCGATCATCTTCGCGCCTGCCTGAGAATCAGAAGAAGGTTATTAACAATATCCTTCACGTGACGCATATCCTTCTGGCCAGATTCATAGAGAACACGATAAAATTCTTTCTTGACCTCGCGTTCATGTTTCTCACTTCCGCTCCAATACGGATATTGCGTGAGGAATCCATTCATCTGATGCGCTAGATCTTCTGCTCTGTCAATTTTTTCCTTTTTCAGAATCCAATAAATGGAGAAGCTCTCGATAGACATCCCGCGTTCCTGCTGTTCATGACGCGCCGTATTAATCTCCGACACAATCTTCTTCAGCTCATCCAGGGTTTCCAAGGTATTTGCCTGCCGGTCCTTGAATGCCCGAGCGATCAACTCTGCCTTCTCCCCGATCTGGATCAGATAGGGCGATTCCCCCTCATGGTGGTGGACGGTCTTCTGGATACTTTTGAGCATGTTGAAGATCTTTTCGATATCGGATTTCTTGCTTTCTTCAATAATCCGGACAGTATCTGCATTTATCTCGGAGATTTCCGTTGGTACACCGATTTCTGTGCTGGTTGTGTGGCGCATTACTAGCTCAGCAGTCTTCCTTGAGAACTCCCGGTCAACAATGACCCCGGCATCGTAACTCTCCCTTATCATCCGGTACATACGGGCCAGTCTTTCTACATCATCGATATAAGGCCGGAGGTATGCGTCGGGTGAAAGTATATCATAGATATCAGAAACTTCTTGGAAGAATTTGTAGAATTCGGTTCTAATTCCTTCTTCGAGGAAATGGGCGAGAACTGCCTCAACGGCCTTATCGCGGGTTTTCCCCTCAGGGATAGTGAGATAAGAGGATCGTGCATTCTCCATAAGGGACGAGAAACGGGCTTTTAAAACCTCAAGATCCCGGACAACCCCTTCAATATCCTTGGAATCAAACGCCAGCGCTTTCTCCAGCTTATCGAAGATTCCCACAAAATCAAGGACAAATCCACAGGTCTTGGGCTTCCCATTCTCGTTCTCATACGGCCGGTTCACCCGTGCAATGGCCTGAAGCAGCACATGATCCCGCATGGGTTTATCGAGATACATACAATAGAGAATGGGGGCGTCAAATCCGGTGAGCAGTTTCTCTGTTACAATTAGGATTTTTGGTGTCTTTTCTGGATTCCGGAATGCTTTGCGAATCCGTTTCTCTTCCTCCTCTGAAAGATGAAAGGCTGCGAGATCCTCATCATCATTTGGTCCTCGGCTGTACACGACCTCTGAATATTCCGGAGGGAGAAGAGCGTCCAGGGCATTCTTATACAGTGCACAGGCTTCCCTATCCACTGCAACAAGGAACGCTTTGTAACCAAGGGGTTCGACAGTATTTCGGTAATGATCTGCAATATACTGGGCTACCCGTTCAACCCTTTCTGCGTTTTTCAACATATTGCGGAGGTTTACTGCCTTTTCTAGAACCCGATTCAGCTCCGCGATATCACTTACCCCTTGAGCCTCCTTTAAATCGAGAAACTCCCGTTCAAGGGTGGCACGGTCTACCTGCAGTTCATTGGGCGCCAAAGCATAATGGAGCGGGACAGTGGTTCCATCTTCAATGGACTCGGCGATTCCGTACTTGTCGAGATAGCCTCGGGGGGGATCATCCTTACCGAAAGTGATGAAGGTTCCCTTGCCGTACTGGGTGCGGTCAATGGGAGTCCCTGTAAATCCAATATAGGTGGCATTCGGAAGGGCTCCCATCAGGTAGTTACCCAGCTTTCCCCCCGTGGTCCTGTGCGCTTCATCGACTAACACAATAATATTTTCCCGTCGTGAGATATCTGCCGGCATCCCTTCGAACTTGTGGATCATACTCACAATCAAACCACGTTGGTCTCGAGAGAAGAGATCCCTTAGGTGCTCCTTGGTTTGGGCAACCTCTACCCGTGTAATGCCAGCGGCCGAGAGATTCCCGAAAAGCTGACTCTCCAGTTCATTCCGGTCCACCAGCATGAGCACCGTGGGATTCTCAAAGGCAGGATTTGCGAGGATCTGCTGGGCCGCGACAATCATCGTATACGTCTTACCCGACCCCTGAGTGTGCCAGATCAATCCAGACCGTTTCCCAGGTGATGCGGCTCGATCGACAATACGCTCCACAGCTCTCGCCTGATGGGGCCGGAGTACCACCTTCTGGAGTTCGTCATCCTGTCGAGTGAAGAGGATATAATCGGTCAGAAGTGATATGAACAGTTCCCGGTTGCAGAAGGACTTTACCAAACCTTCGTAATCCGAATGGACCTCATCCTTCCAGTTGAAGAGGCTCTTCTTGGAAACATTCCAGGTGGCACTGTAATAATAATGGACAATATGGGTGAGAGCATAGAGTTGGAGGATGGCAAGGAGCTCCGGGCATTCCCTATGGTAGCGCCTTACCTGGTCAAGAGCATCGGCTATCCCCTCTGTTTTATGCGCGGCTTTCGTCTCCACAAAGAAGACTGGAATGCCGTTTACAATTAGGACCACATCCGCACGGATGGTCTTTGACCCATTGGTGAAGGAAAACTCATCCGTCACATGGAACGTGTTGCGGTCAAGGTGATCGGTATCAATCAGCCGGACATTCCGCTCACGTTTTTCCTCCGGAACGAAGACCGTCTGAACTCCCTTCAAGTGCTCCCAGGCTATGAGGTTCCCTTCGATACTAGGTGGTACCCGCTCGATTCTCTTGGCAAGCTCTTCCGCAAGGTCTGAAGTCATGAAATCAGGATTCAACCGCATCACTTGCTGGTGGAAGAACTCACGTAAGAGAATCCCTTCGTTCCCACCCCGCAAGTATTGGACTTCATCGGATGGGAGATACTTCCACCCAGCATCGACCGCATAGTCAATGAAGGGATTCTGGACGGCCGGACGTTCTCCACCAATCGACATACTGATTACTCTTCTTCACTTGGAACAAGGGTCCAAATCCTTTTCAATGGGAGCTCCGCTTGAATCGAGTCAGGCAATTCTTCATAATGGGTCTGGAGCATGCGGACGAGGTCCTCAGCATCCCAGAGACGGATTTTAAAAAACTGGCGTGGGGCTTCCCTGACCACCGATGACTTGTACCCGCCCCAGGCCACAAGGAGTCCCTGCTGGGCGTTGAACTTATCGATAACTCCCTGAAGCGCATCAAGGATTGTCACATCAACCGGACTATCACCCGATTTTACCTGAACCACAAGCCGGGGAGCATCGAAGCCCAACGGACCTTTGCCTGCCATGATATCGACACCACTATCCGGACCCTCTGGAGAGATCCGCACCTGGTATCCCTGGGCTTCGAGGATACCAGCCACGAGCATGGTCATTCTGTGCCCCTTGAATTTCCTGGAGATGAATTCGCGAATCTGATCCAGGGCATATTGCTCCAAATCCGGAGGAATTTCCGGCTCTGTACCGGATTCGATTTCTTTTCTCCCTTTTGGAATCTCTTTCAGGACTTTTCCAGAGACCAATGCCTTTACCCGTTCTTCTGCATTATTTCGTTCGATACGGCAGACTGTCATGAACGCGCCGAGAGAATAGAGGAGATCCTGATCAAAGGCCGCTCGCGGAAGTTCCTTCACCCATTTTACCGGCCGGACATGCCGTGTATTTGCTGTAAGATCAGTTCTGTACTGATACTCACCCGTTACCTGTCCTATCGCAATGAATGAACGGCTTTTTAAGGGTAGGGCCACCAGGTCACCCGTCTTCATCTCACGAATAAACGGCCAGAGTTGCCCTTCCCGGTTTTTTATCGTCTTCAACTTGTCATCAGGGAATGTCTGTATTAGGAGTTTCGTCAGTTCTTCCCGACTGCGAATGGGGGAGAGGTCCGGGAGCTCCTCCCACCCAATAACGGCAAGATCATTGTCCAGGGCCAGGTTTTCCCGCTCCCCGACCTTTCCAGCACGGACCAACCAGAGTGTCATCAGGGTTCTCTTTTCTCTTCATTACCTTATCACTATCCCTGATTTTGCCTATCATCAGGTTTTACGGGTGCTTTATCCTGATCTGACTGTGGCTCGTAACACCAAAAATTAATGGGATTTTCAGGATTCGGCGTCCATAGGCCTCTTTTATGATTAATGCTCAAGGTGAGTCCGGAATCATTACACGTCGTATACAGATGCCGGAGCACTTCACACTTCTCTCTATCACTCGTCGATAACTGGATCTTATATGCATCAGGAAAGAGAGTTGTTTGACAATCTTTCTTTCTCTCCCATTCCTTAAATTTTTGATAATTTGCCCATGAATAGGGCCCAATTCCGGCAAACAGATCCGCGATCTGAACAGGCAAACATTCTGAAGATTTTATCTGTTGGATTTTTTCGATCTTCCACGCCATCCTTTCCTTTGTTAGGGCATTCCAGTCCCTATCTTCGACGAGATAGAGATTCCCAATTCTCGTTTCAAGATAATCCACCATCTCGTCCCAGTTCACCATTATTTGCTCATCAGGAAACAGATGCCAGTCGCACCCCATTCCCCAACGCCTTGTTATGATGTTCTTGAACAAGTGGTAATACATAATCTGAAGATTCGTCTTATCATCCCGACCTAGCACATTGTGGCGGCTATCGGTTATATTCCAGATGATGACATCGATCCGTAGCTGTCCCTTCAAAGCTTTTTCTCTGATAAGATGGATAGTTTTCAGGGCACCGAACCGCATCTTCGCACTGGTCAAACCTCCATATTTTAACTCCCTTATCCCAGATTCCTCTAATATTTTCGAAAATTCGGTAATAAGACCTTCATATTCTGGGAATGGGAGACTCAATACTGCGATTGATCGGTACTGGTTAATGTTGTATCTTGATTCATCAGAAAAGGCAAGATATCGTTGATTTTTCATTTAATATCGAGCTCTTTCCCACTGGAAGAAGAGAATTTCACCCGGATCTTAGCGGTCATCAGGTCGCGGAGGAGGGTTTTGAAGAGAGCATCGAGGGCTTGTCTGTGGGATTCCTCGGCGATGAGTTTTTGGTCGATTGTTTGTAATAAATGTACAATCTGTTGTTGTACTTGTAAAGAAGGTAATGCTATATGAAGAGCCCTAATTTTTCCAGGTGATGTATGTTTAACCTTTAAACCAGATGCAGTTTGGAAAATACTTTTCCTAATGATTTTTAAATTGAAAAAAAAGAATAAAAATTCTTTATCTAATCTCGATGTATCTATATTGTGAATTAATCCCAATCGCTGATTATGGAGGTATTTATTAGATTCAGGAATTATAATGGAACTTCCTAACAATCCAGGACTTTGTTCTGTCATTGCTACAAGTAAATCTCCTCTTTTCAATAAATATCCATAATGTGGTTCAATTGTGTAAAATTTCGTTTTTTCTTTTTGATCTTTAAATCCACCTTCTTCTTTAAAATGGCCTGGGGTTAATACAACATATTTTCCCACAGATCCGAAAAATTCCCCTTTAAATGAATATCCATGTTTAATATTAAAAAGTTGAGCAAGATGTACAACCTCCCACCCCTCCGGCACTAATCCAATCTCTGTCTCCTTCAATGGCACCTTCGCCACCTCTTCCAGGGGCACCGGCCCATATGTGAAGAGGTGCTTCATCATCGCCTTCTTCAGCGCCTTCGTGGCCTCGATGACGGCCTCGGTCTTCTCCCGCGCTTCCTGCACAGTTCGCAGCACCTGGGCGATGGCACGCTGCTCGGGGAACGGGGGGATGGGGATTTCAATATTTTCCAAGTCAGCTTTCTGAACACTTGGAAGGGTAGTTTTTGCGTGTTCTCCTGATAATGGGTTTAATGTAAGGAATAAATAAATAAAATAATAAGAAATTTCTTTTCTTTTCCAAATAAGGTAAAATGTAGTGTCAGATGGCCAACAAGGGATTTCCGAAAGCCAAACCTTACCTGCGGTTCCCTTTCGTCCAATAATTATAGTAGGAAAGGATACCAATGGTTTATAGACAAATGAATAAGTCCCTCCTGATCCAATTACTGGGATATTGCCCTTATTTTGTGAAATTCCTTTTCCGTATTTAATTTCTGCAATATCTTTTAATTTTTTAACATCCCATTCTTTCGGAATCATTTGAATCTTCTAATTTTTAAATTTAAATTGTGAGTTGAATTTTAACATGTTTATCCCCTCAAGTAACAGAAGGATTGCGGTGGTATTAAATCCGAATGTATATCGGTAAGATCCATGGGAGATTCAAATTCACGAGGATTATCAATTTTTATTGCATATCCATGAGAATTTCCATTGAAGTAGGAAAAAAATTCATTCTCATTTAAACCTGAAAATAATTTGAAATTATTCCATAATTCAATTGGATGCCCTTCGATGATTTCTCGAATATTAAATGTCCCCACGACTTTTTTAACTGGGTAAGTGGAATAGATAAAAATCTTATTGATATTTGGATTCTTAAAAATGACTTTACGGAATTCATACTGTTTTTGACCATCCAATATCGCCTTGACATATTTTGGTTTAATGGACAGTAAAACGCTTGTCAATTCCACCCTCTTGGATGACCTTATGATATTTCTCATCGCTAATTTGAGTTATAGATTGTGGTGCGAAAGTAATAACGCCCCAGTCTTTTAGTTGTATGTGGGAAAGGGGAGTTTTCAAGTGAAAATGATACCGGAAAAGAATAATAGTGAGAGGCTTTTTTATCCGCTCAAGTTGTTCTCTTGGGTACACTGTCCGTTTTCCGACAATTTTTACTATATCATCAACAGTACTCACATTTTGATAAACAGTTTCAATTATGCCCAAAGTTGTAAGCCCCCGTAATTTTCTCGACTGGTAAAAAAGCACAATATCACCGGATTTCAATCTTCTTGATTTTGAATGGCATAAATATGCTTTTTTGATAGTATTTCCTTCTATTATAAAACCACCAATATGTTCAGGTAATGTTGTTTGCCGATCCAGGAATTCCGTGAAGAGTCTCTGATGAAATTCGGGTCGAATCGGAATGATGAACTTGTCTACATGGTCTCCATCGTAATAACTGGGATAATACATTTTAGCGATTTCCATAGGAGTCAGTTTAGATACATCATCTGATCCTATCTGTAATTTCTTGAGGAAAATTGTTTCACCGTCGATTTTCGTTGCGATGTTTCTAAACCCATATTCAGTGATGAGATCCATCAATCGATCATCTTCTCGAATATAATGCGTGAGATATAATTCAGAGATATCATTTCGCACAGCAAAATCAGTGATCATTTTGATGAAGAGTTCCCCAATTTTTTGTCCGGTGTCTTGTACAATAAATGTAGAAATTTTGATTCGACGCTTTTTCGGTATGGGGGGAATAGAATCGATTGCTTCTTCTTCTAGCTTATAAATCAGCAATGCTCCAATCGTACCGTCTTCTCTGTAGTAAACCCAGCTTTTTCTCCCTTCTCTTGATATTTTTATAAACCAGCGTTTAAATTGTTCTTTTCCATATTCTGCCTTGAGACTATCGAATATTGGATCATCCAAATTCAAATTGTAAACATAATCATCACGAATTGCTGGTGGGTGATATGTCTCATCCTTGAGTTTGTGTCCTTTGAAATAGAGGTAGGCATCGTTTATAGAAAAAACACGATTGTCAATTCCCAATTTCACAGCCTTATTGATGATTTCCCGATCTTCTGTAATGAGAAAATCAACCGCGTCTTTATAAATAGCATAAAGGAGAGTATCATCTATTTGGTCATGGTTCTCTCGTATTGGCCCATTGACTGTAAAGAACGAAGGATCCTTTTCGGGATCTGGTGGAAGATGTAATTCTGGATATGTTCGAATTTTTGATAGTACAATCTCTCTTCTCTCAACATTCCGGTCTTTCTTGATCTCTTCAAGCGATAATGGGTGTATTAATAATTCTGCGGTTAGTTCATTGAGGATTTTTAATAAATCCATTAAATTCTTGGAGATTATGCGATAATCTTCTCGATAAATAAAAATGTTTGTATCGAGTAAAATTCTCATTCAAATTATACTGTGATTAGATTCTTAAAAAATTATGGTTGTATTAAAGTCCAATTCCAATTTCTCCTAATACCTTTTTCATCTGCTCATCCGCCTCCCTCCGCTCTTCTTCCGCTTCCCGGAGCAGCAACACCGCATCCTCTAGGGGGAGTGTATCATCCTCCCCATCTTGGGCCACATAGCGAGAGGGTGAGAGATTCGCATCGTTGCGGAGGGCTTCATCCAAGTTGATTATTGCACTTTCCTTATCAGCAGCGGTCCAAGTGCTATAAAGCTCCCCAATACGAGCGATACTCGCATCAGGGAGGTAATTTTTTGGCCGCCCTTTCTCGAACATCTTCGAGGCGTTTATGAGTAGAATCTCACTTTTGTGGGCTTTGTTCCGATTGAGCACCAGAATAATGCCCGGTGCAGAAGTGTTGTAGAAGAGATTCTCGGGGAGAAGAACCACTGCTTCCACCAGATCCTTCTCCACGAACTGTTTCCGGATGTCCCGCTCCCGATTCCGACCAGTATTTCCACTCCCCCGGGAAACCGCACCGGTGTCCAGCACGACCGCTAATCTTCCTGAGGGATTGAGGGACGCAAACATATGCTGAATCCAGCCCCAATCAGCGCTGCTCGCGGGGGGATAACCAAAGCTAAAACGGCCGAAAGGATCGGTCTCGTACACGCTCTCCTCGAAATCCTGGTTCCACATGGGATTTGCCGTCACTACATCGAAGGTGCGCAAAGAGCCATCCTCATTTCTGAATGCAGGCCGACGCATGGTGTCGCCAAGGGCGATCTCTGCCTCCAGGTCATGAATGAAGGCGTTCATTCTAGCTATGGCAAAGGTGGTGTGGAGGATCTCTTGCCCGGAGAATCGCACAGGGGCCACCGTCGGATCTTTGTGATATTTTTCATTGAAGCGGAGGTAACATTTAATGAGGAGGCCCCCGGAACCGCAGCAGGGATCGTAAATCTGTTCACCTGGTTTCGGATCGAGTAGGCGAGCCATCAGAATGGCAACCTCCCGGGGAGTGTAGAACTCACCGGCGGACTGCCCCGATCCTTCGGCAAATTTCCGGAGCAGGTATTCATAAGCCCGGCCGATGAGATCCGGCTCCACATCCTTCATCCCAAGACGGTGACGACCCAGGACCTCGATGAGCATCCGGACAGAATCATCGCTGATGATCCTTTGTCCAGCAGCTGTGGCGTTGAAGTCCACGAAGTCGATGACACCCTGGAGCGTGGGATTCTCCCGAGCAATGGTGCGCACCATGTCTGTGAGATACTCACCCAAGGCTGTGGTTCGTCGGGCGATGGCATCCCACCGAGCTGTAGGAGGGAGATAGAATCGAACAAGGGAATGGTCCTCCTTCAATAAATCCTCCACCACCCCTTTTTTCCCATAACTCTCTGAGAGGCGGGCTAACTCATCTTCAAATACATCAGACAAACGCTTGAGAAAGATGAGGGGCAAAATATAATCCTTGTATTTCGGGGCATCGATTTCACCCCGGATCTTACAGGCGGCCTCCCAGAGCCAACCCTCTAGAGTCTTGACATCGAGCTTAGAATTGGTATTGAGGGTGCGCTGGGCCAATGATTATCCTCTTTGCCTTATTCGATAGTAGACCAAAAAAAGATAGCTCTACATTTGGGTACCAAAATAATACCTTACCTTTCTTCTAATGCTTTCGCCAGCAGATAAATTCCTACAAGAATTAATCCTAATTTGATCAGGTCATCAATTGAACTATTTTGTGCTGACGGTTGTTCTGTAGTAATATATCGTCTTAACTCATCTTGCTCAAATGGATCCAATCCTTGAACCTTGGCTTTCCCCAATAAATACTGCATCCTGTTAAAATCCTGGGGCGGAAGTCTCATGGTTTTTGCTCCTCAAAAATTTTTATAACATGATCAGTCCCTTTTTTTTCGAGGACTCTTTTCAGTGGTTCAAGAATTTTTATCTCATTTTCTAAATCTTTTAATTTTAACTCAATTCGAATGCAATATGCAATTATACTACCAATAATCCCTACAACACCAATAATAATTTCTAGAGGGATTTCCATTAAAGACCAAATGTTTTTTAAATATATATTTGTTGTTGACTCTTTCAATCCTATCCTTTCGTCCTCTTCCTGAATTTGGATCGTTAATATTTTTTCAATCCCCCTCCCGCTCCCCACACACCTCCCCGAAATCACACCTCCGGCACACCCGGTCTGAGGGCCTCGCCTCAAACTCCTCCGCACAGATCTGAGAAATCAACCCCTCAATCCGGGATCTGAAATCCGCCATCGACTCCGCCGTGGGGTGGTAATCCACCATCTTCCCCTCCTTCAGGTAAAACAACGAAGCCCGTTCCGGTACGCTGCCAAAGAGCTGCTGCACCGTCAGGGAATAGACATTCATCTGGAGATTCTCCGGGATGGTATTCTTTGTCAGGTCAGATGGCTTCGATCCCGTCTTGAAATCGATCACCACGTAGCCACCCTCCGGGGTCTTCTCGATCCTGTCAATAAAGCCCTTCACGGTCCGGCCGGCAATCGTGGTCTGGAACCGTTTCTCGACCCCGACAATCTCATTACGATTCTCAATCTGCCAGGCAAGATAGGTGTCGAGCAGCGCCTCGGCCTTCACCCGGTCCTCCGCCTCCTGGGTCCTCGAATGATACGCTTTCGGGGACCAGGATTTTTCGAGCAGCGCACGGGCAAGTTCCTTTGTCGGCGGTGTTCCTTCCATCTGTTGCTTCGAGAGGTGCTCGATCACCGAGTGCACCGCGCTCCCCAGGTCAAAGTAGGTCTTCGGCAGGGTCGGGACGAGCAGCACGTGCTGGAACTTGTAGCGCAGCGGGCACTCCTCGTAGGCCTGGAGCGAAGAGGCCGAGAACCGGTGGTCTGCCCCGATGAGCGGGAGCCGCTTCCCCTGGAAGAGCCGGAGGATCTCGGCGTCATCGCCCGGTGAAGGAATGAACGCTGCGGGATCGAACGTATCCAGGCTCTTCCCCTCCTCAAGGAGCCGGATCTTCTCCAGGTCCATCAGGTGCCGAACCGCGGTCGAGACCTGCATCTGCTGCACGGCAAGGCCGATCCGGTCCTGGAGAGACCGCTTCAGTGCCTGCACCGGCCCTTCCGTCTCTCCTGCCACGGCCCCCTCGCTCCGCGGGACCTCCACGACCCGGATGAGGGGGTTGTTCCGGTAGTCCAGCTCCTCCAGGAACTTCGAGGGCTTCGTGGGGTTCTTGTTCTCGCCGTACCATTGGGCAAGGGTGAAGGTGAGCCGGTGCCCCGCCCGGGTCATAGCCACGTAGCAGAGCCTGCGCTCCTCCTGCTCAAAGAGGGACCGCTCGTCATCACCGGTCTTTAAGCCCCGGGAAAGGTCGTTGGGGACAGAGAACGGCTTGGACTGGTAGCGGAGCGGGAACCGGTGCGTGGCCATGTCCGCCACAAAGACCACCGGGAACTCCTTGCCCTTGCTCCGGTGCACGGTGAGCACCTTCACGCTGTCCGTCTCCTCCCGCTCCTCCACCTCGACGGAGAACCCGGAGAGGAGGTCCAGGTACCCGAGAAAGTCCGGGACGGTCGCCTGGGGGACAATCTCCCCGTACTCCCGGGCGATCTCCAGGAACTTCGTGAGCAGGAGCCGTGTCTGGCCCTCCCCGTCCCGGAGCGCATGCGGGTAGAGGCCGGTAGCCTTCATCATCAGGTCCCGGACCAGTTCCGGGAGCGTCACCTCCTCCTTGCGCTGCAGGAGAGCCTGTAGGGTGGCGAGGACCCCGGCGACCGGGTGGTGATGCGGGGGGACCACCGTCTCCGCCTGCTGCATCGCCTCGAAGACCCCGTCGTTCCCCCCCTCTTCCTTCCATGCGATGCTGCGGGCCCGGGTGTTGATCTTCTGCACCACGGTCTCCGGGACACCCGCCCGCTTCATGATCCGGTTCAGGGAAATACCGGCGGTGAGCGGGTTTGCAAGCACCCGCAGGTAGGCCACCAGGTCCCGGATGGCGGGTGATGCGAAGAAGTCCACCTCGCCCACGAACTCGCAGGGGATGCCACGCTGCCGGAGGAGACGGAAGAACTTGACCCCGTCCGCACGCCGCCGGCAGAGGATGGCAATGTCCGAGTACCGGTAGGGCCGCTCCGTCTCCTGGTCCCAGGGCAGGAAGGTGCTCGCAAGAAGGGCCTGGATCCCGTCCAGCACGTATCCGGCTTCCGCCTGCTCGTTCTCGCAGACGGCCACGGTCACCGGATCGCCCGGCGGGTTTTCGGTGACGAGCGGTTTCTTCTTCCGGTTCGGGGCGTTCTCCATCAGCTGGAGGGCGAGCCTGAGGATCGTGCCGGAGCTGCGGTAGTTGTAATCCAGCAGGATCTCGCAGTGGTCGGGATAGGTGGTCTTGTAGTCCTGGATGTTGGTCAGGTACGCGCCCCGGAACCGGTAGATCGTCTGGTCATCGTCCGCGACCACGCAGAGGTGCCCGCCGGCCAGGAGCTTGACCAGCTGGAGCTGGGCATAGTTCGTGTCCTGGAACTCGTCCACCAGCAGGTACCGGTACCGGTCACGGTAGTGCTGGAGCACGAGCGGCTTCTTCCCGAACAGGTCGCAGGCCTCGTGGATCATGTCGTCGTAATCCAGGAGCATTTCGGACCGCTTGTAGCGCTCGTAGGCCCGGTACACCTTCAGGAGATCCCGTAACTTGTTCCGGTAATCCAGGGTCTTCGCATCCGCCGGCCCGGCCTCCTTCTCTCCCAGGTACCGCTCCAGGTCGTCCGGGGAGACCAGCTCGTCCCGGAACGCGCTGATGCCATCGATCAGCGCCTCGATCAGGTCCACGGCGTTGTTGCCCACCTCGATGTGCTCGAAGCCGAACGAATCCAGGTTCTTCAGACCCCAGACCAGCTGGTTGGTCCGGCTGATCACCCCGGAGGTGAAGCTGATGCCGGAGTCCAGGACATTGTCCTGGAGCACCTGCAGGCAGAAGGAGTGGAAGGTGTGGACGGAGAGGTCCGAAATGTCGGTCTTCTGCTCGAGCCGGTCCCGCATCTCCTGTGCGGCCTTGTCTGAGAAGGTGAGGGCCAGGATCTCCTGCGGCGGGACGCCCTCCCCCAGCAGGTGGAGGACCTTCTCGGTGATCACCCGGGTCTTCCCGGACCCCGGGCCGGCGAGAATCAGCTGGATCCCGGCGTTCCGTATGGCCTCCTCCTGCGCGGGGTTCAGGCCCATAGAGGTGGGTTGGGCCGGGGAGGAGAAATAGCTTGATCCGGGGATGCAGATTCCGGGACCCCCCCCGCCAGGGAACTGGATATCAGATCCACCCGGAAAACCCGGTCATTCCCCTGCAAGGAGCCACTTCCACAGGGGTACACACCGGATGCCGTTGTCGGTCTTTTCCAGATCCTTCGTGAGCAGGATGCACTCCTTCACCGTGGGGAATTTCTCCGAGAACTCCTGCAGGCCCTTTGCTTCCCTCATGTCCGGGGCATCCGTATAGGTCACGTTGATGGCGGTCAGGGAGTTGTCAGGGTTCCGGATCACGAAATCAACCTCGTTCTGCCCGGCCCAGTAATACGGTTCGTACCCCCGCATCATGAGCTCGACAAAGACCAGGTTCTCTGCGAGCCGCCCTTCGTCTTCCGAGAACCTGAACGATACGGCGTTGCGCAGGCCGTTGTCAATGCAGTAGATCTTCCTGGGGTTCCTGGCCCGGGCCTTGAGCGAGTAGCTGAAGTACGGCACCTCGAAGAGGATCCGGGCATCGGCCGCGTACCCGATAAACTCCTTGAGGGTGGCAAAATCGATCTTAAAAAGTGCCTGAAGGTTACGGTAGGTGAAGAGGTTCGCCAGGTTGGAGAAGAGATAGTACAGGAGATCCTTCAGCGTCCTGACGTTCCGGACCTGGTGTGCCAGGATGATGTCCCGGTACACGATGCTGTCATAGTAGGCCTTGAGGTATTCCTGCCTGAGTGCTTCACTCTTCTCGAGCACGACGCGAGGGAACCCTCCGTCCCGGAGGTAATCCCGCAGCATGGTGAGGATCCGGTACCTGTCTCCGGAGAGGGATACCGGATCGGGGCTGACGTCCAGGTTGTTGAAGCCCAGATATTCGCGGAAATCCAGGGGAAATACGGGAACGGAAAGGTAGCGGCCGGAGAGCAGCGTGGAAAGGTTACCCTCCAGGAGGGATGAGGAAGAGCCCGAGATGATCAGGCGGTACGTCTTCCGGTCGTGGAGAGACTTCAGGTGGCGTTCCCAGCCAGCGATCACCTGGACCTCGTCAAAGACCAGGTAGACTTCCTCATCGCTGCAGACATCCTTGCGGTAGACATCCAGGATCTGCCCGAGGGGGTCCTCCAGAGTGGCGAGGCCTGGCTCATCAAAGTTCACAAAGAGGATTCTTCTCGGTGCAATCCCTTCATCGGTGATGAGGCGACGGATGATCAGATACAGCAGGGTTGTCTTACCGGAACGGCGGACACCGTTCACTGCCACGATCTCCCCGGTCTTCAGGTAATCCATGATCCGGGAGAGGTATTTCTCACGCGGGATCCCGGCTTCAACCACCCCGCCCCGCCACCAGGGGTTCATCTGGGTGAGGATATCGAGGATACCGGCCATATATTCAGTTAGAGTATAATCAAGCATAAAAGTATCTTTTCGTCAGGATATAATCTAATTATCTTGATCTGATACGCTTTTCTCCAGGAAGTGCCGGAGAAAACCCGTTTCCTGCGCCTCTGTTGTATATTTTCTCCTTTCGCGGCTCCTCCATGTTCCATTCTGTATCCTCCCGCCCCACACCAGGAGGTGAACCATCGGCACCCCGAGCTGGTCTGAAGGACTATTTTTCGACACCTGTAAATATGTGTAATCATTACAGTATTGTAATGACTGCCACGAAACGGATCCCGGTATCCGAACCTGTCTGGGCGGAGCTCTCCAGCCTTAGGAAGCCAGGCCAGACCTACGACGAGCTCCTCGCTGTGATGGTGGAGCACGAGAAGAAGAAGCGGTTCCTGGAGGACATCGACCGGATCGAGGCTGACGCGGACTTCGTGGAGTTCACGCCGTGACCTGGAGGATCCTGCTGGACCGGCGGGCCCACCAGTTCATCGAAGACCTTCCTCCAAAAAGCCAGAGGATCGTGAAGGAGAAGATCGCGATCCTTGCCGGGGATCCCTATCCGGGAGCCGGGGGCGACAGGGAAAAGCTCCCTGTCCACGGAAGGGAGGACATCCACCGTCTCCAGATCAGCCATAGCTATACCGCATTTTACCGGATCCATGAGAGAGAAA
>Ga0315294_10001809_pt1 | contig 23462 bp, 18 predicted proteins | sample YL17G13_40_MG_FD_203626 | JGI IMG/M metagenome (GOLD analysis project Ga0315294, IMG submission 203626) | Sediment microbial communities from Yellowstone Lake, YNP, Wyoming, USA - YL17G13_40 | ecosystem: Environmental > Aquatic > Freshwater > Lake > Sediment | place: USA: Wyoming | collected...
GTTTGGGTTTTTGCCGAGCAGCATAATGGGCAATTAGAGGATACCCCACTTGAGCTTATGGGTAAAGCCCGCCGGCTTGCTGATACACTCGGTGTGAAATTAGCTGCAACACTTTTAGGCGACAACGTTAAAGAGCTTGCGACCAAACTTATACAGTATGGAGCTGATAAGGTATATCTGGTTGAACATCCCTTACTTCGAGCTTATCAGACAAATAGTTTCGCAAAGGTAATGTCTGATTTAATTGGCAAATATGAGCCGCAGATTGTGCTTTATGGGGCAACTATCACCGGACGGGATTTGGCCCCGCGAATTGCAAGTGCTACAAAGGCCGGCCTTACCGCTGACTGCACCGACCTGCAAATTGGCGACCATACAACCGTAAAGGATGGAAAGCTCTACAAGAGTTTGCTATTTCAGATAAGACCCGCCTTCGGTGGAAATATAATTGCAACAATTATAAATCTCGAGCGATGGCCACAAATGGCGACTGTCCGCGAAGGTGTAATGCTCCCGCCAGAACCAGATGTAACACGCCGGGGCGAGATTATCACAGAGAAAGTAAAATTGAACCAGCAGAATTTGCCTCTGGAGATTCTGCAGGAACACAAACGCCCAAGAAAGGTTGACCTGAAGGCCGCAAGGATAATCGTTGCAGGCGGGGCCGGCGTGGGCAGCAAGGAAAATTTCAAACTTGTTTGGGATCTGGCAAATTGCCTCGGTGCAGCACCGGCAGCATCCAGAGCAGCGGTTGACTTAGGTTTTATCGACAGCGACCATCAGGTCGGCCAAACCGGCACAACGGTGCGGCCTATTCTTTACATTGCTGTCGGCATCAGCGGTGCAATTCAGCACCAGGCCGGAATGTCTCAGAGTCAAAAAATTATCGCAATCAATAACGACCCCGATGCCCCCATATTTGGCATTGCACATTACAAGATAATCGGGGATTTGAACGAAGTTGTGCCCAAAATGATAAAGGCAATAAAATCCGTCTCTCGTGGCTCGTGACCCGTTGCTCGATACTCGATGCCCGATACTCGTAAAAGGAGAAGACCTGTGGCATATCAGAGTTATAGAGATTTAGACATTTACAAGAAGGCCCATAAATTGGCTATAGAAATCCATGAGATGAGTTTGAAGCTGCCTCAGTTTGAACTGTATGAGGAAGGAAGCCAAATAAGAAAATCGAGCAAATCAGTAAAAAGTAATATAGTTGAGGGATTTGGAAGACGTAGATATAAGCAAGAGTTCATCAAATTCCTCACTTATTCCATAGCATCTTGTGATGAAACCCGTGACCATTTAGATACCTTATACGAAAGTAAATCACTGAGTGATACAGAGAAATACGAATATTTTTGCGAAGAATATGACCACCTCGGTAAGATGATATCCAATTTTATTAAATCTGTGGATGGAGGTCATAAAACGAGAATCTAGCATCGAGAATCTAGAGTCGAGAATCGAGTATGGCAAATTTTTACAGGGACAATAGCGATATACAGTTTTTGTTCAGGCATACGGACGTGCGCAAACTGGCGGCAATTTGCGAGGAGAATTTTAAGTTCGCAGGCGAATTCGACTATGCCCCCGCCAACGCCGACGAGGCGGTGCAAAATTATGATATGGTGCTGGATTCGCTGGGTCAATTAAGCGCAGATTTCATTGCACCCCGTGCCGAGCAGGTGGATAGGGATGGCAACACCCTCAACGCGGATGGTTCAGTAACCTACGCAAAGGGAATACGCGAGTCTATTGAAAAACTTAGCCAGGCGGAGGTTATGGGTTTTACGCTGCCCCATCGGTTTGGTGGCCTGAATTTCCCGAATCTTGTCTATTCGATGGCCATCGAGATTGTCTCACGTGCAGATGCTTCGCTTATGAATATATTCGGCCTGCAGGGAATCGCCGAGACAATCAATGCTTTTGCATCGGAAGAAATAAAACAGAAGTATCTATACGATTTTGCCGCCGGCAGGGTAACCGGTGCAATGGTTCTCACCGAACCGGATGCCGGTTCCGATTTGCAGGCGGTCAAGCTTCGTGCATTTGAAGGCAACGATGGTCAATGGTATCTGCACGGCGTAAAGCGATTCATAACTAATGGCTGCGGCGATGTGCTCTTAGTTCTTGCCCGCAGTGAGCCGGACAGAACCGGCGGGCTGGGTCTGAGCTTATTTGTCTGCGACAGAGGTCCGACCGTCCATATCCGCCGGCTGGAGGATAAGCTGGGTATCCACGGCTCACCAACCTGCGAGATATTTTTTGACAACACCCCCTGTCAACTAATCGGCGAACGCCAGCGCGGACTTGTAACATACGTTATGAGCTTAATGAACGGTGCACGTATCGGCATTGCGGCGCAATCGGTCGGTATTGCCGAAGCCGCCTTTCGTTTAGCCCGCGATTATGCTGCCACAAGATACCAATTCGGTGTGGCCATTGAAAAACTGCCAGCCGTGCGTGATATGCTTGTTGATATGAAGATTGCCATCGAAGCCGGTCGGGCGCTTTTGTACGAGACATCGCAAGTGGTAGATATGGAAATAGGATATACTAAAAGGGGTGAAATAAACCCACCTGAAGATAAAGAAAAAGCCAAACAGCTCAAAGAAGAAACGCGAAAATATAAAAGATATGCGGGACTATTGACGCCGATGAGCAAATATTATTGTTCCGAGATGTGCAATCGAGTCGCCTACGATTCGATTCAGGTACTCGGCGGCAGCGGCTATATGCGAGATTACGCCTGCGAACGGCACGCCCGCGATGCAAGAATTACAACCATATATGAAGGGACAAGCCAGTTGCAGATTGTCGCTGCGGTGCGCGGCGTCTGCAGCGGGTCAGCCGAGAAATTCATTACCGAGCTTGCCGGGCAAAATTATGACAACGGGCTAAAAGATTTGCTCGAAAAACTTGCCACAGGAACAGACCAATTAAAAGAGGCGGTCGTCTTTGTAAAAGGGCAGGGCAACGAATATATGGACCTCTACGGCAGGGCATTGGTCGATATTGCAATCGATTTGATTAACGGCTATCTGCTCTGCGGCCAGGCCGGCACAAAAGCAGATATGCAAGTGGCCGCCGCCGAAGATGGTTCTGGTGATAATCGCAAAACAATCCATATAAAACAACGCAAGGCAATGGTTGCACGCAGGTATATTACTAAAAACGCACCGAAGATTGTGGCTCTATCTGAGCTGATTCGCAGCGGTGACAAATCAACATTCAGCGATTATGTTCCCATAGTCGGACCGATGAATAGCAGTTAGGGAACAGAGAGTATCGAATGGCGAAATTGCAAATCGAAAATAATAAATAGTAAATTGAATTATGCTTCAAGCAATCATATTTGATTTCGATGGCGTGATAACCGATTCCGAGATTTTACATTTTCGCGCTTTTAATCGGGTATTAGCCCCGTACGGCGCCGAGATAACAATGAAGGATTATTACAAGACTTATCTGGGCCTAACCGACGTAGATTGTTTCAATCTGCTTATCCGTGAAGGGCTTCTCAAAAAAAAGGCTACCAAGCAGGAAATCGAAAATCTTCTAAAACAGAAGAAAGAAGCGTTCGAGGAGTTGGCAAAAACGGAGGGAAGAATAATCGAGGGCGTCCAGGATTTTCTGAAGATGCTCGGGCGGAACAACATAACGATGGCGATATGTTCAGGGGCACTGCGGGCAGAAATCGAACTGATACTGGAAGAGGCTCATCTACGCCACTTTTTTGAGGTGATAGTTTCTGCTGAGCAGGTGAGAAAAGGCAAGCCCAGCCCGGATGGGTTTTTATTAACTTTGCAGAAACTTAATAAGGGTCGCCAAATTCCTATTACAGGCGCTCAATGTGTGGTAATAGAAGATTCCCACTGGGGGCTGCAGGCAGCCAAGGTTGCGGGAATGCACACTGTTGCCGTGACAAATTCCTACGATGCGGAGCAATTAGCCCTGGCGGAAAAGATAGTTACCCACTTGGGTGAGTTAAGTATAAGCGATTTGCAGCAGCTTTGTGCTTAGGTTTTTCCCATGGTAGACAACGACTTTCTGTTTGCCTCACACTAACCAATCTTATGGACGCAATATCACAGAGACTTTTTGCTTGAAGGCAAAAACAAATTGCTTTATAATATTATGTGAGAATAAGTTGGATTTGTAACCGCGAGGGGATGTGAAAAGGAGGACGATTATAAATGTGAAAGCGGCAGAGGTAGAAGCCAAACGAGATGATCGAAAATACTTCCAATTTGGATATGGATTTGATAATTTATGATGATAGTAAGGCATGGGAGTGTTATTAAGGCGTGTATATGGGCAATCCAAGCTCATGAAAGAAAATAAACAAAGCACAAAGGAGATTATCAGAATTTTCCAAGAAGCTGATGCCAAAATCAAAGCTGGCAGCACTGTCGAACAAATTTGCAAAGAGTTAGGCATCACTATCGACGCCTATTACAATTGGTGCAAGCACTATGTCAGAATGAGACACGATAGTCAAATCAAGGTCGGTAGGCATGCCGCAATTGCAGGTATATTGCTCATTTTGTTAATGCCGCTATTTGTTATTGGCTTGGGTTGCATAATCCATGGTGTACCAATCATAGCACGGTTGCGAGATGCTGAATCACGTGGTTTCACGTTGCTTGCTCTTATCATTGCCTACGTTCTTCATCTGCCTCTTCTATGTCTCCTATTAGTTTTTGCCCGTGCTCTCAGGCAGTGGGGAGCCAAAACTATTGTTGCCACATACGTGGTAATACTGATTGGATTAGGCCTCAGTGGACTCTATTTCTCTCGGTGGTTCATTAGCTTTCCTTGGGTTAAGTATGTTCCTGCTGTGTTATATGTCGCCTTATTGCCTTTCCTGACCAAAGGTCTCTTGGTCACAATCAAAAAGGCTCGGATAGAGCAGTAATATGTTTCCATCTACTTTATCTTCAACGTGCCGGGGCCAACAACTTTAGCTTTGATTTTGCCGGTTTTCAGGTCGTATTCGATTCCATCAACGAGTGTGCCGTTGAAATAACACGGCTGAAACCTGTCGCCCTTAACTTTCATTATAGACTTGGTATGGTCGTAGAACAACTGGCTGCCGGCAAATTGATTATCATCATCTTCGTAGGTAACTCCTCCCGTGGCGGTTAGCGTAGAAAGTTCAGTTTGTCCGCCTTCGGCTGACACAAGGTCGGCTTCTATGTGATTGGCGGTAGCCACAGCTTGCTTACCATACTTACCTTTAACAATTGGTATGTAATCGATGAGTAGTGTCCCCCGCGACTTAGCATCCGCGGTCAGCCGATTCGATTTTGAGAAATACTTCAATGTGTCAAAATTCTGCAGGAACGCATAGCACGGTCGGCGCAAACTAAATCCGCCGCCCGTCTGGCGGATAAATCCACCTGGTACCGTGTTAGGCTCGGAGATACTGGAATTATCCACCTTTATTATTCCCGGCCCGGTAACCAAAGACAGTTGTTCTTTGGCATCGTAATCAAACCTGCGGCATTTTAGCTCAATACCGCCGAGCGGTTTTTTTCCTGCCGTTTTGACGGTTGCGAGTCTGACCACGCCGCCAGTGGCGGTTAGATGTTCAATACCGCCAGCAGACCTGGAGGGCTGGCCATTCGCATCTTCAGGCAAATCCACGGTAAGCATTGGTGCTGAGAGTATGTATTTTTCCTGGGCGTTCGGGTCTTCCCGGAACATCGTACACACACAATCGTCCTCGAAGGTAATTTGCTTTGATGCCGCCACAAATCTGGCCTGTTTTCGGGCTGTCAGTTGTGCCGGCAGTGCACTTTTCTTGACTTCGGCGAGCTTGGTCGAGACGGTTTGGACACCACTAAAATCATCTACATAAAACGTAAGCTCCACCGGCCCGGTTGCAAGGATGTCCGGTAAAGACTTTTTGGATTTATCCGCCGGACTTGCGGCGGATTTATCCTTGGGCAAATTCACAGTAAGCGTTGGGGCGGAAAGCGTGTAATCCCGCTGGTCGGTTGAAGCCCCTTGTGGCATTATACACAGGCAATTACCATCAAAAATAGCCTGGTTTGAGGCAGATAGAAACTTAGTTTCCTTCTGGGCGGTTATCTTTACCGGGACAACCGCCTCGTTGGCTTCGGCACTTGTGGCATTAGTTGCATAAAACGTAAGCACCGACGGACCGCTCGCAACAGCTTCGCCGGTAGATGCATCATAGTCGATTCTGCCGCTAACGAATGTGGTCCGCCCTGCAGGAGCATCAAAGTTCGGAGGGGCTTTACCACCAGAAACATTTGGCTCAACATCAAGTTTATCAGAATTTTCTTGTGCTGCCGAATCCATCGGTGTAACTACAACTCCACCATCACAGGTTACAACAACATCAATGACCTGCTGGGGTTTATTTGGCTCACTATGCTCGGTGGCAGCAGTCCGGCCCGGCCCGGCATTGCCGGGTTCTCCCGCGTGTGCCTTAACATCATTTGTGTCGGCGGTCCCAGCTTGTGATTTCGAACTATTGGGCTTTGACCAGAAAATATTGTTGATGGAAACTTGTTCCTCGGCGAAAACTATTTGCTCGGGAGTGTCTATTACAACATTTTTGCTACATATACATTTGTAGTATTCACCTTCACCTTGCTTGACTTGGGGTCGGTTTGGTGTTGGCAAGACTTGTGCTTTTTGAGAATCAGTGAGTTCATTCTGCTGCTTCGGTTTTGCCTCTCCACCGGCATCGGGCGGTTTATTAACTTCCGTCCTTGCACTCGAATGCAAAGCGGCCTGTGGACTCCTTATGCGGAGACTCTCCAAATCAATTATCCTGAGAAATTCAAGCCGCTGTAATTGGTCATTAAAGACAAGCTCCATGCCGGTACCGAGCATTTGTGCATCTTCAGAGACAAATTTGACAGGGCCAGCGGTTGAAAATTGTGTCTTTTCGCTCAGAAAAGCAATATCGTCAAGATAAAGGAAGCTTTCTTTAACGGTGCTTGTGCTTTCCGGCAAAATGTGGAAAACTACATTTCCGGTGAATGTCGCGTCCTTCGGAGTAGGTCGGCCAACGGCGCTCTCAACCTGAACCTTTCCTTTATCGGCGGTGATGTAACAGGTAAAAGTGGACGCAAAAATATTCAGATATGGCTTTTCGATGTCCCATCGGTCTTTCTCCTCGTGCAAAAGTTCCTCGAACCCGAATTCTCTGTCAACCTCTTTATTCTTATTGCGGTGCAGATATCGTGGTTTTTTAAGGGTAACAACTCCAACATTGCCAACCTTACCGATTTTGCCGTCAAGTCCGACATTACTATCTGCGGCGCTACTGGTGAATTCGGCTCCGCCATTAACGCTAATCGGGGGTGTTTGGCTTATGCGGCTGTAGAGCAGATATACCGCAAGCACACCCGCAAGCGAAAATACTGCTATAAATAATTTTCGCAACTTAAATGCCACAGTTTTTAGTTTTGAGTTTTTATCCGCCGGACTTCCGGCGGATTTAGTTTTGAGTTTTCGCCTGTCACCCGACAACTTTTATTGTTACGATGTCCTGCACATCGATTAAGCCAACGGGCTTGTCTCCTGCATCAACTACCGGCAGCTCGTCAATTCTATATTTATTAAAAATGGCGGCTGCTTCTGCCGCAAGGGCATCAGCTCTTATCCTTTTGCAATTGGCTGTCATAACATCACCGGCTTTGAACTCAAATGCCCGACGTCCGTGCTTCGTCATCAGCCGTCTGAGGTCACCGTCAGTAATTATTCCTGCTAATCTGCCATCTTCGTCAACGACCATCACGGCCCCGTGACGTTTTACATCTTTGGTCTTTTCGAGCACATGTTTTATTGTGTCGGCAGCTTCAGCTACGGGTAATTTTTCGCCCGGCCTGAACATCATCGACTGTTCAACCGTCATCAACTTTGCACCAAGCAAGCCGCCGGGATGAAACCTTACATAATCCTCAACGCTAAAATTACGTGCCTTCATAACGGTAAAGGCAAGGGCATCACCAACCGCAAGCATACATGCCGTAGAAACGCTCGGAGCCACACCAAGAGGGCAAGGCTCGGACATCCTGCCCATACATAGTACTACGTCACTGTGCTTGCTCAGAGTCGAATCGCTGTCACCGGTTATTGCTATCAGTTTAATGCCTAATTGCTTGACCAGGTTTATCAGCCGAATCACCTCATCGGTTTCACCGCCATAGCTTAGAACAATCACTATATCGTTCTTGCGCAATCGGCCCAGGTCACCGTGCACGGCTTCGGCAGGGTGAAGGAAATGGCTCGGCGTGCCGGTCGAAGCCAGAGTAGCACTTATCTTTTGCCCAATTATGCCCGCTTTGCCAATGCCGCTGACTATACAAGAACCGGTGCAGTTATAAATCATTTCAGCGGCCTTGGCAAAAGACGCATCAACAATCGGCGTAATAGAACTTATCGCCTCCGCCTCCGCTTCAATTACCTTTCGTGCATAGTCAAGGTCAAATTCCACTTATCGCCTCCGGAGTAATTACTAACGTTCAACGACCAATTATCATTAAATTATCAATCATCATTTATCAATTATCAACCCCAATTTTTATCCGCCAGAGGTGTGGCGGATTTACAACCGGACTATGCTGCCTCGCTCATTATAGCAGACTAAATCGTGCCTTTCGCCGGTGTACTGGGGTGAGGAATGGATGAGCACTCGCTTGTCGTTGAGATGCTCTATCTGCGCAATTGCCGTCCTTTTCTCATTCTGTAGATAGTCGGCAACCTCCGGTGATACAGACAGCTCGATGCGCTTTATCTGTTCCCTTGATGCCGACAGATTTAGCAGCCGAATAATTTCGATAGCCATTGATTCGTGGCTTTTAACAAAGCCTGTGCCTCCGCAATGCGGACATGCCAGATAAGTGCTGGACTGCAGCGAAGGGCGTATTCTCTGACGTGTCATTTCCACCACGCCGAACCTGCTTATCCCCAATATTCTTGTGCGAGCACGGTCGGTCTTAACAGCGGAGCGAAAAACTTTTTCCACCTCCTTGCGGTGTTTGTAACTACGCATATCGATAAAATCGCAAATTATCAGTCCGCCGAGGTCGCGTAATCTAAGCTGCCGGGCGATTTCACTCGCAGCCTCTATGTTGCTCTCGTAAGCAGTCTCCTCGGCACTTTTCTGCTTGTGAGCCCGTCCGCTGTTGACATCTATTGACACCAATGCCTCTGTCTGTTCAATCACGATTGAGCCACCACTTTTAAGTGCAACCTTGCGAGACTGTATCTTGGCAATTTCCTCCTCAATTCGATATTTGTGAAACAGCGGAATCTTGCCATCATAATATGTCACCCTCCGCGTCAAACGCGGAGTAACTATGGAAAGAAAATCCATGATTTTACGAACCATATTTTCTGAATCACACATTATCCTGCTTATGCTGCTGTTAAAAACATCTCTCATCGCTCTGATAACCAGGTCGGATTCCTGGTAAAGTTCGCTGGGTGTTCTTTCGCCTTCTATCCGCTTTTCAATAGCCCTCCACAGTCGGGTCAGATATGTCAAATCATTTTGTATGTCCCTTTTTGAGCATCCCTGTCCTGCTGTCCTGATAATGAAGCCTTGCCCTTTCGGCGGGTTGCTTTGCTCAAGGAGTTGCCGCAGCCTTTTACGCTCATCCTCATCCTCAATTTTGTGCGAAACACCGTGCTTACGCATCCAGGGCATCATAACCAGATACTTGCCCGGCAGCGCAAGGTACGTGCTCAGAGTCGGCCCCTTAGTCTTTATGCCTTCTTTCGTTACCTGAACAACGATTTCCTGCCCTTTGCGAAGGCAGTTCTGAATAGGCGGCCGTTCACTTAGTGACTTCCGCCGGCCAATGGTTTCGGTGTGCTCACCGCCAGCCCCGGCAAAATAACGCGGGTGCAGGTCGCTGATATGAAGAAAACCATTTTTACCTACACCCATCTCTACAAATGCCGCCTGTATGCCGGATTCTATATTTACTACCCTTGCTTTATAGATATTGCCTACGTGGCTGCCGATACTGACCCTTTCCACATAAAGCTCTTCAAGCGAGCCATCATCAACCACCGCTACCCTGCACTCCTCGCCCTCGGCTACATTTATAAGCATCTCTCTTGCCATCGTTCTATCCCCTTATTTGTCTTTAGTCGCTCGTCGTTCGTCCTTCGTCCGCCATCTGTCTTCTGTCGTCTGTCTCCTGCCATTGGATACAGGTCCGTCTGATTGGTGCCGCCAGTTTTTCCATACCCAGCTCCAGCAGGTTCAAGATTTCCTCAACCCGTATCGAACCAGCCGAACTGATTTTGCACTCGACAACTATACACCTATCCTTCAACAAAATCGACTTCAAAAAACCTCTGACATCCACACTTTTAATTTTTAATGTTTGATTTTCAATTTTCGATTTTCCTGCGGTTATCCTTCGCTGAATATTAAGAGTCTCATTTGCCAACAAATGGATAATCCTGGTTTTTAATTTGTCATCGAGATATTCTGGTTTGACTTTCAATACATAGGTGGCCGAACAAGGCTGAAATGATGTTTTACCCTCAGCGATAGTTACCGAAAGCAACTGTAACCCCTCAGGCAAATGCTCGGAAAGCCGGGCCTTGAACCCCTCTGCACCCAGGTGTGATACCGACAACGCCGATCGATTATCAGTTAGCTGCCATTCCCGCACTCGCAGACACAGCAAATCATCATCCGACTCGACACCGACACTCCTCGGCAAAGGCAAGGACAGCTTCGGACGAGGATTGAAACCCTGACTATACTGGACTTTTATACCTGCCCGGATACAGGCCCGCTGAAAAACCCTGACTGTTTCAGCGTGCGATAGAAATCTTATATTACCCCGAACGGCGAATTTAATCAGCACTAAGATGGATTCCTTTGAAACGGTTATGTGTCTATCCCTTTAACTGTTTCTTCAGCATTTCCTTTCTAAAAAGCCTCAGGTAGAATCTTCATGGTTGCATTGCGCAAATAGCTGGAGATATGCCTTTCCGAATTCATACTCAGTACTTTTCTTGACACGATGTTGCATTCTTCCATCGTAACAGAGCGAATAATCTGCTTTATCTCCGGCAGCATCGGGGGAGCAAGGGAAATCGTTCTAAACCCCATCCCCAGCAGCAACATAATGAACTCCGGGTCTGAGGCCATCTCCCCGCAGATGCTTGTCTCTATTTGTGCCTTGTTCGCATCCTGAATGACCGTTTTGATAAGTTGCAGAACAGACGGGTCAGATGAGGAATAGAGCGTAGATACTAATTCGTTACCCCTATCAACTGCAAGAGTGTATTGTATAAGGTCGTTTGTTCCGATACTAAAGAAATCAACGTCACGGGCAAGGGTGGATGCTGATAATGCGGCCGACGGCGTCTCAATCATAATTCCCATCTGAATATTCTTATTGTACTTTATAGATTCCTCATCAAGGTCCTCCATTACATCGCGTAAAATAAACTTGGTCTGCTTAAGCTCTTGCAGATTTGTAATCAAGGGGAACATTACCCTGACATCACCTTGAACCGATGCCCGCAAAATCGCACGCAGTTGTATTTCAAACATCGTAAGGTTCTGTAGGCAAAATCTGATGGACCTCAGCCCCAAAAACGGATTCGGTTCAGGTGCGAAACGTTTGCTTTGAGTGTATTTATCTGCCCCGAGGTCTACGGTTCTTATTATCACAGGCCGATCTTTTATGATAGAGATGGTTTTAGCATAAGCTTGATAATGCTCTTCTTCGGTAGGCTCACTTTCACGGTTAAGGTACAAGAACTCCGTACGGTATAGTCCTATTCCCTCCCCTCCTTTTTGTAAGACGATATCGGCCTCCTCTGGAAACTCGATGTTCCCCAACAGGGTGATTCTGACACCATCACGGGTTATAGCCGGCTCTTGTCTTATTGCATCAAGCCTATGCTTAAGCTCTGCAAATTCGCGAGCATATTGTTCATACTGCAGGACCGTCTGCTCGTCCGGATTTACAATGACAATACCTCGATTGCCATCAACAATGACGCTGTCGTCTGCTCCGACAATTTCAGTAAGGTCTTCCAATGCTACCACCGCCGGGATACCCAGAGAGCGTGCAACAATTGCTGTATGACTGGTTCGTCCTCCTGCATCCGTAGCAAGACCTTTGACAAATTGCTTGTCGAATCCGGCTGTTTGAGTAGGGCTCAGTTCTCGAGCAACGATTACAACCTCTTCGGTTAGATGTTCAACATCTTCACGTTTTTTGCCGACAAGCTGCTTTAACAAACGTCTTTCAATATCGTAAATATCTGCCGCTCGTTCGCTGATATAAGCATCTTTTACCGTGCTAAAGTGTGACGCAATTTCTCGAAAGATGGTAGATACCGCAGACTCTGCTATTACTAATTCGGAACGAATCAAATCCGATATTTTTTTTTGCAGTTTCTTGTCTCGCAAGAAGCGCAAATGCACGGCAAAAATATCTCTTATCTTGCCTCCCTGAGTCTGGTCCTGTGCCGCCTCAAGCCGGGTCAATTCGGCAATTGCATTCTTGAAGGCATTCCTCAGACGCCCGACCTCCGCCCGAAGTTGTGAAGGTTTTATTGGGCGACGAGGAATTCGGTAGTCCTCAGAATCAATGGTCAGCGACTTGGCTATAGAAATGCCCGGCGAGACTGCTATGCCCTTTTTTATCTCCATACACAGTTCTGTTAGATTCTAATGTTCTTTCTGACCGCTTGGCGGCGGTTCACCGAACAGCTTCTCTTCCACAAGCTCCCGCAAGGCGCTGACTACTTCTTGGGCATCTGCGCCCTCTGCCCTGATTTTCAGTCTGGTACCACAGGTGGCAGCAAGCATGCTCATCTGCATAATGCTCTTGCCGTCCGCCCTATTTTCGCCGCTGCTGACGGTAACGTCGCTATCGAACTGGTTTGCAACATCAACAAATTGCATTGCGGGGCGCATGTGAAGTCCCTCCGCATTCTTTATCTCAATTTCCGCCTCGCAAACCAAATTCTGCGCTGAATCTTCCCCTGTCTGCATCTTCAAGCCCGGCCCTCCACCCTATATCCATCACTATAAAAACGGATTTTCATCGGCCTCTCTGAGAAGGTCTTCAATCTGCTCGGCCTTTTGGCATTGTCTTAAAAACTTACGAAACCTCTCCTGCTGCAAGTGCTTGAACACCTTTTCCATCGTCTGTAAATGTTTGTCGGGGTCGCTGACAGGGCTGATCAAAAGTATTATCGAGTAAACTGGCTGTTTGTCGAGGGCCGAAAAATCAATGCCGGCACTGCTTTGCCCGACCGCGGCAACTACATTCTTAACTGCACCGTGTTTCACATGAGGCACAGCAACCCCCTTACCCATTCCCGTACTTGCTTCTTTTTCCCTTTTAATCACCGCCTTGATAATCTCTTCACGGTTGCCTTTGCCGAGCTTGCCGGCTTTATCAAGCGCCGAAACAAGCTCTGTTATCGCACCATCACGGTCTCTGGCCCGCAGTTCGGGAATTGTTGCCTCAAAACAGACAAAATCTGCAAACTTCATCCTACTCTGTCCACAATTATCCCCTCGGTTTTGCTGGCATAATCAAAAACCGAATGAAAAGGGGATATTATCGCAAAAAACTCAAGCTACGTTAACTCCGCACCGCCTGTGCGCTTGTTGTCTCGTTCCCTACTCTTTCTTCTCCTAAGCTGTTGTTCAAGCTTGTGGGCAGCCGAATCAATGCAGCGGTAAACATCTTCCCCTGACTGGCTAACAACAAAAGCCTTGCCATGCTCGGCCCTTGCAATTACCTCCACGCTGAAACCACCGCCTTGGCCGCCACTAATAATAACCTCAACCTGATTGATACTATCGTAGTACCTGGGAAGCTTAGAGGTCTTTTCCTCCGCGTACTTTCTGACCGCTTCCGGCAGGTTGACATGTCTACCACTAATTGTAAAAAGCAAAATTTTTCTCCTTAACTGTTTTTACGACAGCAAAATCCTTTTTATTCTTTGCCCTCTGATTTCTCGTTCCGTCGAAGGTAGCTAAGCAAACCTGGTTCAGGACACCATAGGTTAATTTAAGGGGTTATTGTAGTCAATAGAAAAGTTCTTCGGCAAGTGCGCACCGGCTATATGTATCGCTGCCCCCGGCAGGGAAGCGATCATCCATACAATCCGCTGGCACAAAGCCAGTGCCAATGCCGCCTCAGCCCCAACCCCGGCAAAATGAATAAATAGAGAAGCAAGAATCCATTCTACTACTACCGCCCCGCCAATGCTGACGGGCACCGCACCTAAAGCCCATCCGAGCGGGAAGAAAACGTAATAATATATGATGCCGACCTCAATGCCCAGATTTACTCCGAGAAACCAAAAGCCGGTTATCGTCAGAAGCTGTAAAAAGAACGTTAATCCAAATACTCCAAGGATTGCCAGCGGTTTACGGCAGTAAAGAACAACTGCGTCCTTAAACTTCTCTAAGAGCTTTTTGCAGCGTATTTGAACAAACAGCCAAGCGTTTTTCGGCAATAAGCGGCTCCGCTTGTATAACAGCAGGCTGCAAAAAACTGCTGCCAATACAATAGCTGCCCATAAAATAATTTGTTTGTACTTAACAAAGGATTGCGGCAAACCACTCTTAATGCCAAAAATCACTTCGGCACACCGACCTCGCAGGAAAAGCAGGTAGAAAAAAATAGCAATTATCAGTGAGCCTAATAAGCCGATAACCCTATCGACAAACACACTTAAAACCGCGTGAAATTTTTTATCGGTGTGTTTGGTAACATACCAGGCCCGCAGCAAATCCCCCCCCACTGCACCAGGCATAAAATTATTATAAAAAAGTCCCAAAAAGTGCAACCTGACAGCGGCCCAATAATTTATGAAGATAGATTGAGTTCTCAGCAGCAGCCACCATCGCAAAGCTATCATCAACTGGGCGACGACAAAAATACTTAGTGTTGCTGCAAAAACCCCGAGGTTCATTCGAAGAAAAACTGCTGCTAAATTACTCCACCTCTGCTCTCTCGATAGCCAAACCGTCACCCAGGTAATTCCCGCTGCAACTACCCCAATCCGCAGAAGTAGAAAAATGTGCTTACTTTCCTGACCTTTGGTCTTGGGCATTATAGCAGTTCGCCTTAAAAAAACTTGTTTTCGCAGATAATAACGGGTAAAAGTTCTTCTGGCAAGATGATAAAAATGTCAATTTAGGAGCCCCAAGAAGTGGTTAAGAAACAAAGTATCGAAAAAAGTCTGCGATTTACCCCAAAATTCAATGACAATGGTCTGATACCAGCTATAGCCCAGGATGCACAGAGCGGCCAGGTTCTGATGGTGGCTTATATGAACTGCCAGTCGCTCGATTTGACGATTGAGACCGGCTACGCCGTATATTTCAGCCGGACCCGGCAAAAACTATGGAAAAAAGGCGAAGAAAGCGGCCACATCCAGAAAGTCGAGCAGATACTTGTCGATTGCGACCAGGATTGCCTGCTTCTGAAAGTAACGGTCAAGGGCGGACAATGCCACGCAGGCTACCAGTCCTGTTTCTACCGTGCCCTGAAAAAGGGTAGCAGCAAAAAGCTGGAATTTATCGCAAAAAAGGCCTATAACCCGGAAAAAATCTACAAAAAAGGGAAATCCGGCTCAATAAACTCACCATAAACCGTCGCTTTGGCGGGTCATCTGCCTGACCTCCCTTATCAAGAAGAGCCGGCGAAAGGTCTGCCACACTCTGTAACCTCGATTCTGTGAGCAAGTGGGAATTATCTGCATCTCAAATTCCCAGCAGCCACTATTTGAACTGGAGGAGCGCAAGTCAAAGGAAAGGTGAGGCTCTTTAAGATAGCTGCTTAGGTTTCCAGATAGCCAATCAGATTTGCAGAAGCAGTCAACAAATACTTTCCCGAGGTACGGTCAACTTTCCTCGCCTCTTACAAAAAATGCTCCCAAGGAAGCGGTGACAAGTCCTTGAAATGGACCTAGCCAGAGGTGCGACTGTTTGAGGAACTGTAGAGGATACAGCGATGAAAAAGGCTGCATAAGAATAGTAAAGGCCACTAATATCAAATAGCTCAAGCTCAGTATGAATGAAAGCCTATAAAAAAATCGGTCAACTACTTTGTCCCTCTTTTGTTTACCTATTGCATCCGATACCAGAACACCGACAATTAGGGACAAAGTGGGCATAACGGTTGGTAGAAACCAGCTCCAAGCATCGTCGGCTTTCGCACCGTAATGTCCAAAAAGTGTTTGAAAAAGTACGAGAAAAAAAACTACTCCTGCCCCTGCAAACCAGAGAATTGCAATTTGTTTCTTGCATTTTCTTAGAGATACTTTCATATCTTTCGCTCCAACGAATTCCAGAGTTCTGACTTTTTCAGGTGTGTCTGGGCTGTTAACCGTCCAGGAACTATCAGATTAGGCTCAGCACCGACCTCCGATTGTTCAAACTCGTAGATGAGAGCCGTGGTGTTGTATTCATTTGTATAGACTCGCTCGCCTATCGAGCTGGGCAGCACATTCAAACCACCTCTTAGCCAAGCCTCTATTTCACCAGAGCTCAGCCTCACCTCCGACTGCGAGAATGGATGCGGGGTTATGATGAAAACAATAATCCGATAGTAGCCCGCGTTAGCTGAGAAAAGCGATCTCAAATATTCCCGCAAAGAGAATCGCCTTAATGGTCCAACAGCCATAGACCAACGTTCAGGCGGTTCTTTGGGTGTGCCGTCAGAGTTTATCTGTTCCAGCCGAGTAACTACGGCGAATCCGTCTTGAACTCCGTAATAACTTTTTTCTACATAACCACAGTGTTCCAATGCTGCACTGAGCCTTTCATCTATGTCACACAGCCTAACGATTTCGCCGGCGGAATATGCCAGAAATTGTGATGGAATTACAGCGGTTGAGGATGCCTCCGGCGGAGGCCATGGGAATTCTGGTATCTCGTTTACCCTGGCCACCTCTCGGCGACAGTACAAATTGGGGATTACCATCGCAGCCAGTATCGCAATGACGACAATGACCACCAAAAGCTCAATCAGCGTAAAGGCCTTTTTTTTGTGTCCCATTATTTTCTCTCCTTTTTCACTCAAATACTCTATCACCAATTCATTCTTTGTTTGGTGTGCTCCGCTACGATATCCATCTGAAACTATCGTAACAATCTGCCATCAATATGCAAGGCGAAATACCGCCTTTATTCTCCATTTGAGTTGGCCTTAAAGTTCGTACAGAAGCCACCTGGCGGGAAACTTTAGAGAACCCCAACGTGAAAGCGGAGAAAATATTGCTCCAGCTCGCTCAGATATCTGCCGCAGACTGTGCGCCTGAGCGCCTCGGCTACAAGGTGTTAGGTGTTGTGGCATAGCGTCGTTCCCAACAGACTTTCACCAATAAATACGCCAAGTTATTGCTTCGTCACTGTGCAGCCCTAAAGCAACGGAATCGCCACACGTACAATTGTAGCCAGAAGACCAATGCCCTTGATTAGAGCGTCACTTTTCATTCGGCCAATCTCGGCTTGAAGAGCATCCAGTATCTGCTTGATTTTACCTTGGTCAATGCTGGGAATTGTGATCTTGCCGATATCCTTCTTGATTGTCTCCAACTCCTGTGCTGCCCTTTGCTCAAGGGACGACAGACCGCCACTCAGGTCGATACCTCCGAGCAGACCGGCAATCGCAGCAGCGTCTCGGCTCTCATACCTCGCGTTCAGTTTCTTTACCTTTTCTAGGGTAGCATTGGCTGCTTCGAGAGCGTTTTTGTGCAGGGTTTTGTTCGCCCCGGCCAACTCTGTCATAAGCTTAAGATTTTTAATCACCTCATCTGTTTCTGCTACTGCTCTTCTTGATATATCAAGTAGGTCCTCGGGCATTTTATTTCTCCTCATTCTTTAACGAGTCCTTAATACTGCTGACAATCTCGGTGATCGCTTTCGCTTCATCCTTGTCGATAACACCCGTCTGTCCCAGAGAATCTATCAGAGGCGAGATGCTAACTAAAATGTCCGTTGCCTGAACGTCGATACTCTTTGCCAGGCGCAGGCTGTCGCGCAGGTCCTTCTGCGTCTGTACAACGACATTTCCAGCGGATTCAAGCCCTTTGAGTCTTGTGTTGAGCTGGTCAAGCACCTCCTTGGCCTTCGCACGGTAGGCAACCTGCTTCGCACGGATGTTGTCTAAAGCCGTCTCAACTTGGTCTATCTTGCCGACAAGGTAGCCCAAATCATTCCCCAAGCGAGCAACATCCGGGCTTTCCGCAAGCGCCTCCTTGTTGATTTCCTCTATTTTGCTCACTGCAAGACTCCTGACTTCGTCGAAGGGTTCATGCATCAGGAAGTTCTCCAAGCTCCGTCTGAGGTGTACCAACCCAGACGGTACACGGTCTAATACCTTGCGGATTTCGTCCATATTGTTCTGTTGCTTCAACTTTAGAATTGTTGTCACGTCGATTTCGATCCAAGAAGTCGCCGTCTTATACCGTCCGATACGAAGATTGATGTGCTGCTCCAGCATTCGAACCACCTCACGGTCGCTGTCCGTCAGAGATTCTTGAAATCGCTGCGACTGCTCGCCAATAGGTTCTCTCGACAGCAGATGGCTTGCCAGTCGGTAAAGCTCCTTGCGAATATCTTCGCCGCGCTCGAGCAACCGATCATACCCACGGTCTCGCTCAGCGATGAGCGCCTCGGCATCCACTCGGTGACTATCAATTATAGACTGGACAGATTTCTGGTACTGCTCGAGGTGCTGGATCTGGAGTTCAGACAGCTTTATCGCGTTGCCTGGAACTCCGATACAACCAACCAAGATTATCGGCAAAGTCAGCACGCACAACACGGCCAGCCGGTGCCATAACTGCCTGGATGGTGATTGTAGCTTACGCCATGCGTTGTTTTGTTTGGGTTCGGTACACTTGGCCATTTTTCCCCCTTTCTTTGCCAGCAACTGCCGCCTAACTGTCAATCCGGCTGGCTGTGTATCGTGATCGCTGAAATTACACGCGAGAACCTCAGAAGTCAAGTCGAAAATTCAAAAAGGCGAAGAGAGGGGTCACATCCAAAAAATCAAGCTAAATACCCGCTCCCTCACGGTCGCGGCTCTGTAACCCCCACCACAGGCGAAAAAAGCTGGAATTTATCGCAAAAAAGGCCTATAACCCGGAAAAAATCTACAAAAAAGGGAAATACCCTCGCCATGGTAGGGTATCTGCTTAATTTCCCTTTTCAGAAGGTAGTGATTTATCCGCCAGACGTGCGGTGGACTAATACCCCCTCCGGGTGAAAAAATTTATTGTCCGATAATTTTTCCCTTGATTTTAGTATGACAAAACAATATAATTCAATAAACTGAAAAATAATGAACTTAATAATGAGGAGCGGCAGAAATGCTTTCTTTTTTATTCCTTATAGGTTTTCCGCCGAAAAATAATATGCCGCGCAATAACTGTGCGCATAGAGTAAGTGCTTGCGGGCGTTGCCGCAAGAGAAGTGTATAGGTCTGTATTTCTTATTTGGAGAGAATAATTTTTTGGAGGACTTTACCATGAGAACAGTGAAATTACAATTTTTGTTTGTTTGTGCTGTTATCTTATTGCTGGGCACGTCGAATGTCACCTTGGGCCACTGGGACCCGTCAATGCCCTTCAAGTGGGTCCAGATGCCTGACCTCCAACCTCAGATAGGGATGGATGTGGATGCAACGAACTGCACCCTTGCGGATGATTTCGAATGTACAATGACCGGGCCGCTGACGGACATCCACATCTGGTGTTCATTGTATCACAATATGGGTGACCCAATGGCGGTTATGTTTACTCTGAGGATTTTCAGTGACGACCCGGTTGGACCGGGGGGCAGTGACCCGGAGAACAGGTACTCAAAGCCGGATAAGCTTCTCTGGCAGCGGACATTCAACCCCGGTGAGTTTGAGGTTATGCCGCCCTCGTTTGAGTCGCCTGAGGGCTGGTACTCACCCTGCATGGGTATGTACGAACCTGTGGGCGATACGATGTGCTGGCTGTATAACTTTTACCTGCTGGAAAACGAATTCCGTCAGGAGGGTTCTCCAAACCGTCCAGTCAGGTACTGGCTATCTATGCACGCCCAACCAACGATACCAACTCAAATATGGTTGGGGTGGAAGACTTCCGAGGTACAGCAGATTGATGATGCAGTGTGGCACTTCGGTGAGCTGCCGTGGACCTGGAATGAGATGCATTATCCTCCCCAACATCCGTACTATCCGCGGTCGCTTGACCTTGCATTTGTAATAAACGGCAAAGCGGAAGAGCCACCTCAGCATGACCTTGGCGATGCGCCGGACAGCACCAATAGTTTTGGTACGCCTCCGCCACTTCTACCAATGACAGCGTATCCGAAAGGCGGGCCGATGGGCATACAGGCGAATTACCCGACGGTTTGGATATTAGGCTCGCCGCCGCACGGCCCGATTCACATGCAGCCTTTAACCGTGGCATATCTCGGGCAGGCAGTTTCGCTCGAGAATGAGGCAGATATCGGGCCTGACCAGGACGGAATGAACAATATTATTCCACCGCAGAATTCGCCAGACCTGGATGGGAAAGATGATGGCGTGATATTCCCGCTGGTTTTGCCGCGTTGCGAGTGGACAACATTCGATTTCTGGGTGACGATTGCTCCGTTTATGCCGCCAGTGCCAGATTTGTATGTGAACGTATGGTTCGACTGGAACCGCGACGGCGACTGGGACGATACAATGCAATGCCCTGGGGCTACTGCGCCAACGCCTGCTCCTGAATGGGCGGTTCGGAACCAGAAGCTTCCCGCTTTGCCTCCGGGCCTGCATAAGATTCCTACGTTGCGTTTCCTGCCCTGGCATCCTGCAACAGGCGATATGCTGCCTATCTGGATGCGAATTACGCTCTCAGAGCAAAAGTGGAGTCCCACTTCGGGCGTATTAGGAGATGGCGGCTCAGGACCTGCAAACGGTTATTTGTACGGTGAAACAGAGGACTATTATTTTGTTCCTGAGGTGCCGCCTCCCGAATTAGACTTTGGCGATGCCCCGGAGGCATGGACAGCAGGATTCAGGTATCCTACGACGCTTGCCAACAATGGCGCCCGTCACATAATCGTGTCAGGTGTGTGCTTAGGCTGGAATATAGACGCCGAAGCAGATGGGCAACCCACTCTTGCGGCAAATGGAGACGATATCAACGGATTTGTGAATGATGAAGATGGCATTACTTACGCAAGCGCCATAGTCCCGGGCGGAATGGTTGACGTTAATATCGTGGCTTCCGTTGCTGGTTCCCTCAGCGCGTGGCTTGACTACAATCGTGACGGGGATTGGAACGAAGCTGACGAAACAGTATTTTCTGGCTATTCGCTTTCAGCCGGAGAGAATGACCTTCAATTCAATGTGCCTGTGACGGCTGTTCCCGGTGTCACATATGCCCGCTTGCGTTTCACCACGGCCGATACTGCCTTACGGTATGATGGCCAGGCTGATGACGGCGAAGTCGAAGACTACATAGTTAAGATTGAAGAAATGCCCGTCAAGCCACCGGCTGAACATCTAAAGTGGTCACAGCCGCCTATCGAGAGAAATCCGCAGTCGAAGACACCTGTATATTGTGGCTGGGATGAGCCATCTTTCAAAGAGGAATGGGAACCACCACCAATCTGGAAAATTGTTGCAGACGACTTTAGATGCTTAGGAAGCATGCCTATAACAAGCATACACTGGTGGGGCTCGTATGTAAATTGGGACCGTCCACAGCCGCCTGCAGTAAAGCCGATTGCATGGAAAATCGGGTTCTGGAGCAACGTCCCACCTTCTCCTGTTGGTGGCATCAGTCATCCAGGAAAACTGCTCTGGCAGATTGATGTGGCCGCAGACCGTGTGCAGGAAAATTGGGCAGGCTTCGACCAGCTCCCAGACATTATTCTCGAGACCTGTTTCCAGTATTATGTAGATTTGACCCCGTTGGAGTATTTCTGGCAGCAAAAGTTTATCGACCCGCAGACCAAAGACGATGTCTTCTGGCTGAGTATAGTAGCTGTTTATCCACTGGGTCCACTACCGCCCAATCTGTGGGGCTGGAAGACCCGGCCGTGGCACTGGATGGATGACGCCGTAACGTTCACAATACAAGGCGACCTCAAACCAGACTACGTGCTTGACCCCAGCATCGTCCGTCCGCTGGAGTATTGCGGGCAGAGCTACGATGCGGCCTTTGAACTTGACACCGACCCGAATTATATCAAGTGGGAGCAGGCCTTTACGGGCATTCGTGACTGGCCGCACTACGAGGACGAGGAATCTATGGCCACGGTGGATACAGTTGTAGAGCCCGTGACCAAGTGGACTCAAAAGCCGGATACCGGTCCAAATGGTATTGACGTAGATGCCTCGGATGACATCTGGCGGCCGCAGCTCCTTGCGGACGATTTCCCCTGCACGATGACCGGACCGATTACGGACTTTCACATCTGGGGCTCCTGGTACCACGACCATCCACCTTTTGGCAACCCGACAGCTGTAACATTTATTCTCAGTATTCACGAGAACCTTCCTGTCGGCAACAAGAGCAATCCTTACCCGTATAGCATACCTGGCAAAGTGCTGTGGCTTAAGAAGTTCGCGCCGGGTGAGTTTCAGGCTCAGGACTACGCGCGGTTAAAGGAGGGCTGGTTTGTGCCTTGCGCAGAGCCGCAGTACTATGACTCCTATGCTGATAATATCTGCTGGCTATACACCTTCTTCATCAATCCAAGTGAAGCTTTCATCCAGCAACAAGGAAACATCTACTGGCTTGACGTCCAGGCAATTCCAACTCCTGAGATAGCGTTTCCTGAGCCGATACGGTTTGGATGGAAGGACTCGACGACCCACTTCATGGATAATGCGGTCTGGGCTACAACTGAAGAGCCGGTGTCGGTTCCTGGTCCATGGCATACGTTGATATATCCGCTCGGCCATCCATATGCAGGACGTAATATCGACCTGGCTTTTAGAATTACCACTAATACGACGCCACCAATCAAGTATGAGCAGCCGCCGGATACGCAGAACGACGTCAGTATCGACATAGATGCAACGAAGGACCAGATATGGAATCCACAGGTTCTTGCGGATGATTTCAAGTGCATCACTACAGAACCGGTTACGGATATTCACATCTGGGGTTCGTGGTACCACAATATGGTGCCTGGCGACCCGAATAATGTGGAATTCACGCTGAGCATCCATGCGGACATCCCTGCCGGCCCGGTAAATCCTTACAGTATACCGGGAACGATACTGTGGCAGCGGGTGTTCAAACCTGGTGAGTTTAAGTCCAGCATCTATGCGGACCAGCGAGAGGGCTACTTTGTGCCTTGTGTAGAGCCGCAATACTATGAGCCGGGTGGTGATAGTATCTGTGTGCAGTACGACTTCTACGTTGACCCGTGCTCTGCGTTCATCCAGCGAGGCACCTCGACGAAG
>Ga0315294_10001810_pt1 | contig 23451 bp, 27 predicted proteins | sample YL17G13_40_MG_FD_203626 | JGI IMG/M metagenome (GOLD analysis project Ga0315294, IMG submission 203626) | Sediment microbial communities from Yellowstone Lake, YNP, Wyoming, USA - YL17G13_40 | ecosystem: Environmental > Aquatic > Freshwater > Lake > Sediment | place: USA: Wyoming | collected...
CGAATCGGCCCAGGGAGAATTCAGGGGAATACTTGAAGCCGCCATGTTGCGCAGGGAGGGTGGCAGAACAGCCTTGACTAGCGTGGTTATACATCTCAACTAGTCATATTTTCAACCATCAAAAAGGCATCAAGCTTAGCTGGATGCCTCTTTTTATTTTGTTCACACTTGAATCTTCCCGAAAATACTTTATCATATAGAGTAGTCGGGGGGCTTACCAAAATTAATTAATTGCAAATAAAAAATAACAACATGGAGAAACTTTACGAAAATTCAGAAACAGGATGCTGCCCAAGATTTAATCCAGATCCCTGGAACGAAAAAGAAATAATTTTCCAGGACAGATTATTTCTAAAAGACCACGTCAGGAGCTTTTTTCATATTCCGCTGAATTTCGGCCAGGTTGTGGTTAAGAATATGGAAAAAATTAAAAAAGCCGATGCTTTATCTCCGGAATCTTTAATGCTCTCTGATGAAAAATCTTCTTGGGGCGCAGATGTTTATATTGCCGTCAGTAAAGAAGTGCCGGGAGCAGAAATGGCGAAAGTTTCAGGTACTTTTTTGAGCAAAGTTTTTGAGGGATCATATAAAAATATGGGAAACTGGATAAAAGAGATGAAAGATTTTGTTAAGTCAAAAGGTAAGGACTTCAAAAAGTTGTATTTTTTCTATACCACTTGTCCAAAATGCGCTAAATTTTACGGAAAAAATTATACCGTAATTCTGGCAGAAATATAATCAAAGAATAAGCTTTAAAAGTCCCCCGCATTAGCGGGAGACTTTTTTGGTTGTGTTTTTTTGGAAATAAATGTAGTCTGAAATAAAGAGAATAACTAATCAAAAATATGAAAAATATCGTTAAGTTTATATTAAGTATAATTATCTGTCAGGGAGCCGGAATTGCGGGTTCGATATTCACTATGCCGGCGATTGATAGTTGGTACGCAACTTTAAAAAAACCCGAATTTACGCCTCCGGGCTCATTTATCGGATTAGTCTGGATTATTTTATTTTTCCTGATGGGCGTTTCTTTATATTTAGTATGGTCAAAGAACTGGGCGATTGAGATTCCGGCAGGCGGACCGCGGCTAAAAGCTTGGAATCGTTTTTCCGAAAAATTATTTTCAGGCACTTGGCGGGAAGAAAACGTCGTGGCAATTTTTATTCTTCAGCTGATTCTGAATATTTTATGGTCAGTAATATTTTTTGGCCTGAAATTTCCCGGTCTTGCCTTTTTTGAACTTTTAATGCTCTGGTTTGCAGTATTGTACACTATTGTAAATTTCTACCGAATATCCAAGCCCGCCGGTTATTTGCTTATACCCTATATTCTTTGGGTTTCCTTCGCCGGATTTCTAAACTATAAAATTTGGATGATGAACTAAAAAAGATTATTAATATGTAAAATCGCAAAAAACCAAAGGAGGGGACAGTACCTTGATTCAATGTCTTTCAGAAACCCAAGAGGAAGGTTGGCAAAAATGGGTATAATACTTAACGTACTGAATGGTCGGTTCACAGTAGAGATATTTCGAGAAGGAGAAAAGATGCGTCTTGTGGGAGTTTTCGGAAGCGGACTCAAAAAAGAAATAGAGATTCCAATAGATACCCTGGAAGAAGCTCTTGAAGCCGAAAGCAATGAAATATATATTGGAGAAGATAATGCCCATAAATGGGTGGGAATCCAATTTATAAGATGGCGAGGGATTCCCGAAGCACGTATTTTCTTTCCTACACCCCCAACTTTACTAGGAAATGAGCCCGAATTAATCGTGGTTAATCGAGAAGAGTTAATAAATGAACTGAATCGCCTTTTGGGGCCAAAACTATGAAAAGCGGTGAGACAACATCAAACCGCCTTTTTATTTTACCTGCCTGCCGCACCAAGCGCGGCGGGGTCTCGTTTTTTTAGAAATAGGGGAGTGAAAAATAAAAAGAGCGGCTATCGGCCTTCGCCTCACCGCTTTGTTCAATTTTTCTGCTTTTTGAAAGCTATTTTATATTCTTCACAGAGACCATATTTCCCTCCGGCAATAGTGCCCGGAGCCCTAAAAAGAGGACATTTCTTTCCAAGGCACGGTTTATAAGCCAAAGCCTCGCAAAGCATTTGTTTTCCTGGTATATGTTGAGCTACAAACAGCCGTTGTTCCTCAAAAAAACTTCCTTTTTCAGTCTCACTTTGGTCTTCCAAAAGAAGATCGTCAAAAGTAATTTCGCGAATAACAATACGCCGTGCATCAATGTTTGGCATTGGCCAGACCAGCGAATAAACAATCGAAGCCTCTATGAGAATATCATGAGTATACCTATATAGATCACGCCTCCGCCTTCGCTCATCTTCTAAGAGCAGGGGTTGAATCCGTGCAATCTCTCCTGCCGGCAGCTTTTCCATTTGATACCTCGCTCCCTATCCTGAGCTTTATACTACTTTCATTCGAGACCCGGGAAAGGTTACTGCTGGCAGCAGATCCCGTGTTATTTGCTCTATATACGCATTGTCCAATCGGCAATCTGTGCTTTTTACAATCACAAGCGAATATCCTTTATCATTCCACACCTCAAAAGTAGTCAGCAGCAGTTTCTTTCTGCCGAAAAAAAATCTCTCATAGAGATCAATCCTGTTGTTCATATCTTCTGGTACACCCGAACCGCCGAGACTGGTAAGCACCGAAACCAAACGAAGGTTATCGTAGTATATTATTATTCCTGCCTTTCTTGGTTTTTTTGAAGACCAGACATAAGAAAGGACGTTGACAACCACTATGAGAAAAGAGATAAAGACAACAACGATTATCCAATCCCTGGTGGATATATTCCACGCTTCGAGTATTGGCACGATTACCCTCCCTTCCGGATATTAAGAACTATAAGAACTAAATCTAAATTAGCAGGTTTTATTAAAAAATCAAGCCCCGTTTATATTCTTCCAAAAACGGGACTATTTTGACAGAGCCGAACTTTTAGACTATGATTGGCAAGAACAGTTCATTCTTGGAGCGAGGAGGGATGAATCAATGTTCTCAGAATATGAGCTTCTGAAAAGAGCAAGGAAAGCTATTGAGCCTCTATGGAAGAAAGCTTGTCTAGCAGGGGCAGTCTGCTGGGGGCGGAAGAGCCAAGATAATTCTTTTAGCGGACGCAATATTATATTCTCCGTAGGAAAAGATCTTGTATCAATATCGCAGGCTGGTGATGAATTAGTGATTCATGAATTCCGCGAAGCAGCCAATACTTCGCTTGGAAACGGAGTAAAAAAGATTCTTAGCGCAAGAGGGTTGAACGTCAAAAATTAAGTCCCGTTCCGGGACTTTTTTGTTTTGCCCCGTCCTCCCGTTCCCGTCCCGCATTAGCGGGACGGGACGACTAGCACAGCAGAGTTTTCCACTTGACACGATGGTATGGTGTACGATATACTTTAATATCAGACGCCAACAGGGGGAACTCGAAATAAACATTTAGCTGTTCAAAACAGCCCTCCCCCAATAGCACTTTACATTTTGCACATTCGATACAAAGGTCCTTCGGGACCTCTTCTCATTTATAAGATACCCAATAATGGGTTTTTTTATATTGAATTTTTTCGAAACGGAGGCCTGTCCTGAGTACATTAAGGGATTTGCCCTGAGTCGCACCGAAGGCCTTGTCCTGAGCCTGCTTGCAGTGAGCTTGCCGAATCTGTCGAAGGACTTGCCCTGAATGCTTTGAAGGGGTATTGTAAAAGAAGAAAATGAATACAAATCTAAGTAATACAATTTTTGTGATAGTGGGTATTTTGCAAATTGTGGTTTTTCCTTTTTTTCTTTTGTTTTTTTTCTTCATTATTTTAAAAAAGATAAAGAGAGGGGGATATTCTGCTGGATCTATCCAGGGAATGAAACCGCCAGGTACGGGAGGAGAAACTACACCTTTCATGGGGTCGGAAATGAAGATAAAATCGACCGGAAAAAGACCGCTGTCTTTAGTCAGGGTTGTGATTAACCTTTTGATTGTGGCGGCTATGATTATATTTATTTTCCCGTCATTTTTTGGAAAACCAATTAATCAGAATTTAGGTGCGATTGGAGTGTTGATTCTGGCAACTATCCCATTTTTTATTTTCGGGTATATTATTTATTATTCCAGAATAAAGACAGAAGGTTGGATAAAAATGAAGGAATATTCTGATAAATTTTTTTCAGAAAGAGACGCTAATTTATTAAAAACGAACGGTATAAAATTCAGGATAGTAAATGCCAGAAATATTGACCGCAGCGTCCAGTCTCCAAAATGGCTCCTTTTTGTAAATCCCAAAGATGAGGCGCGAGCCCGCCAAACCCTTGGGATTCCCGCGGGTTAAAGCTATTTCAAAATAGAAAATAAAAATGAATTTTAAAGAAACGCCAACTGTTCTGCTTCAAATACTATATCTTATTGCAATAGGTTTAGGAATTGCTCTTATTCTGGTAAAATATTTCTCGGTAAATAGAGTAATATCGATTATTGGAACCTTTTTTGGGGCAGGCGTAATTTTTTTGGCTTGGTATAATTCCAGGAAAAAATAAATCTACCGCCGGTTATATGGCGGTTTTTGATTTGAGAATTTAAACAAAAAGAAGGCCAAAATTGGCCTTCGGATAAGAAATGGAGGTAAGGAAGGGACGGGCGTTCAACACCAGCAGATTTGCCCTTTTCCGCATTGGAGGATTATTCTGCGAGGGATGCGAAACCTCGTCTGGTTCTACGGCCTTCCTTGACCATACAATGAACTATCGTGACTTTATAATTATCTTAAAAATTTGTCAATGTCGGCTTAGTAGCCGTGCGTAATGATTCCCTGGTTATCGTCCAGGGTCAACAGGGTGTTCCGTAACCCCGGAACATTCACGAAATAATGGGACCAGAGCTGTGTCTCCGGCTCGATGTAGTAGGCGAATGCCACTACATTCTCACCGCAGGTAGCCAGGGCCTGGCCTGTTTCGATACCGTCTTCGCCGGCCCACACAGATATTGCCCATTTGCCGGGCTGAGGACAATCGTGCAGAGTGCCTTGCTGTCGGGCTTGGGTTGCCTGGGACCCGTCACCTCCAGAAAACAGCAGGAAAGCTGCGAGTAAAGCTGCCACAGCAGCTATCACGATCGATCTCTTGAGCATCTTCATACCTCCTTTTGATGCTCTACATATAACCCCACTGTTAATAGCTTTTCTTATTATATGGTAATTATAAAATTCTGTCAAATACTTTTCTTTTTTTCAGAAACAGGGCTATTTTAAAAAACAAAAAAGCGAGTTGATATTATCGCTTCGCTTCTTAACCCCCTTCAATTCGGGTTAAATTTTTGGAGCTCATCGCCTAAGAAATGAGCTAATGAATTTACCACTTTTGGCGTAATCTCATCTCGTCTGGCAAGTTCTTTTTCAATCAGAGCTACCAGCCGGACATCCAATCCGGTAGCCTCACTAACCTGGAAAACACTGAAGCCTTTCTCGTGCCTAATTTTCATTAGTTTTCTGCCAAAGGCGCGAGTGGCTTCTGTCGTATTCTGGGCAGGATAATTTGAATCTGGACGGCGTTTAGCAACTTCCCTGGCGATATATGTAATTAACTCATGTAGTGTTTTCGGCTCATTACTGTTTGAATTTTGCCCTGTCATCACCGCACCTCCCCGTATCCCTTGATTATTAAAGAGTTTCCCCTCCGCGATAAAATATTATAATAACCAACCAATAAGTCAAGGTTGAATTTTTACAAAAATAGAGCCTGCCTGCCGACAGTGATGGTATTTTGGAAAACAAAAAGCCTCCTTAATAAGTAGGAAGCTTACGATACGTAATCATATTAAGAACAGTTTTTAGGTACGTTTTTTCGTTGATTAGGGAACAAATCTCCACTAATAGTTTCCACCACAGCCCAGAAGACTGCGTGGCCGAAGTATAAATAAAGAGGTGTGCCAATTGCTATGCCGCGTGGCTCCTCTATTATTCCAACAACCGCGTATATAACTATCCCAAGAATTATCAAGATGTAAGAATAGGCAAAAAGACGTTCCTTTAGAGAGGATCGAGAAAATTTTTCTCTAGTTGTTTTTAGCATTTTACGTCTCTTTTTGAACAGGAAAACTGGAATCTATTACTTCTGGACCTTTTCCTTCTCTTCCGGCGAGAGTTATGTAGTGTTGATCACTTCGAATAGTTACCATAACTCCAGGCTTAATCCCGACAACTTCGGGGATAGCGAAAAAGCGCAAAACTCTTGTTGGATCTTCTGACAGTCTACTCACAGCGTACCTCCTTCTGTGTCGAGCTTTCTTTACAAGCCATATTAATTTGTGAACGTACAAATCCCTCTTTATTATTTTTTAACAAGCCGTTATAAACTAGTCAAGCTTGAATTTTCGCTCAAATGGAGGCTTGCCATGAATGCCTTGAGGGGGTATTGTGAAGATAGATAAAATGATTAAAACATTCTCAAAAAGAGGAAAAAAGATTTTTCAAGAGCCACGGCCCCGCGGAGCGGGGCGCACTCGGCGAGCATGGAGTCTGGCCACCCGCCTCGAACACACAAGAATTAAAGGAAGACAGAAAAGGAAATAAAAATAATTAATAAAAATATGAACATTGGAGAAATTATAGAAAAAGCCGGGAAAGTTATATTTTATCTTATTTTTATAATTGTATTAGGAATATTAACAGTCTTTATCCTTATGTTTATTTATGGAAATTTTCTGTGTTATTCTTCGGGAGGTTACAGTAAAGATGCCAGAATTCAAGTAGATATGAGTCAAATACGTTCTGTGGCAGAAGTAATAGGCGGCGAAAATACTGTTGATACAAAAGAATTGCCCAATTACTCCGGATTAAGTTGCGATTCAACATGGGTGAAACCTTTATGCGATGACATAGGAAAGCACTCAGGATTTAATCCGGTATTTTTTTTGAGCGAAAAAAAAGACATGTATTGTACGGTAGCTCAATTGAACAACGGGAGGCATTGGTGCGTAGATAGTGTTGGCCATTCGCAACCAGGATCCTGCGCTGATAAGAATTTTACCTGTTCTCAAGACGCACCGATTCCTTCTTTTTATCCTTTTGACCAAAGCATTCTCAATAGAAATGTTATTCTAAAGCAGACTATTGGCTATGGGTTAATAATTCTTATATTTCTGATAGACGCTATTATTTTAGTCAGAGTATTTAAGAAAAAAAGGTTTATAATAATAGCATTTTTTGTATTCTTAGTTTGTTTTATCGCAATTGCTTTAGTTAGTTTGTCAGGGGCCAGAAAGCCAGCCATATATCTTTATCCGGAAGAAGATTCATTTGTAAATATCAAGCTTAAGGTTAGGGGGATGATAACAAAAGATATTCCGGAATATAACGACGGATGGAATGTTTTTGTTACCAAAGAGGGTCTTATTGATAAAAAATATGATTATCTTTTTTACGAAGCACTTTTATTTAAAGTTAAATTATCGGAATCTGGCTGGGTCGTTAAATATGAAAACTTGAATCAATGGTTTAAAGATAATTTAGAAAAATTGGGACTAAATGAAAAAGAAAAAAATCAATTTATTGAATATTGGCTGAAAGAACTACCCGGTGCAAATTATTATGAAATAAGGTTGGTCGATAAAAAATTTCTAGACGAAAATATGGCTTTGAATATATCACCAAAGCCGGATACCGAGATAAGATTGCTTTTTAGTTTTAAACCGCTGCAAAAAGAAGTCACTCTTGAAGAGCCGGAAATAGTAATTCCTAAAAGAAACGGCTTTACGGTTGTAGAGTGGGGTGGGATATTAGAAAGATAAAAAGAAGAGAGGAAAGAACGCCAAAAAGTAGTTTTAGAAATGGACAGGAGGGAAAAAAATGCAAAATTTGCCGTCCCAGTCGGGGCGATTTTTATTTTGTTTCTTTTTTAACAATTTACCAATACTTTTCGTTTCGACCAGAAAGAAATTCCTGAATACTTGCACTATTACAATATAGAAAGATTACATATTGGATTAGACTTCAAAGCTCCTCTCGGGTGCGTCCAAACTATTAGCTAGAAAACATGTGTGATATACTATAATTAGTGGACTTCAAAGAAATTCTTGCCCAATTGAATATAGTTTCTCAGTGCCGACGCTATCGGCTTTCTCTCTGGCAATGCCCCCAATTTCTCTTTTTAGTGATGGGGATAATTATTATTACCGTTTCTATTTTATCCTACACTATTGGAACAAAATATACCGAAAATCTAGAAATGGTGGTTTTGATTGTCCTTGCTTTAGTAACGGTTTTATTAATTATTACTTTTACTATTATCCGGAGCTTTGAAAGACTGGCTGAGGCTTCGCGAATGAAATCAGAATTTATTGATGTTGTTTCTCACCAATTAAGGTCTCCTCTTACCAATTTAAAATGGGCAGTTGACTTTCTAATATCGGATGAACCTGGCAAAACTGAAGAAAAAAAGGCCGAGTACCTCCAGGCTTTAAAAGAAAATAGCGACAGGATGGAAGAATTAGTTTCTGATTTAATAACTGTTTCTCGGCTGGAAACTGCTACTTTTCCTTTGGAAAAACAGGAAACATCTCTGGAAAATTTAATAGAAGAAACAATTTTAAAATTTAAACTCTTTGCCGAATCATCCAAGATTGAAATAGAATTAAAATTTCAAAAAGATTTACCTAAAGTTCCGGCTGATTCTTACCAAATTAAACAAGTTTTGGAAAATCTTTTGGATAATGCTATCAAATATACCAAAGAAAAGGGCATGGTTGAACTGAAATTAGAAAAACAAGAAAAAAACCTCTATTTTGAGATAAAAGATCAAGGAGTGGGCATTCCTCAAGAAGATCAAAAATATATTTTCCAGAAGTTTTTTCGAGCCAAAAATATTTTAAGATCTCAAACTCGGGGAACTGGCCTGGGTCTCTATATTGCCAAATCTATTATTGGAAAATCAAAAGGGAAAATTGGTTTTAGATCCAAGGAGGGGGAAGGAACCACTTTTTGGTTTACCATACCTTATTAAATAGAAGCTGAATATAGGGCTCACGAGAAACTCTCCAGTAACCCATCGCCTAAAAGGCGATTTTTTGATAAAATAATATCAATAGCAGAATAAAAATGAAAATTACTTTCTTTGGTGCCGCTCAAAACGTAACGGGTTCAAAACATTTGATACAAACTCAAGGCTATAATTTGCTTTTAGATTGCGGTTTATATCAGGGTAAAAGACAAAATTCTAACGAGTTAAATAAAAACCTTCCTTTTTCAGCAAGCAAAATAAATGCGGCCATACTTTCTCACGCGCACCTAGATCATTGCGGGACTTTGCCTATTTTAGTAAAAAATGGCTTTCAGGGAAAGATTTATTGTACGGATGCGACGGCCGAGATAGCAAAATACATCCTGGAAGATTGCGCAGCGCTTCAAGAGCAGGACGCGGTATATTTTAATAGGCACTTAAAAAAGGGGGAAAAGCCGATCTCTCCAATTTATACGAAAGAAGATGTAGGAAAAACTCTAGGCCATTTTCAGGAAACTCCATACTTTAGCTTTGGCAATCAGTGGACCCAATTAAACGAAAATATACGTTTTAAATTTTACGACGCAGGACATATTTTAGGCTCTGTAATAACTTTATTGGAAATTAAAGAAGCCGGCATTACAAATACTTTGGCATTTTCTGGTGATTTAGGCAGGGAATATTTGCCAATCTTGCGTTCGCCAGAAGATATTAAGGAAAATGTTCAAACTTTAATATTAGAATGCACTTATGGAAACCGGCTCCACAGGCCTCTCGCGGATTTGGCTGGCCGTCTAAAGGAAATTGTTAACACAGCTGTTAACAAAAAAGGCAAGATAATTGTTCCTGCTTTTTCTTTAGAGCGCACCCAAGAGCTTGTTTACATTCTGAATAATCTTATCTATCAAAAAACCATTCCTTCTCTGTCAATTTATATAGATAGTCCGCTTGCAGATAAAATCACCCAGGTTTTTTTCCAGCACACAGAATATTTTGACGGACAATTCTGGAAGGATTTTGGCAGCCGCAACAAGTCGCCATTTTTGGCAGAAAACATAATTTATACCCGTTCCGCCGAAGAATCAAAAGCATTAAATAGTGCGCCGGGCCCCTTTATAGTTATTGCGGGCTCTGGAATGGTAGAGGGTGGAAGGATTTTACATCATTTAAAAAACAACATAAGTAATCCGAATAATATTGTTTTAATAACAGGATATCAGGCAGAAAATACTTTAGGCAGAAAAATCCAAGAGGGGATAACTCCTATTAAAATTTTTGGCGAAATTTACCCTGTAAAAGCGAAAATAATTACATTGGACGAGCTTAGCGCTCACGCCGACCAGAAAGACCTTTTATCATATATTGGCCGCGTAAAAGGGCTTAAAAATTTATTTTTAGTGCATACTGAAATGCCCCAAGCCCAAGCTTTTCAAAACTTGGTAAAACAATCATACCCATTTTTGGCAGTTGATATTCCAGAAATGGGCCAGAGTTTTGAGGTTTGAGGCCTCTTTTTGGTTTCTAAGTGATAAATTAAGACAATGTACAGAAAAGACAGGAAAAATGAGTTTTACACAATATTAGCGAAAAAGGAAGGATATCCTGCCAGATCAGTATATAAACTAAAAGAGATAGACGAAAAATATAAAATTATCAAAAAAGGCAGCCGGGTTTTAGACTTAGGTTGCGCACCGGGCTCCTGGCTTTTGTATCTTTCTCAAAAAGTAGGCATTGGGGGAAAGGTGATTGGGGTTGATATTGAAGAAATAAAAATACCCCAAAAATCCAATATTACTTTTATTAAAAAAAGCATTTTTGATTTGAAAGAATCTGATTTTAAAGATAAATTCGATGCGATTGTCTCCGATTTATCGCCCAACACATCGGGCATAAAATTTTTAGATTCCGGAAAGTCTTTAGAGTTGGTAGAAAAATCTTTCGAAATCGCGAAATTATTTTTACTGCCGGGCGGAAATTTTGTCTGTAAGCTTTTCGACAATGAATCAAGTGATGATTTTTTTAAAAAAGTGAAGAATTATTTTGTTTTTTCGAAAAGATTCAGGCCAAAAGCAGTATTCAGCAAGAGTAAAGAATTTTATATTATCGGAAAGGGATTTCGGGTTCCCAAAAATAGTCAAAACTCCTATTAATTTTGTTTTCAGGCCGAGGAGCTAACGGATTGAATTTCGACAAAAATGAGGTTAAAATCAGATAAGGCGGTGCCGTTTCATAAATTACTATTATTAATTAACCAATATGACCATATTAAAAGAATTTAAACAGTTTTTGCTTCGGGGTAATGTAGTCGATCTGGCAGTCGGCGTCGTAATCGGTGTCGCTTTCGGTACGGTTGTCACGGCACTCGTAAAGGATTTGTTGACTCCGTTTATTTCAGCCATTGTCAAAGTACCTGATTTTTCAAACCTTTCGTTCACGATAAATGGCAGCCGGTTTATGTACGGCGATTTTATAAATGCCTTTATTTCATTTCTGCTCGTGGCAACAGCGATTTTCTTCTTTGTGATTAAACCCATGAACGTACTTATTTCCCGCTCTCACAAAGAACCGCCGGCAGATCCCACCACAAAGAAATGCCCCGAGTGCCTAAGCGAGATTCCGATTGGCGCCAAGCGCTGTTCCTACTGCACCCAACCGGTGGCATAACAAAGTTTTTACTTTCAAAAATAACAAAACCGCCCGAAAGGCGGTTGAGGTTCAAATTTAAATAACGCAAAAGGGCTCACCGAGTTGTGGTGAGCCCTTGAGCTATGCTCTTACGAGCCGAAGCCCTTGGGGAGCTATTGTGATGCTTTCCATGCGCTGAGGACGGTCATAATCGCACACCCTATGGCGATTACGAAAGCAGTCCTCTTAAGCTTACCGTTCGTAGTAGCTGCGATTAGCGCGCACAGAATCGCAGACACACCATTCCAGACATGATAGAAAATCCATTCTTCCATGTTCCCCTCCAACTGGTTATACCCATATTATACATTCATATTTCCATTTTGTCAATGACTATAGCTACGTCTGAAACCAATAAAACGATTACTCTATAGCGTGAAAGCAAAAGACGCTGAGTTGAACAGCGTCCTTGGTGAGCCGAAGCCCTTAGAGTACTATGCCGTCGCAGAGCTACACAGTTGCAGGGTCTATTCCTACTTCCTCCAGTTCGGAGGCCCGTACGAAGATGGGGAAGAGATTAGACGATGAACCAACCTCTGTCCCGTCTATACGATAGGCTACTTTCCCCATCCGTTTGGTCTTCCATCCTGTATCGTCGAAGTTCTGTGGCGTGCCGTTGGCGAGAAATACCTCGCCTTCTTGGAGCTCAGGATGAACCCAATTTGATTGAGACATTCCAGCTACCCCCCTTCTTGTTTATATTATACATCCATATTTCCATTTTGTCAATGACTATAGCTACGTCTGAAACCAATAAAACCATACCGCTATAGCTATAGAGTAAGAAAACAAAAAACCGCTTAATAGCGGTCGTCTAGCGGATAAGATTAGAAGCTGTTTTAATTAATGTGTTTCTTTTCTTTCTTCTTCTTTTTCAATAACCAAATCAAAAAATGTGAAACAAGATAGCTAAAAATAATTACATAAATTGAGAAATGACTGTATATCCAACTATTACAATAGTTTGCGCTAGAATAGGCTACTCCAAACACGCATACAAGAGCAATAAAACGACCAAATGGATGTACTAAAGACTCAAGAAAGTATAACAATGGGAAAACAATAATGAAAACTAAAACAATCGGGAGTATAGATTTTAAAAAATCTTTTATTCCTTTCATCTTCCCTTATTATACCAAAAAACCACCCATTGCGCGAGGTAGGGGAACCAACATAACCATTACGCTATAGCGTGAAATCAAAGGGCTTACACTTCTTCTGATACCGATAACCGCCCATCATCCAATAGAGTTTGAAGAGGTGATCTCTCCAGTAAGATAAGGAGAGATTATTTTATTACCAAGAAACAAAAACCGCCCTCGCTGGGCGATTTTTTTGATTTGAAATTTTCACATATTGGAGACTTGTCCTGAATGCCTTGAAGGGGTATTGTGAAGAAAGAGAAGTTAAAACTATTCTTTCTAAAATCGCCAAAGCGCTTGGCGTTAGGACAGATAATTTAATAAAATAGAAAATGGATTACAAAGATTTAGAAAAAATTCAAAAGGAGTCTACGGAGCAGGTTTTACCACAACAGAAAAAGGTGCTTTCTGCGGCGGATAAAATCCGAAGAAAAACCAGTAATTTACCCGACCCGACACACACTCCTTTGTATTGGAAAGACGGCAAGGGATACGATCATATTTTCCCATGGATTCATTTACCGCGGCTTCATCCCAAAAATTATGGCGACACTGTAATCTTTAACGCATCTGAAAAACCGGCAAACCAGCTTATTTTAGGAGATAATCTTGAGGTTTTACGGACATTAGACAGCGAATCAATTGATTTAATTTACATTGACCCGCCGTTTTTCTCGGGCAGAAATTACAATGTCATTTGGGGCGATACCAATGAAGTGCGCTCGTTTTACGATATTTGGGAAGGCGGCATCGATTCTTATCTTGTCTGGCTTAATGCCCGGCTTTGGGAAATACGGCGAGTTTTGAAAAAGACTGGCTCAATTTATGTCCACTGCGACTGGCACGCGAGCCACTATATTAAAATAGAAATGGATAAAATCTTCGGGTACGATAATTTTAGAAATGAGATTGCGTGGTGTTATAAAGAAAGAGAATTGACAAAGAAGAATTGGAATCGAAAACATGATGTAATTTTATTTTATGGAAAAGGAGAAGATATAATATTTAATTGGAAAGATGTTGTAGAAAAATATAGCGAATATACTTTAACAAAGAAATTTAAATACAAAGATGGAAAAGGATATTATCGTTTAAGATATAAAGATGGTAGAAATGACCCTCTTGTTGAAAGCGGTGGAACTTATAGACAATATGCAGATGCGGGCGTAATGCCAAGAGATTGGTGGGAGGTTTCTATAATTAATCAAGCAGCCAGAGAAAGAATTGGCTATCCAACCCAAAAGCCAGAGGAATTGTTAGAAAGAATTATTAAAGCGTCTTCCAATGAGGGCGATGTGGTGGCTGATTTTTTCTGCGGCGGAGGCACAACTTTGGCAGTGGCGCAAAAATTAAAAAGAAATTTTATCGGTTGCGACTCTTCGCGAGTTGCCATTTCCGTTACTCTTGACCGGCTGGTGAAAATCGGCGAAGAAATGAGCGGAGTAAAAAGCAATTTATCAAAAGCAAGGGCAGTACAAGGTCGTCTTGGCGCTGATAAAATTCCGAACATAGAGGTTTCGTATCTTGGCGTTTATCCAACGGAAAAATTCGCCAGTATTCCGCAGGAAGATTTTACTGATTTTGTTTTAATTTGTTATGGCGCGAGTAAAAATACTGCCCAAGGCGTGGCGCACGGATTTAGACCGCCGGGCCAAAGCGAGCCGATTTTAATTGGCCCCGCGAGTCCCAAGGAATCAATCAGCGGCAAAGAAATTAAAGCATTTTTTGACGAAATAAAAAATCGGCTTGAGCCGAATAAATTAATCAGCGCGAAAATTATCGGTTGGCGGTTTAGTCGGCAAGTTACGGAATATATAAAAATTCTTGAGAATTATATTTTTAAAAATAATCTGCCGGTAAAACTTGAACTTATTCCGCTTGATTCAAAAGAATTCCGGGTGCGGGTTTTACAACGATATCCGGACGCCAGCGACGCTGAATTTTTCCTGCGATTTTCCAAAGCGCCGGTTATTGGCGACATTAAAGTAAAAAAGGTTAAAGGATTGGAATACGAATTTGAGGCGATTGACGCTTTTTCAACCAATGAAGACGGCTGGTTAGTAAATTGCCAATGGGATTTTGATTATCAGGAAGGCCACTTCGCGGCTGATAAAAATTATGTTTTATCACGGGAGAAAATAAAAGACAAAAAGAAAGGAGAACGATTTAGGGCAGTTTTGCAGGCGAGGCATATTTTCGAAAAATCGGGAGAATTTACAATTGCCTGCAAAGTTCAGGACAATTTAGCAGGGGAGACGGTATTAAGCAAGAAGATTAAGATATAAAATATATGGCAAAAATAATGTTTTTAGACGAATCGGGCGACCACAGCTTAGATAAGATAGATAAATCTTATCCAATGTTTGTTTTAGCGGGCTGTATTTTTGATTTCGATTATTATTCAAATGAAGTAGAAATAAAAGTTAATCAACTTAAAATCAAGCATTTTGGAAAAACAGATATTATCCTTCGTTCTTACGATATTAGAAAGCAAAAAGGAGAATTCTCTTGTTTGGTTGATAAAAGAAAAAGAGAATTGTTTTATAATGACTTGGATATTTTAGTTAAATCGCTTGATTTTAAAATCATTGCCGCGGCAATTCATAAATCAAAACTGAAAAACCAATATTTTGAACCGGATAACCCATATAATCTTTGTCTGCAATTTATACTTGAAAGGTCTGTAATGTTTCTCGGAAGATCAACGGAAAAAATGATTTTCAGAATTGAATCAAGGGAAACGCATAATGATAAAAAGTTAGCCGAGGTTTATGAAAAATTCAGGTCAAGCGATCACAAGCTGAAAGAGGGCTTTATGTTTGGAAAAGAAGAGATACAATCAAAATTTACCGATCTGTCTTTCAACCAGAAAATTCAAAACATAGTCGGACAACAGATAGCCGATTTAGTCGCATATCCAATCGGCGTATTCGTTTTAGACGGAAAAAGGGAAAACAAAGCTTTTGAAATAATCAAAACAAAATTTCACAGCAAAACCGACGAATATTTTAATATTGGTTTGAAAATTTTTCCATAAAAAAAGAGGGCCCAGGAAAGCCCTAGTCCCTCTTACATCTATATCTTATCAGAGTCAAAATAGCTGTCAAGTTTATATTAAATTATGCACTATTTTTTCAAACAACACGAGGAAAATTTTAAAGAGTGGCGAAGCTCTAGATATCAAGGTATTCCGCAGGCTGGAATTGATTTTTTAGAACATTTAAATTCTCGGAATTTTAAGCCGGATTTAAAAATCGTAAAATTTTGGAACGAAAAACAATGGAAAAAAGTCCAGCTGGAAGCGATTGAACGATGCGTTTATTGTTTTGAGGTTCTTGGCGAGAAAGATTTACTGACTAATATCGTTACCGGTGGCGGCAAAACGACAATCATCGGCGCGCTGATCGTTTATATGATGATTGTTCATGAACAATATAAATTTTTAATTCTTACGCCGAATACAATCGTGCGGGAGCGATTAGACGACGAATTTGATCCAAACTCGCCAACCTATATTTATAATGTTTTTCCGTTTTTCTTCAATTCTTTTGAGTCGCTGAAAACAAGAATTTCTTTACATAAAATGTCGCCGACAGTTAAAGCTGAAGGTATTCGTGCGGGTACAATTATTTTGGGCAATATCCACCAAATATACGAGAGAAGCGACAACTGGAAAGTGCTACGTGACAATGTTAATTCTCTTTGTGTTTTTAATGACGAGGCGCACAACACCAAAGCCGAGCAGTACAATGATTTAATTGGCAAATTGAAGCCAAAGCGTTTTTTCCGGCTTGATACAACTGCTACGCCCGACAGGTTGGACGGATTACACCCCGACAGTAAAATGATTTTTGTTTATGATATCGCACAGGCATTAGCAGACAAAATTATTAAACGGCCGATTGTTTTTCACCCCGATGTGAAAAAGGTGAAACTAACTTACGAGGATTTAGAAACTGGCAAAACGATTTCTGCCGAAGAGGTGCCATGGGAAGAAATTGAAAGACGGAAAATTCCCGCTCGACGCTATATTACGAGTTTAAAACCAATGCGCCAACAAATAGCCATTGCCTGCGAGCTTTTGGAAAAGCAGAAAATGCGAACACCCGAACCGTATAAACCGCTTCTATTTTTGATTACATTCTCTATTGAAGACGCTAAAAATATTGCCAGAGAACTTGAAAAAATAGGTGAAAAATACGGAATTAAGAAAATCCTTTTGGTCCACAACGAGCAAGAGGAAGAACTAAAAGAAGCGGCGCGCGATTTAAACAAAGACCCACAAACAGAATACGACGCGGTAGTATCAGTGCTAATGCTTCGGGAAGGTTGGGATGTGCGTAATATTTCCGTCGTTTTGCTTTTCAGGAAATTCTGCTACAAAGAAGTCGATAGCCAGAAATTTTCAGTTTATGGGCCACAAGTTATAGGTAGGGGATTGCGGAGAATGAGCAAAAGCCCTGATCAATGGGAGATGCTTTTTATTGTAGACCACCCGATTTTAAAACATAAATGGCTTTGGGATAATTTGAAAGCCACTCGATATCCTGACGAACTTGACCCGGCCAATGTTATTATTGACGAACAGAAAATTCCTCAAGAAAAAGAGAGTGGGAAAATAGATGAGGGTGAGGTAAAGCTTGAGGAAGCCGCGGAAAAATTAGAATTTAAAAATTTGCCGGAAACGCCAGAACCGCCAAAAGTTATTGAACCGATTTACGAATGGCAAAAATTTTTAGATGAATATAAATATGATTTTAACCGAATGAATATTGAGCAAGATATTGAAAAGATTAAGAGTTTAAATATTGAAACCGAACATGTGGCAATGGGGAAAGCGGACATACCGGAAATTGAGATGCAAAAAATAGCCAAAGCCACCAGAACAGAAGATTGGTCAATTGACGAATTAAAAAAGCAATTAGTAAAGCAGGTTCATTCAATCGCTAAATACGCGCTTTTGGAATATGACAGAAATCCCGACGAAAGACAGGTGGTTTTGGTTAAAATCATTCGGGACCACATTAAAAAAAGATTGCTCAATGACAATAGTATTGAAGATTCAACAGACGAAGCATTATTAAGGCGTTTATGGGCGATTATTGACCAAACAAGAGATGTCTTTATGCGGCCGGAACTTGTTGAAGGTATATTTATACGCAAATAATATGATTAGCAAAAAAGGAATATTGGCTAATCTTAGGAAAACTCCCATTGGCAGAGAAAATTATGATTCCGCTTTAGAGCGCGAATATATGGTGGAGCTTGAGCGCGATGCTGCGGTAGTAAGCTGGACGAAAAAGCACGGAATAAAAATTCCCTATAAAATTTTAGGTTTTCCGCATAATTATTTTCCTGACTTTTTAGTTGAATATAAAGACGGCCATAAAGAAATTCACGAAACGAAAGGATTGCCGTTATTACTTTGGCTTTCCACGAAATTAAAGCGCGAAGCCGCAGAAGATTATTTTGAAAAATTAGGCTGGAAATATAAAATAATCACAAAAGGTAAGGCAGCATTTTATAATAAAATCTAGCCAGAAGTTGAGAAAAAAAATAAAAATAAATTTATGCCTTCAAATAGACAATCGGGAGATACGGGCGAGAAAGAAGTAATTAATCTTATTGTCTGCCCTAATTGTGGTAAGAAATTAATGTTATTACCGCCGAATTATCCTTTATATGATGTACAATGTACCGGTTGTTCATTTCGTGCACAAGTTAAAACAAATCAATCTAAGCCCAGGAAAGAAATTTTTGGAGCTGGTTGGCAAATTATGGAGAAAGTTTTGAAATCTGGATTTATAACACCACCGATGATCGCTAATTTTAAATGGCGAGACAAAAAAGGTTTTCGTCAGGAAATACACTTCTATCCTTTTGTCCCAAAAAAAAACTTAAAAAAATATAAATTACCACCAACTGCTCGTAGGGCTAATTATTGGATGTTTAACTATATCGGTTTAGATAAATTGCCTTATTTTATAGTTTATAAAAAATAACTAAAATTTAGCTCCTCCTACGCCAAGGCTTCGGAAGGGCAAGCCGAAGTTGAGCCCATTCGACGCGGTCGTTCAGACTCTGAAGAGTCCTCAGACTCGAAGAGCTCAGGATAAAGAGAATTTATTAAAATTATGGACGGGCAAGCGTCCGCTAGACGACCTGTCAAACAGAAAATCGCCTTAAAGGCGGTTTTTTGATAAAATGAGCCAATGGAACCGTTAGCTTCAAAAATCAGGCCAAAGACCTTGAAAGAATTCGTGGGTCAGAATCATTTAGTTGGCGAAGGAAAACCTTTGAATGTTGCCATGATGCAAAAGCATCTGTTCTCGTTTGTTTTTTGGGGTCCGCCGGGAACCGGAAAAACAACTCTGGCGAAAATATATGCCAAAAGTTTGGATGCCAAGCTTTACGAATTATCTGCGGTTTCCGCCGGCAAAGCAGATATCAGAAAAATAATCGAGGAAGATACGAAAGACTATCCCAAGGTTTTATTCTTGGACGAAATTCACCGCTTCAATAAGGCCCAGCAGGATTTTCTGCTTCCTTACGTGGAAAGAGGGGATATGACTTTAATCGGGGCTACTACGGAAAATCCAAGTTTTGAAATAATTGCGCCTTTGCTTTCCCGTTGCAGGATTTTTGTTTTGTACGAACTTTCAGATAAAGAGATGAAAACCATCATTAAGCGAACCAAATTCAAATTAGACAAGAAATCAATTGACTGGCTGATTAACATGGCAAACGGAGACGCAAGGCAGGCCATTACCATGCTTGAAAACACGAACGAACTTTATAAGAAGATCACCGTGGAGAATCTAAAAAACGCCTTGCAGTCAAAGTTCTTAAGATACGATAAAGTAGGAGAGGAGCATTATAATACAATCTCAGCTTTTATCAAAAGCATGAGAGCCAGCCAATCTGATGCCGCCTTGTATTATCTGGCCAGAATGGTTGATTCCGGAGAGAATCCGAAATTCATCGCCAGAAGAATGGTTATTTTTGCTTCGGAAGACATAGGATTAGCTCAACCAACGGCTTTGGTCGTTGCTAACGGCGTATTCAGAGCAGTGGAAATTATCGGATTGCCAGAGTGTGGCATTAACTTAGCTCACGGAGTTGTCTATCTTTGCCAATGCAAGAAAGACAGAAGCTCATATAGCGCATATATGGCTGCAAAGGAAGACGTAAAGAAGTATGGAAACTTGCCCATCCCTTTAAGATTGCGGAATGCGGAAACAAAGCTTATGGAGGACTTGGATTACGGAAAGGGATACGAGAAGTATTCTAAAGAAGATTATCTGCCCGATCAATTAAAGGGAAAGAAGTATTTAAGGCAATAGATTGTATGATTAAAAAATCGCCAATCCGCCTACCGGCGGAGGCGATTTTTAAAAACCGGTCGCTTTGCTCCCTGTAATTACTTCGTAATTAAGGGTAAAATTAATTAAAGCAAAACTATGGACGGGCAAAGTCCTCCTTCGCATAAAGCTTCGGATGGACAAAGCCCTTCTTCGCCCTTACGGGCTACGGATGGGCAAAGCCCTCCTGCGCGTAAAGCTATGGAAGGGGAGACAAGGGAAAATGTAAAAATCGGTTCGGAAGTGGAAATTGTGCTTAAAGAAGACCAGAGAACAGGAAAGCTTACCCGCGGAATAGTGGCGGAAATTTTGACGAGTTCTGCTTCTCATCACCGCGGGATTAAAGTGCGGTTAAAAGATGGACAAGTCGGCAGAATCCAAAAAATTTACCCTGTATTTCCCAAGATAAACGGGCAAGAATATCAAGAAGGCCTAACATAAGAAAGAATGAATTTTTTTGAAAAATTATACAAAGAGCTTAAAAGGAAATACGGGATGCCTAAGGGACAATGGAAACTTTGGTGCAAAAGGCCAAAAACTGAAAGAGAGAAAGAAGAGGTGATAATCGGGGCGATTTTGACGCAGAGAACTAATTGGAGGAACGTTGAGCTGGCAGTAAATAATTTAAAAAGAGTAAAAATAAATTCGCTGAAGAATATTTATCGATTAGGCGAGCAAAGGTTAGCGCCTTTAATCAAGCCATCAGGATTTTATCAAACCAAAGCTCAATATCTATTTAATTTAGCTCGGTCTATCGTCAAAGATTATGGCAGTTTGGAAAGAATGAAAAAGATGGAATTTAAAGAGTTGAGGGAAGAATTGTTAAAATTAAAAGGTATTGGGCCAGAAACAGCAGATAGTATTTTACTTTACGCATTAGACAAACCAATTTTTGTGATAGATGAATATACTAGAAGATTAGTTAAAAAGCATAATTTAGCAGATAAGACCAATTATCATTTTTTGCAAAAATTATTTGAAGAAAATTTGAAAAGAGATTACCGTTTATATCAAGATTTCCATGCTCTAATTGTTATCGATGGCAAAAAGTCGAACCCCAGTAGTAGTCCCGCTACGGCGGGACACTACGGGGCAGGAAATTAATTAATAAACTAAATTTGAAATATGGCAAACGAAGAAAAACAAATTAAAATAAACCTTGACCCGGTTCTTTACGCACTATCTAATGTTAACATGGTTTTTGATGAGGAAGTTTTTGATTTTCTGATGATTTCAGGAAACCAGGCACGCCAGTTTCGCGCCTCGCCAAAACACGCAAAACGGATTTATTTACTTCTAGGCAGATACCTTAATGAATATGAAAAGAAGTTTGGAGAGCTAAAGACTCAACTTCCTGAGAAAAAGGAAACTGGCCCAGAGGGGAAGATTGGATTTGGCGATTAACATTATTTAAAGGTTTTGACTAAAACCTTCCCCGCCTTCGGCGGGCAGGCTGAAATAGATGAATTTATTCAAAAAAATTATTCGGAACGTGACTTCGCCTTTTTGTATTTGTGGCAGATGCCCGAGCTATCCCGGCAAGAAAGATCCAAAAGTTTATTGCGAATACGCAAAAAGCGAGTACCCGATAGAAAAACGCGGTTGTATCTGTCCAAAATGCCCGGTTTGGAAAATTAATCGTTTTAAAAATCAGTACTACTGCAAAACCGGCAAGGATCCCAAGTCTAGAATTTAATCTAAATTTAAATAAAAATAAATAAAAAACATGGGAAATAATATTCATCAAGGCGGGGCTAGCGCGGTTTACGGTTTGGGATTTATTGGAGCTGCTGTCTATTTTATCAGCCATGCGACAACATTATGGATGGGATTCCTTGGATTTTTGAAAGCTCTGGTTTGGCCGGCGTTTCTGGTCTATTACGCTTTCGAAATCTTAAGCAAGTAGAGGCGAAAACAGCGCCAGCTTGGATTAATTTTTTATTGTCCCGCTTTGGCGGGACAATAAAAAGGTCAAAAGGTCGTTTAAAATAATTAAATTTTATTAGAATTATGAAAGGTTACGTAACAAATATTGAAAAAGATACTTTAGAAAACAGCAATTTCCGCAAGGTGCTTTATACTTCAAAACACAGTCAATTGGTACTGATGAGTTTAAAGCCCGATGAAGAAATAGGAATGGAAGTTCATCCGGACAACGATCAGTTTTTCCGTTTTGAAAAGGGCCAGGGCAAATGCATTATTGACGGCAATGAGTATGAATTAAAAGACGGGACAGCTGTGGTTGTTCCTGCCGGAGCAGAACATAATATTATCAATACTTCCGGCACAGAGGAATTAAAACTCTATACAATTTATTCGCCGGCTCATCATAAAGACGGGATAGTGCGGGCGACGAAAGAAGAAGCTGTTGCCAATGAGGCTGAATTTGACGGCGTTACCACCGAATAAAAGACAAAAACATCCTTGCGGGGTAGGCCCGCCATGTCCCGCGGAGCGGGACTTCGGCGGGTAAAGGACTAATAATTTTTTTGATAGAATAAATTTTATGAAAAAAAGAGCATTTTTAATTCACGGCTGGGAAGGTTCTCCAGAATCGGGATGGCTGCCCTGGCTTAAGAAAGAGCTAGAGAATGGGGGATTTAAAGTAGTTGTTCCGGCTATGCCAGACACTAATAACCCCAATATGGATAAATGGGTGCTCCATCTTGCTGAATTAGTAGGAAAACCTACAGAAAACGATTATTTTGTCGGACATAGCTTGGGATGTATTACTATTCTTAGGTATTTAGAGACGCCTGGAGATGATCAGAAAGTTGGCGGAGCGATTCTGATTGCTGGTTTTACAGACGACTTAGGGTATAAAGAACTCTCCAGTTTTTTTCAAAAACCAATTAATTTCTCCAAAATTAAATCTCGCTCTAAAGAATTTATTGCCATCCATTCAGATAACGACCCTTATGTAGCCCTTTCTTACGGAGATATTTTAAAAGAAAAGTTAGATGCAAAATTAATTATTGAGCATAATATGAAACATTTTTCAGGAGACGACAATATCACCGAACTGCCTGTTGCCCTGAGCGCTATTTTAGATATTTCTTAGTTTCGCCTCCGCGTCCCACGGAGCGGGACTTCGGCGGGGTAAAGGACTAATAATTTTTTATCGTCCCTTTTAATCGGGACGATTTTCTGTTAATAGCTTGATTTTATTAATGAAAATTGGTAGTAAGAATTATGGTTTAGTTCTTAATATCCAATAGGAGGAGGGTTATGCTAGGAGAAGGCGAATATGCTCAATCCGGAGTAGAT
>Ga0315294_10001811_pt1 | contig 23442 bp, 17 predicted proteins | sample YL17G13_40_MG_FD_203626 | JGI IMG/M metagenome (GOLD analysis project Ga0315294, IMG submission 203626) | Sediment microbial communities from Yellowstone Lake, YNP, Wyoming, USA - YL17G13_40 | ecosystem: Environmental > Aquatic > Freshwater > Lake > Sediment | place: USA: Wyoming | collected...
CAAATGCTTCGAGCTGACCCGGTCTGCCGCCCCATCGAGGTAAAATCGACAATGCCATGTTTTCATAAAGAGGCCAGTAGCATTTTTCTATCGCAATGCCTTTTTCAAATAATGCATCCATTTCCTTGTTGGTTTTACCCAGCCCCATTCCAACAGTGAGCCAGGTTGCATACAGCTCGGGGTCGGCGACCTTGAGGTTTTCTGTCTCGATTAAAACCTTTTCGGCTTTTTCTAAATTTTCTTTAAATTCTTTCCATCCTTTTTCGGAGACCTTATAGGCGTAGCCGCCGCCGCGTGCCTTCCATGCGATAGCTTTATATGCTCTGGCCAGTGCGATTCTGGGCGTTGCGGAATCCGGATATCGCTTAATCCATTCATCGAATCCGCTTTTGATCTGAGGAAAATATTGTAGGTCGCCCCAGCCCTCGCCGAGGGCATAATAAAAATGAGCAAGCTGCCAGTTTCCATTTGCAAATCTGCTATTTTGTTTTCTTAACCGGGACGCGATGTTTTCCAACTGTTCAAATTTGTCTGCATTGCGAAGTTCACAAATTTCGCTCCAGCTTATATCACCGTTATCTTCAAATTCATTGCCGGATGGAATTGCTTTGAAAGGGATATTAAGGTACAAACCGGAGTGTTTGTTTTTGAAACAGTAATTGTTATTTATCAATGGTGCGGACCACTCGTCAGCTATACTTATACCGTGGAAGAGATTGTTACTGCATTTATTGCCCACTACTGTGCCGGCGGCCCTGTCCTCGAAATATATTCCATTTCCGTTGTTGTCACTGAAGGTGTTTTCCTGGATAAAAACATTTGTTCCGTCCCCGGTAACACAGATGCCCTGATAAGCATTCGACCTGCAGATATTATTTTTAACACTACCCGTTGCCCCAAGGCCGAAGAATATGCCGCTATATTTATTATTTGAACAATTATTCTGTATCAGGTTTACGCTGCTTTTTTCTGCGACAGATATGCCGTGATGATCATTATCACTACAGGTATTATGGTAAACGTCAGCCGAAAGGACTCCCTTAAGAAGGATGCCGTTGGCGCCGTTTCTGCAAAATACATTATCCGACAAAGAAAGAACCGAAGCGCCGCAGGCGAGCAAGCCATAATTATTATTATCCGATATCAAACATTCACTGATTGTTGCATTTGTATCAGTTATTGAAACGCCGTCAGAAGCGCTATTCTGAATTTTGCATTTCGATATGATAAGGTTACTTGAATTCACAAGCAGGACGGGGAATCTTCCCTTGAAATCGGCCGGCATATTTTCCAATCCTGTATGTTTCAAGGTCAGGCCGGAAATCTCCGATTTATTGCAGTCCTCGGCTTTCAATACTGGTCCATTGAGAGCGTCGCAATAGATGACGACGGAATTGGTATCAAGTCCTTTGATGCTGACGCCGCTTTTAAGATTCAGAGTTTCTTTATAATCTCCTGGTTTGACGTTAATAACGGTGTTCATCTCGGCTGCATCGATAGCGGCCTGAATTGTGGTATAATCTCCGGGAACAACTATGACTTTTTCGGCGGCAGGTGCAGTTGTTTGTAATCCTTGAGCAAATAACACCATCGCAGCAGCGAAGAGACATTGAAAGAATACGCAATAGCATTGTTTGAACATATACAGTCCTCCCTGCATAAATTTAATTATCAAAAAGCTTTTCTTGTTTTGAAAGCCGGTTTGATTATATTCACCAAGGAGATGTTCTGCAATGGTAATATAGGCGTATCGGCCATCAAGTCGGGATAACCGCTGATTTGACAGCGATTATGAACTTTGATATGGCATTAAGACATTTCTTTTTGTCTTTGAGGTTATCTTCAATCAAACTTACGATTTTTGAGCCGATGATAACGCCATCAGCGCCGGATTTGGCGACTTGTGCGGCGTGTTCGGGAGTGCTAATGCCGAAGCCGACACATACCGGGACGTTAGTTTCTTTTTTGATTCTGCTGATAAGGCCCTTCACCGAACCGGACAAAGTTGTCCGGCTGCCTGTTACGCCCAATAGCGATACGGCGTAAATAAAGCCGGTGGTTTTTGATGCTATGAGCTTGAGACGTTCTTTTGAGGTATTGGGCGTAACCATAAAGACGGTATCGAGACCAGCTTTCTTTGCGGGGCCGATAATTTCGTCGGCGTCGTCAATGCTGAGGTCGGCGACGAGGACGCTGTTGACGCCCGCCTTGTGGAAATCGCGGAAGAATTTTTCTGTGCCGTATTGGAATATGAGGTTGTAATACATCAACAGGCCAATCGGGATATCCTTGTGCTTTTTGATTTCCGTGATAAATTTTAGCGCCTTTTTGACGGTCATACCGCTCTTGAGCGAGCGGATGTCCGCTTTTTGAATAGTGGGGCCGTCCGCTATCGGGTCGGAAAATGGTATGCCTAATTCGAGGATATCCGCGCCGGCGTCGATGGCTGATTTGACAATTTTCAGGCCTGTTTTATAGTCCGGGTCGCCGATTACGAAAAACGGTATTACCGCCGCGTGTTTGAGTTCCGCAAAAACCTGTTTATAAGATTTCATTTTTCAATCCTTATTATAAATCGTCAATTGACAATCGAAAATCGTCAATCTTTTACTGGTCTGAATTTTTCAACGATACCAACGTCTTTGTCGCCTCGGCCGGAGAGGTTCACTACCGCTATTGTTTTGGCCGGCAGTTTGCCTTTCTGACTTACCAAATAAGCCAGGGCGTGTGTGCTTTCCAGTGCGGGCAAAATCCCCTCTGTTTTGCACAACAGGCCAAACGTATCGAGGACGTCTTCGTCTTCCGCCGCGACATAGGTGGCCCTGCCAATATCGCTGAGGTAACAATGTTCAGGGCCGACCGAGGGGTAATCGAGTCCAGCGCTGACGCTTTCAGTGTCGTTTACCTGCCCGTCCGCGTTCTGGAGAAGATACGCCTTTGCGCCGTGCAAAATGCCGGGTTTTCCCGCGGAGATTGACGCGGCGTGCCTGCCGCTGGATAAGCTCCTGCCGCCGGCCTCGACGCCGATGAGCCGAACGTCTTTGTCGTCCAGAAAACCTGAGAATATTCCTATCGCGTTGCTGCCGCCGCCGACGCACGCTATGACCATATCAGGCAGCCGGCCGAGTTTTTCGATACACTGCTGTCGTGCCTCTTTGCCGATACAGCTTTGAAAATGCTTCACAATCGTAGGATACGGATGCGGTCCTGCGGCTGTGCCGAAAAGGTAAAACGTATCCGTTACATTCGCGGTCCAGTATCGAAGGGCATCGTTTATCGCGTCTTTAAGTGTGCTTGTGCCGCCTTTGACGGATATGACCTGCGCGCCGCAAAGTTTCATTTTGTGGACGTTGACGCTCTGGCGAACGACATCGGTTGCGCCCATAAAGATTTTTGTTTCCATTCCGAATAACGCGCCAATCATCGCAGTGGCCAGGCCGTGCTGGCCGGCTCCGGTTTCGGCGATGAGTTTTGTTTTGCCCATATATTTGGCGAGCAGTCCCTGGCCCAGTGTGTTATTGACCTTGTGCGCTCCGCCGTGAAGCAGGTCCTCGCGTTTGAGATACACGTTGAAGCCGACGTATTCGCTGAAGCGTTTGGCGTGATACAGGGGCGTCGGCCTGCCCGCGTAGTCCGCCAATAACCGCGAAAGCTCATCAACGAACCCTTTGTCCTGGTAGAAGCGGTAAAACGCATCCTCCAACTCTTCAAGGGCCGGTATCAAAACCTCCGGCACATAAAAACCGCCATAGTCACCGAATCTGCCTTTGTATTTCATAGTCGTTAATTAACCTCTCAAATCCTGAATCATGTCGAAAAGTTTCCGCATCTTGGCGTGGTCTTTTTTGCCGGGTTTGCTTTCAATCCCGCTGCAAACGTCGAGGCCATAGATACCCAGCTCCACCGCCTTAGTTATGTTTTCTGCGTTGATGCCGCCCGCCAGAAATACTCGTTTGCTGATGTTGCCTATGATGTTCCAGTCAAAGACAAGCCCGGTCCCGCCATATTTCTTCGGGTCAAAGGCGTCGAGTAAAATAGCGTCCGTGAAATATTCTTCCGCCCGTTTGATATCGCTTGCGTCTTTGACGCGAATGGCCTTCATAGTTCTGACATTCAGCGTTCCGAACTGCTCACAGTAGTCGGGGGGTTCGTCGCCGTGCAGTTGTACCCAGTCAAGGCGACATTCGTCGATTACCTGTTCGATGTGTTTGAAGGTGGCGTTGACGAACAAACCTACAATGTCAACAAAAGCTGGTATCTGGTCTATGATTTTCATCGCGTCCGCGGGCTTTATGTATCGCGGGCTTTTTGGGTAAAAATTGAAACCCAGCATATCCGCGCCCATTTCCGCCGCTGCCGCCGCGTCATCGTAATTCGTCAGGCCGCAAATCTTCACCTTGACCGCAAGCATCCTCATCGATGTCCCTTTCTCATTTAGCCACAGAGTTTTTTAGCCACAGAGCACACAGAGGTCACAGAGAAAAGAAATATAAACAGTGTTAATCTGTCCGCCGAAGGCGAGACCTCGCCAAATGGCGGGTGTAAATCTGTGTCTAAAAAAGCCGTGTCAATCCGTGTCTTTTTCATGTTATCTTAGCTGTTAGAAACCTTAACAAGTTTTTCCAGCCGTCGCGTCGCCTCGCCGCTGCTTATTGCCTGCCCGGCGATACGCACCGCGGAACCAAAATCCTCAGCCAGTCCGGCCACAATTATCGCCGCCGCCGCGTTTAGCACAACAATATCTTTTTTCGCCCCGGTTTCTTTTCCGCTTATTATATCCCTCACGGTTTGGGCGTTGCTTTTGGCGTCGCCGCCTTTGAGGTCGTCGAGCGAGGCCTTTTTAATCCCGTAGTCGGCGTGGTTCAACATCGACTCGGTTATCTTGCCCGCCTTGAGTTCCATAATTTTTGTCGGTCCCATCGTGCTGATTTCGTCGAGGCCGTCGCTGTGGACAATCATCGCCCGCTTCACGCCAAGCAAATGCAGCGCCTCTGCCACGATTGGCATCAGACCCTGCTCAGGCACGCCCATAACCTGTCCCTGTGCGCCAGCGGGGTTGGCAAGGGGGCCTAATATATTGAATACCGTCCTGAACCCAAGCGCCTTGCGCACCGGCTGAACGTATCTCATCGCCGGATGATACTTCGGCGCAAACATAAATCCTATTCCCGCCTCCCTTATGCAACGAGCCACCGTATCAGGCCCCGCCTCGATATTTACACCCAGCTCGGCGAGGACATCCGCTGAGCCGCATTTGCTGGTTATGGCGCGGTTGCCGTGTTTGGCGACGCGAACCCCTGCGCCTGCCGCGACAAGCGCCGCCGCCGTCGATATGTTAAACGTTTTTACTGCCGCTCCGCCTGTCCCGCAGGTATCGACGAGGTTGTCAACGCCGGGGTCAACTTTGACGCAATGAGCCCGCAGCGATTTGGCAAGCCCGGCAAGTTCCTCGGCGGTTGCCGACTTGCATCGCATCGCCGTCAACAACGCCGCAATCTGAATCTCCGGCACCTCGCCTTCAAAAATAATATCCAGCACCTTGCCCGCCTGCTCGAAGGTCAGGTGTTGGCCTCGAAGTAATGGTTCAATATATTCGGCTATTGTCGCCATATTCAAACCCTTTGCTTGTTTATGTGTTCTTCAGCGATTTTCAAAATATTTTCGATGATTTTTCCGCCCGCGGGCGTCAGGATGCTTTCCGGGTGAAACTGCACACCATATATAGGCAGCGTTTTGTGTTTGATGCCCATATTCACGCCCTCAAATTCAGCCGTCGCCTCTAAACATTCCGGCATACTCAATGCGCACAAACTGTGGTATCGTCCCGCCTGCAGAGGATTCTCCGCCCCGGCGAATACGCCTTTCCCGTTGTGCGTCACCCGCGATGGCTTGCCGTGCACCGGCTCAGGAGCGTGCCCGATTTTGCCCCCGAAATACTCCACTATCGCCTGGTGTCCTAAGCATACCCCGAATATCGGCAGCTTGTCCTTGAAATAATCAATCGCCGCAAGCGTTACACCCGACGTGGCGGGCGTCCCAGGCCCCGGCGAAATCACTAACAAATCCGGCTCGAACTCTTCCGCCACATGCTTCAAATCCTCAATCGGCGTGTCCGCCCGGTAAACCCTCGCCTCACAGTCCCGCTTGCAAAAGTCATCCACGAGGTTATACGTGAACGAATCAAAATTATCGATGAACAAAACTTTTCTTTTTTTATCGCTCATATTTACCTCACTTCTTATGTTTGTCATTTCCGCGAAAGTGCCCGACATTCAGCGTTTTAGATTGCTTCGGCCTGCAAAGCAGCCCTCGCAATGACAGAATGTGCGTTTTATGTCATTGCGAGCGAAGCGAAGCAATCTCAATCCTAAATCTACAATCCGAACTCAGCAATCCCATCAATTGTCCTCGTTTATTTCTTTGTTAAGGCCCGCATACACGACCCGACCTTGTGCTCGGTCTCCTCGAATTCCGTCCTGGGGACGCTGTCGTGAACTATCCCAGCCCCGACCCGGATATACGCCTTGTTGTCCTTAATCTGCAAACTCCTTATTGTAATGCAACTGTCGAATTGGCCGTCAACCGTCAGGTACATTACCGCTCCGCCATAGTAGCCGCGTTTTGTTTTCTCTAATTGCCTGATAATCTTCATCGCCTCTATCTTCGGCGCCCCGGTCAGTGTCCCCATATTCATCGTCGCAAGATAAGCGTTCAACGCGTCGAGATTGTTCGCTAATGTCCCCTTGACGTTGCTCACCAAATGCTGCACCGATTCGTATTTCTCCACCGTCAGCAGTTCCGTCACAACCCTGCTCCCCGGCTCTGCTACCCTGGCGATATCGTTTCTCGCCAAATCGACCAGCATCATATGTTCAGCTAATTCCTTGCGGTCGATTTTCAATTCCGCCTCATATCGGAAGTCGATATCAGCGTCGAGCTTGCCGTTGACCTTGCCTCTTGGCTTTGTCCCTGCTATCGGCCTGATTTCCACGCTGCGGTTCTCTGTCCCGCTCACCCTGAGATTCAACTCCGGACTCGACCCTAACAGCGTCGTATTGGGCGTGTTTATGTAAAACATATACGGCGACGGGTTCAGCTCTCGCAGGCGTTTATAGACGTCCAATGGCTCATCGGCGCACGGCTCAATCTTCGTCCTGCTCAAGACCACCTGGAATATGTCCCCGTCTAAAATGTGTTTCTTGGCGGACCGCACCATATCCTCGTATTCTGCCTGGTTTGTATCGGTCGATGCTATCGGCAGGGGGGCTTTATGCTTTTTGGCCTTCGGCGTCTCAAACCGGGCGATATTCTCATAATAGTCGAAACACTCCTGCGCCTCCGTTATCGCCGCCTCCCTGTCCCCGTTGGTTATGATTACATTGACAACCACGTATCCTTCGTTGTGCTCGTGGTCCATCAGGAAGATATTGTCCGCGAAATACAATTCATAATCGGGATTGCCAAGCAGGTCTTTCTCGTTAGCCGGCAGTTTCTCGAACTGGTCGATGAAATCGTAGCTTAGCGCACCCAAGAGTCCGCAGGTTACTCGGAATGGTTTGCTCGCTAATCGAAACGCGAACGCCACCGCCCGCAGGACGTCCATCTGGTTTGTGCACTGAAGCCGGGTCTGCTCATCGACTAATTGCTCTGTCTTTTTGATGATTCCTTTGATTCGCTCGGAGTTGAAATCAATCCTCTCGCAAAAGCCGAATTGTTCGGCGTTGCCCGTCAGATACGAAATCATCCTCCTGCCCGTTCTGCTGAGCGCCTTTATCTCAAAGCCCCTCCCGGTCCCCGTAATATACAGCGCCGGCTTGGCCGTCCCGAAACTGAGCGCGGAACTGCCCGCCAGATACTCCCGCGACTCCAGCAGGCAGCAGTTTTTGGACCGCCCGTAGTCGCTTATCTTGGCGAAAAAGTCCATCGGGTCTTTCATCTCAATCCGTTTGACAATCGGGATTATATCGCCCGGCTTCGCGTTCTCTATTATCTGCCTGTAATCTTCCATAAGAGCGTGTCCTTAAAGCGTCATCTTTATCTGCATACGTTCCAATTACAATAAAAAAAGCGGCCTGTTGTCTTTATTCCAACAGGCCGCGTAAATTACTTTGATTTTATTGTTTTTTCTTAGTGCAGATTTTCCGCCTGCCCGCCGGATTTTTCAACGGGCCGCCACCAACCAAACAAATTGCCACGGTTATTCTGCATTATCTTATCATTGTACCACATTCCGTCTTTTTTGTCAATGGCCAATCCTGAAAAATTTACAAAATAAGCGTTTTATCACTATGGTCTTATAATTTGCCGTTAAACGAGTTCACCAATCATATTCGCGCCGGCGGCGAGGAAGCACAGGCGATTATATGGGGTTCAGGGCCCGCCTGGAAACCTGACTGTCGTATTATCTTGTCTATAACGACCAACCTCGGATGTCTCAGCTTTTTTGGCATCGCCATATTTGGCTTTAAGTGCGTTGTATTTCTCAAGCGACAATTGCGTAGATTCGAACCCGCCGTCCGGGCATATAAATGTCTCGATAAAATCTCTGCCGTATCGCCGCAAATCCCCGGCCGCATGCTCGACTTTCTCGAACTCCCTGCGAGCTAAAGGGTCATTGCCGGATTTCTCGAACATCACTGTTCGCACCGTATGGTAGAGGAAGCTCACCATATCTTCTCCGTACGCGAATCGTCGCTCATCCTCCAGCAGGCGAGCCTGCTCAACAGGGTCTTTGCACTCAAGCAGCGCAGCGTCAATATCGCACCTGGCCAGCCGCAGCGATTCGATTGTCTCCAGGAGGTCCGGACCATCATCGGTCGCCGGATGGTACGGCTCGTAGTGAAAGTGCTTCATAGTAAAGGGGTCATCGCCGCGGTTCAGATGAATCGCCGTATTTGTCTTGAGCGGAGTGATATTTCGCAACGCATCCTCCAGATGGCCGTAGAACGCCCGTGCGCGTTCGGTGGTAGTAGGGTAGAACTTGTGGAAGTAGTCGTTTAACATCGCGTTGACGTCCAGATTCGGGTCCCAAAGCATACGGGCCAGCATATACTGGTTCAGCGTCCAGGTTCCCCATCCTTTGGTGAGCGTGTGCATATACTGCAAATTCCAGGCCCCCGTTTGGTAATACCAGGGGATGTCTTCCGCTATAATCCGGGTATATAAGACAGGCATAGATTTGTAGTTACTGACGTTGTAATACTCGCCGACGAACAGCGTTCCCTGATAAAAGCCGTCTTTGTGCGGGGCCCATCCCCGATACGCGTTTGCATATCCCCGGTTAATCTCAGTGCAGTTTGGGTCATTCATTGCGTGCACGTAGCATCGCTGAATCGGATAGAACGTAACTGAGCAGTTCTCGTAGTCGAAGTCCGTCGGGAGGGGTCGCGTAGGCGGAGTTAATGTATCGCTGTACGCAAGCGTTGACAAATGCACGTTTCGTTTTAATCTGCCGTCTTTTCGCGCTTTCTGCACTTCCTTGTTTACCTGATAGAGCAAACGCATAATCCGGTCTGAGTAAGAACCCAACGCTCTGCAATTCTCGCAGTCACACCATTTTCCGCTGCCGTCCAACATCCAGAAATTCACTACATCGGCGTAACGCCACACGCCATCAACAAGTCCCCGGACGAAGTTCCTGGATAACTCAGATACCGCATCGTCATTGGATGTGCAAATATTACGTCCTTCTTTGGACCACCCTCCGACATCACCTATCCGCTGACCGTTTCTCAACCCGAACCATTCCGGGTGTGCCTTGAAATACGTCAACTTGCCGCCGCTTTGATTGGCATCTTCCTTTGCCTCCAAAGAGGGCTTATAAGGGTCCATCGGCTTGCCTTTGCCGCTGCTCACAAGGGGAGATTCGTACGGATACTCCGCGGAGGGGTTCAGGAAGTTGGACAGGACGTCGTGAGCGCCTATTGCTAAGCGCAATCCCAGCTTCTTCAGTAAAGGAATTTCCTTTTGGGCAGAGGTCCAGAAATTCATCCGGTTGCGCGCCATCCACAGAAAAAGCTCCTTGTTGCCGCGGTCCTCCCATGCGTAGAAACCGCGGGTCGCAAATGCGGGATTCTCGGTCAAGTCGAGCGGCTCGCCGGGAATCGCGATTTTTCCGGCAGGATATACTGTCCCCTGCTCTGCCAGCCCAAAAAATCTCATTCCCAGCCGTTCGAGATAGGCATAGACGCCGTAGAGTGTCCCAATTCGACCATTTCCCTCGATGATGCACACGCTTGCCGATTCGCGCGGAACCACGCGGATGCGAAACGATTCCGAGGCGGTGAGAGCCGAGCTTGCATCGCCTTTCGCCGGCAAAGACCCGACCAGTGGATTGCTTCTGCGATTGCCGATTACGAAGACATAGCCGCTCTTTGGAAGCTCTTTTGTCCAGCTCAGTTGAATGTTGGCCGCAGGTATGCCCGTACAGGCAATCAGGAAACGTCGCAGCTCGACTGCCGAAAAACACTCCGTACACGCATCGTCATCCTCAAAGTTATCGTCCCAGAAGTTGACCTTGTTTTCACTTACAGCGGCCTGTTCAATACTGCCAAAAGGCCCCGGATTGGCAACTATTATCACCATATCCGCCGCCTGCACTTTAGTTTTACCGCTGGAGCATGCCGATATTACAATAATCAAAATGGTTAGTATGTTCGTAAGTTTAAGCATAACCGCAATCCGCCTCTTGTTTTTACCTTTTCCCTTTTTGCTTTTTTATTTGCCGCCGTTCAGCAAATTAACCAGCGGCCGCGGCCGGTCAACGCCCTCGATAAATTTTTATTTTGCGGCCACTTGAAGCACCGGTTTCTGAAACGGTAATTCAATCGAGGATTATAAAACGCCCTTTTTAAGAATTATATTTGCGTATAAGGCCTTCTCGCCGCTGGCGACAACGGCGTATGCCTTTTTGGCCCTTTCGTAAAACGCGAATCTTTCAACGAACTCAAAATCAGAAAACGTTTCGCCGCTTGCCTTGATTATTTTGCGATATTCTTCCCAGATTGTGGGTTTGGTTTTGTCGCCGGGAACAACCGCCATCAGCGCGACAGGGTGCTCCGCGTACCGGTCAAGAGGGAAAAACTTCAGGACCGCTTCGAGAATCTCGCCGATGCCGTGACCATCGCACCTGAGAAGTTTCTGCGCGATACTGGCGGCGGGAAAATTGCCGTCAGCCAGAACTATCTCGTCACCGTGTCCCATCTCCATAAGCGCCTTCATAAGCTCAGGAGATATTATTTCCGGTATATTTTTCAGCATATTCGTTCCAACCTTTCCGGTTTGTTACATCTCCATTAAATCCCGGCTTTTTTCGTCCGGGCCTGCGCCAACTGGTCCACCGCGACCGCTACGACGATAATCATGCCGATAACAATCAATTGGGCGTTGGTCGATATTCCGAGCAGGGTGCAGCCATTTCGCAAAAAGCTTATCAGCAGTGTTCCGATGATTGTTCCAGTTATTGTTCCCTGTCCGCCCGACAAGCTCGCCCCGCCAATAACAACCGCGGCGATTACGTCGAGTTCCACTCCGAGGCCGGCGGTGGGCTGCGCCGATACCGTCCTGCTCACCTGTATCATCGCCGCTATTCCAACCAGCAGGCCGACTATCGTGTAAATCCAGGTGAGATTCTTTTCGACTCTAACTCCCGCGTGAAACGCCGCCTCGCGGTTTGAGCCGATGGCGTAAGTATAACGTCCCAGCGGCGTGTATTTGAGAATGAGCATCGCTATGATTATTACGCCAGCGAAAATCAACACCGACACAGGAGCCCCAAATATCAACCCCTCGCCGAGATACTTGTAATCGGGGACGTTTACCGGCTGGCCGTCTTTCATCACAAGGGCAACTCCCCTGAAAAAGCTCATCGTCCCCAGCGTTACTATAAACGGCTGAAGCCGAAACTTAGTTATCAATAACCCATTGGCTAACCCGCTAAGTAACCCGGCAGCGACGCCTGCGATTGTCCCCGCGATTCCGCCTGTTGTTGCCATCACCCACGCGCCAATCATACCGCATACTGCCAGCATCGAACCGACCGACAGGTCGATGCCGCCCGATATAATCACAAACGTCATCCCGATAGCGACTATCCCGTAAACGCTCGACCGCCTCAGCACGTTGAGGAAATTATCCATCGTTAAAAAAGTGTCAGGTCTCAACGCTGCGAGGATACACACTATGAGCATCAAACTTCCGAACGGCAGCAACTGTCTTATAAACTTTCCCATTTAGCTTCCTTCCACCCCGTTGGAAAGTATGTTCTCCTGATGGTTTTTAGTCGTTCCGGTCGCAGATTTTCCAACGGGGTCCACGGCGGCAAGATGCATAACTGCTTCCTGTGTGGTTTCGCTTTTTTTCAAATTGCCCACCAGCCGGCCTCGCCTCATCACCAGAATCCTGTCCGCTATCCCGAAAAGCTCAGGCAGTTCCGATGATATGAATAATATCGCTTTGCCCTGTTCAGCGAGCTGATTCAAAAGCGAGTAAACTTCTTTTTTCGCTCCAACGTCGATTCCGCGAGTCGGCTCGTCAAAAATCATAAATTTAGATTTGGCCAAAAGCCATCTCGCAATCAGGACCTTCTGCTGGTTGCCGCCTGATAATGATTCCGCGGGCGACTGTGGTCCGAGCCACTTAATGCCGATGCGACTTGCTATTTCATCAGCGATTTTGTTTTCCTTATTCGGCCTGATAATCTTGTCCATCCCGATTCCATCAAGATTCGGCAGCGTGATATTCCAGCCGCAGGGCAACTGCATACACAGCCCCGTCCGTTTGCGGTCTTCTGTAAGCAGGGCGATGCCGTTGCTTATCGCGTCGGCGGGGCGATTGACTGTTATTTCGTTACCATCGATAATTATTGTGCCGGTGATTTTAGGAACGACCCCGAATATGGTTTCGGCAACTTCTGTCCTGCCCGCCCCGACAAGCCCCGCCATTGCGACAATTTCGCCCGCCCGTATTTCAAAAGAAACGTCTTTTATCCGTTCCGCCGACGAAAGGTTTTCCACTTTTACGCAAACCTCGCCGCATTTTACATTTCGTTCCGGGAACAAGTCCGTCAGCTCTCTGCCGACCATATATCGCACTATTTGCGGGATGTCCATTTTCTTAGCCGAGTCGCTCTGCACGACACGGCCGTCGCGCAGCACGGTGATATCATCCGCCAGGCCGGTGATTTCCTCCAGCCGATGCGAAATATAAATGATTGATATGCCCTGCTCTCGCAGTTCCCTCACCACCTGGAATAATCGTTGTGTGCCTTTCTCCGACAGCGATGACGTTGGCTCATCCATAACGATTATCGAGGCGTTACGCATCAGCGCCTTGAGAACCTCGACAATCTGGCAATCGCCGGTCGATAAGTCCTTCACAATGCTTGTCGGGTCAATCTCAAAGTTCAATCTCCCGGCCAGCTCCGCGGTCCTGTTTACCATCGCCTTACGGTCAACGGTAAACGGTATCCTTCCCGCCGGCTCGTGGCCGAGAAACACGTTTTCCGCGACCGTCAAATGCTCCGCAAGGTCAAGCTCCTGGTATATCATCGATATGCCCGCTTCAATCGCTTCCTGGGGTCCCTCAAATTCGCGGGGGCGGCCCGCGATTTCAATTGTTCCTCTGTCGGGCTTATGCACGCCGGCGAGAATTTTCATCAGCGTCGATTTGCCCGCGCCGTTTTCGCCGACAAGCGCGTGCACCCTCCCCTTAGCCACAGTCAGGTCAACATCGCTGAGCGCCTGCACCGGCCCAAACCGCTTCGATATCCCCCTCATAACGATAGCAGGGGGGACTTTACAATCAATAGTTTTGCTCGCTACTTCAATAATGCCTGAATCTCCGGCGTGTCGATATTTTCTTTGGTTATCAATTTTACTCCCGTATCAATCCGCCTCGGCACTTCTTTGCCTTTTATCTTGTCGATTACGCACTTTACGCCATCGTAACCCATCTTATAAGGGTTCTGCACAACGAGTGAATCGATATCACCTTTTCTCAGCGATTCGATTAACAATGTTCCCGCGTCAAATCCCACCATTTTAATTTTGCCCGCCCGGCCTCCGCTTTGCAGCGCTCGAATCGCGCCTGTTGCCGTCGATTCATTGCACGCGAAAAGCCCGTCCAGCGATGTGTTCTTGGTCAACAAATCCTCCGTCGCCTGAAGCGATGTCTCCACCGTATCCATGCCGTACTTGGTATCGACAATCGTAATATCCGGGAAATCTTTTTTGATGGTGTCCATAAAGCCGTTTTCCCTTTCGGTAGTCGAGGCCGAGCCGGGTGCGTACTTTATCACAATCACTCTTCCCTTGCCGGCGAGAATCTCGCCCATTCGTTTGGCCGCTATAACACCGCCCTGGTAATTGTCCGTCGCGACGAACGAGACGTATTTATCCGTCTGAATGGCCGAGTCGATAATCACGCAGGGTATGCCGCTTGCCGCCACTTTTTCCACAACAGGCACAAGCGCCTTGTCGTCATTCGGGGCGAGCACTATCCCTGATACCTTCCGCGTGAGGAAATCCTCGACAATCTGAATTTCCTTTTCCCTGTCGCCTTCCCGGTCAGGGCCGTTCCAGAAAATCTCCGCCCCAGATTCTTCCGCCGCCTTCAACGCGCCGCGATGTATCGATTGCCAGAAGACGTGCGTCGTTCCCTTGGGGATTACCGCAATCTGCAATTTCCCTTTCCCCTTGCCCTTGTTGGAAATACCTATCCCGATAAGCACTGCCGCTACTACCACAAGTATGACAACCGGCAAAAATTTCTTCATATTCCGCTCTCCTAACTGTTTGTCATTCGTGAATCCGGATTATTACCTGCCTGCTTATTCTTCACCTAATCCGCGGATTGTAAAGCATTTTTTCCCGTCTGCTCTTTCTTAAATATTCTCACAAATTTTTGACTTGTCTGCCTTGACACAGAATGCTATTTCAGCTATTATGATACGACAGTAGTTTGGAAAAAAAACTACTTGTGGTGAGCACAGCCCGCCCTGAGTAGGACCGAAAGGTCGAACTACTGGCGATGCCAAAACAAAAAATCATAGTTTGTATTCCAGCCCGTTACGGCTCTACAAGGTTTCCGGCAAAAGTTCTCGCCAAAGATACCGGCAAATTCCTCATCCAGCACGTTTACGAGCAGGCCAAACTCGCCAAATTGCCCGACAGGGTAATCATCGCCGCGGACGATAAGCGAATCGCCCAAGCAGCGAAATCTTTCGGCGCCGAATGTATTATGACTAATCCCGATTGCCCAAGCGGCACAGACCGTATAGCAGAAGCCATTAAAAAATTAGAGGACGGAGGACAGAGGACGGAGGACAGAGGACAGAAGACAGAGGAAACAAAAAACTATCCGCTATCCGCTAATGATATTGTTGTGAACTTACAAGGCGACGAACCTGAAATCGACCCGGCGAATATCGACGCCGTCGCCCGGCTTCTTCTTGATAACCCAAAATGCCAAATGGCTACTTTGGCAGCCGACTTCGAGACAAAAGAACAAATCGCTGACCCAAACATTGTTAAAGTCATAGTTTGTAGGGCGGGGTTTACCCCGCCGATTCCTGTCAAAACTGATTGCGGCAGGGCAATTTATTTCTCCCGTTCCGTCATTCCTTACGATAGAGAAAATGGCGGTATCGGCCCTGTTAAAAATTATCTCAGGCATCTGGGAATTTATGCTTACAGAAAGGAATTTTTGAGAATAATTACAAAACTGTGGCAGACGCCTTTGGAAAAACTCGAGAAACTCGAACAACTGCGTGCCATCGAAAACGGCTTTGATATACTCGTCGCCAAAGTGAAGCACACCTGCGCCGGCATCGACACCCCTGTTCAATACGCGGAATTTGTCAAACGATATGCTAATAAAAAGCATGAACGGTGATTTATGAAAGACAGTGAATTATTGACATCAGTAAGCAAAACATCAACCGACAGCGAATTTTTCTCGCCTATACCGCCCGGCTATAAGCCCGGCAGGACCAAATACCTCTTCGTAATGGGCACCGTGATGAGCGGCTTAGGCAAAGGGATATTCTCGTCCTGCCTTGCAAAGCTGATGCAGGACAAGGGCCTCAGGGTCGCCCCCATCAAGCTCGAAGGTTATCTTAACATCGACTCCGGCACGCTCAACCCATTCCGCCACGGCGAGGTCTTCGTCCTCGACGATGGTATGGAATGCGATATGGACCTTGGCACATACGAGCGTCTGCTCGACCAGGATTTGAGCAGGGCGAACTTCTGCACCTCCGGCCAAATCTTTAACGACGTCCTCAACAAGGAACGCCGCGGCGATTACTTAGGCAGAGACGTCCAGATGATTCCGCACGTTACCGGCGAAGTAAAATTACGCCTGCGAAATCTCGCGATGAAAACAAACGCCGACATTGTCTTCGTGGAAATCGGCGGCACCGTAGGCGACCTCGAAAACGCCTACTTCATCGAGGCGATGCGCGAGTTGGCCTACGAAGAAGGCCCAAACAGCGCCTGCTTTGTCGCGCTGACGTATATTCTTGAACCGCAGACATTAGGCGAGCAGAAATCAAAGGCCGCGCAGTTAGGCATCAAACAACTTATGCAGCTTGGCGTCCAGCCCGACATTATCGCCTGCCGGGCGACACACGCCGTAACGGAAACCGTCCGACAGAAAATCAGCGTTTACAGTAATGTCCCCCTCGAACGGGTCATTTCTCTCCAGGATTCCGCAAGCATTTATACAATCCCAGCGATGCTCCGCGACAAGGGCCTCGACTTCGAGGTCGCGCGTCTCTTGAAAATCGAGGACCGCCTTAATCTTCGTCACGAACGCAAATCCTGGGCGCAGTGGTGCGATTTCTCCGACAGAATCGACGCCGCCAGAAAACCTGTAACAATAGCAATCACCGGCAAATATACTTCTGTCCGCGACAGCTACGCCTCAATCATCAACGCCCTCGAACACGCGGGCATCGCGCTGGGCGCAAAGGTTGATATAAAGTGGATTGAGACGACAAATTTGACTGATACTAACGTGGCGGAGCATCTTGCCGAGGTCGATGGCATAATCGTCCCCGGCGGCTTTGGCACTCGCGGCGCGGAAGGCAAAATCTGCTGCGTCAAACACTCCCGCGAAAACAACCTCCCATATCTCGGTATATGCTTCGGCTTCCAGATGGCTGTAATCGAATTCGCCCGAAACGTCTGCCGCTTGACCGGCGCCAATAGCACCGAGATTGAGCCGGATTGCAAAGAGCCCGTTATCGATTATCTTCCGGAACAATTAAAAATCGAAGGACTCGGCGGCAATATGCGCTTAGGCGGATTCGATATCGAACTCAAACCCGATACCTTCGCCTGGCAGCTATTTGCGAAATCACGCACCGTCAGGATGCGTTTCAGGCACCGCTATGAAGTCGCACCGCGATATATCGAGACACTCGAAAAAGCGGGCCTTGTTTTTTCAGGCAAAGCCCCGAATCAACCCATTATGCAAATTCTCGAAATACCCTCGCATCCCTATTTCGTCGGCACTCAGGCCCATCCCTGCCTGACTTCCCGCCCATTGCGTCCCCAGCCGATGTTCGTGGGCCTCGTCGCCGCCGCGATGCAGAAACACTATCCGAAAAACGATTCCCCGGATTGCGTCACCGCCGTGCGAAACCTCTGTTCGTAAATCGTTTTAGTTGTAGGGCGGGGTTTACCCCCCCATTGTTTAACTAAAATCCGCATTCCGCAATCTGAAATCCGCAATCGATACGGTTTTCCGTTTTCGAGTCACGAGCGACCAGTTCAATTGCCTTTTTGTGGTCACTTCTTTTCTTTTGCCTTAGCGCCGCCTGTCCCCTTTATTTTTTCAAGCTCCGCCTTAAGAGCCGCTATCTCCGCCGTCAATCCCTGCACGTTCTCCGCCTGCGCCGCCAGCATTTCGATCGACTTATCTTCGCACGCCTTCAAATCCGCCTGCCTGGCCTGCTCCAACTGGGCAATCTGTTGTTGCTTCTCCTGCTCGAACTTGGTGCTCTGTCGTTGCTTCTCCTGCTGCTCTATCTGGCCTTGAAGTGTCTCTATTTGCTTTTTGAGTGTCTCTATCTGCCCCTTGAGCTGCACGTTTTCGGCCCCAATCAGCCGGTTTTCCTTTACATCCGATACGCCCGGCGACGACGCCTGTTCCTCCTGACAGCCGCCTGCCAACGCCCCGATAACTATTGCCGTCACAACCACCAAGCCGATTCTTGTCTTTGTCATATCCGCAATCCTTTTTCCTTTTACTGTTTTATTTCTGTCCTCAGTCATCCGTTTCTCTACTCGAATAAAACCGCTAATCTTTTTCTTTCCGCCGCCGTTATCTCTTTCTTATCCGTCCACACCGCCAAATCCAAACTCCGCCTGCAGTCGCAATCCTCACAAACCAGTTCGTGCTTATTCCCCAGGATTGCCTCAATCAGTTTCAGGCAATTACCGCTTGCCCGGTTTAGGTTCCCGATTATCTCCCGCAGCAGCTCCTGCTTGTCTCTTCTCTTCTTCTGCGGCTTCCAGCAGTCGTAATCGCTCACCAGCGCGACCAGCGAATAACACATCTGTGCCTCTCTGGCTAATTTCGCCTCAGGCATCGCCGTCATTCCTATCAAATCCCCGCCTATTATCCTGTGCATCAGCGACTCCGCTCTCGTCGAAAACATCGGCCCCTCCATCCCGACGTATGTCCCTTTGCGATGTGTCCGAACGGCTAATTTTCTCGCTGCTTCCGCGATAATCCGCCCTAATCGCTCGCATGTCGGTTGCGCCATTTCCGTATGTACCGCCGCATAACCGTTAAAGAAACTGCTCTGCCGCCGGAATGTGCGGTCGATAAACTGGTCAACTATCACAAGCTCGCCGGGGCGGATTGTGCCGCGAAGCGAACCCACCGCGCAAGTCGCTATTACCGCGCGAGCGCCCAGTTTTTTTAATGCGAATATGTTCGCGGCGTATGGTACCTCACTGGGCGATAACTTATGGCCCTGGCCGTGGCGGTTGATAAAGGCCACCCGCCTTTTGCCTATCCTGCCAACCATAATCCTGTCGCTGGGCTTTCCGAATGGCGTCGCCACGTCGCAAAACTTCGCGTCCTCTATTTTGTCGGCCAGCACATCGCCCAGCCCCGACCCGCCAATCAGTCCCGTCAGTCCCTGCTCCACTTGTCTGTCTCCATAAATACTGTTTTGACGCCAATATAATTGTTTTGCCCCCGATTTACAATACGCTTTTCGTTCCTATTGGGCTTTCAAACAGTCATAAGCCGTGATATAATATTAGTTACACCCTGCACCCGTTTAGTATGCGCAAAAAATGACGGTTACCGAACAGATTAAGCAAAAAGCCCTTGCCCTCGGCTTCGACCTTGTCGGTATCACCGACGCCTCGCCCGTGCCCGGCGAGCAGGTTAATCGCCTTCTCGGCTGGCTCAATGCAGGCCACGCGGGCCAGATGACCTGGATGCACAGAAACCTCGGCAAACGAACCAACCCCGCCGAATTACTACCCGGCGCCAAATCCGTAATCGTCGTCGGCCTGGGCTATAAACCGCCGCCCGCGCCGAAAATGCCGCGCGACGGGCATGGCCGCGTCGCTGATTTCGCGCAATACGAGGACTACCACCCGTTCCTGAAAAAAATGCTCCGGCAGCTCGTTGATTTTATCATTTCCGCTACCTGCCCCTCCCTCCAGTTCAAGATATGCGTTGATTCCTCGCCTCTGCTCGAACGTGCGCTGGCCTTCAGGGCGGGACTCGGAGTCATTGGCCAAAACCGTATGCTCGTCAATCCGCGCCTCGGCCCGCAAATCCTCCTTGGCGAAATCGTAACCAATCTCGAACTTGACTCTGATAAGCCGATGACGGATTCCTGCCCCGGCTGCGATAGTTGCATCACCGCCTGTCCCACCGGGGCGTTAAAGCCCGATGGCTCTTTCGACGCCACTAAATGTATCAGCTATCTGACTATCGAGGCCAACACCGATATTCCCGCCGACCTCGCCCCCAAAATCGGCAATCATCTCTTCGGCTGCGGCGAATGCCTGCTTGCCTGCCCATATCAGCAAAATGCTCCGCCCTGTGCCAACAAGGAGTTTGTTTTCCATCCAGACCGTGCCAACATTGATTTGAATGAGATTCTCAACCTCACCGAGGAGCAATTCAAGATTCAGTTTGCTCATTCGCCGATTTTACGCCCCGGTTTAACTCATCTACAAAAAATTGCTAAAATATGCTTGGATAATCTGTCAAATTCCTGAGAGCATCTCGCCGTAGCAAGCAAAGAATTTTTAGGCCCAAATGGCGGAGCTGGCAGGCGGGCCTGCCAGCTCGGACCTACATCAAATGCAATTTAGAACGCCAAGTTGCAATCTATGCAAATTAAGCAAACTACGGTACAAACGGTCCCGGTCCAATGGCACTGGCCAGCCAGAAATCAGCGAAGATAGCAAAATCTTTCAAGTCAACCATTTTGTCGAGATCTAAATCACCGGGTATCGGGGCATCCCTGTATGCCGGTTCGTTGGTAGATAGTTCAAAAGATAAGTCCCAGGTGTCTTCCCAAGTGGGATAGAAGACCGGCTCTCCCGCAAGCCACCAGGAACATACCGTTGGCGGCGTTGGCGGCCATATAAGCCCCGTCACACTATTTTGCGTGCCTCGGATACGCACCGCATCGTCCTGGAAGAAGTGCGGCCGTGTCTTCCAGCCCCAGGGATAAAAATTCGGATCGGTGTAATCGTTAGCATCGTAAACAGCCGCGATACTTAACCAGTATATGGCCGTGTTCGGATCGCCGTCAAGGTCGTTGGGGCCGTTAGGCTCCTGATAAAACCATTCACACTGTGATAGAAGCTGATTGAACTGGAAATCGGTCTCCTTTTGGCAGAGGGGATTGCATGGATCGGGGTTACTGCGAGGGTCATGGTCATATCCGGCGAAGTTCCACACCCAGCTGGTACAATAGTTTTCCCATACTAAGTGAGCCGGATGGCTGAAGTCACCAGGGAAATTACATGGGTCATCAGTCCAGATGCCGATATGGAAGGCCCTCGGCAATACCGGCGGCGGATATGGCTGAGTCCAGCCAATGAACGAACCCCACCAATGAATGTCAGTAACAGGCCTGTCGTCCCTACACTGCCAATCGTCTGCCAATATGGGCCCATTATTGTAGTCGGAGCGTTCATTCCAGGCACGAAATATGAGTGGCTTGGCATTGGGGTCGATTGGCACAGGCCTCTGACTCCACTTCACGTAAAACTTGGAAGATACGTTTGGCTCAACAGGCAGAGGCGGAGTATTATTAGTAACAAAAAAATTGTGCCAGTAGTTCCACAGACCCCACACTGGCGCCCCACCGGGGAGCGGCACAGGCTGTGGTCCGCCGATCCACCGGAAGTTCTCATCAACGATGAAAGATATCGAGTTGGCCAGGTTAAAGCCGGGAGCGATCGCAAAACCTGTCGCTACCGGATTTGCTGAAGCAACTCCTAATACTCCTGCTGTGTTAATAGTGATGGTAGTCGGAGCACCCGGGGGAACCCAGGGAATTGGAGCCGGGCAGTTCCACCACCAGGAACATATCCATCCTGCCCCATCAACAATTCCAAATGACACCGTGTTAACCTGGCCGGTTGGACCAAATTGTGGCGGTGTTACCGTGATAGTTATCGTTGAATTTACCAAACTGGGGTCTTCTCCATACTCGTACACGAAGGCGCTTGCATAATTGCCTGGCGGCAAGGACTGCAAGAGCAAGAGCATCACCATTCCGGCATCATTGGGGTCCAGGCCTCCTCCTCCGCCGCCGCCATAGACCGACAACTGTGCAGGTATAAATGAGGTGTCCGTAGGATAAGGCTCACCTTCTTTGAAGTTCTGTTGCAACGAGTTCGCATACATGGGCCACTCATGTGGAAACATCGGGCGAATTTTACCACCCGGAGCTATAGCTTTCTGCCACTCTGTTTGCGAGTCGATTAAAAATTGGCTCTTAACATTAGCACAAGGCGGCCCAGCCATAACCGTCCTGATTGCAATCCCCAGGAGAAACAGCACAGATAGAAAACAAATCCCATAAACAAATTTTTTCATAATTTTTGCCTCCTTATTTTTTCGTTCTTTTATTGAACCACATCTCAACACTCATATCTCATAAACAACAAATTTTTTCATAGTTTTTGCCTCCTTAAATTTTTTTCGGTCTTTTATTGAACCACATTTCAACACTCATAATATCCGGCTATCGTGTGCAGTAAGCAGTTATTACAGCGTTGTACCTTCGAGCCAATGGTCTGCGAAGTATGCAAAGTCCGCGAAGTCGACTATCCCGTCCATGTTCAAGTCCGGAATCGGAACCTCATACTCAGGCCTGTCTGTCGTCAGCTCAAAGGCCATGTCCCACGATATCCTTTGCGGGTATTCAACCGGTTTGCCGCTATACCACGTTTCACCGACAGTCGGCGGCCAACTGCCGTCTTCAAGTTGCAAAATACGAACCGCACCATCGTTGAAGAAGTGCGGCCGCGTCTTCCAGCCCCACGGAAAATAAGAGGTGGTGTCGGCAGGATAAATGGCGGCAATGCTCAGCCAATAGACATTGGGCCGATTGAAAGTAGTGGGCTTTTGATGAAACCACGCATTCTGAGGAAGCACGCAATTGAACTGGAAGCATGAGTCCTTCACGGTGGGGTCGAAAACGGCAGTAGCACCGACAGTACTCGCCCAGGGCGAGATGTCGAACCTGCGGGGGTCCCTATCGTAACCTGCGAAGTTCCACTCATAATCATAATCGGAACATTCATACTCCCAAAGCAGCTCGCCCGGATGACTGAATGACTTTAAATCATTCGGGTCTTTCGGCACATCCGTCCAGATGCCGAAACGGAAAGCGGCCGGCATTTGCGGCGGCCTGTTTGGTTCAATCCAGTTCAGGAACGAGCCCCACCAGTGAATACCCGTAACCGGCCGCGGGTCCTTACAAGCCCAGTCGTCGGCCAGCAGCGGCCGAAGGTCGCGGACAGATTTCTCATCCCAGCCGAGGAATACCCCTGGACTTAACTCTACCGGCGGCTGACTCCACTTCAACGGACCGATGATAGTTTTGACCGGCGGCTTAGGAGCAATTATTAAGTCATACCAGTAGCTCCATGCTCTGGGAACAGTTTGGCCGGGCGGTGGCACACCTGTACCGCCTACCCATTGGCAGTTCTTGTCAAAAAGCAAGGTCGCAACCTGCGTGATATCAAAGGCCGGGTTGTTCATATAACCGTCCGCTGCGGGGGTAGCGGCAGCAGGCCCGGCCACAGACGTATCAATGGTGATAGTCGTAGGCGCGCCGCAGGGAAGGGTCCCCGGCACGTTCCAGTGCCATGCCCTGATATTACCGTTAATGTCCTGCAATCCAAACGAGACGGTATTAATACCTGCACAAGGCGGATTTAC
>Ga0315294_10001813_pt1 | contig 23439 bp, 36 predicted proteins | sample YL17G13_40_MG_FD_203626 | JGI IMG/M metagenome (GOLD analysis project Ga0315294, IMG submission 203626) | Sediment microbial communities from Yellowstone Lake, YNP, Wyoming, USA - YL17G13_40 | ecosystem: Environmental > Aquatic > Freshwater > Lake > Sediment | place: USA: Wyoming | collected...
TTTGTGGAATTTCCAGTTTTTGGTCAATATATTTGGTTTCTAACCATGATTTATCTTGTAGTTCACGATATCGTTTTTCCATGATTTATATTTGCTTAAGCCTTAAATTCTACCAGATACCTCAAGCGATGCTGGTCAGCCGAATAAACCACTATTTCATTATTTTTGATGTATCCACCACCAATTGCGAACACCGAGTGATGTCCTTTCGGAGGCTGTGTGAATGCCCTAGGCCCGTCAACAATAAAGGGCTTGCCCATCACCACGTCAGCCACAAACATAAAGGCACCACGTCCAGAGACACCACCCCCACCTTTTGCCCAGTATGAATTGTCGAGTGAACAATATCCAGCACTCTTTTTCCAGTCATCTGCAAAATAGATCCCACCTCCATAGAGAGCCCCGGTAATTACAACACCCACGAGCTGTTTAGGCATCCTCAGCGCTTCCCTTAGGATGCCGCTGACGTTCACCGAGCGGGTCCCGTGGAACAGCATCCAGGTGTGGGTCTGGACGAACCTCTTCAATTCGTCCCGATCCTCGATGTCGGTCCTCTTGGGCTGGTGCAGAGGCTTCTCATTGGTCGAGAGATTGTCGCTGATGATCCTGTTCTGAGAACCAGCGATCTTCGCAGGATCACCATCCCTCTCGACCGACCAGACATTCTGGATCTTCATATCGCCAATACCACCGTGCATGTTCCTGCTGGCATGAGGCATCCAGGACCTGATGAATTCCCCAGTGGTGGAATTGGGTCCGAGCCACTCCATCTTGATCTTCATCCCGCCGAATGGATCATTGACCTCCTCGACGTTATCGATCTTGCCGGAATAGAGGGCAGATTCGAATGCGTCGAGGTCCTGGTTCCACATGAAGATGTTGTCCTTGTTCAGGATCCAAGTCTCGGGAAGAGCATTACGCTCCTTCTTCTTCGGGATGCGCCCATACATCAGGGACGTGAGTTGCTTGATCTCGGTGTCGTTGACCTGATCGTCAACCTTGTCTCCGACGACGCCGACCCGCTTCGTGGCGGTCGAGAGGATGTCGCGAGCCTCGTCGATGGCGGTTTGGGTGGGGAGTGCATCGCCGACGATCGATCCGCGAGTGAACTTGACAGTACCGACGTTGAGATCCCTCATCAGCTTCATCGTCTGAGGATCGGAAACGGGGCTCGAAGCAGCCTTCTTGATCCCGTTGGTAGGCTTCGCGGGTTGCTTCGATCCCTCGTTCTGAGTGATCGTCTTGGCATCGGGGAGGCCAGTGGACCTCGTGGCGAGCGGTCTGACAAGGTAGCAATCCTTGTCGGCTTTGGCCTGGAGAATGCGACCAAGAGAGGGGTGGTTGATCCACTCGCCACGCTTGTCGTTCTTGGAGTGGAGTTGCTTCGCATATTCACTCTGAGCGTCATCCTTCGAGGAGCACGGAACGAACTGGAAGGACGCGCTCGAGCCTGTGCGACCCCACTCGAAATATGCGAACCACTTCTGGTCCTTGCGCGACTGGACGACGGCACCGTGATAATATTTGTTGGAGTCGATGCCATCCTGCTTGAAACAGCCCATGTCGGCGATCATCGTCCCTTCGAACGCGCCGTCTTTGGTCGCGGCAGGACCAAAGCACTGGAAGTCGTTGGGATTGAGACCGGAGGGATAAGTGTCTCGGGGAAGTTTATTGTCCATGATTGCCTCATAAATGAACGTGAGATCTATTGATGGCCTGTTTTGTGACAATTACCTAAACTCGACGGAATGAAATATCATCGTGGCCAATCCTGATGTCGATAAAATAACCTTCTTTGGCTAGTTTCTCCAAGACCAGCCTAAGATCGTTGATCTTGTCAAGCAGCTTGAAGTCCAAAGGACTGGCAATACCACGATCGTTAATGCGGTCAATGATTTGTCTGACCAACTCCCTGGCCTCACTCGCATGTCTGACCAACTCCCTGGCCTCACTCGCATTCTCGGTGTTGGTGTTTTCCATAATTGGTACCCCATGGATTTATAATTTTCGTGACAATTATCATAAATACTGATCTGTTGAACTTCTGATTTGAGTTAAGATGAAATATTTTAGCATTAATCTGCTTTTATGCTCACTACACATCGGGTTGATTATGAATGTGAATCTCTCGCGTATTTTCTTTATTGTGTCTTGGATTTTAGTAATACATTCTGGATCAGCCAAATGGTATTCCCCAACATCTTCAAATTCTTTATCTTTAATAATATCAATATCTCGATATTCGCGCATGTCGGCTAATGTAGGAGGTCTATTGATAGATAGTGAGATCTTATTGTTACCGTGCAACATTATTGATAATACGGGTTTTTTTTGCCCAGCGGTTGCTAAATTCATACCAAAATCTGGATCGCGATCTAACAATTCTTTTCTGACATATCCGCAAAATATCGCATCAATTAACCCCTTTAATATAATAATCCGTTCTTCTCTTATCTGTCTCTCATTTTGTTTTTTATTCATCTTGGAGGGAAACCGGCCATAACTGACAATTGGATCAATGCAATATCGTGAGGGACACTAAACTCATTGGCGAGAATAGACGACCTCAATAATATGGTCGGAACCATGATGTAAGCACATGGACAACCTACTATATCACATTTGCCTTTTTTATTGATCTCGAAACATTTAAGTATCTCGGCAGGATTGAATGTGAGATCAATAATTTTCTCTTCTGCCTCAGAACAATGACAGGGAATATCCTTCTTCGTCTCCTTAAACAACCAAACATTACGCCATTTCTTAACAAACTCCATCAATTGCTCTGTGGTCTCAACAGCCTTGCGATCACCTATGAAGGCCGTGAAGACATCGTCACCGCCGTCATGATCTGGTTTCACCGGCAGATCCCAAACTGATTTGTCTTTAAGCATGTTGTTTAGACCACCATAAACGGACTTCTTCGCAAAGAGTTCTCATTAGATAATCGTTCGCAAATTTTCTATCTGGTTCATCTGCTAGACCTGCTTCGTTCAATTCGAAGGCCCGATCTGCAGCTTGAGTTTCTGATTCAATGAGCTTCATTATGTCGCCGAAGGATAGCGCCCCATTCCTAATGGAAAGTAGCTCTTCTCTGTCTTCGGACCGATATGTCTTAATCTCACCAGTCTTACACAATTCTTGTACGACTCTGGCGAGCCTTACAGCATGATAGGCATTCTTCGTATCGAATCCATATTGTTCTATTAATGCCTTGCGTTTGGCACCAAGATCTCTCGTTGAACCACCAGTGTGCATCTTCTTGACTTGGCCCTTTAGATATCCAAGTGCAGACGAGGCAACTTTCTTGGATAGAAACAATTTACGGCTGACCACCAGAACCTGTCCAATATCGGTCATGGTTGAAAATTCTCGAGCCCATAACCATTCATGGACATTAGGGTTGCCTTTGAGAAGCAACCAGATATATTTTGGTAGTGAATAAAGTAATGTGTCTTCTTCTCGGTGCGTGGTATCAAGATATTCGAATCGGTCGAGGCCAATGATTTCCTCGGCCTTGGGGATTACGACTCCGCGAACGTCGATGTCAGAATTTGGAATATTGGTGCCATATAAATGGCTACCGGCATGGAGCATAAACACAACTTCTCTACCGCCCGTAAGTATCATTACAACTCCAGAATTGGCCACACCTTATTGATATATTTGCGCTTTTCGCTCTCGCGGTGGTATTTCACGGCTCGCACCTTCGGCCATGCGTCAAATGGGTCCTCTACCACTGCCCTGATCGATTGGGCTAGGGCTTCCTTTTTAGTCTCGTACCATGGCTCTCCTGGTATTGGACTCCAGATCTTGCAACCTAGGTATAATGCCTCGCCGATCCATATGTTTTTCGTCATTTATTTCCCCAGATGATACTCTTTGCCAAGATAGCGAGCAAGGTGCCGCGCAGCAGCTCGATAGATCCGCGCTTCGAACTTCGTGAGCTTGTCCGTCTTCTTACGCTTTCCATTTAGGAAGCAGCGCAAAGCATATGTGTTTGTGGCTTCTTCCATTTCTCTTTCTCCTCGTGATGTACGAAATATTATGCGCCAATCATCTTCATGAACTCGTCAGGGTGGATAAGCTTAGTTCCATATTCACGAGCCTTGATAGCCTTATGGCTGGTGCTGTCGAGATCCTTGATAATCAGGAAGTCTAGATCCTTACTGACTCCGCTGCGAAGATCGCCGCCGTACTTCCTGACGGCTTCCTCAAGATCGACGCCATTCCAAGCCCTGAGCCCGGTCATCGTGAAACTCTTGCCGCCAAGAGGGCCGGTATCGTTGACGCCCTTCACGTTGACGATCTTGGAGAGCTTGTTGATCAAGTCTCTCTTCTCTTCTAGGCCCTTCCTGATGGTCATAGCCGTGGTCTTAATCCCCTGAACGGACTCAAGATCGTTGATGTTCATCTTGAGCACGCCATCGAGAGTCTTGAACTTCTTGGCAATTCTCTTGGAATTGGTATTACCAAGACTAACGATGTTCAGCCCAACCAAGAACCTGTCCAGTGTGGTGTCCTTGGACTTGTCGATCTCGACCTTCAGCTTATCGGCGGTCTTATCGGACCCACAGGCAGACGAGAGCTGATCTGTAGTAGCAGAGTATAGCTTCTCAGGGCTATCAATACCCGTCTCGATAAGATTGCTGACCACAACCCTTCCGAAGCCGAGCATGTCGTGTGCCCTGATCCACACCATCATGTTACCGAAGACAGCTCCCGAGCATGAAGAGAACGCGCAGATGAGGTATGCGCCATCGCGCTCGAGCTTATTCCCGCATGAGGGGCACTTGCTGGGAAGATTGATGTCAGATTTGCCATCCTTCCTACCACTCCTATCGACCACATTCACCACAGCCGGAATGACGTCGTTCATCCTGGCGACGGTGACCTTGTCACCAATTGCGACATCCAAAGCCTTGATATAGTCGAGGTTGTTGAGTGTGGAGCGACTAACGGTCACACCGCCGACGTCGACGGGCTCAAGCTCGGCAACCGGTGTGATACGACCGGACATTCCGACCTGCCATGTAACGTCTTTTAGCATCGTCATGACTGACTTGGACGCGAACTTAATGGCGATCTGCCCCTTGGGGCACCCGTCTACTGCACCGAACGACTCCTGGTAGTCGAGGACTTCGAGCTTCACGACCAGTCCATCAATCTCGTAAGGCAGAACATCCCTGTCGAATTTCTCGAAATAATCCCACCCATCCTTGATCGGAATGGTAACGTTCCAGACGTATTCGAGGCCCATCGCGCCAACGAGCTTGGCCTTGAGCGCCTCGCTCGAAATATGCACATCCTTATCGGGCTTGACGTCGAAGTAAATCGGCTTGATATGAGCGACGAGATTGCTACCTTTCTTGTCCCTAGCGACACCATTCGCGGCATTACGCGGGTTCTTGTACCCAATGGGCTTGAAATGCTGGTTGAACTTGTCGAGCGTGAGAATCATCTCTCCACGGAGGACGCCGCTGAAAGTGATCGGAAGAGTTTCCTTGACATTATCCATTTTCAGAACATTGGACGTGATATCCTCTCCGGTTTCGCCGTCGCCACGGGTCACTGCGCTGGTGAGCTTGCCAGACTTATAGGTGAGGACGATAGTCGAGCCATCAAGCTTATGAGAGATCTGGATGGCACCATTCTTGCCGTTCGCCCATTTAGCGTATTCATCCCTTGTGGTGACCTTTGATTGCGAGCCCATGAAGTGCTTGTGTTTCACCTTGGGCCAGACAGAGGAAGACACAGGAGCGCCGATTTTCTTGAGAAATGGGTTGGTAGGATCGAGCTTGATCAGCTGATCCTTGAGGGAATCGAACTCCGCGTCACTCATAACCGGGGTACTATTGTAGTAGGCGGCAGATGCTTTTTCAAGCAAAGTGGCAATGTCCTTGGCGTTCATGCTTTCCTCATCCGTTAGACGAACACAGACTAATTAAGTGAAATTTCTGCACCAATTACTTGCGGAATCTCCAGTCAGACAAGCTGCAGTGTGGCGGTACACGTCTTTTGTGCCAAGACTTGTGAACTAATGCAACTACACGCTTTTCGTCATCATTCTTCGGCTTATAACCAGGAAAATAAATATCCTGGCTCATGAGTATCTCATCGATCCTGCTGTATAGCATTCCCAATTCGCCCTCAGTCGTCTGCCCAGCCCACAACCCAGGACTCGGCTTCCTGGCAATGATCTTGTCCGGAACTCCGAGTGCCTTGGCAACCTCGAATACCTCAGTCTTGAAGATATCCAGAATTGGCTCAAAATCAACTCCACCATCGCCATACTTGGTGAAGTATCCGAGCATCTGCTCCGATTTGTTTGTCGTGCCGATGCTCAAGTAATTCATCTGATTGGCGAGCGCCATCAAGGTGACCATCCGAAGGCGCGACTTGATATTAGCGCTGGTGATGTTGCGCCTCTGCTGCCAGTCGGGCAACTCGGTGATCCACGACCCACAATGATCCCAAATATCCTTCGAGAGACGATTAAAACCGTCATATAGATCGATCGTAGTACGACGAATCTTAAGCCAGTCGGCGACCAGCTTCGCATCTTCGGCATCCTCAGGACTAGAGCTGCATGGCATCATAACCCCAAGCACATTGTCCTTGCCGATAGCCTTGACTGCGATGGCAGCCACGACGGCTGAATCAATACCACCGCTAAGCCCAATGACAACCCCATTGGCATGGGCCTCGCTAACGTAATTCTTGGTCCATTTAATGATGATTTCGATAACTTCAGAGCACTTCAATGTCGTCCACTTTGCCATGTACTACTCCTGCATTAATGCTGATTTGAAATCTTCGTGCACAGTCCACTCCAAGTTGCCAATGCGCCCTCTGTGAATTATTTCGCCGATCAACGCAAAGAACTGTGGATTAGCCAGATCTAGGAATGTGACATTAAAGTCATCGTCATTATTGTAGTTAATAGTTATGATCTTTATCTTGGTCTTTCCTTGATGTATAATAGTCGTTCGAACGGGATCAATATGTGTGACTATTGAATGTATTGTGCCTTCCTCGTCGCCAATGAATGACCATGCCTCAGATATTGTATATCCGTGGTCTTCCGCTGGATTGGTGGTATACTGCAATCCTTCTTCAGACAAGAAGATCTCAATCGATGCGTATACCTCATTCAATTCTTAAAATACCCTTACACAATTGAACCATGCTCGAATCACCGGTATTCTTACCATTCGAATCTGACAGCTTGACGGTCGGAGTCCATTGCCCGTCAATCTCAACACCAGTCATCTTGATGACGATGTTGAGAGGCTTGACCCCGACATCGTTTGTCAAATTCGTACCGATGCCGTAAGCATCCTTAATTCTGCCACCGCAGAACTCGTGGATCTCCTTGACCATATCAAGATTGAGTGAATCAGAGAAGATGATCGACTTAGTCTTGGGATCGATCCCAAGAGATTCGTAATGCTTAATGATTTTCGCAGCTTGATTGAATGGCGACCCGCTATCCTGGCGCACCCCATCAAACAACTTCGCAAATTTCTTGTCGAATGACCGCAAGAATACATTGGTGGTATAGGTATCGGAAAGAGCAATTCCAAGATCACCACCAAATGCCTTAATCCAGTTCTCCATGGCAATCCTGTTCGCCATCTTAAATCCGTACAGTGCGCCCATTGCCATAATCCATTCGTGCGCAACCGTGCCAATGGCCTTGAGATTGTGAATCATAGCAAGATAAACGTTACTGGTGCCAGTGATGGTATCTGCAAGGCGGCTGATTACATGTTGATGATTGTCGAATGAATATCTGCGCCTGGTCCCGAAATCGGAGACAGGCACGCCAAGCGAGCGAATTTGTTCTCTCTTCTTGAGGATTTTCTCATCAACCAAACTAAGACCACGACCAAGGCCAAGAAGGGCGGGCGGCTGCAATTCATCTGTGCTGATATAATATTGCTCCGAGATCAGGGCCATCAGCGGGACTTCCCAATAAATAGTCCGGTACCACGGACCTTCAATGATGACCTTCAGATCACACTCATTCTGTGAGATCTTGACCTCATGCGGGTCGTATCTGTATCCCTCAAGGAAGTCGAGGTAGACCGGATCAAGATATGGGCAACGCTTGTGGAGAAATACCTTCTCCATGTCGCGCAATTGAAGATTGCTGAAGTGCTTGACACTTTCATGGATAGTTTCCGCGAATCCAGGAGGAAACTTGTGCATACCTCGATTGATAAATGAATATTGAACATTCAGATTTGGAAACTGATGAAGAACCGCGTTTCCCATTGAGAACTTGTAGAGGTCGTTGTCAAGAATGCTTACTGGCATAATCATTGTGCTTCTCCATATCATGAATATCAAATAGCGGAAGATCAATTAACGGGCACCACGCCGGAAAGAAATGGTCTAGGCTTTCTGTATCATCCCAACAAATAAATCTATTTGATTTCTTCGAGCAAAGTAGTCTGGTTTGATTGCTGTCCATCTTGATGTCTGGACACGCGGAACAAGATTTAATAATCTTGATGAATACCTTTTTCATTTATCTGCCATATTCTTCCTAATCCCACGCTCATGATCACAAGCAATAGCCAAAGTATTAGGAGACTTGCTCTGATCCCACGCCTTTATCCAGTCGGCATGGAATTGATCCTTCCAGGCTTCATATTTGGGCTTGTCAGACATTAGGTTGATTATTGCATCGGCTTTGGGATGGCCTTTCAAGCATTCTCTGACTTTCTCAAGTGATTGAGCATATGGTTGCATGGGATCGACAAAGAACTCGTCAACCTTCAAGCGAGCCAACTCATCGGCCATGAACCGCGTGAATTGCTCACTAACAAAAGGAAGGGCTGGCGCAACATTCACGTTGGTCTTAATGCCAGCGTTCTTCATCTTCTCGACAAGACGCAAACCGGCTTTCATCGTTACAGAGACCGGTTCCAGCATTCTCTTGATGTCTTGGGGAAGCGGCGAGACAGTGATATGGATGTGCATATCCGGCAGCCTTTTGAAGATGTCGATATCCCGAGCCGCGATTGGACTCCTTGTGAATATTCCAACCTTCTTTGGAGGATTGGCCTCTAAGATCTCCAGCGCACTCCTCGTTAAGAGTAATTTCTTCTCAATCGGCTGGTATGGATCGGTCATCGTGCCCATTACTATCCTTGCGTCCTGGAGAGCTGGTCCGCTCCATTTCACCACTCCCTTTTTGGTCTTCTTTACGATCGGGAGCCTTGCCATTTCTTTGGCGAGTCTATCCACAACGTGATTTCTTGTCCTTAAGAATTGTCCCCACGGCTCCTTCTCGTCTTTGATGAAGAATCGCACATAACAATATGCACACCCAAATCGGCATCCGACGTAGGTGTTGAGACAATAATCGTAATTGTCGAAGCCGGTCTTGGTGAGGAGTGGACCTTTGTTAGCTTGCGTGATTTTCATGATGACAATCTAATTCTTATTGCTCTCTCGGCCAAGTATCCTTGATGCTTTGGTCTGCATATTGCCAGAGGCCATCCTTGATGTAGTACGATTGCCTGTTATACAGCGCGACCAGCGCATCGGCTAGGAACTTAGCCCACTCAATCTTCTTATGAACGTCTCCCATATCCCACCGACAGTCTATCACTCCAACCTTAATCTTGTCGGTCTTCCCGATCAAGGCGTCAATTACTGCCATCGCTTCATTGGTGTCGATGATTGGTTCAAGGCTCACCCAGGTTGGCAGCCCTTTAGCCCTCATTGCCGCGAGAGTGTCGAGTCTTTCTTTGATTGGGCTGGCATTTGGTTCGATTGCGATTCGCTTACTCTCATCCATGAATATGATTGTGGTTGCAAAAGCCACGTTGTACTTGACGAAGATGTCAATATCTCGCATTGCCCTCGAACTCTTGGTCAGGACTGTTGCCGGGACACCGTGTTTCCCGAAGATTTCAAGAGCTTGTTTAGTCAAGTTATATTGATCTTCCAGAGGCTGGTAAGGGTCAGACGTGAAGCTCATTAGGACCCTATCAGTCGTCCAGGCTCCTGGATTGGCAGCGATTGTCTTGGCAAACATCGCAGCCTCTCTATCGAGCTTCTTCAGCAGTATCTTGACCCTCTCCTGCTCGCTGAGATTGGCAGGTCCCCTGATGGTGGGTTGCTGGAACAGCCTTTTCTTGTCGGCCTCTTTTTCGCCCTGATAGGCGAAGTGCGGACCAAAGCAATATTCACACTTGTGCCCGCATCCCTTGTACAGGTTGCAAGCCCATGCAGAATATTCCCTTGCCGGACCCTTTGGCTCGTAAATGAGTTCCATTATAGTCTCCTCATAAGACATGTCTTTACCTAGTCCAGAATTGATTCTGTGTGAATTACTAGAACGACGCAATGTCGTCGTCGCCTTTGACATACTCAGTTTCGGTACGATCCCATTCAATTCCATCACTAAGGATATCACCATCAATATCTCTGGCATCAGCCTGACGATCAGCCTGGTGAGGGAATGCCTCTCTCGGCGTCAGAACTTGCTTGCGCTTCGGCTTTTGCCACAATTTTTTGACACCAGTATTCTCAAGGTCACACGGCGTGAATAAGAAGTCGCCTACTTCCTCCATAAACTCATACTCATTATGCACAGCGTCGATGAGAAGATGGAAAAGTTGTAGACGATTTAAATGAGATGGCTGCATAGACAACCATTTTTCGCCCCTATCTGATGGTGATGCGATACCATAATGATCGAGAACTTTATCGATTCTGATCATCGATGCTCTTTCACCGCTCCCGATTGTGACCAGCTTTTGCCCAATGTTTGCACATTCCTTGACCGATGCTGTAGTTTGGTAATTGGTAGTCAGCCTTTCCGCGATTAGCTGATGAAATTCGAGCTTATCGGATTCGGCAACCGATATCATCGCATCTCCGACTTCAGCAATCGTTTCCTTTGGATCGTCTCGTAGTTGGACATATAGGCACAACGCCCTGTTATTTATGATTGCTAGCCCGCCGGACGAACAACGCTCGATCACCGCCATAATCTTGACACTACCATTGTAGATATGAGGAACATATAATAGGCCGCCGAGCCTATAAGACTCCCTATCGTTGAACATCTTAAACGCGTTTGGATTGACCACCATAAACTTCGTATGAATCTCGTCTTGAGTCAACCCCCTGACGCTGCACTTCTTGGATTCCATCTCGTCGTAAAGTTTCTGTGCTAGATCACCACCGACAGGCTTGCCGTCATCCTTCATGATTGCAATAGCAAACGCGCACGCATCGTTGATATAGATTAAATAGTCTTTATCCTTAACGACATCCTTGATCATCCTAAACGCAACGCTCAACGATACCTCATTTATTGACTTGCGTGAGAAATGGAATGTCTTGCAAAACGACTCGATAAATTCTGCACCGACATGATAGATATACGTTTGGTCGCCATCAATATAAAGATATGATAAGCCACTTTGCTCCTCGATGCGCAGCTGGCTTATAGTGACTTGCTTGTAAAGTGGATTAATGATCATGATTCATAAACTCGATGAAATCAGCAATGAACCACTCGACATCGTACCCCAATCTCCTTAGAATTCTGAGAACGTGTCCATCCTTCATTTCATAGACAACCTCATTAACACTCTTTCCACCAACTATTTCATTATATGCATCTTCCCAAACTGCTGGCAGCTTTTCAAGGAAGTGGTCAACGATGACACTAATATCTTCTTTAGTTAACATCTTCTTTGACCGTATTGAGTATTACGTGAATACGAGATTTAAGATCTTCTATTGATCCTGAGTCATAAAGGTTGAAATCGTACGATTTATCAACCCCCGAACGTGTGATTGAATCGGGCACCACCAGTCTAACAGATGTGTCGCCAATATCTAATCTCAGCTTGCGGCTACAATCAATTTCTATGAATACCCAAGTGACCGAGTCCCTCACTCCCCTATCATATCCAATAACTTCTACGATTTTGGTTGAGAATTCATTGTTAAGCCATTCAACCAAAATGTCAACGGCGTTCATGAAGCAACATCTCAACGTTCTTGACGAAGGCCACTGCGTCAGCACCATCAATCGGGCGTTTCATATGTTCGACAATATATCGTTTGGCTTCCTGTGCAAATGCAATTCTTGATATTTTGATGGTATCGCCAAACGACAACAATCTCTCAGATTCTTTCTCTTGATCCCCATCAATGATGAAGTCGGATGGAGCGGCAGTCTTCCATAGGTCTGGTGATCCCATTTGTGTGCATATTCTTACGTCGCACGGCCTTGGAGCCATACCCAGAACGACGCCAAATGCGGCTTCTATCACATCAGAAATATTGCCGACATCGACGCTGATTGGGTCATAATGTCTAAGAAGCCACCCCTTCTGGTTCGCCTCTCGCTTGATGTGATATAGGTGCTGATGATTAGTAAAATCAGGATTGTGGATGATGCCAAGCATGACGGTGCCAACCACTAGCTTGCATTGGTTATATTCGTAGTTGAAGCCGTTGCACATCAGTGATTCGCGACTCTCTGATGCCGATGGGATTTTCATTCTCTCAAGATATAGCAACGCGAATCTATTGTGCGTTTCACATATTTCACCACCAGCCTTCTTGACGTCGTCAGCCATTTTGGAAACATCGCCAAGCCATTTATGATATTCTTGCGGATTCATTGGCTATTCCTAATGAACCTTTCGATTGACTCGAACGACAAGGGATCATTTAGGCTAATTGGCTCATGTGTCGATCCATCGTCCGTCATAGCAGATAGGTCGTTTCCCTTCCCCCTTTCATTTGATACCACAATGGCAACGTTTCGCTTGCCGCCAATTATTCTCAAGCTGATGGTGCGCTTGCGCTTGTCGTGCTCATTAATTGGTTCTGCGTGCGGCGGCAAATCGTTGGCATCACTAACTAGTTCAGCATTTATGCCCTTCGACTTTAGGTATTCTCTAAGCAGCGTTAACACCTCTTCTGAATAATTACCATCAGTTTGGAATCTGAAATATTTTGATAGGGCGTTAATGTTATCTGATCTCAGCCTTGAAAAGTGGATCCTTTCACCTAACATTTTGGCCTTTGCATTAATGCTTCTAACCCTATCGATCAGTGGGCTAGTAAGGACAACAAGGACATTGGCAATCTCTTCTTCGCTCCCGTCTATCATGTCTTGGCATCCGATGAGCTCTGGCATCAATGTGATCGACGGCATCAGAATATCAATCCCCTTAGATGTCCAACCGTCGCATATTGCATATGCTACATGCGCCGCCTCGCTTTTCATAAATCCGGGCTGATGGCGCTTCTCGATTCCGATGGACTCAGGGGTTAGCTTACCACCTAGTTTCTTTGCCAACCTTGCTATAGCCTGATCTCTCCACTTATCGGGAATCCGATGACGCCCTGCAACCACTGCCTGGGCTGGGATATGTCCTCCTAAAGCTATCGGCGCACACGCTGTAGCCTCAACAGTTGGGTCGCTCGTATTGATCCACCAAGGATCTTCGTTGACGTATAACAACGATCCTATTCCGCTCAGAAATTTATAGATTGATTCGTTACCCTTAGATGCTATCATTAACGGATTAAGCCCAATACGATCAAAATGTTCTTTGAGGCCATCGATTAGATTTTTCATTAAATGGGCTCGGTACGTAACATCCATTATCATCATTTTATGCTTTGCGTTTCTATTCATATAATATAGTCGTTTAGTATTCTTATTATAAGTCAACCTCCTGCTGGCTCTGCTAAACTTCGACACCACGCCAGTTTTTGAATTATATGCGACATATTGGTGTCGAATTGATATGCTGATTTTATCGTCGCTTATGTATGGAACTATGGTATCTGACCCACCCCTAAAATATGTGATGTCTCTGCCACACATCGACTGATGGGTTCTTAAGATACGAAGAGATTTATTGTCGATGCAAGTAAAATCAGTTGGTGGGCCATATTTCTCACTATATTCAACGTAATCTTCAACATTAGTCATTGGAACATTATCGGGAACTCTATGCGCTCTTCCGCAGTCGAAGCAAATAATGGTGCGAATGTCCGATATGACACCGCCATAGTGCCTATTCGGAGACCCAACCGGATTAGCCACCACTGAACCAAAGGGATCAGACATAGATTCGCTCCTGCGGTCCAGGATGCTGGTGATGCTCTTCTCTTCTGTTCTTTGTATCTTCCGTCATCTTCTGTAGCCTTTTCCACCCATCCTTATCTCTCTTTTTCGGCATTCTCCAATCGCCGATACTAACCATCCATTTGCCACATATAGGACATATCCCATTGTACTTAGCGGCCATTTTGCAGTTAAAGCAAACGAATGCCGAATTACTTAGCATCGTTATCCACACCGAGCTTGTTGATTACATACTTCGGGTTTTCCTGCAGATCCTTCTTGGCCCTTTTGAAGCGAGATCTGATGAACTCTTCGATTTCATGTCTACTTTGTGGATCGGCAATTATGAACTCATTGTGCTGATGATATGAGTCGATCTTAATCTTGTTTTCTGTGTAGACCACAGACACCCTCATATATATTGAAGGCCCGCCCTTATAAACCCCTGCTCTGCCTATCTTTTGCGTATAAACGAAGTGACCGTCAGTTGAATCCCACCCCTTCATGAACTCGATGCTTGGGTGGCACCCAAATATTTTACTGGCTTCACGCACCACTATGGTGCGAACATATTCGTGAAGTATCTTCTGTTCGTATACAAGCTTAGAAGCGTCCACTGGTAAATGCTTTCTTCGCTTCAGACCAGATGAATGACTCCTTCTTGAGTCTACCAAGCATCGCTGGATTTTTTCGATCGTTTTGAAAAAAGTATATGACATAGATTTCATCGTCGCCGTCAGGATCAATCATAAGATATGGTTCAGCCACCCATTTTTGCATTGCGCCTATCCACAAACTATCGTATCCTTTCTTATAATCAACGACGTCATCTGTTATGAACCTGACATTGACACTAATCATCATGTAGACTTTTGTCTTTGGATCTGCAATATTCTTCGGCGTTATTACCCCATACTCACTACTAGCCACTAGTTCAACTGTGGCGTCTTTCATTGCGCTTACAATCAGATGATCGTGAAGATTGTTCATTATCTGATCCAACTAGTAAGACCAGCAGACTCAGCCCATCTAGACAAAATATGCATTTGTTCTTGGTTTGGTGGAATATTTCGCTTGCCCCTTGCCTGGATTATGACCTTCTCTTTTGACACTTCGACAGTAAGCTGTTTGGTTAATCCAATATTATCCTTAATCTTCATCGACCAGATCGAGCATCTCCCTGTGGAACAGGAGCTAGCATAAGAAGCGACACAGTGACTCATTTCCTTCCCCTCAGATACCAGTTTATCATATGATGTGATCTCCTCGATCAACCATTTCTTGTAGCTGTTTCTTCCCTGGACACCATTCTCGAGGACGAATGGCTTGATACCAGACGATTTCCACACGGGCTTAAATCCGGCACTTCTCGGCACTTTGGCAGCTCTGGCCAACTGGTGGTGCCACGCCTCAATTCGTTTCATCATGACGTTCGGATCGCGTCCCTTCATGCTGAGGTTGGGCTCTGCCGGTGGCATCCCGACAAAACGTCTCTCTCGCAGGTAATCGATGGCTGGCCCAACCTGTCTCCTATCAAACATCGGATTGTTGATAAAGTAAACCACCACGGTAGACCAGAAATCATCATGGTCGAACGATTGCCCAAGTTGGGTGGCATTAATGGTCTCGGCAAGGTGAGTGTCCCCTCCCATAGCGATGATCTGCCCATACCTAAGGGCTTTCACGATGGAATATCCATCCGGCGCTTGCATAAAATGGTGGGCAATCTTTTTAGTAACCGGGATCGGGGTGTCAAGAGTCCTAATATTACCACCTTGCCCGATGTGCCAGAACCACTCATGATATCTCTTGGACTGATCAAACCAGACCCAATCCATAAAAGATGGCACGTCGTATTTCGCAAGCAGATGTCTGGCCAAAGATGAAAATTGCTTCCTACTATTGTGTGATACTGGTTTCCAGTCTTCGATGTTCCTGATCCAATGATCGTAGCAATTGGCGAGCGACTCAATACCCTTAATGTAACCATCTCGTGCAGCGCCAATCACGATCTGTTCACGCCAAAAATCGCATATCGGCATGATATGCTTAATCATCTTCAAGAACGTGCTGCTAGGCTGACGGTTTAATGCTTCCCGTATGTTATGCCAATAACTCTGGCAGGACATAAATCTATAACTACTGAGATCTCCCGATATGATATCTTCGAGAACTTTCGTATCACTGCCAAGCTCCCTGGCTTTGCGAAGCCTCCCGGTAGCTTGCTGGTCCTTGGCATAATCAGATTCTTTTTTAAGGTGACTATATCCTTTGTTGGTGGAGGTCGAGAATCCGTGGCGTATACACCACTCCCTATACTCCATCTTGCTCTTAAGTCCCAGGCTTTGTATGTGGCCCAGGATAATGTTTTCATCAAGCTTTGGCATTGATTCGGCTCACGATTCTAGTCCAATTATATGCACTACTGCTGCAATCGCATCTTCCTTGCCAATGATCGCAATATTTAACTGCGGCTTTGAGTACAGACAGATAATTCGGATTGGCCAAATCGATGGCTAATTCAGCCTCGCAATTCTTGATCAATTTACCATCACGCAGACTGAATGAACAGTGTGAGTTAACCCTAAGTAGCAGTGTCTTATTTCCATAGAGATCAGCCTCCTCGACCACTCTGGTGGTGCCACCAAGCTCGCCAGCGATCCCATCAAGAACTGCGGTTTCGACGCTATTAATCGTCGTCTTCATTTGCGTCATTTCCATTGAAGAATTTGGTCAGTAGCGAATTCATGATTGACGTTGCGTATAAGCACTCAATTCTGCGTTTCAGAATGTACTGCTCGATGAACTTGCTGTGTGTGTCATACCCACCGTTCTTACGATTGGCAATCCACAGTTCGTCGTCAACCATTACCATCGAGCCATTTGCTATAGAATTAGATTCACTGATGAATGCGGCGATCTTCTTGGGGTCTGCGATTTCATTAGCACGACACCTAATCACACAATCGCCTTCTTGATTGTTTTTTCCCCTCATTTTCTTCCCGATTTTGATTTTCTCCCACATAATATCTTCCTTGAGGTCAGAAGTATTCAGCGGCAGACTCTTGAGCCGACTGAGTAGATTGGTTGACTCACGAATCGCTTGGTTGATGTAAGGGATATGCACTTTCTTGATCGGCAATACAGATGGCGGCTTTGAGCTATAGGTCCGAGGTGCAGATTTAGCGTTAAGTCTGCATTTCATATACTCCATAGTCTTATCGTATAAAATTAACTCGTCAGTAAAGAATACCTTAGTCCATGATGCCCTAAAAGAAGGCGAATCGAATCTCACATATGCATATCTACTGCGACCGAGAGATTGGTAGGAACATCCGCCAGTTCCAATAGAAATCGGTGGCATATATTCACTATCAGCCTTTGGTACCAGGGATTTCACATCTTCACAAATCTTGGTAAAGGCATCATTGATAGTCTTGCGTGCTTCTATAGCGCGTTTAACCAACCTATCAGCAAATTCAAGCAATGTTCCGGCGCTAATCCCGATCATCTTAATTTCTTCGCTAAAGATATCAACGACGTGAATTGTCACGACGATACGAAAGAAATCATCACCATCGTCCGCTTTAATAAAATGGACACCGCAATGGGTGTCGTCGTATTTCTCTAGGACTTCCATCATATCTTCAATTTTGTTGGTCAAGAGGTCGGTGGCTGTCTCTATCTTTCGGTTGTATCGCATAAATTTCCTCTAAATACATAGATGGACCAATTTCGACTCCTATCTCATACAATTATTGCTACGACTTGACTTCGCGCTTGAGCTTACCAGGGCACTTAAGCGCCCCCTTTGACATAGGACATGCACGATTGCGATCAGCCATATGAGGTTTACAGCTACATATAGGACAACGCCAAACATATTCCTTTACAGTCTTAGTCTTGGCGAGTACATCAAGCATTGCTATAGCACTATCTCTCTGGTAATGATATTCCTCTACCAAATTCTGATGCGCAAGTTCAGGGAGCTTGGTCATCTTCTTATGGTGTACGATTGGCCAGTCATAACCACTCAAATCCATGCATTCTTCCATATGCTCCTTAATGCGAGCATCCAATGTCACGCCTCTCCTCTCGCCACCGCGAGGGAAATAGACATATTCAATGGTTTCAGATTGATGGCCAGGGCCGTGACTGATAGTAAATTGCACCCAGCTCATTTTTTCACCCCTCTCAGCCAGCACCCTGGTGCAGTTTCTACACCAGGCAATACTCTCGATATTAGTTGGCGTATATTATTCCTACCGACTGGATTCATCGAATGCACCACGACCTGCCCCGGAATCTTATCCGGATGGTCAACCAGCCATTGGGCTACCTCATATCCGGTGCCTGGGCCGCTCGATACCATAGTCTCGCCGCCAAGATCGTGATCGAGAAACACCACGTTCCATGTTTGGCTATCGAGGAGATCGATACATTCCTTAGCGGTTTCGATGCACGTTACATCGTCTGAGTCCAACCATGCCTTGAACGCAATCTGGCGCTCGACACTGTCATCGAGGACTAGAATCTTCATATTTGCATCCCTTACAGTTTGGGTGTCGTGCACAATTCAATAAAACCTCGACAGCCTTCTCGCGATATTCTGGGTCTGCTATAAAAACCTTGGCATTACATCCATCACCATGATGGATTAAACTGCCTTTTCCCCTGCTCCAGTAAAACACCGCGTCCCGAATAATTATTGCTCCACTCCCAATGATACTAAATTGGTCGCATTGTGATTGTGTTTGTGCCTCTTTGACGATTGATATCGATGCTTCCACGAAGATCTGGTCTTCGTAGGAGTTACGCAATGTTGGCAAACCTCGTTTGCTCATCCTACCAGTGCCTTCTGAAAAGCGTTAAACATCGGGGTTCCTGGACGGTCATCCATCACGGCGAAGACCACCTGATCGAATGCTCCCTTGAATGGACCCTTCAAGGCATCAGAGAACAATCTAGCGATGATTATAGGATCATTCCCGAAGGCACCACAACCCCAAGCACCAAGCACGATATTGTCATGCTCCTTAAGGGCGAAGATCGAGAGGGTCATCCCAATTCTCTTTTCCATTTCGGTCTTGATGACATCTTCTTTACCACTGTTCTTCCTGAGATAATCATGCGCGTTTACGGCTGGAGCAGTGAGGACTCCATAACGTTTGGGGACCTCCAAGAGGTTGCCGTCATCACCTTTGAAGAACAACACCTTGGGTGAATAGATCATGGTAGCCGAATACATTGGGTCCTTGCTGGCCCTGTGCCTCGTGTACATTTCGTGCGACTCAAGGCACGGGAATAGTGCAGAAGACCGTGCGAGACACTCTTCCTGGGCGATGGCACCATGTAGAAAGCCCCCACCGGGGTTTCTACCCGATGCGAAGTTGAGGATGCCCACTCCGGTCACAGAAGGGGCTACGGAATCGGTAAGTTCGCTCGCCGCGACCATCGCAGACTGGTTGACCACCGTGATATTGGACTTCTTTCCGGCGGCCAGAATTTTCGGGGTTGTGGTGAATGTCTCGGTTGATCCCTTGGAGAAGATGACGTCGTTGCCGACGATGACTCTCCTACCAAGAGGTGAGGTATAGAATCCTGCCTTGATAATGCCGATCGTATCGCTGGCGATATCAGACGCTTGCTTAGAATCCATATTAGCTCCTATTTCCACGAATGTAGTTCACCAAACTAGTTCCGCAATCGTACGCCGACAGATCATGGCGGCGGCTGAGCCGCCTGTCCAATAGTTCTATCACTCCAAACAATAGAACCCATACCAGGAAGCCATCGCTGATCGCCAAGGCCACAAATAGAGCAATATCCATGGGGAACCCAGATGATTTGGCAATAATGAAATTGCCAATAGCCCCAAGCAGCGCCCCAATCATCGCCACTCTAAACGTCATTTTAGCACTCCCAGGCACTCTCGGAAACGTCCTGTTTCGCGTTTTCTTCATCCATCTTCGCGACTTCCGCCAGTAAAGTATCAAGCATCACAGCCTTCGTTTCGTCTGGCTCGTAAGAGATCACACTCTGCTTGGCGTGCCATGCATCGAGCACTTCTTGAAGACCCTCAACATCAACCTGATCATCTTGGCTTTCATGGTGGTCTTCCATGAGACCGGCTACGAGATCTGTGGCGTCGAGTTTGCGAAGTCCGATCTCCTTGCATGCCCATACCCACTGCGGGCGATCCTTCGGCTCCATATCGAATAGAACATCAGCTAGTTCTGATTCTAAGATGAAACCGTCACTGCCCAGCCCATCACAATAGACGTAATCAGCCATATATGAGTTGAATGGAATCTTCTCGGCTTTCTCAAAACGAGCTTGCTCCTTCGCATCTTGGTGTGCCTTCAAGCAACCATCGCATACCGAGTATCCCTTGCGAACTGGCTTTCCACATTCGCACATTTTGGGCTTGCAACACTGTTCTGCCCAGTCGGGATGATTCACGGGATGCACGATACCGCACTTCCCGCAATAGAGTGCCACCACCTTATCAGTCCCACGTGTGACAAGTTCTTTGACATCCATGTTATTATTCTCTAATAAGCCTGGGTTTCGGTGGAACAGGTTTAGATTTGCTTATCAATGACTCACACGCAGCAACCGACAAAGAACCAACATCGTGCGCCTCAATGTTCTTGATTGGTGCTGGTGCCCCACAGTGTACGCAAGATTCAGTACCATGCCAAGTACAACCACAATATTCACAAACAATGCGAGGCGCAAGTCCGCAGAAAAATCCCATATCATCCTCTGATCGTGATATATTAAATACTATCTTGGAATGGAATAATTATGTTGAATTGATATTAGAGCCCCATGCCGTGCATACCGCGCTGAGTGTCGTCCCAGGCTTTACCCATCAAATCATCCATAGATTTCAATAATAGTGCTCTTTTCTCTTCGGGAGTCATAAGAGCAACATCAGAATATTGTTTACCAGTGAGTTTGGCCAATCGCTCATCTATTCCAGGCTTTCCTCTGACTATTTGCCTAGCCACACCAGCAACATATCCAAATAGTGCAGTAAGCTCGTCAACCGTGCCTTCTTCGATCAATTTGTCAATAACAAGATCGGGATCTTCACAGATAGCCTCAGCAATAATATTGATTTGCTGTTGGTCAGTTTTGGCTTCGGAGAGCAATTTCTTAAGATTCATATCATATCTCCAAGATTTATCTAGGACCCAAACATCTCAAGCGGTGTCATAAACTGAAATCCAACCCTCTTTGCGAAGGTCTTATCGACGGTCTGATCCCCACAATATATACATTTTAATGGATCTAATTTATATTTTTCTATGAAATAGATGGCATGGCCTGAGGCTGGCTTGCGGCAAAAGCACACGGGCGGGACGTTGTGAGGGCAGTAATGATAGTCGATGTCCACACCCAACAGTCTATTGGTATGGACAAAACATTTCTCCGCCTGATCCTTGGTGATCTGCCCCCTCGCAATCCCCGACTGATTGGACGCACCAAGCAAAATGTACCCGTCCTTCTTCAACTCCTTCAACCTCTCAATGCGCCCAGGCAGGATTTCAATCTGACTGGGGTTGGCAGGGAATTGGTAATCGCCACCGACCGTCTTGCGAAGAGTATCATCATAGTCGAAGATTGCGGCTTTGCCGGAATACTTGCTCGATCTCCGCACGAACTCGACCTTCTTGATGCTCGCGAATCCTTCGCTGGTCGTGGGCTTGACGAATTCCTTAGCATACTTGAAGATCACGGTGATGGGGAAAATGTTGGGTTGGTCCTTTACCTCTGCGAAGTCGCTCGGGTGCAGGAACAGTTTCCCAAACTTATCCCACATTCGGTGGAGGGCGTTGATCGAGCAATCCTCGGGGGAAGTTGCCATCCATTCGCACCTGATCGGGATACCGAGTGCCTTAGCTTTCTCGGTGAAGGGCTGGCGATCCTCGATCTTGCAGTGGGTGTTGTCAAGGACGGCGCACTGTCCAGCCTTGAGCACCCTCTCCATCTCGGGGAGGAGCTTGGCAACGGCTCCACCGACCTTATCCCTGTTCAAATGGGCATACCCTTGCTTGATATAGCCCTCCGACAGGCTGCTCTTGCCAGAAGCCGGGAAACCCATAACCATCACTACTTCTTGCATTTGCTTCTCCTAGACTTTCACTACTTCCCATATATCCTTACCTGCTGGCCAATATTCACAATTATCGCATGTCTTATTGCGTAAGCAATGTTGTGATAACACGTTTAACAAATTATCGATAGTATTAGGATCAAATGCACTACCATGAAAACATACGTTTTGACGGCATCTTATAAATATCTTAAGATCTCTGGTCACACCAACAAAAGCCCTGCATCCTCTCGATCCAACTTCAATATCACGAAAACCTGAATTCTCTCTGAATATGTGTGCTTCATACCCAAGATCTTGTAACTCCTGGACCATCAAGTCAATCAGTTCTATATCTTCTAAGTTTGGCATATAGGTCGTGCTAACTTTTTAAGAATATACGGTATTTCTCCTAATCTCTCGAGGATATCCTCTGCTTTGGCTTGGAATCCCATGTTCCTATATCGTAATTCAAAAAGTCTAGTATCGGCTTCATACCAGAGTGCAATCCTATAAGAACCAGGATAACCCCTTAATTCATTTGGAGGATAGAAATACCACAATGCAAATCGAGGAAGTCTAACGTCGGCAACCGATGACTTGTCATCGGCGACTGAATCAATAAAATCAAATAGCTCGTCTAGTTCAACTGGCATCAAACCCTCATGTTATCCCTCGACACCAGTGTCGCCGCCTGATATGAGGTCGGGATGAATGCCACATCCCCGTTTCGATCATCAACGCGACTCCACTGAAGATCGATACACGTGGAATGCATAGTACCTTCTTCCCTAAGGATGACACGAAGATGCACCCCACCATGATCGACGTTGATCGAGCGGGTCTGAATGTACCTGTTCTTGAACGAAGGTGCTTTTTCTTCGCCCGTACAGACCACTTCCTCAACATAAAATGGGGATTTGGTCTGGTCATCCTTCCACTTGTTGAGCATTCTGATCGAGATTTCACGCTCACGCTCGACACCCGTGATATAATCCTGCGCCCATTTGGGCAGCTTCGCGATCTGCTCTTGCGTCGGTTTATCGTGCATTATCTACCTCCCTAACCGTGTTTGATTCCCCAATCGAAGCGCATGGAATCCCATGGCGACCTTTCCTCGTCAGGAATCATTGGATCATACTTCTCCGACACGCAGTATAGAAGACCAGCCGGTTTTCCTCCAATCGGGGTGCATCCATGCCAAACACCG
>Ga0315294_10001814_pt1 | contig 23428 bp, 17 predicted proteins | sample YL17G13_40_MG_FD_203626 | JGI IMG/M metagenome (GOLD analysis project Ga0315294, IMG submission 203626) | Sediment microbial communities from Yellowstone Lake, YNP, Wyoming, USA - YL17G13_40 | ecosystem: Environmental > Aquatic > Freshwater > Lake > Sediment | place: USA: Wyoming | collected...
GGGTAATTGTTTTTTGCGAAAGTCGGATGTGGCTGGTGCGTTGCGTGAGGCCGTTGAGCTTTATAACTGGCGGCGTCCGCACCAGTCGCTCGGATACCGAATACCGATGGAGGTTCACGCGGCGGCGGCGTGGATACTCAGACAACATTACCGTTCGGCACACCTGAGGAGGCGTATCAACAGGTCCGACAGCGCATCGAGATATTCAGTAAAGGCAGCGGATTTGTATTCAACAGCGTGCACAATATTCAAAGCGATGTGCCGGTGGAAAATATACTGGCAATATTTAAAGCAATTTCTGATAGCCGGAAACACTAAAAAAGAGGAAGCAAATGATTACAGCAACTACAAACTCGGATGCGGAATTTAAGGCCCAATACAATATGAAATATGTCTGGGCCATTTCTCTTGCAGCAGCTCTTGGCGGGCTTCTGTTTGGGTATGATTGGGTGGTAATTGGTGGTGCAAAGCCGTTCTTTGAGAAATATTTCCACCTGCAAAGCGAGGCACTGAGCGGATGGGCCAACAGTTGCGCACTGCTGGGATGTTTGCTGGGCTCGTTAACTTCGGGCGGCTTAAGTGATCGCTTCGGCAGGAAGAAACTTCTGCTGGTCTCAGCGTTTCTGTTTGCCGTTTCATCGGTGCTTACGGGTTGGTCGTCAACATTTTCGTGGTTTGTTGTGTGGCGTGTTTTGGGTGGTGTAGCTATCGGCATGGCGTCGAATCTTTCGCCGATGTACATCGCCGAGGTTGCACCAGCGCACATGCGAGGGCGTCTTGTCTCAGTCAACCAGCTGACCATCGTAATAGGCATTCTGGCGGCACAGATCACAAACATGCTCATTGCCGAAAAGGTTCCTAACGGAGCGACAGCAGAGATGATCCTCCAGTCGTGGAACGGCCAGTATGGATGGCGGTGGATGTTCACAGCGGTGGCGATTCCGTCATTGGTGTTTTTGTTCTGTGCGATGCTGTTGCCAGAGAGTCCCCGCTGGCTTGTGAAAAACGGCCGCAGCGACCTGGCACGCCGGGTGCTTTCTCGAATCAATGGCTCTTTGGCGGACCAATCGCTGCGAGAGATTGAAAAAACAATTGTCGCCGGTGAAATCCAGCACGTGCGTTTCCAGGATCTGCTGGAGTCGAAAATGCTGAAGATTCTCGGCATCGGCATAGCCCTGGCTGTCCTGCAGCAGTGGAGCGGCATAAACGTGATCTTTAATTACGCCGAAGAAATATACCGTGATGCCGGCTACGGTGTCAGTGACATCCTCTTTAACATTGTTATTACAGGCACTGTCACCCTCGTCTTTACGTTTATTGCCATTTTCACTGTGGACAGAATCGGCCGAAGGGCCCTGATGCTGCTGGGCTGCGCGGGTATCGGGCTGTCGCATATATTGATAGGCGTTGCCTATACCGTTGGCTTGAAGGGTTTGTACGTGCTGGTGTTCACGTTATGCACCATAGGCTGCTATGGTATGTCGCTGGCGCCGGTGACGTGGGTACTAATCTCAGAGATCTTTCCGAACCGAATCCGTGGGGCGGCAGTGTCGATAGCTGTATCTTCGCTGTGGATTGCGTGCTTTATTCTGACCTTCACGTTTCCGATTCTGAATAAGGGCTTGGGCCCTGCCAAGACGTTTTGGGCGTACGCGGGTGTATGCCTGCTGGGCTTTATCTTTATCCTGATTCGTGTGCCAGAAACAAAAGGCAAAACACTTGAACAAATCGAGCGAGACCTTGTCGACTAAGAATAATTCCCGCTCTTAGCCAAATCCACAATTATTGATATTTCAAGAATTGTTTGTATAATCCCTTATACTCAAAAAGGCGTATGTATTTTTGCACCCCACAGCAAGGCGATAAAGGCGGAGAGTCACATAAGATGGCAAGTTCACCCGTTGGCAATCTGAGAGTATTGAGAAGCGTCTGTTCTAAAATGACCCTGAAGAAAATCAAATCATGCATTGAAGGTTTAAAAGGTTTTAAGGTACAAAATAAGCGTCCGGGAATTGTCTCTCCATATTGGGGGCTTTTTGCTCGGACAGCAAGTAAACTGCCAAGCAAATATCTTGAAAAGATTCGCAGAGTTATTTATCTCAAACATTTTGGCGATATTTCCAAGCCAACGAGCGTAGTTATTAAATTAGATCCCAAAGATTACATTAAGGTGAATAACCGGTGGGTTCGGGCTATTAAGATTAAAGGCATAACCGGTCGAATTGCAATGATTAAAAAAGGCAAGCTTCGTCATATTCGTTTGCTTGGCGAAGGCAATATTCCATTTCTGCTGCCCTATACTAATCCCGATGGAACGATAGAAGACTTTAGATACGATGTGGGAGAACCCTATAGAGCAAAAAGGTTCCGCAGTGTAATCAAAGAAGTTGTCCTTTCACAATATGCATTATCACGGGGCAGGGCGGTAATGGTGCCTATTGGTGTGGGGATATATGAGGACGATGAACTTTTATATAAAGGCGAGCCGATAGCTTTTTCCATTTGGGGCGTAGAGCATCCGGAGGATTCAAGATTTGGAGATGAATTAGACGCCAGATTTTTTAATATGTTAAATGAAATTGAAGTCGCTGCTTCAAAAGAAGAAATGTGGAAGGTGTTTCAAGAATCGCTCTGGTGGATGCGCCGACATCATGCCCAAATAATTGCGGAAATGCGCAAGATTCACGATATAGGATTAGTTCACTATGAGATCCATTTTAACAATACCCTTTTCTTTGATAATTCCTTGACAATTGCGGATTGGGAAGAAGCTGCACATCGCTCTAATTTGACAAGATGCCAATTTTTAGATAGTATTGTAGTTGATCTCGTAAGACTTATCGAACATTGCTGCAGCGAAGAAAGAGTTTATCGACAGTATTACAACAGGTTCTCCTGGCTTGCAGCAGAGGCTGGAATAAGAATTCCAGTTTTTCAAGCTGTAAATTATTTTATGTATTATTTTCACGAGAACGAGATTAATCAGGATGACAGAGAAAAATTACAGTCTCTTCAGGAAAAGCTGTTAACAGAATGCAACAAGAGGGCAGATTTAATAAAAAGGGTTGTTGGAAAACTCATTCTTACTTTGTTCGGCAGGGGACATTTCGGGAAAGGTATTAATTGGAAGGATGTTGCACGACCGTTTATGCCCGGATTTTCAGACGATAATCCTATATGGCAACCTGAAGCCGCAACAACTTTTGATCCGAAGCTGTTTGTTCAAAAAGGCGGATGGCCTTATGGAAAGAAGAAAAAACATCCGACCAAGGCGATACGTCGGGCTGAAGAAGCCATATATGAGGCCAGGTTTGAGGATGCTATGAGGATTTACGAGGACATACTTCGTTATGGGCATAATCGCAACCGCAGTTTCGATAGTTATATTCACCATAATTTAGCATCGCTTTATCTTGTTTTGCGCCAAGATAAAAAAGCTGAGACACATTTTTATCTTAGTTCTTAAAGTGTTCAACGTCAGTTCAAGAGAAGAAAACGCTTGATTGTTGCCCCGCGATGCTGTAGTTTGTTTTAGAGACCAAGGAACCCTCTTGTTATCTGGTTCACTTGGGTCTCAATTAGGCAAAAGCTGTGGTTTTACCATGTTTGACCCGTCAAAAAAAAGATATAGGTTGAGGATTGTGATTCCGGCTTATCCGGCCTTTAACATTTATTCCCACATAGCCAAGAAGACAACAGCTTTGGGGCCCGTTTGTGTGGCCAGTGCAGTGAATAAAATGGGGAAATGGGATGTTGAGGTTATTGATGAAAATAACCTTGGCAGATACGGACCTAAGGGGAACTGGGGCGGAGCCGACCACGAATTCTTACAAAGGCAGAGGCCTGCCGATGTGGTTGGACTTTACGGAGGGTTAACTAGTACCATACCCAGACTTTATCAAATTGCGCGGTTCTACAAGAATAAAGGGATTGTCACTATTGCCGGGGGGCAACATTTTATTGAGGATAATATAGCGGAAGCATTCTCTTCGGATATCGACTACGTTGTTATTGGCGAAGGGGAAGAAACAATCAAGGAACTGTTGGGGACAATAGAAGGCAATCGAGATGCAGGTGAAGTGAAAGGCATTGCTTATCTAAGAAATGGCGAACCTGTTTTTACTGCGAAGAGGGAGCCGTTGACGGATTTTGACAAGTTGCCTCTGCCGGATTTTTCTTTGGTACGTTACGCTAAGATTAAGATTTATCCTGTCGAAAGGATACGAGGTTGTGGCATGGATTGTGAGTTCTGCACCGTCAAGGGCAAACCAAGATATGCCGAGCCGGAACGGTTACTTGAACACATCAGTTTGCTTGTGGAGACAAAGAATGCCAAGTGTTTTTTCATAGTTGATGATCTTTTCGGCCAGCAAAGAGACGAAACAATAAGGTTCTGTAATATGCTTGCGGATTACGAAAGAAGAATTGGCAGAAGGCTGGATATAACCGTTCAGATAAGACTAGACAAAGCTCGGGATGATGAGCTGCTTGCTGCTATGCAACGGGCAGGCGTTCAAACAGTAGCCATTGGTTTTGAATCGCCCATTGAGGACGAGCTGAAAACCATGAATAAACATATAAGCTCTGCTGATATGTTATCGCTGGCAAGGATATTTCACAAATTCGGGTTTTTTGTGCATGGTATGTTTATCCTTGGCTATCCACTGAAGGAAAACGCTAATTTCAAAATGTCCGTGAAGGAACGTATTAGGCGTTATAGGGATTTTATCAGGAGTGCTAAAATTGATACCGTGCAGGTATTACTGCCGGTTCCTCTGCCTGGTACAGAATTAAGGCATAGACTGGAAAGACAAAATCGGATTTACCCACTTGAAGATATCGGTTGGGAATATTATGACGGCAATTTTTCTTTGTTTGAACCGGATGAGCCGCTGAGTTCTGAAGAGATACAGAATGCCGCGAAAAGAATTATGGGCAGGTTCTATCAGTTCAAATACATGTTTCTCGTAGCCGCAAATATTTTCTCATTCCCCGCTTTGATTTTATTTTGTCATAACATCCAATTGGGATGGAAAAGGTGGTATCGGTCATGGCGCAACTATCTGCTCCGTTTTGGCGGCTGGATTACTTTGAGGAAATGGACCTCGGAGTTTAGAAAAAACAATTTCCTGCAAAAATTGCAGAATGCGAGGGAGCACCTAAGTCATAAACAATGATTACCGGCGTAAACCGTGTAGTCCCAAAACTGCTGTTTTTTTGCAATTATGCTTGTCAGGATCTCGTAAAAAAGTCCAGGAGCTTGATATGACTTTAAGTACGGAAAGTTAGCACGAGTTATTGAGTTTTCAAGAATTGTTTGTATAATCCCTTATACTCAAAAAAGCGTATGTATTTTTGCACTGCACGGATTTAATCGAAAAGGATTAATCTCACAAACTGGAAATAAAAAGACGCGTTTTTTATCTTTCCTATTAAAGGCGAGGCATAATGGAATCAAGAAAAATACATGTGACTGTTCTATTTGTTTTTTTATCTATGTTTTTTCAAAGGAACGAACTGGTTGCTCTAGACAGGTTGAAATTTGATGAAGGTTTTAAGCCCGGCGGTCATCACCTTGAATTGAGAGATTTGGGTTGCGAGTCTGTGGATTTAATTCCCGCGGATGAAAGTGCGATAACTTCCCTGGCTGAAGGGGCTGACGGCAACATATATGGTGGTACTACGGGACCTGTTTGCCATCTGTTTGTTTTTTCCCTTTCATTGAACAGGGTGAAGCACCTGGGGGAAATTAGGGGGCAGGAAAGCATTCACCACAGTCTTGTTGCCGCGGGTGATGGAATAATCTACTTCGGTACGGGATTGAATGAGCTGGAACAGCACCCGATTTCCGAGCCGCCGCCTGGGGAGAATGGTATTGTTAAGGCACTGTGGGGCGATATTGAAAAGAGATATTCCAAATATGAAGGGGGACATTTATACAGGTTTGATATATCCAAGGAGAAAAGAGAATGGATTGAACCAGAGGAGCAGTGCCTTGCAGAAGACCTTGGGATACCCGTCCCGCATAATAGCATTTATGCCATGACGATAAACAACCAGCTTAAGGAGATTTACGGCATATCTTATCCGGCTGGTCATTTTTTTGTTTACAATATAGCAGCAAAAAAATTTACTGATATTGGAGAAGTTTGCAGAGAGAAAATATTCGGCGGGCCCGACAACAGAAGCTTGAGAAGCATATCGAGGGCACTGATATGCGATAACAATGGTTTTGTCTACGGCTCAGCGGATGGTGGCGTAATTTTTAGATATGACCCTCGAAAAAACAAGATTGAAAATCTGCCTGTGAAGATTCCATCAATTTATTACAGCGTTGTGGAAGCTTTTGTGAAGGATGAGAATGGCGTGATTTACGGCGGGACATCAGAAGGCTATCTGTTCAGGTTTGAGCCCGAAAAGATGACGGCGGCCAATCTTGGAAAGCCTTTGCTGCAGTTGAGAATAAGAGGTCTTGCAATAGGGGAAAACGGCATATTGTATGGGATTGCAGGCGAGAGAACCAACCACTGCCAGATTTTCAGCTATAGCATATCGAAAGGCGGATTCGATGACCTCGGGATGTTGAAGGTAGCCAGAGACCCGTATTATTCCTGGGCAGCTCTTCAAATGGACTCAATGCTGGCTGCCAGGGACGGCGTTATTTATTTCGGAGAATCCGAACGAAGAGCACATCTTTTCTTATTTTATCCCTAATGGGAAAATTGTTTCTTGAAAACAGAGGATTATTATGAAACCGAGAAGTTTTTCAAATTTAGTGTTGATGTTGGTTTTATGCGTGCAGGTTTTTGGGCAGGATGCCTGTGACAAAAAAGTTGTTCTTAGGTCTGTTGATTTTCCGGGGAATTACAAAGAGAACGGGTTCTGGGCTGCGATGTATGCCGCATCAAATGGAAAGGTTTATATCGGATTAAATACGGAAAACGGCGGACACGCACACTTCTATATATACGACCCAAATAAAGACGAAATCAGACACAAGGCTGACATTGCAGAATTTCTTGGAGAGTCCGTCAAGGGAATAAGAACCCAGGCAAAAATTCATTCGAAGTTCTGCGAGGATAAAAACGGTAATATCTATTTTGCAACGGGCAATATGGGGGCGGGCCCGGCCGAAATTGACCCCATGTCGTGGAAGGGGGGACACTGGTGTAAATATGACCCAAAATCAGATAAATTGGAAGACCTCGGATTGGTTGACCTGTATGGCGGCATCTATGGTATGGCTATTGACAAAGAAAAGAATATGCTTTTTGGCGCCAGCGAGACAGGGCATTTTCTAGTCTATAATATTTCAACCGGCCAGACAATTGATAAAGGAAGAGTATGCTTAGATGCCCCTTCGGCAGCCAGGACAATAGTTTGTGACGACCAGGGAAACGTTTACGGCGCCTTTCCTACCGACAGAATATTCAAATATGATTCAAGGTCCGGCCGTCTTCTGGATATGTCTTTGAGACTTCCTTCGGACCCAACGGTTTATCTGGCGACACGTTCAATATCCAACAGGATGTTGAGGGTTGGGGTATGGGATGAAAAAAATAAAAAGATTTACGCTATCGAAGGTGCGACATCCATACTTTTTGAGTTCGACCCAAAGGTTGGTAAAGAGGGAGAGATAAAGGTCTTAGACAGGCTTCTTCCATACCTGAATTCTGAGAAGCTCAAAAAAGCACACTATGCTACACTAAGTTTTACTATGGGACAGAACCGGAAAATTTATTATATGCCTATCGGGTCAATGGAACCGGGAAATTCTAACGAAGGAATAGACTTTTATGACTGGGCTGGGCAGGCATATCTGATTACTTATGACCTGAAAAGCGGCAGAAAGGAGTGCTTAGGCAGAGTATTTACTGAGGATGGGGCAAAGGTAGTAGGTTTTCTCAACCAAGCTCCAAGTGGAGGGGCAACAACGGGCTCGGATGGCACAATTTATTTTTGCAGTTTTGTCCCGGAGAAAAATCAGGAATTAGTGGGGAGGTATATTGGGAATATTCCTGGAAGGTTGAAACTGCTGATATATAAGCCGTAAAGTAATTTACTATTTTCCTGTCTTCTATCATGTAATTCGCCGTTAGCAATAAGGAGCCCAAACCAGCTTGATAAAACAGTATTCTGTGTGCATAAATTGTCTCGCAAAGAAAGTAAGTAACTGTTAGGGGTGTACCGATGAACCGACGTGATTTTTTGAAGGTTACAATTGGGGGACTGGCAACAACAGCACTACCGGGATGCTCAAATACTTCTGGACAGCTGTCAAACCAAAAGTCCGCAGAGAGATCAAGTATTTTGCCGCCTATCTCGAATGGTCGAAGGTTAATTGATGCCCACGCGCATGTTTTTGCAAATCCTAAGATTAAAAACACTGCTGCCTCGGCAACTTTCTTATCTGCCGAGGAGCAAATAGCTATAATGGACCGCCTTGGTATTGATAAAGCGGTGATTTTGCCGTTTGCTAGCGTAGAAGCTCCCGGCGAGCATCAAAGTATTGGAGAAGTATTGTCTATTTGCGACAGGTTTCCCGGCCGATTTATACCATTTTGCAATCTTGACCCACGTTTGCCGAAACATCCGGATAAGATTGAAGTGCAGGATTATGTCTTTATACTCAGCCAGTACAAAGACCTTGGCTGTAAGGGGTTGGGCGAATTTACAGCAAGGCTTCGCTGGGATGACCCATCTACGTTACTTTTACTCCAGGCTTGTGAAACAGTTGGTTTTCCGGTCACCTTTCATACCATGTCACCGGATTTTGTATCACCCAACTTTGATAATTATGGATTGCTTGATGGTATGGGGTTGCCCGGCCTTGAAAAAGTTTTGCAAAAATTTCCGAGCCTGAAGTTTTTCGGTCATAGTCTGGCTTTTTGGTCTGAGATTAGCGGAGATGTAACCTCTGAGCAGAAAAACACATACCCTAAAAGGCCTGTTACGCCGGGTGGCGCTGTGCCACGACTGATGCGCCGGTATCCGAATCTATATGGTGACCTCTCAGCCAAAAGCGGCTTGAATGCATTGGCCCGAGACCCGAAACATGCGTACGAATTTATTGATGAGTTCCAGGATAGATTGTTATTTGGATTAGACTATTGCTCTGTGAATGATAAGCACGACCTGGCTCAATGGCTGCAAACAGCTGAGAGCGAAGGTCACGTTACGCCGCAGGCCCATGAGAAAATTGCGTGGAGAAACATTAACGAAATACTTAGTCTCGGCATTAGTTAATCTAAGCACGACAAAGTAAGTCATTTCTTTGCTGTTTCTTCTTCATTTTTTTGTTGCGTTTTTCAAGGGTCTGATTTTCGTAAGCCTTTGCATGTCAAGGGCTTATGTCAAATCAGCTTAAGGCAGGGCAACATCATGTAGTGACATTGGAGTTGGTTTGCTCAATGCGGGATTTCATTACCTTTGGGAAAGGACGCTTTTTTCGTAAGCTTTGACTTTGTCAAGCCAGGCAGAGCCAACAGGCGCGCCCCGTTTCAGGCAGTAGTAATCCCACACAGCACCATAGGGTAGAGTTTTCAATTCTTCCAGCAGGGCGAGACGGGAGGTGAAATCACCATTAACCTCCAAATCCTGCAATTTCTGAGTCGGTTCCAACAAAGCGATCAACAAAGATTTGAGCGTACACCGGCAGCCGATGACCCAAGCAGCGACGCGGTTAATACTGGCGTCGAAGAAGTCGAGACCGATATGCACGCGATTCAAAAAACCGCCGCGTACCAGTTCTTCGGTTATTGCCCGCAGTTCATCTGTCAGGATTGCCACGTGGTCGCTGTCCCATCGCACGCCCCGACTGATGTGTAACAGAATCTTGTCCAAAAAAGTTAACACGGACGATATTTTGTCGGCAATGGTCTCTGTGGGATGAAAGTGACCGGTGTCAAGGCAAAGCAGCTTTTTGTTTGCGATGGCATAGCCGAGATAGAATTCGTGCGAGCCAACCACATAACTTTCCGAGCCGATGCCGAAAAGTTTACTTTCGATTGAGTCGAGGTTGTACTTTGGGTTAATTTTTTCCGTGAAGATTTCGTCCAGCGATTTTTTCAAAATCTCACGAGGTTTTTTACGGTCAACAGGAATATCCTTATAGCCATCAGGAATCCAAATATTGGTTACGCAGGGGCTGCCGAGCTGACGGCCGATGTGCTCGCCGATTTTGCGGCAGGTGATGCAATGGTTTATCCAGAACTTTCGTATACTTTCATCGGAGCTGGAGAGGGTGAATCCGCTGTCGGCCTTGGGATGAGCGAAGCAGGTAGGATTAAAGTCGATACCAATGCCCTCAGTTTTGGCCCAGTCAATCCAGTTAGTAAAGTGGTTCGGTTGCAACTGGTCTCGGTCAATTTTTTTGCCTCCGGTTTCGGCGTAGCTGGCATGCAGGTTCAGCCGATGTTTTCCCGGAATCAGACTGTAAGCCTGTTCCATGTCGCTGCGCAGTTCATCAGCGTTGCGAGCTTTACCGGGATAGTTGCCGGTGGCCTGGATGCCGCCGCCAGATTTGGCCCTGAGATTCTCAAAGCCGGTGATGTCATCACCCTGCCAGCAATGCAGGGAAATGGAAATCTGCGCCAGTTCCTTCAAAGCCTTATCGGTGTCAACGCCGTATTCCGCATAGCATTGCTTTGCCAGAGCGTATGCCTTTTCAATATTTTCTTTATGGGCCATTCCAAACTCCTTCTCGAAAAAACTCCGTTTGCGGTATCACTTTTTATTTTTCCAGCAGGAGAGTCTCACGTGCTCTGAAGTATTGAGCCGTCTGGTTTACTAACTTGTCCAGTGATTTAGGGTCTGGTTTACCGTGCATTGCCGGATAAGGGTCGCCGCCGGGGCCAAGCGGTTCGGGGGTAACGTAGCAGCCAGATTTATTGTAACCAATGACATACAGGGCCATGATTATAGTGTCCAAGTCGAGCGAGCCGTTACCTAGAGCACAGCGGTTGCTGTCAGCCATGTGCAGGTTGATTAGTTGTTTGCCTGCGTCGAGGAGGGCTTGACCGATGTGGCTTTCCTCAACCTGCATGTGATAAACATCGCCATTTATATGTTTGACACCTAGGTGGTTTACAGTGTCGATGTAGCGTTTGGCGTCGGTGATAGTATGGCAGAAGCTGACCTCTGCGGCACGAATAGGTTCGATGGCAGCCTTGATTTTTTTCTCAACGAATAAATCGGCTGCCAGCCGCAGCGTGCCTACCGAGCGATCGAACTCAGAATCATCGTAGGGTGTTGGTCTACCGACTGCACCTGGAACCACCAGCATATAGCCTGCGCCGACAGCAGCGGCAAAGTCAAGCTCGCGTTTGATATAGTCGATAGCATTCTGGCGTTGAACGCCGCTGTTACTTGAAAGGTCATTCTCAGCAGAGAACATGCCGCATATTCCAGCGATCTTGATGCCGTAATCGTTTAAGATTTTTAGTGTCTCTTTAACTTTATAGCCCAAGTCGGGGCCGTAATGGTTACCATACAGTTCGATGAATTTTATGCCGGCACCAGCCAGTCGCTTAGCGGAAGCGGCCAAGGACTCTATTCCGAAACCCCAGTTACTCCAGGAAAGGTTCAGACGTTCCTTCAATTGCCTGGGAGAATTTTTCTTAAGATCTTCAAACTGTTCGCGAATTTTTGCGTTTTTCTTTTCGAAGTTTTGAAGTTTCATTTGAATACTCCAGCCAGTTTAGAACCATAAAAAATTACTTATAGAAACCGAATTCATAAGCGGCCTCGAACATAGCAACGATATTCTGGACGGGTACGTCCGATTGGATATTGTGAACGTTGTTGAAGACATAGCCGCCGCCCGGCTTAAAAATCTCGATATTTTTGCGGACTTGTTCGGCCACCTGCTGCGGCGATGCAAAGGGCAGAAAATGCTGAGTGTCGCAGGCACCGCCCCACAAAACCAGTTTCTTGCCGAAATTTTTCTTGAGTTTCTCAGGGTCCATATTGTCGGCGCTGATTTGAACGGGATTAAGGATGTCGATACCGCATTCTATTAAATCTGGAATCAGCTCGCTACATCCGCCGCAGGTGTGATACCATATCTTTGCAGAGGTAAGGGATTTGATGTGTTTAATAAGTTGCTTAAGTCGCGGTTTGATAGTGCTGCGATAAAAACCAGGCGAGAATAAGAGCCCGTACTGGCCGGCGACATCGTCACCAATTTGTACCACATCGACTAAATCGCTGACCTCGGCCATATAACTGGTATAGTAATCTTTCCAAAAGGCCAGCATCTTATCAAGCAGTGTCTCACAAAACCTGGGATTTTCTATCATATCCATGAACCATCGTTCCAAACCTCGCTGATACCAGCCGTACTCGTACATCGAGCCGCCGATAGTGGTTGAGAGGGCATAATCTTTTTTGCGTATTGCAAGGGCCTTTTCACGGACGTTGCTGAAACGGCTGCGGTCGGCCCCGTTCGGGAAGGGCCTTTTCCGCAACTGCTCTGTCGTTACCTCAGCCAAAGGATGATGGGATATATCCATATAAAGGCCGCCGTCATCCGGCATAGACCAGACAACGCCGAACTCATCGGTAAAATCGTGCCATAATCTGCCGCCGCGCCGGTTTTTCTTTATACTGCCATCAAAGCTGTCAGGGGAGTGCGGCCAGATATAGCGAATATCAACGTGAAACCGCTGGAGAAGCTCTTCGCACGGCACAGCTAATTGCTGGACGCAGTCGAGAATTTTTATATTGTCATCTTTTATACGGAGGTATTTGAGCAGGTTTTCATAGGCCTTTCGATGGATACCGCTTTGAAATCCCCCGAGGTCGATGGGGACTCTATCGGGAATTTGATGATTTAGAGCTTTCAGAAGGCGCTCTCTGGAAGTTAAGGTCTCTTTCATTTTATTTTTGGCCGTAGTAAGAGTTTTTTCCGTGTTTGCGCAGGTAATGCTTGTCGAGTAAGGTCTGCGAGATCTTTTTTTGTTTTGGGTTTATGCAAATGGTGCCGAGGGCCATCATTGCCGTCTGCTCAAGAACAACGGCGTTTTCGACGGCTTCGGCGGGGGTTTGTCCCCAGGTGAACGGGCCGTGATTGGCTACAAGGACGGCTGGCATCTGCGTCGGGTCCAGACGAGCGAATCTTTTGACGATGACCTTGCCGGTATTGAGCTCGTAATCGGTTTCTATCTGCTGCTTAGTCATTGGTTTGGTAACTGGTATCGGCCCGTAAAAATTATCTGCGTGAGTTGTTCCGAGGCAGGGTATTTCACGGCACGCCTGCGCCCACATCGTAGCGTTGGGTGAATGGGTATGGCAGATTCCGCCGATGGTCTTGAAATTTTTGTAAAGCTCTAAATGGGTTGGTGTGTCGGACGATGGTTTTAACCTGCCTTCAACGATGTTGCCATCAAGGTCCAAGATGACCAGTTTTTCCGGGGTCAATTCATCATAAGAAACGCCGCTTGGTTTGATTACAACAACGCCGGCTTGACGGTCTATTCCGCTGACGTTGCCCCAGCTATATATGGCAAGTTTTTGCCTGTGCAGTTCGATATTTGCGGTACAAACGGCTTTTCTAAGTTCTTCGTACATAACAAATCCTTCAAGAATTGACACTGTCTTTGATGTTCAAGAGGTCTTTCATTACATTGGCCAGTTTTCCTGACCAGCTTTGCAGGCCGAAGGCATCGTGCAACTGTTTATATAGAGTATATAACTTCTGATAAACCTTATGGTTTTCGGCGATGGGTTTATAGGTGACATCTTTCATGCCGCACATGGCGGCTTGAGCATCGAAGAAATTGTCATATCCTCCCGCTTTTTTCCCGGCCACAACGGCACCGGCTATAGCGGAACCCAAGGCACAGGTCTGGGCAGAGCGGGAAATTTTCATTTCCCTGCCTGTTACGTCGGCGTAAATTTGCATCAACAAGGGATTTTTCTCAGCAATGCCGCCGCAATTTATAATTTCTGAAATCTTAACTCCATATTCTTCAAACCTATTGATGATAGTAAGTGCACCAAAAGCTGTTGCCTCAATCAAAGCCCGGTAAATCTCTTCCGGCTTTGTATGAAGTGTTTGTCCTAGAATCAAGCCGGTTAATCTCTGGTCGACAAGAATGGTTCGATTGCCGTTGTTCCAGTCAAGGGCCAGCAGCCCTGACTGACCGGGTTTCAGTCCAGCAGCTTTTTTAGTGAGGGCCTGGTGTGAGCCTTTTGTGGAGCCTCGTGGCTGGATGTAATTGACGAACCAGTTGAAGATGTCCCCGACGGCAGATTGGCCGGCTTCAAGTCCGAAATAGCCCGGCAGGACCGAACCATCAACAATTCCACACAGGCCCGGAATATCGGGAAGCGGTTGAGCGTTAGGCCAAACTGATACGTCGCAGGTGCTCGTACCGATGATTTTGACCAGTTTGCCCGGGGCAACGCCGGCGCCAATAGCGCCTAAGTGAGCATCGAAGGAACCCACAACGACAGGAATGGCGGGCTTAAGCCCCAGTTTTCTTGCCCAAGTATTAGTAAGGGTGCCGGCAGGGGTATCCACAGTGTAGGTTTTGTTATAGAGCCGGTCGCGAAGCTGGCCGAGTTTAGGGTCGAGCTTGGCGAGTAAGTCTTTTGCAGGTAGGCCGCCCCAGTTATGGTTGAACATAGCTTTATGTCCAGCAGGGCAGCGGCCGCGTTTGAGCTTGTCGGGGGCGGCGGTACCGGTCAGGACAGCAGGAATATAGTCGGCACATTCCACCCAGGTATAAGCAGCATCAAAAACCTTAGGGTCAACGCGAAGGCAATGTAATATCTTGCTGAAAAACCACTCCGATGAGTAAATTCCTCCGCATTTGGCAAGGTATTCCGGATGTTCCTTTTTGGCCAGCTCGGTAATCTCCACGGCTTCAGCAAAACCTGTATGGTCTTTCCACAGCCAGGCATAGGCATTTGGATTGTCTTTGAACTTGTTAAGCTCACTCAAAGGCCTGCCGTTTTTATCGACCGGCAGGGGGGTTGAGCCGGTAGTATCAACACCGATACCAATTATGTCCCGGGGGTTGAAATTCCTGTCAGTTTTTCTTGCTTGGGCCACAGCTTTTTTGATGGTAACTTCCAGACCCTTGATATAATCAGCTGGATTTTGGCGGGCAAGATTGTGGTCTGAAGAGTCGAGAATGACACCATGTTCGCCGGTTTCGTATTCGTAAATGGCGGAGCCCAACTCGCTACCGTCAGCCGTATCTACGATTAGGCATCTTACGGAATTTGTGCCGTAGTCCAAGCCAATTGAATATGCCATAATCGACTCCTAGATATGGCCTAACCGGATACGTAAACTTTTGCAATCTTTTACCATAATCAGGTGTTTTTAGCAATAATCAATCAACATTTTTAGCGGGGTAAATGTGATACCGAGCGTGTATTTACTTGCTGTTGATGTTCCGATTAATTGCCGTTATACTACCAGGGACTATGGACCCAGAAATTTTGAAGCTGGAACATATCAGCAAGTTCTTTCCCGGCGTCAAAGCACTTGATGCGGTAAGCTTTGATGTGACCAGAGGTGAAGTTCATGCTTTAGTAGGGGAAAATGGTGCCGGCAAAAGCACGTTAATAAAAATTCTTGGCGGCGTTTTCTCTCAGGATTCCGGCACTGTTTTGTTTGACAGCGCAGATATTCGCTTCAAAAACACACATCATTCTCAGCAATCTGGAATCAGCGTCATTTACCAGGAGTTTAATTTATTGCCTCACCTGAGCGTAGCGGAGAATGTTTTTATTGGTCGCGAGCCAAAGAAATTACTCTTTTTGAATTGGCGAAAAATTGTCCAGGACACTAAACGAATCCTGGAACAACTGGATGTGTCCCTTGACCCAAAGATTCTGGTAGAAGAACTTTCTGTGGCCGAAAAACAGATGGTTGAGATTGCCAAAGCCCTAAGTTTCAAGGCAAAGCTTATTATAATGGATGAACCAACAGCGGCCCTTTCTGAGAATGAGGTGCAAAAGCTGTTTGCGATTATTCGTACCCTTAAAGCACAAGGAACGGCTGTCTTGTTTGTTTCACACCGCTTAAAGGAGGTTTTTGCCATTGCCGACCGAATTACAGTTCTAAGGGACGGGAGATTTGTCGTTACCAGATCTGTTAATGAAACCGACGAAAAGGAAATTATTCGGCTTATGGTTGGAAGAGATATCGATACTCTTTTCTCCAAAGATTCAACCTATTCCAAGTCAACAGTGCTGTCGGTGCGGAAGGTGAATATTCAGAATATATTGAAAGACGTTTCTTTTGAGCTGCGTAAAGGAGAAATTCTTGGCGTGGCCGGCCTGATGGGTTCAGGAAAAACGCAGTTAGCCGAAGCGTTATACGGCCTGCTGGCATTGGACGGCGGCGATATCTTTATTGAGGGCAAGAGGGTAAATATAACCAGTCCCAAGGAGGCAATCTTACTTGGGATTGGTTTTGTTTCGGAAGACCGTAAGTCTGACAGTATATTTCCTGAACTGTCTGTACTGCATAATATGACCATGACTATTCTCAAGCGTCTGACCCGCTGGCGAGGTATTGTGCTTAATTTTTTTCAAGAGAGAAAAAGCCTGCAGGACTACACTGCCAGACTTGACATTCGTTACCAAAATCCACACCAAAAAATTGCGTTCCTGAGCGGTGGTAATCAACAAAAAGTCCTTCTAGCCAGAGCGTTAGCTGCTGATTGCAGGCTTCTGGTCCTGTGTGAACCCACACGAGGCGTCGATGTTGGAGCCAAAGCCGAGATACATGCCCTCATAAATGAATTGGCCAAAAAAGGCGTGGCAATGATTCTGATTTCTTCTGAGCTGCCGGAAATTATTGGTATGAGCGATTCCTGTATCGTTATGCATCATGGAAGAATGGCTGGGTATCTAAACAAAACCGAAATGACAGAAACGAACATTATTGGCTGCGCCACCGGGCAAATGACCATTGGGCTTGAGAGGTAGATATGAACCAGGGACGGTTTTGGAAGCTATGGGAAAGATTTGGGCTCTTGTTTGTTACCCTGGTGGGTATAATCGGCCTTTCCCTGACCAGCCCGAATTTTTTGACAGTGAACAATTTTAAAAACTTCATTAACCAAGCAGCAGTGGTAGCAATTGCAGGGGCGGGAATGACCTTTGCCATTGCCAGCGGGAGTTTCGATTTATCTGTGGGCTCAACACTGGCGCTGGCGGCCTGCGTAGGGGCAAAGACGCTGATCGGCGGCAGTGTCGCAGCTTCCATCATGGCTTCCATAAGTATTGGTCTTGGTATCGGAATACTAAATGGGCTGATTATCACGAAGCTTAGGGTGCCTACCTTCATTGCTACTTTAGCAATGATGACCATTGTCCGAGGAATAGCTCTGATTTATACAAAAGGGCGAGATATTAACGTCATTACCGAACCCTCTAAAGAGGCAATCTACAAATTTTTTGGCGGCGGTTATCTTTTCTCCCTGCCGGTTCCGATGCTGTTTATGGCGGCAATATTTGTTGTGTTTTATGTGCTACTGAAACACACGCCTTTCGGACGTCACGTGTGCGCCGTGGGCTCTAATGAAGAAGCAGCAATCAGCTCAGGACTTAATGTCGATCGGATTAAGCTTATTGTTTTTGCTTTGGTAGGACTAACAACTGCTGTTTCCGCTATAATTCAGACCTCACAACTGATGGGAGTGAACGGGGGCACCGCTGGGCTTGGATTTGAATTGCAGGCTATTGCGGTAGTTGTTTTGGGAGGCACAAGCCTGAGCGGCGGCCGAGGCAAATTGTTTGGAACAATGATGGGTGCCATTCTAGTAGCCATCGCTAACAATGGACTGAACTTACACAACACGCCGATTTTTTACCAATATCTGGTGTTGGGGCTAATTCTCCTGCTGGCCGTTTCAGTTGATGGATTGAGAAGTAAATTTTTCAGACCTGCAGGGACATGGGCAGAAAGGTAAGTGGATGAAATCGAATAAATTCTGGCAAATATGGGACCGGGCGGGAATATTTGTAGCTCTCCTGGCTCTTGTAATCATACTTGCGATTATCAATCCTGATTTTCGCAAGCTGCCCAATCTGTCGAATATCCTGCAACAATGCACGCCCATCGGTATCGCAGCAATCGGCATGACTTTTGTGATTATCAGCGGGACTTTGGACCTTTCGGTAGGCTCGGTAATGGCGTTGACGGCTTGTGTAATGGTGAGCCTGATTAATGTCGTAGGGTTTTACTCTGCTTTTTTGATTGCTGTAACTTTAGGGTTTTGCTTAGGACTAATCAATGGGCTTATTGTCACCCAGATGGGTGTTCAGCCTTTTATTGCCACCCTCGGAACTATGTGGGTTTATCGGGCGCTGGCATATATATATACTCAGAATAAACCGATGCAGTCGGCAGATGCCAGTTTTGTAACCTGGGGTGAGCATATTTGTTATGTCCCCAGTCTTTTCGTTATAATGGTGTTGTGTTATTTAGCGGGGTACTTCTTGTTGTATCACACTCCTTTTGGAAGGTATGTTTTTGCCATTGGGAGTAATCGCAGGGCTGCTATCCTATCCGGGGTTAATGTGGCGAGAGTGAATCTTCTCGTATTCGCCTTGGTTGGTTTTTTCGGCGCGATGGCTGGAGCTGCGCTGGCAGTAAGATTGTGGTCAGCTAAAGCAGATGCGGCTCTTGGATATGAACTTATGGTTATTGCTACGGTTGTCTTAGGGGGGACAAGCCTTAAAGGCGGTAGCGGTACTTTTGCAGGCACGTTTGGTGCGGCAATCCTTTTCACGGTCGTCTATAATGCTATGGATATGTTTCAGGTACAGAGCTACTGGCAAAAAATTGCTCTGGGTGGAATCTTGCTTTTGGCGCTTTCTCTGGACGGATTGCGAAGGAAGCGAACGATTGGTTAAGGGAAAACATTTGGCAGGTAGCACTTTGGATGGCGAGGCATTATAATAAATTGTAGTCCTGTTTTTATAACTTTTAAGGAGAATAAGTAACATGAAAAAACTGGAAAGCATCTGCGACACAGCAATTATCACCTTAGTTATTATTAGCATAGTTTTCATAACTGGATGCAGTAAGAAAACTAACCCGGAGCAGAAGAAGGTCATTGGATTCTCAGTTGTGGATATGCAGCCGAACTTCTTTCAGGAAATGGAAAAAGGCGTTCGCCAGACCTGCCAGGCGATGGGATATGAATACAAGTTTCACGACCAAAAGTACGAGCCCGCACTGATGCTTTCCGGTTGTGAAAATCTTCTTACGCAGGGCATCGATGCTTCAATTATTTCGCCCTGTGAGCCTTCGGCGCTGGGACCCATTGTCAAAAAAGCCAAGAGTCGTGGAATCCCGGTTGTTATCGCTGACATTGGCGGGGGAGGTTCTGATTATGATGTTATCGTTATTTCCGATTGTTACGGTGGCGGTGTAATGGCAGCCGACTACATGGCCAAAATGTTGGAAAAACGCCCTAATCTTTCGAAAAAGGTAGGTGTGTTAAAATGTATGCCAGGTCATGTTTATGCCATCCGAAGGGGAGAGGGTTTTACAAAAAGAATCCGGGAGTTGGGGTTTGAGGTTGCCTCGACGCTGTGTGCGAATGATGTTCGCGACCAAGGGTACCGTGTGGCTCAGGATATGATGACGGCACATCCTGATATAGCTGGCATTTTTTGCGAGAACGACCCCATGTCGCTGGGTGCAGTTCAAGCGGTTCGTGACGCCGGCAAATCCGCCATCGGTGATATTTTGGTGGTTGGCTTTAATGCTGATGCCGAAGCTATCGAAACTATCAAAGCCGGCTACATGGCCGCAACCATTCAACAGGTGCCGTACGAAATGGGCAAAAAATGTGTGGAGCTGGCAGACCAATTACTTAAAGGCAAACCGTTGACTTTCAGCAATCCCCAATTGCGGGAAATTACTATATCTGTTCGGCTGATTACTCAGGAAAATGTGTCAGAGTATTTTCCTGGCAAGCAATAGCTTGCGGTACTCTGAAGCGGTTATACTCAAAAAAGGTATATATATTTTTGTGCCCCACGGGATCAATTTTTGCAGAACAGACTAGGTTCTTATAAAACAGCACCTTGTGCACCTCGGTTACATACGCTTTGGCTTACTTACCATCTCGTTAAAGATTAATGTTCCTCTATAATAACAAGGTCCCACGCATTAAGAGTTACAGTCTGGGAATTTTCAACCCTTTTACCGGTAAGGATATCTATCCCAGTTTTGTGTGGGTACGTAAAACTCTGAATCTCCCCTGAATAATTCAAATAATAATGTAGGTTCTGTCCGCCGTTGCTGATACCATGTTTGACCCTGACGGATTGTGGTAGTTTCTGGTCCGGTCCAGCTAAAGCAGCCAAGTTCAAAATCTCCAGCATCACTTTTTCCTGAATTTTATCCGAGAGTACAGTTCCCTCATAGGTTACCGTTCCTTTACCATATTTGTTGCGCGTGATAGCAGGGTATCTGCCGAAGAATGGGTGTTCATAAAATGCCAGAGCAGTTGCGGTTTGGGGGACAATAAATTCCGCCCAGATTGAGACTTTATTGTCCTTGTCTCCTACTTGATAAGGATCTCCTTTAAGCGCCAATTCATCTTTTAAATTGGAAAACTCCTGGTAGTAAAAACCGCACCCTTGCCGCAGAACTCCGGGCATCTTTGTCCATCGTACCCTCGAATATTCGTCGCAAAACCCACTCTTGAAAGTAAGGACCAGATGTCCCCCTTTCTCGACAAACTCCACCAGTCTTTTCAATAATTCATCACCGGCAATGTAAAGTGGAGGCACTACGATTATATCGTAATCATCAAAATTTGTACTCTGTGGAAATACAAAATCAACACCTACGTTCAGATGATAAAAAGTTAAATAAAACTGGTAAAGAAGAGACCTGTAATCAAACTCGCTGTGAAATGGCATAAATTTGATGCCGTAGCTGGAATCGATACTGTAGAGAATCGCGACTTTATTCTTCTTTTTTAGATTTACCAGCTTGGGACCGACGGTTTTCAATTCATGTGCTATCCGCTTTACCTCATTATAAATCCTGTTCGGCTCCAAATCATGGGAAAGCACACCTTTCCAGAACGTTTCCTTTCCGTAAGGTAAAGAATGCCAGTGCCAATACGCCACCATATTAGCCCCGCTCGAAAGGTGACTATAAACACTCAAGCGAAGTTGTCTATCATAGGGCGGGAATTGCTGCTGGGAAATTGGCTGCTTTGATACAGTTTGTGCTGTTTGGGCATCGGTTTCTGTAACGAGATAGCTCTTTTGTTTTAGAGAACGACAAAGGTCGCCCGTCAGGGCTATTTTATAACCATCGAACTTGTCCTGAACAGCCGAATAAGGGTTTGTGCTGACAATATCAAGGTGTCTTGCAACTTCAAACTGGTCAACGTCAACCCGGACACCGCCTACGAAATCATGTGTAACAAACTGGTCCGGACGTTTATACTCATTGACAATAGCCACCTGCCATGCAAGAAAATCCGTGACAATCTTTAACTGGTACCGCTGCCATTCCAACTGGTAACCGGGGTTAACAGTTCCATCAGGGGGCGGAAATTCGTCCCAATCGCTCACCAATTGTCCCCAGTAAGCAAGCCCCCAGACCTTGTTTAATTCATCAGTCGTTTTAAATTTCTTTTTTAGGTAATCCACAAAGCTCAGAAAAACATTTCTCCCGGCCGATCCGTAGGAAGCGGTCTCGTTGTCAATCTGGTATCCAATAATCGCCGGATGGTCCTTGAAATGGGAAATAACCTGGCGAATAATCCGTTCTGCATAGAAAAGATAAGTAGGATTAGTAATATCCATGTTCTGCCGCGGGCCGTAAAAGCTCTTTTCTCCCTTGAGCTTTGTAACTAATATCTCCGGATGTTTCCGGTAAAGCCAGGGTGGAATTGAATAAGTTGGTGTCCCCAGGATAACCTTGATACCAGCTTTATGCAAACAGTCTAAAACCCTTTCCATCCAGGCAAACTCAAACACCCCCTCTCGCGGCTCAAAACTACTCCAGGTTGACTCTCCTACCCGGACAAAGTTAATTCCCGCCTCCTTCATCATTTGCACATCTTTTTCAAGCCTTTCATAGGGCATATATTCGTAATAATAAGATACCCCGTAAAGAATTGTGTCCATTTTAGGGGCCTGTGCAGACACTTCAGCCTGATGAAAAGACAGTGCAAAAATCACCCAAGGAAAAAGAAAAGATGAGTGGAGTATGATAAAACCTTTTTTTTGAAAGGGATACATAGTGGTCTGCTCCTTTTTTTGTGCCACTTATTATGAGAGTATTTCACCTTTATCCTGCCTGCTTTGGTAATAACTTGGCGCAGACACGGGACATATATACCTGAGCGAACTGTCAACCGGCAGTGATTATAATCTGTGGAAAGTTCCGTCACCGGCTTCATCGTTATCAATTCTACCGAAGCTACTTGGCATCCTGAAAAAAACACAGGAATCTTACCCGATAAAGAAAATTCATTTACGGTGACATAGAACACGCCCTGAAGCTTTATCAAAAGTTTTTCAGTTCATTGATCAATCATACATAGGCAATAACCTGATACAAAAAAAAAGGTTAAGCCTGATAGAAAAACTTCCACTCTCGTATAGTATATAGTCTGCTGCGGCAATTGTCATGTTTCAATTAACTTGTAACTTGAGGTTATTGAATGGCGTTGGAAGCTAAAAAAGACATTTCCGAAATGATTAGAAAGCAGCGGATCACTCTTGGTCTGACGCAGGAGCAGTTTGCGGCCAAAATAGGGGTGACATATTCGACGGTTAACCGGTGGGAAAACAACAAAGCAAAACCTTCTCCATTAGCACTCCTGCGAATTAAAAAATTACAAAATAGATTAAAGCAAAACAAAACGGATAGATAAATGCAGGAGCGGGAATTAGCCGTTCTGCTATGAGAAAAAGTGGTGCTCTTTTTTATCAAAACCTTAACTAATAGGAAAAGAAAATGAAGAAAAATAGGTTATCAATTTCAGTTTTCCTGACAGAGGCGGTCTTATTGATGCTTTTGGGCGTCGCAGGTTGCGGCCTGCCTCGAAATCCTGTTCCACTGGTCAGTATATCCGAGGGACGTCCGTTCGGCTTTTCAGACATTCGTTATTGGGAGACGGAATACAAGCCGGATGTTAAGACAGGTGTAGAGAGTTCTTCGGATTGCAGCTTTCTGGCATTGTCTGGCGGCGGTGCCAATGGCGCATTCGGAGCAGGCTTCTTAAACGGATGGACTGTCTCTGGCACGCGTCCTAATTTCCGGATTGTTACGGGTATCAGTACAGGGTCTCTCATTGCCCCACTTGCTTTTCTTGGCCCCGAATACGATGAAGCACTCAAGAACTACTACACGACTATACAAACGAAGGATATTTTAGATGTTCAGGGCTTGCTTGGTTTTGGAATTATGCCGGTGCTT
>Ga0315294_10001815_pt1 | contig 23420 bp, 30 predicted proteins | sample YL17G13_40_MG_FD_203626 | JGI IMG/M metagenome (GOLD analysis project Ga0315294, IMG submission 203626) | Sediment microbial communities from Yellowstone Lake, YNP, Wyoming, USA - YL17G13_40 | ecosystem: Environmental > Aquatic > Freshwater > Lake > Sediment | place: USA: Wyoming | collected...
GCACAGGCTGTAAAGACCAATATCGACTTTTTCGTCTAAGGGTAATGTCGTGAATGCCTGTTTTAGGTGTCGTATTTCGATGACTTCCTGATCGATTGCTGATCGCTTAGGTGACGTTTTGTTAAAGTCGATTTGTTTAAAGAGTTTTGTATTGTTTATGATCCCGTTGATAAGTAGCCATTTTTTGATCGCGCAATAGGTTGAGTTAAGACGCTTAGGCGCCATTTTTGTCTCGATTTCAGCCTCACTCATGTCGTCGAACCTTATTTCATTCAACCGGATAAACGCTTCAGTTAGGTCGAACATCTTAGGATCGAGGGGGAATTTTAAAAATTCGTATTCGTCTATCGGTCTTTTTTCGGTTTCACTAACCCATCTTAGAAATTTCTTCAAGTCGTAAATGTACGAACCGATTGAGCTTGTCTTAAGTCTAGTCTTGCTCTTCCACACTGAAATTAGGGTCTCAACTGATATAGCCTCGGTACAACCGGACAGGCTATTTTTTACTATTTCCGCTTTTTCCTTTTCTTCACCCATTTTTGATCTGTTATACCATACGCTGGTTACTATATAAATATATTGGGTACAGGAAAAGGGGTATTAGATAACGGAATCAATTAAAAGGTTTTTTAAGCCAACACTGATTTTAAATACTGAGTCTAAATGAGTAAAAACGGTTTGGCTCACGGTCCGGTCTTGATTGGGATTAGCGTTAATCCTTCAAGACCAAACGATAAGGTGTTCTTAACTGAACATCAGATAAGAGAACTGAAGGTGAAACTAAACGGATACTAAAATACAGCAAACACTTGAAGGCTATGAAGGCGAGCCGCCAACTGAAGACGAATTAAAGGTTTTAAATGATTGCAATTTGAGACCCTTCGATAAGTGTGGCGGTTGCGACGAATATTGGTTAGACCTATATAGACAGAATAAATATAATGTAGAGGATTCTCACTATTCCGAAAAGACGGACAAAATGGTCTGCTATGGTTGCATTGAGAGCGATGGTGATTACAAAAACACGGTCGTTGTCTATTGCCCAAAGAGCGGAGAAGTTACTAAATATCTGGTCGGCGAATATGAGGACGACGTATTCACCAATGAAAAAGAAGTTGATCCTGAAGACCTTGACGATATCGAATTTGATTACGACGATTGCGGCGAATCACCGATACAATTTAAGTATGTGCGGACCGACGCGTGGCGTGGATATCACGATCCGGTTGTACCTGAAGGCTGGAGGAATTACCATAGTGACACCATCTTATCAATGAGTGAAGATGAGGCGGAATTAAAGAAGTTCGACGTTGACGTTAAGAAGATGCTCTGGGAAGCTGGCGTCGAGTTCGCCCTATGTTATGGGAGAACGAGCAACCTCTTTTCATGTGGATACGACATACTGGTTAAGGCTGATGAAGACGAATTAAAGATGTTCGCCCTGATAATGAAACTTCAACAACTTAGAGTGCAATACAGAGACCCCGACAGGTTTGCGCGGACCGCATTGACCGGCTCAGGTGAGGACACAAAAGAGTCGCGGTTATTGGTGAAGGCGGCGCGCATGTTAAAAGAGGGACAAGACTTCGAGACCGTAAAAGCGGTAATTCTCAAGGAGGCTCAAGAATGAAGTTCAAAAAAGGCGAGCAATATCTGGAAATTGTAGAAGATTTAGACCCCATTGATCCCAGAGATAACGACAATCTGGGAAAAATGATTTGCTTTCATAAACACTATAAACTAGGCGACAGGTGCGACTTAAAATCTGAACACTTCTTAGACTGGGAAGACCTAAAAGAGTATATTGAAGGATTAAATGCCGTTATATTACCTCTATATCTTCTGGACCACAGTGGAATAACGATGAGAACTACGCCGTTCGAGGGTCTTTATGGTCACTGGGATAGCGGACAGGTTGGCTTTATCTACATAACGAAAAAGACTATGAAGGAGAATGAATTAAACGAAAAAGATGCTATGCAACGATTAATAGAAGAGATAAAAGTGTACGATCAATATATTCGAGGCGACGTTTACGGATACCGGCTTTATACAATAAAAGTGTGTTCTATGGAATACGAACACGAGGTTACAACGGATTCGTGCTGGGGATTTTTCGGGCAAGACTTCAAAGCGAATGGGCTGTTTGATTCCGTCGGAATAGAGAGCTTAGAAAAGTGGGAAGAGGTGAGAGAATAAGATGTCCCTATTTAGAGTCTGGTATGATGACTCCAACGATAGAGACGAAATAGCGCGATTCAAGGCTGACGATTTCGATGAGGTTCAGGAATATCTGTTAAAAAACTTCATAAAAGAAGACCAACAGGAAAAGGTTGAAGAGACCGATTTCGGATTAGAGTGGAATCAATTTGAGCCTGATGAATGCATAGAGCAACATAAGGCGGATAAGGACTGCGACGCTTGCATATTTGGACCACATCACGGGCTTAGATGTAAAGATAGCAACCTAGAATGTGAAGCGTTTGAATATGATGAGGACTATAATCCGTGCGACATGTGTGACGGATGTAGCGCCGGTTTTGAGATTGAAGAGGTCGAGGAACCAACTGAAGACGAATTTGAGTTCAAGACGATACAGGGAACCAACGATTATTACGATTTAACGAAACCTGAAGGACAGGAAAAAGCTCCCGACTGGGATAAGACACTATCCGGTGCATGGAAAAAATCGCCTGAACATGGTATCGCCGCCCTATTGCTGAATCCGATAACACCTCAAGAAGCCTTATCCAACGAGTTAAAAGAAAAGAGTAAAAAACTATTGGAGGAATTAAAATGAAGTGTAAAGATTGCGGTGCAGAAATGATTAAAATGATTGAACCAACCAGAAGCCGATACTCGTTTCAAGCCTTCATTTGCCCGAACGTAAAGAGTCACGTAACGACTATGCCGCATACTAATATTCCGTGTGGTCTGATATATTGTGGCGTAAAAAAAGAAGAGGAGAAAAAGACATGAGACCTAAAAAATTCGTGTGTGAATGCAGGAGCAAATTTAAGACACCTAAACGCTTAGAACGGCATCAACGGTTTTTTAATCACGGTCTGTTTAAGCGTAAATAGCCCCTTTTTATTCAATGCGCTTTTTTCCGTACCCGATATGTATTAGGTACGCTTTTTTCCGTATGGGATAAATTGAGTAAAGAACCCCCGCATTAGGGGTAATTTACCCATAGGTAATTAACCAGTGGGTAAACTACCCCGCCATGATACAGTAGGTCGCGCAATACAGTAGGTCGTCAAATATAGGAGGAAATGAAAAAAATTTTGGAGTGAAACAAATCAATAGATTATACTGTAGGTCGTTTTTCCAGTTTAGCTTTACATTCTTTACAAATTGTTGGAAATCCTTTTTCGTCGGTCGTCATACAATCTTCGCAGGCATATTTGTAGCAGTCATCACATATCGTGAATCTGATTACTTCCTTACCACAGATTTCACATTCCACAGTAGATCAATCCAGTAGGTCAGCCAAAGAATAGGAACCATGACCAGGCCATGAATACCAGGAATATGACGATTGCTATTGCTGCGCCAATCTTGAGGCCCTGCATACCCGCCTCGGCGGCAGATGAGACCCACGGCGGCGGCAATCTGCCGCTCGCTATGGCCTGTGTTATGGCTATCCTGGCGCATTCCTCGGAACAGAACCTCATGCCGGGCGCGGCCCTGGGATTTACAAAACACTGTTTACCCAGCGGTTTTCCGCAAACATTACAGCTCGTTTTTTATGCCACCTGCCTGTATCTCAGAACGCTCCCGGTCATAATCTTCACTATCCCCGTGGTCTCTGCGGCGAACCTGAGTGCGAACGTCCCTGAGTTGCTTCCGTTTCTGATTATTCCGTCGATTTTACACAGTAGGTTGGCATTGGCGGTGTCTACTTGGACCGATGGGGTTCCGGTATCATAGGCCCTCGACGCAAGCGTGACACAACTGGCGTAAAGTGTTATACCAACCGGAATATGGGCCAGCATCGCGACCGCGACCGGAGACGTGGGGCCATTGACGGCAAACTTAATTCCCGTGCCTGCGGTGTCAGACTGGAATATGATCCATGCCTCAAAGATGTAGTCCGTGTTGGGTGCTATCGCAAACGTCAAGCCCGTGATGTTGGCGAAGGTGGTTGTATTATTGGTGACATCTCCCGTGGTTCTGGCCACGTTTTCGGCCTCTCCTCCGCCCGCTGGCGTCACCCACGTCTGGTCCCCCCGGAGATACTTGGTGCCATCTGCCCCCGCGCCTCCAAGGTTCACCGTCGGCACCTTGCTGTTGGAATCAAGCCCCGCATATCCGCTCGCGGCGTTCTTCATTGCTGTCTTTTCCAGGCTTGTCGCAGATGCGTGCGGGGACGCCAGGGCGTCATGCGTTGGAACGGGGTCCGTGTGAACATGGTCCCTGCGCGCCGCAATTATCTGCGTGCCTGGTGCGACGGTGCCTAATGCTGCGGGGTTGGTGTTGTCAAAGGCTGGCTTGTTGGCATATACCGTTTCGCCGTTCGCTATGCCGACCACGTTCAGTAGGCCGGCTGTCGGGGCGGTGGCCTTTAGAAGCAGCCCGTGTTTTGTGATGCCTGCGTTCAGGTCCGCGTTGTCGTCGGGGGTGGTGAAGTCGTCCAGTTTGGTTGCGACTATATCGGCGACCTTGGCTATCGTTCCTGTGCCTACACCGTGGACTCCTGTGGCGGCTCCTGCGTGGCTTGATAGTTCAGTATCACGAGTTATCGAGTCCGGTATGTTTGCGTCCGGAACATCGGAACTCGCGTCGAGGGGACAGTAGCCACTTGCCGCGCCTTTATTTGCGGTTTTTTCTAGGCTGGTCGCGGCTGAGTGCGGAGAAGTCAAGCCGTCATGCGTGGATACCGCACTGGATACTTCCGAATCTCGGGCTATGCCATCAGGTATTTGCGTGTCGGGCACATCGCCGCCAGAGTCGAGGCTCGCATAGCCACTCGCTACTCCTTTATTGGCCACCTTCTCAAACGTGGCCTCGAATGTCGCGTCGAGGTCCGTGTCGGCATTCTTCGCGTGTCTATTGGTTACGGCATTCTGGGCATTGGCGGATAGGTTCGCATCGACCGCTATGTCGCCGACCTTGGCGACTGTTCCCGCTCCAACGCCATGTATGCCCGTGGTCAATGCCGCGTGCGTGGGTGTGGGGTCGGTTGGCGTCCCGTGAGTATGGTCTTTCCGGCTGTAGTCAGCCGATGAACCCGCAGCTTCAGATTGCCCAAAGGCTTTCTCCGTGACCACGGTATCGCCCGGAGTTCCTCCTCCCGGCGGCGTCTCCCAACTTCGGTCGTCTCTGAGATATTTGGCTCCCGTGGGAGTGCCTGCGCCAAGCTGGGCAACTGGCACCTTGGTGCCCGAATCTAAGGACGCATAGCCAGACGCCACTCCCTTATTGGCTACCTTTTCAAACGTCGCCTCGAACGTCGAGTCCAGGTCCGTGTCACTGTTCTGTGCGTGCTTTTTACTGACGGCGTCTTGCGCGCCGGCGCTGAGATTTGCATCGGTTGCTATGTCAATAACTTTGGCTACGGTTCCTGTGCCGACTCCATGAATGCCAGTCGTTAAGTCCTTGTGGGCATCAACCTTGGCCTGCGCTCCCGATGGCGTTTCCTTTGCTGCCAGGTCCGTGACCAGGCTCGTGACATCCGACTCCGCGTGGCCATGTCCTACTGCCGCGAAGTCTGTCCCGGAAACTGCCTGAGCTACCTTGCCCGATGCGCCCTTGAGTATGCCCGCGATGTTGGTATCCGTGGCTGTCGTTACCTGGTTCGGGCCTGCGTCGCCTGTGTTTCCAGTGTCGCCCTTTGGCCCCTGATCTCCCAGGTCGCCTTTATAACCACGCTCTCCTCTGAGTCCCTGGTCTCCCTGTATTCCCTGTGCGCCCGTTAATCCCTGATAGCCCCTGTCGCCCTTCTGGCCCTGCGGCCCGCCTGGGTCGCCCGTGGGTCCCTGTTCTCCGGTATCGCCTTTAGGGCCGGTTGCCCCCCGGTCTCCGACGTTGCCTTTATCACCAGAGCCTCCCGGTATGCCCCGTTCTCCGGTATCGCCTTTATCACCCTTTGGACCTCGTACCCCGGTCTCCGGGTTGTCCAGGATTTCGATTACCTGGTCCTGTAGAGTAACTATGGCAGGCACAATCTCGGCGCTATTTATGGTCCTCATCACACAACACCTTGGTTAATCTTGGGCAGGTCTGGTATCTTAAACTTTTCGACGCTCTTCTCGAAGCCGGTGTTCAGTAGGACACCGAGCGCAATCCTTGCGTTCAATATCCTGTTCACGGCGATCACCGCGTTGTAGGCGTCGTTGAGCGGCAGGTTATAGGTCTTTGTCGAATTGAGCAGCAGGTCAACGTTGCCCGCGACGGACGTTACGAGGCAGGCGACGCAGTCATTCCTCCTGGGCCTATCCTCCAGGGTGCAGGTAGATACGGGAAGGTGTTTGCACGGTCTCATCTAATCATCCTCCATATTGATCTACCTACCTTGAACCATAAAGACTTTTCGTAGCTCGGGTAATCGTTGAACGTCCTGGGCTTCGTCCGCATGATGAGGTCGAACTCCCGCTCGCTGAGTTGGAGCTTCTCCAGCACGACCTTCTTGTCCTGTTCCAGTAGGTCCTCCGGGTACGGCGGCCTCTGAAGTTCCGCGAGGGCCGCGTCCCTGGTCATCTGGCCGCTGCATATCAGGCTGCTCAGGTGGCTCCTGCGCTTGTCGATGCCGAACTTCCGGGGCAGGATGTAGCACTGTAGGAACCTGGTGAAGACGCTCTCGTGGTGCTTGCCGCCGTACCTCTTCCAGTCATATAGTTTCTCCAGCGTGCGGGTGGCCTCCTCCTTGTTGTAATCTATGTAGTCGAGCGGCGACAGCCACCGGAACGTGAACGGCATCAGCGCGCGCTTCACTATGCCATAGTGCGGGAACGTGTCGATATACTTCAGCAGGTCCTCCTCGGACTGCCCCACGACGTTGAGCCTGCCCGACATGTCGGCGTGGGTTATGGACTTGATGTACCGCCAGTCCCGATGACCGCGGCCCCAGGCGCCGGGCAGGTGGCTCTCGGTCGCGTGGTTCACGCCGGTCACGATGGTCCTGATTTCGACGAGTTCCGCGATCCACATGAGCGTGGCCCAGATGGCGTGATCCGTGGGCACCTCGATGTCCGGCGTGCCCCCGCGCAGGAACGCGAGCTGGACCCTGCGGAACAGCTCGGGCTTCACCTTGAGCATGACGACTTTATCGTGCATTGCGTGGATATTGGCGAGGCTTTCCTCGGTGTTCCAGCCGTTGTCGAGGTGTACGACGAGTGGCCTGAGTCCCATCTCCTTGATTAAATGGAGTGTAAAACTGCTGTCGGTTCCCCCGCTGAGGCCCGCGACGCAGTCCCACTCCTTGTTCCGGCCCTCCTCCTTTATCCGTTGAATCTTGTTATCCAGGTCAATATAGTTGCCCGGCTTCCTGTATGCATCGTACTTGTGGCAGTGGTTGCAGACGCCGTCCTCGTCGAACGTGATGTCGCTGTCGTCCATGACGCAGCGTGTGCATATCTTAACCAAAGACACACCACCATGTAACTGTGCAGGCTGCCGCAATTACTGCGATTACCCACATCGTCTCTAGGAACATATCGCCCTGGGCCTTTTCTTCAATGAAGCTGAGACCGAACGCGATGAAGAAAAATCCGAGGACCCACGCGGCGATGAATGCGAAGAACTTGATGAAAACCAATAGGTAGCTCATTTAAATTCAAACTCCTCGTACTGTTTAGTCTCCGGGTCCACTATCCACGGGCGCTCCCTGGGCCGCCAGAGGTGCTCCAGGCGTATCATGCCGTCGAGGTAGACCTCGTATCCTGCGGCCCTGGCGCCGAGGCAGAACCCAAAGTCGTCAGCCGGTGGGTAGTGCTTGCCCTTCATATTGTCAAATATCGGGAACCAGTTGAGTCGCCTGTCGAGGAGGAGCTTACGACTGAGGAGCATGAATCCCGCGCTGGTTACGTGGGGCTTCATCAGGGGCGCGTAGATGTCCTTGACGAACTTTACCTGATGATATTTGTCGAGCCACTTGGCGCAGAGGAACAGGCCCTCCGGGAAGTATCTCATGTAGCTGCCGCCCAGCAGGTCCTCTCCCCAGTTGGCCGCCACCTCCAGCGCATCCGTATCCAGGATAATCGTGTCGTCGTCGGTGAAGAGCGCGTGGGTTATTGTGGGCCGCCCTGTCATCATGTCTCTAACTTCCAAGAAGAGACGTTGCCGTGCGATTGCAAGGCCCGCGTACGGCGTGCCCATGCGCTTCGTGAAGTCCTTGGGGTAGTTCCAGCTCATGCGTTCTCCGAGTTGCGATTCAAGGTATTTGTCGATTATCTCGTTTGAGTCGTCTATGCAGTTGTTCGTTACGAAAAGGTGAAAGATGGGTTTTGGTTTCAATTTACCAACGGCCTTAAGGAACCTGGGCAGCACGTCGGCGCCGTTGTAAACTGGGGTCAACATTACAACGTTCATTCCAGCACCTTCATAAGTTTTTCATAGTCCCACAGCGCGCCGCGACCCAGCTCCGTCAGGTCGTATTTGCGTCCCGTGCGAACCACGGCCCCGCAGCTTGCCAGGGTTTCGAGCATCTCCTTACAGGTCTGGTAGTAAATGTTCGTGACCCCGGCGATGGCCGTCGCCGCCCTGGGGTTCTTCTCCAGCGACTTAAGTATCGCTACTCGCATCTCAACCTGTCCTCTTCGCAAGCAGCTCATCCTCCTTTTTCCTTAGTCTCACGATTTGCTTAACGAGTGGATATCGCTTTATAATAGGCAGCCCCATCAGCTTCTCGCCCAGCTTGTCAATCTTGTTTCCCAATTTCACCAGGGGCCACGCTACGTCGAACCTGGTCTCGGTCGCCGGGTAGACCACGGCCTTGCACTTGGGGCAGAACTTGGGCTTGGTGCTGCGCTTCTCCAGGTTGACGTAGACCTCGGCGCCGCACTCTGGGCACTTAACACGGAGATTCATATTGGAGTCACCAGATTAGTTTTGCCGGTAGCCTTGGCCACCTTCTCGATGCACTCCCGAGAGCAGGCAACTTGCATTTCATCCCAGCCCCGCTCATACCAGTTGTGGGGCTTATACCAACGGCCATACATGAATATGCCGGGCGCCCGCTTGCCGCAGCCTTCGCAGATGAACTCTACTGGCATTGAAATTCCCCCATCGCCTCGATGATTGCGCCGAGCTTGACGTACCACCAGTCCATATTCTCCCAGAACCTTTCAGCCTCCGCGACCGTATGACAGAGCTGACGCCTGGGAAACTTGTCCTGATGTTCCCGCAACTGTTTCATGGCGGTCTCCATATCGTGCGCGTAGTGAGGACAATTTGCCTCGTTACACGGCGTTGGTGTAGAACACCGGCCAACCTTCGTGCAGCTCATTCTATCACCCGTTCGGTATGTTCGTCTGGTATTCCCAGACGCCCAGTTCCACATCTGGGTGCTGTCGCGCCCAGTTCTCCATCACCGTCTTGAGCTTGCCCTCACCCTCGGCGTCCTTCGTGTAGATGCCGATGATGTCCAGTGGCTTCAGCTTCACTAACACCTTCATTATTGCCATGTATCCTAACTCAGTAGTCTAAATATATAAGGCTTTTCGTTATATAATTTTCAGCGAAATTTCTTAAATAGCCGGCAGGGAAGTTAGCTACCAATGACATACGCAACGGCCGACATGATAAAATTTCGCATGAGGATAGGCGACGGCTCTAGGGACCCCGAGATCGCTACCGCCATAGCCTACTCGGATGCGTTCTGTGACGGTGCAATCAGGGCAGCCGGTGGCGCCGTCCCCGTGGCCTCGCCGACTCAGGACCTCAAGGAGGCATCGGCTGACATCGGGGCTTACTATATGTTCAGGGCATCAAATCCTACGGTCGCAAATTATTTCCTGGGCAGCGGAGAGACCATTCTGGCGCGGTACATTCAAGGCGCTGTGACGGTGGCGATGGCGGGCGCCAAACTAACCGGCAGGTCCGGCGTGAGGGATGAGACGTAATGCAGAGTCCTACAATAACAATCATGGGTCTTTTGAACTCCGCGAGCTGGACCGCGACAAATCCGGCGAAGACGGACATTGCCTGGAGCCTGGGCAAACCGGAGGACCCGACGACGAGGTTCAACACGAAGATGATTTCTGCGGAGTTCTCGTTCCTCACGGTGCCCAAGGAGAAGCGGAGCCTCATACGGTCCCGCGCCCACGCGATAGTGACGGCGGACTTTTGGCAGGACATAACGCCCGAGAAGACGATGGCAGCCATGTTCGCCACGCGGCAGAACATCATCGACGAGGTCGAGGCGCTGATTGAGGCCAACGAGCGCACCCTGACGGGCCTGGACTTCGCCTACGTTGCGGTCATCAGGAATTTGGATAGAGAGAGCGAGAGATATTTGAGGACACAGTTCGAGATTGTGTGCCTCTATCAGACGTGATGAAACATGAGTCAAAGAGGAGCTTATCAAGCGGTCGAATGCCTCTTCATAGATGAGGGGGCTTCGTTCGGAACAACCCCGACGACGGGGGCGTGGGCGCACCCTGGATTTATGCATTCGATAAATGCCAAGCGTGTCTCCACCCAGATACGAAAAACGGGCATCGGCACCCAGTTACCGGCAGGCTTTATTGTCGCCAAGGAACACTGGACCGCCGCCCTGGAGTTTAGCCTGGTCAAGAAGGACACTTCGCCGGCCTACAACTGGAAGGCTTTTTACGACATGATAGCAAATCCATCTACCAACGTTCCGGGCGACACCTGCAAATATTTCAGCCTCGGCTACAAGTTGGACCTTGCGACGGATGAATTCGGCTGGCTTAAGGGCTGCGCCATCAAGAGCTACAAGATCGCTGGCAGCGACGTGGCCGATACCGTCAAGGGTGTCGTGGACATCATAGCGCAGGACGGTTCCTATGACACCACGGACTACGTGAGTGGCACCGCGACCAGGCTGGACAAGCCCGACACCGAGCTTGTGGTCTTCAGCGACTGCGACATACTCTATGATGCCACGACCCCGGCGAGCATCCTCAGCAGGCTCAACTCGTTTGCGATTACGTTCACGAGGGACCTCCAGATGCGGGGAAGCAAGGCTGCGGCCAGCAAACTATACAGGGAGTTCGCTCCCAGGGCGAGGACATACGAGATAGAGCTGGGCATCGACTTCGACTCCAAGACCGAGTATAAGCAGTTCCTTGCGGACACCGGCTGGCTGCTGACGGCAAAGATTCCCACGGGCACGGGCGGCGTGCAGCTCGCCTTCACCGGCGGGCGCTGGCTCACCGGCGAGAAGGCTATACGCGAGACGGACCTTATCGACGTGAAACTAAAGGGCGAATGCACCGGACTGACGGAGACTGACATCTCATGATCGAGGAAATATTAGGCCAGAGCTACACCATCCGGGAGGACCTTACACTCGGCGAACTTAGTGACATTCAGGACGCAAGCCTGACGGTGGACCCCAAGACCGGGATTCCGGTGATGCAGAGCAAGACATTACGCGCCAAGCTCATCGCATCCTGCGTCGAGGGAATGGCCGAGGAGAAGGCCGTTAAACTGCCCGCCGCCGTGGGGATGCGCCTGTACCTGGCCGTCCAGAGGGCCAACAAAATCCCTTTGTTCGATTAGCCCGGCTGCTGCTCGCATACCGGGGGGTGAAGATCACGAACAAGCGCGTCAGGCAGATAGCGGCCGCCTTAGAAGAGGAAAAAAAGGTCGAGATAGACGTAATGGTTCCGCTTATTCGCCATACCTGCGCCAAGGAGTACGGCTGGTCCTATCAGGAGACCGACGCGCTTACCCTGAAGGAAGTTCACCAGGCCATGACGTTGATAGGAGAGGATATAGCCAAACGGTCTTCACAATAGAGATGAAGCTGAAGGGCCTCGAACGGGCCATACTCAGGGCCGAGATTGCCCAGAGCGACCTGAAGAACGAGATACACATAGCCCAGATCGAGGAGATGCAGCAGGCCGTGGTCGTCGCCATGTCCCTGGCGCCCACTGAGGAGATGGTCGATGCGATTGAGAAGGAAATGCTGGCCAACGCCAGGCGGGCCGGCGGGGGCGGCGGTGCTAAGGGCGTCATCTGGCGCACGGGACAACCCATCGCCGACAGCATCGGCATAACGAAGACTGATGACATGACGGTCACGGGCGGCGTGACGGGCGCGGGGCAGATGGCCGTGGAGATAGAGTTCGGCAACCGCTGGATAAACGAATATTCCTACTGGCGGCGCCCGGTGTGGGAGGCTTGGTACAGGCTTCGTGGACGTATGAGGGATATATTAAGGAAGGTGTTGAATGTTGGCTGAAACGAGAGACGTTTTACTTACGGAATTTACCAACGTGGGAGCAGATGACCTCATTACTACCCTGGGGACCATACGGCAGAGTCTCCTGGAGATGCGCGACTCGGGCATGTCCGCCGCCGTGGGGTTCGGCGAAACTAAGAAACAATTAATGGAATATACCGACTGGCTCTACACGGTTCGCAGGGCACAGACGGCGATGAGGACCGAGTTCCGTGTCACGCACGCGGACCTCATCGAGGGCGCCAGGGTCTTGCAGGACGTTGGGGCCATCGGCAGAACCGTGGTCTCCATGTGGCAGGCTTACACGCTGGCGCAGACCAGGGTTGCCGACGCGGCGAGGGACATACGCGAGGCCCAGGGCGACGTGGTCATCATTCAGGACGCACTCAATAGGTCCATGCGCTCGGGGGACCTGGAGCAGCAGATGGAACTCACGCTCAAGCTGTCCCACGCGAAGACCGCAGCCGCCGAGGCCAGCCAGGCGCTCACCAAGGCCCAGAACGACAACATCATCGGGTACATTGGGATGGGCTTGCAGATGGGGAGCATACTTGGCCGCCTTCCGACAATGGCGCTGCACATAACCGTTCTCCAGGGACTGATGGCCGCCAAGGCCGCCGCGACCATCGCCGACAACGTAGGAATGGCTGCGTCTATTCCATTGATGGCCGCCCAGGATACCCTGCTTGTGGCTCAGACCGGCGCGCGATGGACAAGCGTTGCCGCCATACAGGCCGAGTCCGCCGCGCTCGCCATACGCAACGCACTGGCTGGCCCCATAGGCTGGGCGATACTGGGCGGCGCAGCAATCGCGGGCGGTGCATACCTGATGAGTCAGAATCAGACTAGGTCAATGACGATTGACTATCATCCGACGGTCTACGGCGGCATGGCCGGTCTCGCCGAGGACAGGGATGAGTTCGTCGATTCTCTGAGGCGGCAAGGTGTTGCGCCTTGAGCGAGCAGATAGCCAGAACCAGGGTTGAGATATTCAGCAACCCGTGTCTCTTCGACGACAACTTTGTGAACGATTGGACGGCGGAGGGCGGCGCTACATTCATCACGGACGGAGATATAGTCGAGTTGAAATGCGGCGGCAGCGGCGATTACGACGCGCTCTATACCTTTGCCGCCGCGAAGAACACAAACCCCAATCGCTACCTGACCGCCTGGGCGACGGCGCTGACTGGCACAAACTGGTCCGTGAAGGTTTACAGTGGCGCGACCCTGAAGGTCTCGAAGACCTACACCACTACGGGCATCAAGGAGATAGACCTGTACGCCGAGTTCGGTAGCCACTTTTCCTATGATAAGGTGCGGCTTTGGGTAAACGGCACTCTGAATCAGTACGCCAGGTTCGACTACATTACCATAGGCGACGCGGCGATGCTCGTGCCCACAACCACCAGCGACATCATAGACGATCTTACGGTGACGCAGCCAATCCTGTCGAAGGGAATCTCCGGCGCCAAGATGCACATATTCAATCCAGATGGCGTCTATACGGGCCTCGTGTCTGAGACGGACGTGATCCTGATCTATCTCTGGCGCGATGGTGACGCCCAGAAAAAGATATTCGGCGGCAGGGTCGTGGCGCCTGGCAGCGATGCAAGTCTGACCGCCAACGAGTTCTATATTACGATAGATGCACATGACCACGGCTGGGAGCTACATAAGCCCGCGTCCCTCGTCGATACGGTCTACGCCGCGACATCGGGTAAGACAATCATACAGAACGCCGTGGACCTGTGCGCCTACCTGTCCAAGAAGTTCGTAGACGTAGACAACGACATCGCCAGCACCCACGACGTGGAACTGAACGGCGTGACCCCCGGCAACGTCATAAACGACATATCCAAGATAGCCGAGACGAGCGGTGGCGTCGTGGGGTTTGACGGCTACGTTGACCCCGCTGGAAACTTAAACGTCTTCAAGCGTGAAAAATACACCAGTCCAGTGAATCCAGCCGTCGTGCTCAACTACAAGTATAATGTTGACACCGACCGCATAGTGAACAAGCAGAAGGTCTACGGTGCGGCGGAGTCGATATATCCAGCGGGCGGGGACTTGTGTGAAAGTCTGACGCCGACCGAGGGCGTCTGGTCGGCCATAACGGGGTCCAGCTACGTTTACCTTGAGGACACCGAGAAGCTGTTTGGCAGCCATAGCATCAGGGGACAGCTTGAGGCCAATGGCCCCACGCTGATGATGCGATTCACGTTCAACTCAAGTTATGAACCTGATTGCTCGTATCCGCCGTTACGCAGATACGGCGAAATGGTATTCTACGTGAAGTTCAACAACGTGTGGAATGACGCTATCTGGGTCGTCCTGTGTGACGACGCGGGCAAGCGGGTCACACGATACGTCAGGGCCACATACGACAACTGGGCGCCCGTGGTCATTCCGATGGGCGTCAAGACTGCTAACAAGGAGTGGCTGCCCTGGCCGGGCGACGCGACGTTCAACTGGGCGAAGATAGTCTATGTCCAGGTCTACATCTGGACCGCGAATGTGAATAACACCGGTAGCGTCTACATTGATGGCCTACACTTCGGCGGGCGCCGGTACGAGGGAGAATACGAGGATTCGGCAAGCGAGGCCACTTATTGGACGCGGCAGGCCGAGCCTATCGTTGATGATGGACTCAGGAGCAACGCCCAGTGTACCCTGTATGCGAAGGGTGTCGTTCAATATCTTAAGGATGCTATAACGACGTTTGAGGACTTTAAGGTCATTGGAGATAACAGGTATCTTCCAGGATATAAGCAAACTCTGGCGCTTACCGTTGATAACATCGCGGCAGACTTTAAAATAATTGAGGTTCGCCACAAGATAATTGAGACATACTGGGAAACGACGCTGATGCTCGATAATGAACCTCAGAAAATTGATTACCTGTTCAGTGCCCTCTTCGACGGACTTAGACGTATTGGGAGCGGGGGCGCCCGAATGTCCGGCCTGTCAACGAGTGGCGGCGGGGGCGGGACAGGCATCGGCATCGGCGAGATTGTTAACAACAACCTTGCGGCCAATTCGGTATCAACCAATAATTTGCAGGCCAACTCGGTGACTACGAACATCCTCGCGGCGAACAGCGTCACGGCCAACAATATCGCTGCCAATTCGGTTCAGGCAATAAACATCGCGGCGGGTGTCATCAGTGCTAATCATATAGCGTCCTGTGCTATTATAGCAAACAAAATCTACTCGGGAATAATAAACGCGAACCACATCTCGGCGAATGCCATATCCGCCGATGCGATACAGGCGGGGGTCATCAATGCCAACCACCTCTCGGCAAACTCAGTGACAGCCGACAAGATTCTCGCCGGAACGATTCAGACGAACAAGCTCGCGGCGAACTGCGTGACGACTAACATAATCGCTGGGCAGGCCGTGAGCATCGATAAGGTCGATGCAAACATGGGGTCTGGCTCGGTCTCGGTGCTCTACGCGAAATATTCAGAATATAGCAGAACGGCAACTGGAGACGTAACTGGAGCAAAACTTTACACGAGGACTGTTGGCGCGGAGACGAAAATGGCGTATCGGATAAAGCAGATAGCATTACTATTGAAGGGCACTCGCGCTTTCTGTGACGTGTATGTGAATGACAACGGGGCGCACAATACACCAATTACCGGCTGGTACGACCAGTGGGCCGTCAACCCGCACGGCGGCGGCGCAAAGCAGAGGATGACCAACTCGGGATATAACGGGTTGTGGGGTTATAGAGACGGTGGAACGGCCTACGTTTCGCAGGGTGGAGGAGATTATGACATACTTTACTGGGATATCACCCACGCCCTATCCCCCGCCGCGAATATGAGCACGTATAAGCAGATGAAGATTGCCCTCGGAAGCCACGCGATGAACACGACCGCCACCGTTCGGTGTGCCATCAGCGACGGGGGATACTATGAAAAAACTGGCGTCAACTTTAACCAAACGTTCAAGACTATATCAATCAATCTTACAGACTTTACACTCGTAGGAACTTTAGGAAGCGGCTGGGCAAGCATAAATGAGATTAAATTCATATTCGATACCGCCTACAGCGGCAGCGATGGCATCTGGAATCCTGCCGTGTGGTTCACAACCACGCTAAACGTCTACACCTATGAGGTTAATGATGCCAGTAATTATGCAGAATATGATAGCGGAGCATTGACCGTAGATATAGCCGTAAATACCGCCTGCGTGATTGATTATTGGCTTGGGGCGGGCACGGGTGCCACTTCCAACACTGTCTACATGGAATACCCCGCATCAGATGTACGGTCGCGCAACTATCTGGAGGACTTGGCGGCATGAAGATAAAGATAGACCCCGGCGCGCTGGTCGCAATTCACGCGGCGATTGCCGCCGCCGGATACTCAGTAAATATTTCGCGCAGCGTAGAAAGTTCTGAGATAGACATCGAACTGCCGGCGGGACTCACGGAGGCTGCTGCTAGAACCCTGGTGATTGGTGCCATAAAGACTTGGCGGCTCAGGGGAATCGACGACTTCGACCCCGCGAAGCTCAAGGACCTGACCATCGCGCAGCTCAATGCGTACATCGACGCCAACGTGACCGACCTCGCATCGGCAAGGGCTTTCCTGAAGAAACTGGCAGCGCTGGTCCTTTATCTTTTCAAAAGGGAGATGAATGAAGTTTGAAGGTCATAGCGGTTACGGCGGCATACAATGACGAGCTGACCATTGGCGAGTGCCTGCGGCACGTCAACCAGCTCAACCCCGGCGTGGCATACCACATATTCGTGACCAACAACGTTACGGATAAGACCGATGAGATAATTGACGCGCACTTGGCTCTTTATCCCGGTGAGAGGATCAGCTATAACCTTGACGCCAACTATACCCAGAAGCACGACGACCCATATTGCGCGCTGGCCCTCGCGTGGCAGAAAGGGTTAGATTTTGCCCGCGATAAGATGCTGGACGACGAGGAGATAACCCACATCCTCTATCTTGACTCAGACATCTTCATACTTGACACCGATGCGCTGGTCAAGGCCGCGCGCTGGAGGCGCCCCATAGTCGGCGGCACGTATCTCAGGGACTTCCCAACGGGCAGGATGATTGCCTCGGTGTTCCTGATAGATGACGAGATTCAGCGGCTGCTTCCGGATATGGACCTGAAGCTGGGGGAGCCGATGCGCTTCAACGCTATATTCTACGGCTGCATCCCGGTTCTCTACACGAGTGCGGGTTTCATGCTCATGGAGCGCAGGGCCGCGATGGACGAGAAGCTCAGGTTCTCGCCGATACATAAGATTGCCTACGATGATGGCTTCAGGAAGGAGACCAGCCCCGAGTTCGGCCTACAGGAACTCGCCCGCCGCGCGGGATACGGCACATACATCGACGGCACCGTCAAGCTGTCGCACTACGTTGGCGCCAGGCACCGCGCGTGGCGTGACGACGGAAGCGGCGACTATATAAAATTTGAATATGAAAGAGGAATCACGAATGCCCCGTAAAAATTGGACGTTCTCCGCTGCGGTCCTGGCGGCGCTGGAGGCCGAGGCCACACGGCGGCTCAAGGCCAACGAGATGCTGATGCGTCACAGCAGCCTCGGTTCCGTGAGCAGGGACCTGGCCGTCGCCTGCATTGTCGAAGCGTTCGGAAAGGTGAGGCGCATGACGAAGGAAGAGCTGGATGCGTGCCTGCACAGGGCCGACACTATGACATAATATCTAAAACGGAAAAAAGCGTACCTAATACATGTCGGGTACGCTTTTTTCTGTATTAGATAAAGTGAAGGGGATACGTTTTAACCGAGACCCTGCGGTCGCCTGGTGTCGTGGCCGTGGCTATGTGGACCATGTTGTCCGCATATACGAGTAGATTCTGGTGGTTCACCTTCACCCAGTACGGCGGCCTGAACACCCTGGGCCAGAAGACGTACATGGTCGCGCGGCGGTCAAGCACGCCCCTGAGTTCGGTGGGACCCATCGGCGGCTCTCCCCGCAGCCTCGCCCTTATTCTGCCGCAACAGTAGCACAGCCAGGCACTTTTACTGTCGCAAATAAAACAGTGCCTGCCGCCAGCGGTGACTATGCGCTTGAAGAAAAGCTCGACGCGGCGAACGGGGTTCATTTACATGCCTCTTTTTTACGTTCCTGGCGGCTTCTTTAGGACCTGAATCGTAAACGACTTCAGGTGCGTCTTGGCGCCCGTCTTGGTTAGAAGGAAGACGCCACGATGGATGGCCACGGCGACGGCATCGAAGACTCCCGATGCGGGCGTGTAACTTATGCGGGTATTGGGGGTTACGAATGTCACGGCACAGGCCACGCCATTGACGATAATGGTGTCGTTCACATCCCAGATATAGACCTTTGCCGTATAGGCAGACAGGTCTTCGTTTTCGACGATGCCCACATAGGCATTACCATAGTCGCCCTGGGTTATCTCAAATGTGTTCACTTTAATATAACCTCCCTGTTGAATTGTTCCACTACTATTTCAGTGTTCGGCAATTCCATGATGACCTCCTGTATAATTAGGCCCCCGCTTATTAAAGAAGCTACTATCTTTACCATCCAGCTCGCGAAGAATGTTCCGTTTCCTGACGCACAATATTCAGACATATTCATCATAACCATAATCGAGAATGCGGGCTTAGGTAACGATAGGGATAGCCCATAAATGGCCAACTCGGAACGTCACCGCCGCCCCCCGGCGCTAGAATGTAGGTGGCGACTAGGTTATCGTTAGAGTCTACCACGACGACCCTCGTTCTATTCGTCGTGTTATCCTCCCATTTATTGAAGTAATATGTTGTATAAACTATCAACGCCGTTGGTATGTATGCAGCGGCATCATAGCCCATCTGTCCCTCTGGTTGAGGGAACGGGTTACTGAACGCCGTCGCGTAGTCTTGAGTGATATACTGGTCGTGACCATACTCCGGCGGTAGAACGGCGCTCTGCTTCAAGAGGTAGTTTGTGTCTACCTTTATAACGATGAAGTAAATTCCCGCGGCGAGATTCGTCTCGGGCAGGGTTATGAGGTTCCAAGTTTCAGCGACGACGGCGGTAGCTGCGCTCTGGCATAAAAGAGCGTCTGGATGCTCGTCCGTCCCGATCCATCCTGTTATGTGATAGTTGTCCGAGCTATAAATTGCGACCTTAACGTGTCCAGATACGGGTGTATACACATAGACGCCATTTATGGTGTCTCCGCTCCCTCCCAGAGTATATGGTCCGGATGCATAGCAGTAGACGGAGAACGCCATACCGTTGCCCAAGTGGTTCGACTCGCCGAAACTGACGCTATGTCCTGCGGCCTCAGACTCCTCCGGCATCACTATCGTTCTGCTTCCGGTGAATCCCCAAGTGTCCTGTGGCGTATATTCCTCAACGTCGTCGATGGACATCTTGACGGAGGTGGGGGCAGCAGCTATGTTAATCGTGAACAGTGGCGGTGTCGTCGTTCCTATCCTGTCTATCCAGTAGTGCCACTGCTGCCAGTCGTCCTGCGCGAGACCTACGTATTCATAGAGCCAGAGTGAGAACCCCGCGAGTTGCGGGTGACCGTAGGCGTCGTAGAACTCGCCAGCCTTGCCTAGCAGCCAAGCTAGCGGGTACTGGTTGCCGTAGCCGTAGTCTGTCCTTATCCCAACGATTATCGGCGAACCCGGCGGATGCTCATTAGGCGGCGCGTAAGCCCCATATTCACCGAAGTTTTCTTGCCAGAATAGGTTATTCCATAGATGTTCTAGCGTTGAGCCGCCATTGTAGAACATTGACACAATGTAGTCGACGATTAGGTACTGGTTGATATTCTGCTCCCAGTCCATCGGGACATCCGGCATATTCAGCTTGCCAATGTTGGTTAGTATCGGCGTCAAGCCATTTATGTAGTCTATCCACTCCGTGCGAGTGCCGGTGAAGTATTCTATGTCATCATTGTAACCATCCCAAGAAACTCTATCCATACAGTCTAGGATCGCGTCGTAGATGTTGCTCTGATTAGCCTCTGTGATGTCGATTGGAACACTATAAGCCATAACCCAAGCGATAGCTAGAATTCCGTGAGCGTGTAACCTATTAACTACGTTTTGAAAATAAGAATCTGTACGAACATATTGAATAGTCGCCGGTTGCGCCCAGCCTCCGACGTAGATAAACGCATATTTAATATGATTCGCCGCCAGTGTATCGCATACGCCCTCAAGGTCTGTGTCGAGAATGTTCGGGTTGTGGTGCGGCCACGACTCGTTCTGTATCCAGACCGCGTTCTCCGTGTAGACGACCATTTAGAATAGTTCCTCCAGCATTGGCATCATCGAGGCGATTGATCCCTTCTTAATGGTTGGTCCTGCGGCGGCGGCAGCCTTGAATGTAGCTATGCAACCTCCCCAATAAGTCGCAATGCCAGAGTCGCCGGCATTAGCTGCCCCCGTTGAGGAAACAATCTTCTCAAGGTATCCCTGAGATATTGGGAGCTCGTAAAATCCATCTAGGAGCGTGAAACCATTTGTAGGTGTTCCTTGGGAATAGCCATACATTCCTATGATGCATCCTATCCATAGTTCTTCAGCCTGTGTAGTTGTGTCTGTTGTTCCCGTGTCTGCGGTTCCTCCATTTCCATCGTTGTACGATGTTTTGTCAAGAAAACCTGAGGTGAGGATGCCGGAATATTCGCATATATTAGCGGTCGCTCCCGAAATGGCTGAGCCGCTTAGGTTCACGGTGACGCTAGTTGAAGCTCCATCCCCTACTACTCCAAACCAGATACTGTTCTCCATTTGACTATAGGCGCTAGTATGTGAAACCTGTTCAGTCCACGTGACTCCAGTTTGGGTGATGCTTGATACTGTGGAGGTAGCCCCGGCTGTGTTCAGAACACCAATAGTTGCGACAAGCACGTTTCCGCTTATCGGTGCACTGCTAAGAGTGACTGGGATTGAGCTTCCACTGAAAACAATACCTCTTGCATTTCCCTGCACCCTTACTATCGTCATTTAGAACCACTCCACTATCAGGAACACTTGGACATCGTTGAGTCGCAAATAGTCATAGTCAACGTCGGCATCTTCAAATCGTAAATTGTAAGTTGCGTTGAAGGCGTCAACCTCTGAGACTACATCGTTATCACCCATTTGAATATCTCCGCCTTCGCGAGTTGAGGCCGCCACCGTCCACTGATTATCTGCCAGGTTGATCGCCGCTATGTCATCCGTACCCCACGCGCCCGAGGACTTCTTGATGCGGATGTTCTGGGCACCCTGTATCGCGTTTGCCCCGGAGGCTGAAGTGTTCTCAATCATCCTGAACTTGATTCCAACATAGACCCGCACAATCGTTCCGGTTATGTTGGGAAGCACAACATCTGATAGGTTAATATCAGTTGCCGTCGCTGGAAGATTGATTACATCGCTGGCATCACTGAACCAAGTCTTCTTCTTGAGATTCAAGACCTCGTCCTTGACGACCATTATGTAGTCGTTCGCCTCTACGTTCGCGGAGAACGCGACGGTCGTGAACGTGCCAGTGACAGAGGCGTAGTCCGTGATGTCTCTTATCTCTCCCTGAGGTGCGGCGCCGTGGCTGTTGTCATTGAGGACGATGATCATCTTCCAGCCGACGTTGAAGTAGTCTTCGCCGTATCCCGCGAGATCAGCACAGACTATGGTGGTCGCGCTCGCGCCCATCCCAGAGTCGCACTGCGGTTGTTGTATAAGGGTGTTAAGGTTCGTATTGATGGCGTCAATAATACCATCGATTGTGGCTATCTGAACGACAATCGTGGTTGCGGGATTGCCCAATATCGCGTAAAGAGACCCAAGTGTCGATGCGGAAGCGTCGCCTATATCGCCAAGTATCAGCGCCTGGTTCGCGGCGGTCGCATCTCCCGCTGGAATATAGTTGGGGGCAATCTGGAAGCCGTCTCCCACGGTCGGTATTGCCGCCAGGGCCGTGTCAATCGTGATTATCTTTGTTGCGCCGACATAGTCTGTAATCTTCCTGGCCTGGCCGCCGACCGCCGATCCTGACGTGAAGACCAGGATCATTCCATTGTAGTGATCATCGGTAGCCTCGGTGAGGTCCGTCTTGAACTGCGTAGTCGAGTTACCTGCATCCGTTACCACCAAGCCGGATGCGACGGCTGTGGGTATCAGGTCGGTCCTTGTCTTTATCGCTGCGACGTTTCCGCTGCTCTCCAGGGCAACGGATGCGCCAATTATGTTGGTTTTGGCCGCGACCCCGTCAACCTGGTCACTCAGAGTTTTCAGGGTGTCGCCATCGGTGCCGCTAAGTGCGTCCAGCGTGGTCTTCGTACCAGAGATTGAGAAACCCGCCTTGTCCGTTAAGGCCCTGGTGGCATAGGACCAGACCTGGACATCGGTTAGATTGTTAAGTGCCGTGATTGCGTCCTTTATAACCTTTAACGTCTCGGTGCTCCAACTGCTGCCCTTTATCGCGGTAAGTGTCGTCTCAAGCGCCGCCGCACCAGCCGAGAGGTTATCAAGATAGCCCGCACGTGCGGCAGTCAGCCGAGCGATGAGGGTCTCAATGTCGGTGTTGGCATCCACGATGAGGCCGACCTCGACGGGATAGACCATAGCATAAACGGCCGTACCGACGAGGATGCAGACAGTCCAGAATCCCGCCGCGTCGGGTGTGAACGTTCCCTCGTAAAGGCCGGGATAGACCGACGATTCGGTAAGTGTTCCTGCCGACCCGAAGAGTCCACCGGACTCATCGATGACCCGATATGCAACGGTCGCACCGGCTGTTCCGTGATTGTATTTAATCAGTGCGGCTGTGCCCACTTTAAACGTCATTTCTTTTTACCTTCCTGGGAGTTCCGCATCGCTTCGAGCATCTTGATGCCCTGCCCGGTTATGCGGTAAACTCCCCGGTTTGGCTTATCCAGATAACCGAGCTTGAGTGAGAGTAAGATGATGCTGTAGCTCCGCGAACCGCTGCCCGTCACCTTGGTCAGTTGAGCCAGTAGCTCAGTGAATCGCACCGGCTTGTCTTTGACAAGCTCAAGTGCTACCTTGACGTTTCGCAGTCGATTC